>CAJDWL010000037.1_pt1 | contig 24274 bp, 24 predicted proteins | sample 7391591 | NCBI WGS metagenome assembly CAJDWL01 (sample SAMEA7055738, study PRJEB34461) | soil metagenome | biome: terrestrial ecosystem; feature: Peninsula; material: soil | place: Antarctica | collected 2016
CGGCTCGCCGCTCGACGCGGGCCGCAGCGCCGGCGACACCGATGTTCAAGCGACCGCCGTCACGCCGCGCGCTCCCGGCGGCAACGCCGCGCTGCCGGGGCAGACCGGCCCCGTGGACCCCGACGCCAGCGCCACCGGTCGCGGCGCCGCCGCTTCCCCCGACGGCGTTGGTGACGGCACGGGAGCGCCGCGTCAGCCGCTGCAACCGCCGTTCTCGGAGCGGCGCAAGCAACCTCTGGCGGTCCTCATCGACAACGTGGGCGGCTACCCGCAGCACGGCCTGCGCGAAGCCAGCATGATTATCGAGATGCCGGTTGAGGGCGGCTCGACCCGCCTCATGACCATCTACGACCGCGAAGACCCGCTCCGTGTAGGGCCCGTGCGCAGCGCGCGCGACTACTTCGTGGAGCTGGCGCGGCGCAGTTCGGCCGTGCTCGTGCACGACGGCGGCTCGCCCGGCGCAATGGTGGCCATCGACCGCTCGCGCTTGCCTACCCTCAACGCTTACAGCTCCGGCGACCTGTTCGCTCGCTCCAGTGAGCGCTCGGCGCCTTACAACCTCTACACCGCCGGTGATGAGTTGCGCCACGCCATGCAGCGACTCGTTCCCAACGCCACCCATCTGGTCGCCGGTACCATCTTCAGCCCCAGCACCGAAGCACGACAGCTTACCGAGGTGAGTGTCCGCTACTCGGGGGTCTATACCTCCGGCTTCCGCTACGACGCGGTACTCGGCTCGTACCGCTGGGTGCGTGACGGCACTCCCGCCAATCACCCTGACGGTCAGCTGCTGATGATGGAGGCGGTGCTGGTCGGCGAGATAACGGCTCACCCCATCCCCGACGACACGGCGGGCAGGCTCTACATCCCACTCGAAGGTGGCGACGCCACTTTGTACCTGAAGGGCCGAGCCGAAAACGGCACCTGGGAACTTGCTAGCGGCAACGATGGGGTGCAGTTCCGAACTGCTGCCGGTACCCTCGTCGACCTGGCGCCTTACCGCACCTGGGTGATGCTCACGCCTACCTACGACCGCCGCAGCGAGCAGTAGCGCCCGCTCACGAGCGGCGGCGCCCTTAGCCTTTCAGCGCTCTTCTTCGCTGCGCGGCACCAGTTCGTCGAAGAACAGCCCGTGCAACCTAAGGCGGTACTGCTGAGCCTCGATTGTCACTTCTAGCCAGGTGTACTCGCCCATGTGTCCGTTGGTATCGAGCAGTAGCGCACGGCCGTGCGACGCGACGTTCACGCCGCCTCGCACCGGCGTGTGGCCGTAGACGCCCAAGCGGTAGGGTGTGCCCTCGAAGAAGTCGCGGTCTTCCTGCAGCCAACCGCGACGGTTCTCGAGGTAGAAGGCCTGATCGTAGGTGTTGTGTTTCGGCAGAGGACCAACGTGCGCCAGATGAAGCCCTTCGAACATGAACTCGTGCGGCCAGCTGCGGACCCAGTCGCGCATCTCCGGATCGAGTTCGCCGCCGTAACCGGGTTTCCATTCCAGGTGTGAGACGTCGTCGGTGCGTAGCGGTCCCTGCTCCGGCGTCACGGCGTTGTAATCGTGATTGCCCATCAGGATGACCATGCGTCCGCCAGGCACGCGGTCCTGGAAGCCTTTCACCTCCCGCAGGAAACGCTCCTGAGCGAGCTCGGCGCGGGCTAGGTGACGGGGGTTGTACTCGTCATAACGGCGCACGTTGATGAGGTCGGCGTAGCGCTGCCGGCTCTTGGGGTGTACCAGGTCACCCAGCAGCACCAACTGGGTGCTGTCATCGCGCATGGCGTCGGTTGGGCGGTTCTGCTCGTCGGCCAGTCCGGCTTCGCGTAGCATCTGCCACAGCTTCTCGCTCTGAACATGGATGTCGCCGATGACCACCAAGCGCACTACTGATTCTCCGCTTCAGACATGAGGTGGTTCAGCGCTGTGCGTGAGTCTCCAGCAGGGGCAGCGGATCCACCGGTTCGTTGTCGACGCGCACCTCGAAATGAAGGTGCGGTCCGGTGGAGTTACCGGTGCTGCCCACCAGCGCCAGGAGATCGCCTACGCTCACCATGGTGCCTTCCTCCACGATGAGCTTGGAGGCGTGACCGTAGTAGTAATCGGTGTTGCCGTTGCTGACGATGACGAGGTTGCCATAACCACCGTGCCAGCCTGAGAAGCTAACCACACCTTCGCGTGCAGCGAGGATGGGGTCGCCGGTATTGCCGTTGATGTCGAGACCAGCGTGGAAGTTGGAGCCGCTCACACGCAAGCTGCGGTAACCGAAACGTGACGTAATGATGCCTTGGAGCGGCCAGATCGTGGCGGCGCCCACCGAGGTGGCGATGCTCGGCGTGGCGACGACTGGCGCGGCTGCGCGCGTCGCGGCCAACTCTGCGCCGCGCATGATGCGCAGTTCCTGGCCTACCACCAATCGCTCGGAGGTGAGGTTGTTGGTGCTCATCAGCGCGGAGATGTCGCTGTCGTAGCGCCGGGCGATGGCCCATAGGGTGTCGCCTTTGGCCACTGTGATGACGGCGGGAGCCGGACCCCCAACGGCCAATTCGGAGCCGCTGTAACGACCGGGGATGGTAAGGCGATCGCCGACGCGCAAGGTGCCGCTTTCAAGGATGTCGTTGGCGGCAGCAATGGCGCTCACGGTTGAATCGTGGCGGCGGGCAAGCACCCACAGGGAATCGCCGACGCCTATGGTGATCGTGAGCGGCCCGGGAGTGTTCTCGCCGGCGCTAAGGAACAGTTCCTGGCCTGGATGGATGAGGGTACCGTCGAGCTCGTTGAAAGCGATGAGGTCATCGACGCTTATCGCGTTGGCGATGGCGATGTCGTAAAGGGTATCGCCTGGCCGCACGGTTACCGACGTCGCAGGGGCGGCCGGAGTGGGCTGTTCGGCTTCCGACACCTTAAGTGTCTGCCCTGGCTTCAGTACATCGCTGCTTAGGTCGTTGAGGCTGCGCAAGCTAGCCACGTCTGTATCGTACTCACGCGCTAGTCCCCATAGCGAATCGCCGTTCTGGACGGTGATTGTGTGTGCGTAAGCCGCGGATGATACTACCGTGACCAGGAGAAGGGCGAGCACGCGGAGCAGGCTTGAAGGACGCATTGTTGTCCAAGATACCAAAGTGGAGCAGTTTTGCAACAGGAAAGATTAAGCAATCGGCCAACGGCCGTTGCAGCGTCCGGATCCACACGCCATTTCGTGCGGCGCGGAGCGGCGCACGAAGCTTGGGCCACCGTCCGATTAGTGCTGTCCTGGCCGTGGTTGGCGGCTACCCGGCCGTGCGCCCGTCAGGCCGTTGCGAGGGGAGGGAACGGGCGCTAGGAGGGTCGAAGCGTATCGGTAGACAATTCGCTTAGGTGGTCAGTCGCGGGGGTCCAGAACGATGTCGTGGGCCAGGCGTTCACCCAACTCCAGCTGGATGAGGCAGTAAAGCTCGGTCTCGATAGCGCTGGAGTTACCAGCGATGAGCTTCCTCTCCAACCGCGCGGCTTCCCGGATCAACTGCGGGGTGCTTAGACTTGAGATCTTCTCCGGCATCCAGTGACTCCTTGAGAACTCGAGGGCTCGAGTTAGGCTGCGGCGGAACGAGGTCCGCCTTGGTCAGAAGCTACCAGCGCCACTCTTACAGGACTGTCACCGCTACTTAGAGATGTTTGTCACGAGGGGATGATGCGCGTGCCGCCGCCAGCTAGCGCCTTGGCCGCCGCCGCCGGGGAACGGCCATCGGCAATCACCGCGAAGGGAGCGCCCTGCTCTAGGGCGCTCAGGGCGGCCTGCACCTTGGGGATCATGCCGCCTGAGATTCGCCCGTCGGCTATGCGCGCCAACGCCTCGCTACGCGGAAGTTCCGTAAGTAGGCTGCCGGGGTCGAGCACGTCGGCCAGCACCCCCGCTACGTTGGTGAGGAACAACACGCCCTCGTTCAAGGCGCCTGCTACCGCTCCAGCCACCTCGTCGGCGTTCACGTTGAGGGCGGCTCCGGCGCGGTCGAGAGCCACGCAGCCCACGACCGGCACCAGACCCGCGCCTCGTAAGGCCACGAGCGCGGCTGTGTTCACGGCGGTCATGCGTCCCACTCTGCCGAGCTCCGCTTCACGCGCCTCGGCCACTAGCAGGCCAGCGTCGCGGCCGGTGAGGCCCACGGCAGCGCCTATCTCCTGCGCCAGCTCCTTGCCGAGCAGGGTTATGACCCGCTCGACGATGGTCAGGCTATCTGGGCTGGTCACGCGCAGGCCCTTGACGAAGCTGTGCTGCAGGCCGGCTGCGTCGAGGGCGGCCTCGATGAATGGGCCGCCACCATGCACCACCACCGGTGGGCTGCCCTTCGAACCGAATTCGCGCAGGCGCGCGGCTACCGCGGCGCGGGTCGCACCATCGGTCATGGCGCTACCGCCGTACTTGATGACGATGTTCACGAAGCCGAGTCTACCGGTTGGCGGTCGGCGCCGAGGGGCGAGCCAGGGCGCTGCGACAGCGTGGTAGATTCTCAGGCGCCTGCACCCGGATGCTGGCCGCTAGAGCATCAGGCGGGCGCGGCCGAAGGAACCCAGTAATGACCAAGCAGCTCGACAAGCTCACGTTCGGCACCGACGGCTGGCGCGACGTCATCGCAGAGCGCTTCACGTTCTTCAACGTGGCGCGCGTCGCCCAAGCGCTGGCGCTGCAGCTGCGTGCCAGCGGTGGCGGTTCCGTGCTGGTCGGTTACGACACTCGCTTCCTCAGCGCCCGCTTCGCGCGGCACGTGGCAGAGGTGCTGGCCGGGAACGGTTTGACGGTCGGCCTCAGCGCCGACTACCTGCCCACGCCGGCCTTGTCCTTCGCCGTGAAGCGCTATGGCGCCGATGCGGGCGTGATGATCACGGCTTCGCATAACCCGGCGGAGTGGGGCGGCTTCAAGCTCAAGGGCAGCTACGGCGGCACCGCCAGTGACGAAACCTACCGCGCCGTGGCCGAGCTGGTGCCCAGTGTTGGTAAGTCGGATGTGGCCGTTTACGAGGCGGCGCGGCACTCCTTCGAACCTTTCGATGTGAGCGGCGATTACTACGACGCCTTGGCGGAGCTCGTCGACTTAGACGCCATCGCCCGCGCCGGCGCGCCGCTGCTTCATGACGCCATGGGCGGCGCCGGCGCCGGCTGGCTGGCTGCCTTCTTCCGCCGCGAGGGCTTGCCCGACGCGGTGCGCGAGCTGCGCGGCCACGCCGACCCCATGTTCTACGGTGTGAACCCGGAACCCATACCGGCCAACCTGGCCGCAACCATGAACGAGATGACGGCGTCGTCGCCGGCGCTGTTCGCCGTGGCCACCGACGGTGACGCCGACCGGCTCGGGGTGGTGTTACCCGGCGGCAGTTTCTTCAACTCCCACCAGATCTTCGCGGTGCTGCTGAGCCTGCTGGAGGCAAAGGGACAGCGCGGCACGGTGGTGAAGACCTTCACCGTCAGCCGCATCGTGGAGCGTTTGGCCGCTGCGCGCAGGCTGCCGGTGATGGAGACCAAGGTGGGTTTCAAGTACATCACCGACGCCATGCTCGCCGGTGGCGTGCTCATCGGTGGTGAGGAATCCGGAGGGATCGGGCTGCCGCAGCATCTGCCCGAACGTGACGGCCTCGCCAACGCGCTGCTTCTGCTGGAGTCGGTGGCGAGCAGCGGTGTTTCGCTGGCTGAGCAGTTCGCCGCGCTGGAACGCGAAACAGCCTGGCGACACGCTTACGACCGCCGCGACCTCCGCCTGGGCGGCGTCAACGCGATGAAACACGCGCAGTCGGCGCTCGACGACGCGCCCACTGAGGTGGCGGGGCGGGTCGTGACCAGCGTAGAGCGGCTCGACGGGGTGAAGCTCAACTTAGCTGACGACGCCTGGGTGTTGGTGCGCGCCAGTGGCACCGAACCGTTGCTGCGCGTGTACTGCGAGGCGCCCGACGACGTGGCGGTAGAGGACATCTTGGCGGCGACGGTGGCGCTGCTGGACGGCGGCACCTGAGGGCCGTTCAAGCTGCGCTCAGCACCCGCCTGGGCGGCTCTCAGGCCGCCAGCACGATCAGTTCCTTGGAGCTAAGCGATAACACCTCGTGCCCGTCGGCGGTTACCACGGCCAGATCCTCGATGCGCAGGCCGGTGAAGCCAGGTAGGTAGACGCCAGGCTCGACCGTGACCGTCATGCCGGAGGCAAGCACGTCGTCGCTCTTGTTGCTCAAGCGGGGGCCCTCGTGTATCACCAACCCCGTACCGTGGCCAAGGCTGTGCACGAAGTGGTCGGCTAAGTCGTGCTCGGCCAGTATGTCGCGGGCCACCGCGTCGAGTTCGCGGCCCGACTTGCCGGGGGCCACGGCCGCTAACGCCGCCACCTGAGCTTCCAACACCGCTTCGTAGAGGCGCCGTTCCTCGGCGCCCACAGCGCCGACCGCGACGGTGCGGGTCATGTCGGCGTGGTAGCCGCCAACCACGGCGCCGAAGTCTAGCGTCACCAGCTCACCCGCCGCCAGCGGCTTCTGGCTGGCGACGCCGTGCGGCATGGCGCCACGCACGCCGCTGGCGACGATGATCTCGAAGGCGCTGCCATCGGCGCCGGCCAGTCGCATAGCGCGTTCCAGCTCGAGCGCTACCTCCACCTCAAGTACGCCGGGGGCCATCATCCGTAACGCCGCTTCGAACGCTAAGTCGGTTATCCGCGCCGCCTCGCGCAGCAACGCAATCTCCGGCGGGCTCTTCACCAGGCGCAGCGGCGTGAAGAGGCCTTCGGTCACCACTGGCTCGTAACCTAGGCGCGCGGACAGCTGCTTGAAGCGCTGCAGCGTAAGGTCGTCACCTTCCACGGCCAGCTTCAGTCCTCGCGCGTGCTCGGCCACAGCGAGGAACGCGTCACCAACGATCTCGAAGGGGATGCTCGATTCCTGCTGCGCCTGGGCGCCGTAGCGCCCGTCGCTGATCAGCAGCGCCGAGGATGGCAACACCAGCACCGAGGCGTCGTCGGGCGAGGTGAAGTCCGATAGGTAACGAACGTTGGCGGGGGTAGTGACGAGTAGCGCGTCCGCGCCCTGAGCGGCTAGGTTCGCGCGCAGGGTAGCTAGGCGCTGAGCGGCCACGTCGCCATTGGCGACGCCGTCGCCGGTGGCGACGCTGTTACGCTCCCTGTCGGCTCCGGCGCGGCTCATTCGCTCACCGCGGCGATGCCTAGGTAGTCGTCGATCTCAAGGCTCGCTCCGCCGATGAGACCGCCGTTGACGTCGGCCTGCGCTAGCAGCTCAGCGGCGTTGCTTGGCTTCATAGAACCGCCGTAGAGCACGCGCAGCTCGGACGCCAACTCAGGATAGAGGCGCTTCAGCTCGGCGCGGATCACGGCGCTCATCGCTTGGGCGTCGGCGGCGGTGGCGGTCAGGCCGGTGCCGATAGCCCATACCGGTTCGTAGGCGACGATCAGCGCGATGGCGGACGACAGTTCGATGTCGAGCAGGCCGCCCTGTAGCTGCGCTATGACTACTTGCTCGGCTTGGCCGGCGTCGCGCTGCTGCTGGCTCTCGCCCACGCACACGATGGGCGTTAGCCCGTGCTCCAGGGCCTGCTTGGCCTTGGCGTTGACGTTCGCGTCGTCCTCGTGATGGTAGGCGCGTCGCTCGGAGTGGCCCACGATGACGTGGCGAACGCCGAGGTCGCGCAGCATGGCCGCCGAGACCTCTCCGGTGTAGGCGCCGTCGTCGTGAGCGCTGAGGTCTTGTGCGCCGATCGCCACAGCCGAGCCGAACGCTAGTGCGCTCATACCGTGGAGGTGGGTGAACGGCACGGCCAACAGCAGCTCACTGCCTGCGTAAGCAGCCGGTGAGTCTTCGAGGCGCTGAAGCAACTCCCGTAGCCAGGCGTTGGCTTCGCTGGGGAGCCGGTTCATCTTCCAGTTGCCGGCGATCATTGGCTTGAGGCTGGTCATGAGGTTAAAGATACCGCAGGGACTCGGCGCGCGCCCGGTCCACGGTCAGCTTCGGGCGGGAAGATTCGGGGCCCTGAGCGAGCGCATCCTGGCGTGGCATCAAGGCAGAGAGTTCGCTGCCCACCAGCGGTTCGCCATCAAGACCAGTGTGCCCGCCTATTCTGCGATCCGTATAGCCCTTGGCACCGCGTTGGTAATGCGAACACCAACGACCTATTGAGCAAGTACCTGCCGTAAGACATAGACCTGAACGCACACGTTCAAGCTGATTTCGACGCGATCGCTGATGAGCTCATCAACAGCCCGAGAGAGTCCCTAGGCTGGCACGCAAGCGCCGAAATGTGCGGCTCAAGGAGCAGGTGGTATCTGCATCAATTGAGATCGCCCCTCGGGACGTTGTGTAGAACAATTCTAGGCTCGATTGACGGTGTCGAGATTCATAAAGGTGGTCCAAATACTACGGCTACAGTTTGCTAGAATGACTGTGGCTTGTCAGCAGAATGAGGCTGGCAAACGGTTACTTGAGGAGCGTATTGTTACCTGCACCGTCTATCGCGGCTCCGCTCAACTTGCATTGGACCTGGTTAAGTTGAAGTAACTTTTTAAGTTCCTTTCCGCTATATGAATACTGTCGGAGGAACTGACCGCTTTTACCTGGTGATATCACGAAGCGCTCAAAGTACAATCAAGCAACCCTACGATATTTCAACTCTTGTAAAGGACTCTTCAACTATGACAAAGCGCCCTGACACGCTATTCCTAAACGGTGAACTCGTCCCCTACGAGAATGCAACCGTACACACCTTATCCCCCGCCGTAAAATACGGTGCGCTCATCTTTGAAGGGATTCGAGCGTATTGGAACGAGAGTCAAGAGGATCTCTATATCTTCCGAGCCGAAGAGCATCTCGACCGCTTGTTCGAGTCCGCCAAAATCGCCCGGATCACCATCCCCTACACTAAGCAAGAGCTCCTTGATTCGCTCTTAAGATTGATCATTAGCAACAACCAGAAACAGGACCTGCACATTAGAATTAACGCCTACGTCGACACTGATAATGGCGCGATGGATTCTACCGAGCCCATTAGCGTCAGTATGGCTACTCTCCCCATGGGTCGCTACGACACGAAGGACACGGGGCTGGATGTCTGCATCAGCTCATGGGCGCGAATCTCTGAAGCAGCGATGCCGCCCAGGATTAAGTCCGCTGCGAACTATCACAACAGCCGATTAGCGCTCTTGCAGGCCAAGACCGACGGATACGACGATGCCATCCTACTGGACGGCAATGGGAAGCTCACTGAGGGCCCTGGTTACAATGTGTTTCTAATCCGCGCTGGACGCGTTTACACCCCAGCAGTGACGAACGGGATTCTGGAAGGCATAACGCGCGCCACGCTACTAACGCTCTTCAGTGAACAGTTAGGGATGCACGTACAGGAGCGTGACATCGATCGGACCGAATTGTACATAGCAGAGGAGGCGTTCTTCTGCGGGAGCGGAAAGGAGATAAAGTCCATCGCATCGGTCGACCGTTTGCAATTAGGGGATGGAAACGTCGGCGAGATTACCACCCGAATTAGAGAAGCTTATATGGACGTAGTGCGAGGCGCTAACCCAAAATATCAGAAGTGGCTTCTTCCTGTATATAACTAGCCTGCCTAAAGGTGAAGCTTCGGACAACTAGTTTTCACCTGTGTTGCCGCTAATTACAGAATAGATGAGTGTGGGGCCGCCAATCACTACAGGCGGCCCCACACTTCTCTAAAAACTATGGTTAACGGTTACTACAATGGGGTGGTGGACCCCATTACTCGAACCGAGTGATGATCCCGGTCCCGCTGTCCCACACGCCGATCGTTACGGCCTTCAGGGTACCGCCGACGTCCCGAGCCACCATCAGCTCGTACATGCCTAGGGCGGCGTCGCCGTCTTCGTTCAGGAGCTTGTGCCCGCTTGCGCCGATGTAATGCGCGGCTATCGTCGGCAGTGCGGCGCGCAGATTGGCGCCCTTGTACTCGCCGCTCGCCAGCACCGTCAGAGCGCTTACCCACGAGGCGTCGTACATGTAAAGCGACCATGGGGTCGGCGGAGTACCGAAGCGTTCCTCATAGTTGCGTTCGAAATCCTGGCGGACTGGGTTGTTGGGCGGCGTCGGGAAGAAGCCGGTAAGGTTCATGTCGACCATGAACTGCGACACTTCCTGTGGCGCCACTGGCGGGAAGAAGACGGGTGAGAGGGCGTCCTTGCTGCCGAACCAGCGAACGTCGTTTAGGGTCGGGTTCAAGCGAGCGTGCCCGAGGATGTTCAGCCCGTCTGGCTGGAACGCAACCACCATGACGCCGACATTTCCGTCGAGTCGGCGGACAACGCGTGCTAGCTCGTCGACTTCGGCGGCGAAGTCGCTCAGGTCGGGATCGAACGCGATAAGGGTAACGTCTCCGCCGGCCGCCTCGAAGTTAGCCTTGAGTGGCTCGGCCAGACCGAGACCGTAGGAGTCACCACGGTGCAGAACAACGACGTGGTCGAGTCCCTCCTCAGAGAAGAGCTGCGCTGCGGCGGACGCCTGAAGCGTGTCAGGAGTGATCAGGCGGTAAAGCCAGTCGTCAGGGATGGCGAGCGCCGGACTCGTCGTCGCAGCGCCGATGAGCACGATTTCGTTCGCGTTCGCATATGCCCGGGCGCCCGAGGTCGCCGCGCTCGAGTACGAGCTGATCACTATCTGCGCCCCAGCGTTGACCACGGACTCTATGGCCTCGAGCCCACCTTCAGGCGTAGTGCGGTCATCCTCCATGATCAGGTTGAAGGTCACGGTGCTGCCTGACGCAGCTAGCATCTCGTGAATCTCGTCGAAAGCCAACTGGGTGGCATTACGCAGATACGATCCGTCGGGCGCGCCTCCACCGGTAAGCGGCAGTAGGATGCCGATGGGGATCTGCTGTGCAGACGCCGTCGCGAACAGCAACGCGGTACTGATCAACAGAGTCGAGACTACTCTTCTTCCACGCTTGAACATTCGAACCTCCAGTCCCACCCATTGGGTTGGGAGTTTGATGGCCAGCCTCTTGGTGCCTGACCGGGGGATCAGCCGTGCGGACCGTGAGAACCTAGCACACGCTTGATCACCTCCTCGCTATTAAGGATCTCCGGGCCCGTACCGCTGAGCACCAGTTCGCCTGATATGAGCAGGTGGGCCTTGTCGCTGAACTCGAGCGCCTGCGACGCGTTCTGCTCGGCGAGCAGGATCGCGACGCCTCTACTTCTGATGCGGTCGACCTGGAAAAAGATCTCGTCGACAAGCTTCGGCGAGAGCGCGGCGCTCGGCTCATCTAGCAGCATCAGGCGCGGATCGCCAAGGAGGGCTCGGCCTATGGCCAACATCTGCCGCTCGCCGCCGGACAAGGTGACTGCTTTCTGCGAGCGCCTGTCGTAGAGCACCGGGAAGAGTTCGTAGATACCATCGATCGAGCGCATGGCCACGCGCCAGTCGCGGTGAGCATGAGAGCCCATCTCGAGGTTCTCGTAGACGGTGAGGTCGGGGAAGACGTTCTCGCGCTGCGGCACGTAACCCACGCCCGCGCGCGCCGTGATCTCGGTTAGCTGGCGGCTTATGTCTTTACCGTCGTACCTCACGCACCCTGCGAGGACGTTCACGATGCCGCATACGGCCTTGAGGAGCGTGCTTTTGCCACTGCCGTTCGGACCGATCAACGTGACGATCTCGCCCGGGCCGACAGCTAGGTTTACTCCGTGGATGATCGGTATACGCCCGTAGCCGGCGATCAGGTCTTCCAGTTTGAGAAGCGGCTCTGTGCTCATACCGCCGCCCTCGCCGAGGTGCCCATGTACGCCTCGCTGACGATCGGTTCCTTCACGACGTCTGCCGGTAGCCCATCGGCAATCAACTCACCGAAGTTCATGACCAGAACCCTGTCCACGGCGCTGAAGAGCAGGTCGAGGCGATGCTCGATCACTATCAGCGTCAGGCCGTTCTCCTGCTGGTACTGCCTGAGCCTTGTGAAGATGTCGTGAGCTAGGCTCGGGACCACGCCGGCAGCCGGTTCATCCAGCAACAAGACCTGCGGATCCGCCATCAGGCAGCGCGCCAGCTCAAGCAGCTTCATCTGACCTCCAGAGAGGTCGGTCGCGCGGTTGCGGGCCACGTGCGCGAGGTTGAGGAACTCGAGTAACTCGTACGCTCGCCCAGCTAGCTTCCGCTCTTGATCCTTCCAGCGCCCGCCGCTCAGAACAGCGCCAAGCCGCTCGCCACTCTGGTCGCGGGCAGCGGCCAGAACGTTTTCGAGCACGCTCATGCCGTAGAAGAGCCGCGGGACCTGGAACGCTCGCACCACGCCGCGGTCGAAGACGGTCTTGACCGGGAGAGACGCGATCTCGTTGCCGTCAAGCAAGACGCTACCTGAGTCTGGCTTGAGGGTGCCAGTAATCAGGTTGAACATCGTGCTCTTGCCGCTACCGTTAGGGCCGATCAGGCCGGTGAACTGGCCGGCAGGAACGTTAAAACTTACGTTACTCACGGCCTGCAGGCCGCCGAAACTCTTGTTGATCTTGCGTACTTCAAGGCTTTTCACGGCGGTTGATCACCTCCCAGGCAGGCGTGTTGAGCGGCCGTTCGGGGAAGAGCCCCTGCGGCCTGAACATGACCATCACAGTTAGTACTAGGCCTACGACCATGTAGCGGATGTAGGTGATGTCGAACGGGATGTCGATGCCGAGCATGGCGAGGATCGAAGGCCTCGTCAGTCGCTCGATAGCGGTGAAGACCAACACTCCGAAAAGCGTGCCTAGGTTGTTGGCGGCGCCACCGAGGATGACCATCACCAGTACCAGGAAGGTGAGGTACGGAGCGAAGTCCTCTGTCCCCACGAATTGCGCGTAGAAGGCGTACAACACGCCGGCAACGGCTGCGAGCGCGGAACCTATCACCATGGCCTGCATCTTGATGCGAGCGGTCGGCTTGCCCAGTGCTCGGGCAGCGTCTTCGTCGTCGCGCACCATCTTTAGGAGGCGTCCATAGGGCGAGTTGACGATTCTGCTGACCAGCAGGTAACTAAGTCCAGCTACGACGAGGCAGAGAACTGCGTAGGCCGCGTAACGGGTGTCGGGATTGGGGATCCATGACAGTGGGTTGGGGATGCCGGCGATGCCGTGTGGACCACAGATTATTCCCGGCGTGGCGCGCACGAAGACCCGGCCGATCTCGGCGACTACGAGTAGTAGCAGGCCAAGGTAGACGTCGCGGATCCTCAGGGCGGGCCAGGAGAGAACGTAGCCCAGTAGCCCACCCACTATTATCGCAATCGCGAGGGCGCCCAGGAATACGAGCGCAATCATCAAGGGTTCGCTCGCAGCGAACTGCTCGCGCAAGGCCGCCCCTTTAGCCGAGCAGTAAGGTTCGGCGCCCCCAGTGAGCGCCGTAAGCACTCTGCCCGAGAAGACCGCGGCCGTGTAGGCGCCGGCGGAGTAGAAGAAGACCTTCCCGAAGTTCGGAAGCCCGCCGAAGCCGTACTCGAGGTTCATGCTTAGCGCGAGGATGGTGTAGATGGCGTAGAAGGTGAAGAACGCGACGACGATCGAGAGGATATCGAGCGGTACTCTATCGGCACCCCGAACCACTCGCGCGCCATGAAGATCCCGAGGTTCTCACCGAAGCCAACTATGTATGCTCCGCCGATGGTGGCCCCGATACCCGTCAGGCCGCCAAGGATGCTTGCCGCTATGACGCGCAGCAAGATTACCCAGCCCATCTCGGGCGTGATGGGAGCATAGATAGCCCAGAGAGCGCCGGCTAAGCCAGCTAGGCCGCCGCTGATCAACCAGGCGACGAGTCGTGTGCGCGCAACCCTCACGCCTGTCGACTGCGCGAGCATCAGGTTGTCGGCCACGGCGCGCATGGCCCGTCCGATGCGGGTGCGCTGCAAGAAGAGGAAGAGCGCCACCGCGCAGACGATGGTTATCGGAACTACCCATAAGAAGAGGTCGGTTACGGAGCCGTACCCGAAGCGGAAGACTGGGCTGACCATGACGCGGGCCTTGACGCTGAGCCAGTTGAGTGAGCTGGCTACTAGGTACACGAAGTGGCGAAGCACCAGCCCAACACCGATCGAGGCCACGAGGATGTAGAGGAAATTGGCTCCCCTCTTGATCATCGGGCGGTAGACGAGGGCGTCTGTCAACACTGCCGTGAGCGCGCCGACGACGACGGCTAGAATCACGGCCGGCACGACGGGCCATTTCCAGAGGTTGACCGCCAGAGCCAAGGTGTAAGCGCCCATGGTCACGTATTCGGCGTGGGCCACGTTCAGCACACGAGTGACAGCGTATGTGAGGGTCATCCCGAGGGCCATCAGCGCCACGAAGCTGCCGAGCATGATGCTGTTGACTAGCGGTGTCGCGAACTCGGCTAGGTCCACGGGTGCGGACCCTCTGTGTAGGGGACTTGCAGTCGGCACGAACGACCTGCACGGCACGAACAACTGGTGCCGGAGTGGAGGCCACCGTCACTCACGTCTTTAAGCCCCAGCTCATGATGTTTGAAACGTCTCGTCTGCTGCCGACGCCACGGAGCCCACTGAGTAGTGCGTCGATAGCGGCGTCGTCGAGCTGGCCAGCGTACCTAGCCAGGCTCCTGAATTTATCGTCTATCTCGTCTGGTGACAGCCATTGGTCTGGGTCACCGCGGGGCGACTCGACCCGGGAGCTGAGCGTGCTCCCGTCTTCGAGGAACACCTTGACCTCTGACGCCCACCGCTCCGGGTGGAGACTCTCGATGTCGGGGTCGACTTTCATGCTCACCCTGGAGGCGAAGCTCAGGAGTTTAGGGTCTGTGATCGAGTCCGCGTCGAAATCGAGCACCCCTGCGCGGCGGCGATGGGCGATCAGCGCGAGCACGAAACCCATCGAGAACTTTGCCTGGTGAGTGTTCGTAGGCACCGGCGCGCCCCCCAGCACGTCCAGGGCGGCCTGGTAGACACCGACTTCGACGCGTTCGATGGCGTCAGCGTCTATGTCGGAGTTCGTAAGCGTAGCCATGAGCGCGTCTGCCGCTGGATGGGTGTGTCTGCAGGAGGCGTGGACCTTGAGCGACGTGTGCATGACCGCCCACTCGCGGCCAATATCGTTCACCAGCGCTTCTGGGTAGACCCTATCGCTCATCGCTTGCCCCATGGGTGGCGCCCTCTAGTCCGCCTTTGGCGAGGTAGGCGGCGGCCAATCCGGTAGCCGCGGCGTGGGCTGCGTGTAGCGGCTTGGAGTCGGCGGAGTCACGGAGGAACTGCCACAGACCCGCCGCCGTCGTGCCGGCGTTGCCTAGCGCGTTTGTCATCTCGGAAGCGTTCGCACCGAGCAGATGCGCAACGGCTGCCGCAGCCCCCAAGGTGCCGGCGGTGCCAGTCGTGTGGAAATAGCGGTAGTGGGTGGGGCCGAGGTATGCGCCTACCCTCGTGGCCGCCTCGTAGCCGACGACCGAGGCGGTCAGAAGATCCAGACCGCTTCTGCCGAGCTCCTGTGCTGCGGCGAGCGCCGCGGGGAACACGACTGTGGCGGGATGTACTACCGAGGCGTTGTGAAGGTCGTCCTGCTCCACCATATGTGACGAGGCGGCGTTGGCGAAAGCCGCCTGGTAGGGGGTGCCCTTGCGTCCCTCCGGGATCACGTCGACTTGGCCGCCTTCGCCCATCGAGCGGGCGAAGTGGGCGATGGCCAACACAGGCGCGGAGCGACTGCCGGCAACGCAGCAGCCGAACCAGTCGAGGAAGAGTTCGGTAGTTCGGTGGATCATGGCTGGTGGCAGGTCGGAGGTCCGAACCTCAGCTAGGAAGGTAGCTAGTTGCGCAGTGGTGGCTTGGTCGAGTGAGACAGCGGTCGAACTAGTCGGTGCGGTCATGCGTCCGCGTCGTTCTCGCGAGCGTAGTAGGCCAGGAGTGCATCGCGGGCGTTGACTATGTGTGTCTCGACGAGCTTGCCGACGCGCTTCGCATCGCGCGCAGTCAGGGCTGTCAGCAGCGCCTCGTGCTCGCGCACGGAGCGTTCGGCTTGTGCGGGCACCTGCAGAGGTGTCAACGGCGGTCTACCTATCCAGAGCCCTTCGATGATGCGGGCGAGGCGCGGTAGTTCCGCAGCCTCATAGAGCGTCATGTGTAGCTCCATGTTCTCGCGAGCGTATTCTTCGAAGTCGCCTTGCTCTACCGACTCCGCCATGCGGCACGTGTACTCGGCGATAGATTCGAGTTGTTCCTGGCTGATGTTCTCGCTTGCGATGGTGGCTGCGTACGGCTCCAACAGTGCCCTTATGGCATATACCTCTATCACGTCTTCCGGCCCGAACTTGACGACGTTGTAGCTGCTTCCATCAGCCACTACTAGCCCGTCAGCCTCAAGCATGCGAAGCGCATCGCGCACAGGGATGCGGCTGGTCCCGAAGCTCGTAGCGAGTTCCTCCTGCGTCAACCGCTCGCCGCCCTTGTAGACCCGCTCCAAGATGGCGGTGCGCAGGGCACGGTAGATCTGGCTACCTAACGTCTCTCGTTGTAAAGGCTGCTGCGTAAGCATGATGATCAAACAGTCCTTCGGATGTTGAGGTTCCCGGCCCGATGCCAGGAATTGATTTTGTAAGCTGTACACAGAGTACATCAATCGACGAGGGCAAAGCAACCCATCGAACGCCACTTCGTATACGGTTGACAGTATCTTGGGACGCCTGTACTCTTGTACGATGAGAGCCACACTGACCGCGCCTGAGCGCGTAGCCCGCGAACTGGCGCAGCATGGCGTGAAGGCTGCGTTCGGAGTTCCTGGGGGCGAAGCCTCAAGTGAACTCATTCATGCCATGCAACGCAACGGCATCAGGTTCGTCCTGTGCCACACCGAAAGCCAGGCGGCTTTCTCGGCCGCCTCATTTGCGGAGGTCAGCGGACAGCTGAGTGTCGTGCTTACGTCTCTCGGGCCCGGTGCCGCGAGCGCAATCAACGGAGCTGCTCACGCGTTACTTGACCGCGTCCCGCTGCTCGTGATAACGGACCGGTTCGCACAGGAATATGGGCCCGCTTGCGGCCACCAGTTCATTGATCAGGCTGCCCTCTATACTCCGGTCACCAAACGCTCCTTACGTCTGACACTTTCCGGCCTGGCCGCCACCGTCCGCGACGCGATCAGCCTTGCCCTCGAGCAACCATGCGGCCCAGTCCACCTGGACTTCGCCGCTGACTTGGCGAACGCTGTGGTCGAGGATCAAGATGAGTTAACGATCACTCCGCCTAACCACCCTTCGAACAACGACGAGGCTTCGACCGACTTGAAGCTGGGCGAACTGGTCGCTGCGCTACGACGCGCTGCTAGACCCGTGGTCGTGTGCGGACTCGAGGCAAGCGCGGAGGTCGAACCACAGGTTGTCAAGCGGCTTCTGGAGCTGCTGCGTGCGCCCGTTCTGACGACCTACAAAGCTATCGGCGTCGGTAGCGACTCCGTGGTGTGGCGTGGAGGCGTCTTCACAGGGGGTGACCTTGAAGAAGCGTTCTTGGCTGAGGCCGACCTGATCCTTACGATAGGCTTCGACGCGATAGAGATGATCCCTACTGACTGGCGCTGGGACGCGCCGGTCCTGCGGCTGACTGCCAGCTCCGCCGCATGCCCCGTGTCGGCGCCAACCTTAGAAGTGCGTGGCAGCTTGGCCCAGCTCGTGGCCGCAACGACCGACGCCCTTGCTGAAGAGGAGGGTATCTCGACTTGGACCGAAGCCGAAGTGCATGATCGGAAGGAGCAGAATCACGCTCGAGTTCTCGCCAGTTGGCAAGATAGCGGTATCAACCCGACCATGGCCGTTCAACAGTTGATCGATGCTTTCCCCTCCGCGAACTTCAGCGTCGACGCGGGCGCTCACATGTTCGCGGCCACACTTGCGCTCAGCTATGCTGGAGCGAGACGCTGCTTGATATCGAACGGACTCTCGACAATGGGCTTTGCTCTGCCCGCCGCCATCGGTGCTGCCTGCGCGGAGCCCGGTCGGCCCGCCATCGCAATCACAGGAGACGGTGGGCTTTCAATGTGCCTCGCGGAACTGGAGACAGCGGTACGGAGCGGACACCGAGTGGTCGTCTTCCTACTGAACGACGCACAACTTAGCTTGATCAAGATAAAGCAGGAAGCTAAGGGACGCATGCCTGAAGGCGTCGGCTACGGCCACACCGATTGGCCTGCCATCGCCGCAGCCTACGGCGCTCGCTCGTACCGGGCAGCAACGGGGGTCGAGCTAGAGACAGCCTTGGCTGAGACGTCCCGGCAACCTCACGGCGTCGACTTCATCGAAGTAGTTCTGGCACCGGGCGGCTACGCTGGACTACTGGAGACGGTGCGCGGCCGCAAAAACGGCCCGAAGCCGCCCGTCGGGTAACGTAAGAGTCGCGGCCTAGCGAGCCTCTAAGAACAGAAGCTCCCCAGCACTAGGCGGAGCGGAATCGGAACTACGACGCGTGCGTTTGTCACAGCTCTACTTCAACTTTGCCCAGCAGGTGGACCGCGACCTGAACTCGCGCATCCTCTTGGTTTCCCGGGATTTAATCGAGGCGCAACTTCCAGGCGTCACGGACGTCATCCCTAGTTACACATCACTCCATATCGAGTACGATCCCGCTGTCATCAAGAGCGAATACCTCAGTGAGCTCGTGCAGGCCGGCATGGAGTCGCACGCAAGCGGCGAGACCGCACCCCGAGTGGTGGAAATCGAGGCCGTATACGACGGTCCTGACCTACAGGATTTGTCGGACGCGGTCGGCTTGTCGCCCGCCGAGGTCGTAAGGCGCCATTCGGACACCACCTATCTCGCTTACGCGGTCGGCTTCACGCCGGGGTTCGCGTTCTTAGGCGACGTGGACGCGAGCATCCGGAAGCCTCGTCTTGGCAAGCCGCGCGCAGTGGTGCCGGCTGGCTCCATCGGGATCGCCGATAGTCAGACGGGCATCTATCCGCTGGACTCACCTGGCGGGTGGAACATCATCGGCCGGGCCATCGTGCCCGTGTTCGATCCCCATCGTGAAGAGCCGTATCTCATCGAGCCCGGCGACAAGGTCCGCTTCGTACCAGTCGAGTCAGGCGACGAGCTACCGCTACTCAGTCCTCTCGACTTGTTGCCGGCAGAACCCCGCTATCCAGCGTTCCGTGTGCGCAAGCCCGGCCTGGCCGACTTGATCGTCGACCAGGGGCGATTCATGGTGGGTCGCTTGGGCTTCGCTCGCAGCGGTCCCCTCGACTCGACTTCCGCCAGACTAGCCAACGCGCTGCTGGCTAACAAGCCTGCGGACTCACTACTCGAGATCAACTTTGTGGGACCGATCTTGGAGGCACTGCGAGACGTCGTCGTTGCCGTTGCCGGCACAGGCATCTCATTCTTCGTAGATGGGCGCCCGGCCAAGCCGTACACCTCGACCCTGATAAAGCGAGGACAGGTGCTGACTTTCCCTCCCGCCGCCAGCGGCACTAGAGGCTATCTGGCGGTTGCCGGGGGTCTAGAGAGCACGAGGTTCCTCGGCTCGTCCTCAGTTGATATCCGTGGACTGGTAGGGCGCCCTCTGCGCGAGGGAGATGTCCTCGCCGTTCACGTGCCACGGACCCCGCTTCAGGGTTTCTCCTTCACGCCCCACTCACGCCCAACAAAGACGCTCCGTCTGCGCCTCCTGCCCGGACCGCAGTACGACAGAGACATAGTCGCAGCGCTCGCTTCGCGTCAGCTCCGCATCGAACACTCAGATCGGATGGGGGTGCGGCTGAGCGCCAGCGCGGCAGTAGGCACCGGCGTTATCTCGGAAGGCAACCCGTTAGGAGCAGTGCAGCTCACGGCGGACGGCCACCCGCTAATCCTCCTTAACGACCGCGGGACGATGGGCGGATACACCAAGCCCGCCATCATCGACCCTCGCGACCTCCCGCGCCTAGCTCAAGCGCGCGACGGTACCTGGGTCGAGTTCGTGCCGAGCACGGACAGATAACCGCTGGTCACAGCCTCAGAACGGCGTAATCGTTACACCCGCCGCCTCAAGACGAGTCCGCACCTGACGGGCGATTTCCACGGATCCCTTGGTGTCACTATGCACGCAGATGGAGTGCGCCTCAAGCGCGATGGGATTCCCGTCCACCACTGGCATACGGCCGGACTCCAGGAAGCTAATCAGCCGGGCCGCGGCCTCGTCTGCATCTATCAACATGGCATCAGGCCTTGAGCGCGGCACGAGCCGCCCGGTAGAGAGGTACCCTCGGTCGGCGAAGATCTCTGAGTAGACGACGACCCCAGCCTCGCGGGCCGCAAGCTCAAGCTCCGTACCTGAGATGGCCAGGATGGAGAGGCCCCCCGGGAGCGCCTTGACCGCCGCCACGATTGCGCCGGCTACCGCTCGGTCGTCAGCAGCGAGGTTGCCCAACGCACCGTGCGGTTTCACGTAGCTCACTTCTGTGTTTGCCAGTGCCGCCACGCCCTGGAGCGCGCCGACCTGGGCGGCGATCATGCGGCCGATCTCGTCAGGGGCCATCGGAATCACGCGGCGCCCGAAGCCACTCGGATCAGCGTAGCCGGGATGGGCGCCGACTACAATGCCCCGCTCCGCGGCTAGGCTCAGCGTGCGGAACATGGTCTCGGGATCGCTTGCGTGGCCACCTGCGGCGACATTGGCAGAGCTGACGATATCGAGCATCGCCGCGTCGTCACCCATGGTCCAGGGGCCGAAGCCTTCGCCCAAGTCAGAGTTCAGGTCAATCTTCATCGCAGTTCCTCCTTCAAGGGGTCGAGGGGTCCGTAGCGCGGGTAAGCAGGACCACCCCTCCGGAATCCTCAGTGTCGTAGTAGGTGAAGCCCGTGCCGTTCTTGCGGCGCCCGCGCATCTTCACGCTCAGGCCCGACGAGGCCTCGGCCGCGTCCGCATCGGGAACCTCGAAACCGAGATGAAAGACGCCCTCGCCCTTGGTGTCTAAGTGGAGCCGCTGCGGGCTGGGGTCCTGGCTTGGCTGGCAGAGCTGCAACTGGATGTTGGGCAGGTTGCATACTCGGTACTGCATCGACATGAAGCCCTCGCGGCTCGGCGCCTCTAGTTCGATGTACTCGCTGAGCGGCGGGTAGGCGACCCAGGGCCCAACACCTATGGATTCGTAGAACGCCTGGGCCCTGCCGATGTCGTGAACCACGATGCAAACGTGGTGCAGATTGTTGAAAAGCTCGGGTGTCACGGCTCTATCTACCGCTGCTCTTTCGGCGGCATGACATAGTTCAGCACGCGGCGGCCCCCATCAGGATAGATGGTCTCGCCCGTGATGTACGACGCGTCGTCGCTCGCCAGGAACGCCACGACGGCAGCAACCTCGTCGGGGCGCCCGTAGCGGCCCAAGGGAGTGCGTGAGAGGATTGCGCTGTCACCGGTGCTAGTCAGGAAGTCTCCGATCATCTCCGTCATTATCGTGCCTGGCCCCACGCCGACGACTCTGATGCCGTGGGGAGCGAATGCCACAGCAGCCGTCGAGGTTACTTGGTTCATGCCGCCTTTGGAGATGGCGTACGTCGCCACATTGGGGTTAGCGAGACCCGAATTGATGGAGGACATGTTGATGATGACTCCGCCTCCGCCCTGCGCAACCATCTGCCTGGCGGCCGCCTGAGTTCCGAAGAAGGCGCCCTTGAGGTTGATGCCAAGTACGCGGTCGTAGAGTTCTTCGGTTATATCGAGGAAGTCGGTAAGAACGGCGATGCCGGCGTTGTTGACCATGATGTCCAGGCGCCCGAACTCCTCGACCGCCTTGGCAACCATGTCGTCGACCTGTTCCTTTACGCTCACGTCAGTCGTATGAGCAAGGGCCCTGCCGGATCCGCCGATCTCCGCGACGGTGGCCTCGAGTCGCTCGGTGTCGATGTCGGTCAGCAGCACGGTTGCACCTTCGGCTAAGAAGCGTTCGGCGATTGCTCGCCCGATGCCGCGCGCGGCTCCCGTTACGACTACGACCTTCTCTTCGAACCTCTTCATGCGTTCCTCCTAAAGGCTGCTACAGAAGCTGGAACTCAACTTCTCTCAATCAGATGGCGCGCCCACGCAACGACGGGCGCGTCGATCATCTGTCCGTCGAGAACGGCGACACTTACGCCGCGCTCACGAGCCTCGTCATATGCAGCGAGAACGCGCCGTGCGCGCTCTATCTCGCTTTCGGACTGCCCGAACGCGCCGTTCGCCAGCTCTATCTGGTTAGGGTGAACGAGCATCTTCCCTGCGAAGCCCAAACGCTTCGCCGCCAGAGCCTCATCAGTGAAGCCAGACGGGTCGTCAAGAGGCGGGAACACACCGTCGATTGGCGCTTCCAGGCCCGCGGCCCTACTGATGAAAGCTAGACGCGTCCGCGCGTACTCCAGCAGGGGCTGTTCTCTCTCCCACGGCTGACCGAGGTCAGTAAGTAGGTCGAGACTCCCGAGAGCCAAGCGCTCAAGCTTTGCACCCGTCGCGGTCAGCTCGTCTAGAACTGAGGTGAAGTGTGGAAAGCTCTCAAGTGATAGTGCGCTCTCTACCGAAGCTATGAGGGGCAGCCCGAGGCGGCCAGCTTCCCTGATCTCCGAAGCAGCCTCGACCTTAGGTAGCATGATTCCCGCCACCCTAGCGCCAGCAGCAAGCAGCCGCTCAATCATGGCCAGGTCGACGGGGAAGCCCTCCTCCGAGCCGGCCGATGTACGGATGACAAGCCGTGGGCAGTTGTCGCCAGCACCTGCCAGAAGATCAAGGGCCAGGTCATGCGCGGCTACCCGTTCGCTGGCGGGCACTCCGTCCTCCCAGTCCACGATCACTACGTCGGCGTCGGAAACCAATGCCTTGTTCAGTTTGCGATGATCGTTCCCGGGAACGAACAACCATGACCTCATCTAATGTCCCCCACTTCCTGCGTCCGGCTGGGAGCGTGAAGCTGCGGGAATGGCGACTGGCCCAGCCATAAATCGGCGCCGATCTTCACAAGGCGCTCTGTTCCATGCGCCCGCTTCTCTAGGGCCTTAAGCGCAATCGTTGGCAGCGCGAGGCGGTCGGTCACGCTCATCCCTTTCGTATACCGTTGACATTATACGATAGACTTCTTACAATGACAACACGAAGCGATTTTAGGGCCTCTGGCGGACTGTTGGATATGACGGCGCCAGCGTCCTCACAGGAGGAGAAGCCGTGGTCACCAACCTAACCGTCGACGAGCAGGCGGTCCTGCACGCAGAACTAAGGAGCGCCGTCCGCAAGCTATGCGAGCGCTTTCCCGACGAGTACTGGCGCGACCTCGACTCGGATGACGGTTACCCCACTGACTTCCTAAAGGCGATGACCGACGCCGGCTACTTGGGCGCTCTCATACCTCCCGAGTACGGCGGCTCCGGGCTCGGCATCACGGAAGCCTCCATCATCCTCGAAGAGGTGAACCGCTCAGGCGGCAACGCGGCTGCCGGCCACGCGCAGATGTACATCATGGGTACGCTCCTCCGGCACGGCTCCGAGGAGCAGAAGCAGCGCTATCTGCCGGCAATCGCCTCGGGCCAACTCCGGCTGCAGGCGTTCGGAGTCACCGAGCCTGACGCCGGTACCGATACCACCAAGATCCGGACTTTCGCCGAGCGGCGCGGTGACAGTTACGTGGTCAACGGCCAGAAGATCTGGACCTCGCGAGTGGAACATTCCGATCTGATGATTCTGCTGGTTCGTACCAGGTCACCGCAAGAGGGCGAAAAACCTTCCGTGGGCCTTTCCATCCTCCTCGTCGACCTGCGCGAAGCCGTCGGCAACGGCGTGACCATCAAACCCATCAAGACCATGATGAACCACCACACTGCCGAGGTCTTCTTCCAGGACTTGGTGGTGCCCGCCGAGAACCTGATCGGCGAAGAGGGCAAGGGCTTCCGCTACCTGCTCGACGGCCTCAACGCAGAGCGCATCCTGATCGCTGCGGAGTGCGTCGGTGACGCGCACTGGCTCATCGAACGCTCCGTCGTCTACGCCAACGAACGCAAAGTCTTCGGCCGCTTCATCGGTTCTAACCAGGGCGTCCAGTTCCCCATAGCGAGGGCCTACGCCAACCTGCGCGCTGCCGACCTGATGCGCTTCGAGGCGGCCCGGCTATTCGATGACAACAAGCCGTGCGGCGGCGAGGCCAACATGGCCAAGATGCTCGCAGCCGACGCTTCCTGGGAGGCGGCAAACGTGGCCATCCAGACGCACGGTGGCTTCGGCTTTGCCCGCGAGTACGACATCGAGCGCAAGTTCCGCGAGACCAGGCTCTACCAGGTGGCGCCCATCTCCACCAACTTAGTCCTGAGCTACATCGGCCAGCACATGCTTGGGCTGCCGCGCTCCTACTGATG
>CAJDWL010000050.1_pt1 | contig 23807 bp, 21 predicted proteins | sample 7391591 | NCBI WGS metagenome assembly CAJDWL01 (sample SAMEA7055738, study PRJEB34461) | soil metagenome | biome: terrestrial ecosystem; feature: Peninsula; material: soil | place: Antarctica | collected 2016
TACAATCTGATGCTCGCCTTCGTCCACAGGTAGATGTTACCGCTGGCGCGGTGCCGTCGCGTGGCGTCAAGGTTCTCACCAACGTGCCCTATAGACTCCGGCGATGACTGTCCTGTGGGCACAATGGGGGTGAATGGTGCGGTTCCTTGAGTTGGCCACTAAGGCGATAGCGGACACCGTCACCGAACTGTGGGCATGGTTCGGTGGCATTATCGCCGCTGGTGGCCTCGACCCCCGCAACTGGCAGCCGCTCACCTGGGTGATCGTCGTTGCCTTGGCGCTACTGTTGATGGGCTTGCTGATGCGACGGCGCCCAACGCGGCCCGGCGTCGCACCGGAGCTAATGGTGTCGCATGGGGTGATCGAGCTCGAGGAAGAAAGTGACGAGGGTCTCGAAGCCGACGAGCTTGCGGCTGCGGGCCTCGCGGCGCCTGCGCGGGCGCACCATCAGCTGAGCCTCACCCTGAGCAACCTCAACGCCTACCCCCTGCAGCTGCTCGAGTTGGCGGTGCGCACGCGCGGCTCCAGGCTGCCAGTGGTGGCGGAGGCCGGATCGGTGGTCCCTCCACACGGCGCTGTCGACGTTACCGCTGAGCTGTTCGATCTGCCCGGCGACGCCGGAGTGATCGACCTGTACCTCTATAGCGGCGGCAACAGGAGGCGCATCTGGCGCTTGAGCGCTCCCTTGGAATGGGAACCGTGGACACGAGCGTTCCGCGTGAAGGCGCTGGCGGCTCGCATTACCGGGGTCGCGCGCCTGGCTTCGCAGGAACGCCGCCGACACGAGCGTCGCGCATTCCGTGGCGCCCGCAGGCGGCAGCGGCAACGCGAACTCACCGAGGGTGCCTACCGGCGCGCCGACGTGATCAAGGAGCAGCTCGCGCAGCGCAAGGTCGAGGCGGACCAACGCGCGGTGCAGCGAGCAGCAGAGCAGCGGGCAACAGAGCAGCGAGCAGCTGAGCAACGGATAGCGGCTCAGCAGGAAGCGGCTCAGCATGCAGCGGCGCAGCAAGCAGCGGCGCAGCAAGCAGCGGCGCAGCATGCAGCGGAGTTGCAACGCAGGGTTCCAGAGCCGGCGGCCGCCTCGGCTGCGCCGGTTCACGGCGGCAGCGCGCCCATGGTCGGCGCGGATGGCGCCGTCACGCCGCAGCCGGCCCACGGCCCTACGGGGCGTGGCGCACCACCGCGCCCAGCGGAACGCGCCGCTAGGCGTTGGCCCCGGTCGTTGGAAGTCGCCCCCACGGAGGCAAGCAACGGCAGCGAGGAACGAGCAGGGCATGCGGAGTCAGAGGACGAACCCGAAGTGGTTGCTCCGAAGAGGCGCCTCGAGTTCCCCGACGAGTTCTGAGTTTCCTTCCGGTCAACGCCGCCAAAGGCACCAAGCCGAGGCTGGTTATGCTGGACGCTCGGAGGCCTAATAGATGAGAATCGATCGCGTGGAGATTCGAGAGCTGCAGGTTGACCTGAAGTTCCACTTCGAGACCAGCTTCGGCGTTGAGAACGACCTGAAGAAGCTGCTGGTCGTCATCCATTCCGGTGGACTGGAGGGCTACGGGGAAGCTACCACCAGCACGGTGCCCGGCTACAGCTACGAGACCACCCCCCTCAGTTGGACGGTGATGGAGGAGTACCTGCTGCCCCGTGTGGTGGGGCGCGACTTCGCCACCCCAGCCCAATTGGTGGCTAGCCTTGCTAACATCCGGGGCCACAACATGTCCATCGCCGCGCTAGAGAGCGCGTTCTGGGACCTGCAGGCCAAGGCCGCCGGTTTGCCGCTGTGGCAGCTACTGGGCGGGGTGCGCACCGACATAGCCGTGGGCGCGTCCCTCGGCATCCAAGCGACGGTGGAGGAGACGGTGGCACAGGCGCAGCGCCACGCCGAGCAGGGTTACCGGCGCCTTAAGTTCAAGATCAAACCCGGCTGGGACGTGGAGCCGATGCGGGCGGTCAGGGAGGCTCTCCCAGACATGCCCCTCACGGTGGACGCCAACAGCGCCTACCGGCTCACCGACGCGCGCGTCTTCCAGCACCTCGACGAGCTCGATCTCGATTACATCGAGCAACCGCTGGCTCATGACGACCTGGTGGATCACGCCAAGCTGCAGGCCATGCTGATCACGCCCATCTGCCTGGACGAGTCGGTGCACTCCGCCGCCGACGCGCGCAAGGGCCTCGAGCTGGATTCAGGCCGCGTCATAAACGTCAAGCTGGGGCGGGTACGCGGACACCAAGAGGCACGCCGCGTTCACGACGTGGCGCTATCGTTCGGCGCGCCGGTGTGGTGTGGCGGCATGCTCGAACTCGGGGTCGGCCGCGCCCACAACCTGCACATGAGCACGCTCGAGAACTACCTGCTGCCCGGCGATACCGCTAGCGCCAGCCGTTACTGGGGCAACGACGACATCATCGAGGAGCGTCTCGACGCCGTCGATGGACTCCAGCAACTGCCGACTTCGGGTCCGGGCTTAGGCGTGACTCTACGGCCCGACCTCATCGAACGCTTCACGCTGCGCCACAAGACAGTCAGCGCGAGCTGAAGAGTTCGCGCACCCCTTCTTCGGCGTTCCCGACGATGCCATCGGGGTTCGCGCCGCTGAACTCGAACGCGCCACGGCCGTCGCTAGTGCCGCTGGCGCGCTCATCTTGTTCTTCAACAGTTTCGACCGCCTCAGGGCGCTGTGGGGGCCAGTCGATGCCCTGCACGGGCGTGAGGATGAGGCGGGCGTGGCGATCGTAGGTGAAGTAGTTGTAAGCCCAACTGAAGAGCGTAGAGAAGCGGTTGCGGAAGCCGGGCAGGTAGACGAGGTGCAGGAACAGCCAGCCGAGCCAACCGAGGAAGCCACGCATCTTCACGTTGAAGAACTGCTTGGATAATTCTGCGATGCCGGCGTTGCGGCCGATGATGGCCATGGTGCCGAGGTCGTTGTACACGAAAGGCTGGCCGGGGCGCCCTTGCATCCGCCTGACGATCATGCGTGAGGCGTGCTTGCCACTCTGGATGGCGACCTGAGCGAGCTGCGGATAGGGGTGCGCCCCCTCGTCCGCACGGGGCGGCGTGGCAGCGGCCACGTCACCGATGGCGAAGATGTCAGGGTGACCGGGCAGGCTGAGGTCTGGCTCGACGCGTAACCGGTAGCCTCGCACCAGTTCGCTGTCTAACGTCTCGGCGAGGGGGTTGGCGCGCACGCCAGCGGTCCAGATGATGGTGCGAGTGGGGATCAGCTCACCCGAGCGCAGCACCACCGCGTCGGCGCGTGCCTCGGACACGGTGGCGCCCAACCGTACGTCGACGCCGCGGTGGCGTAGCACCCGCTCGGCGTAGCGTTGTGAGGAGGGGTTGAACGGCGCCAGCACCGCGTCACCGGCCTCGACGAGCACTATTCGCGCCAGGCGCAGGTCGAGTTCGGGATAGTCGGCGGGTAGTACCCGTTCGAACAGCTCGCTGAGCGCCCCGGCCATCTCCACCCCGGTCGGCCCAGCGCCGACAAGCACGAAGGTGAGGGCTCCCTGTTCGACTAACTCTGGGTCGCTGGCGGCGCGCTCGAACTGCTCGAGGATATGACTGCGCAAGGCCGTGGCGCGGTCCAAGGTCTTGAGCACGAACGAGTGCTCCTGCACGCCCTTGATACCGAAGTCGTTGTAGATGGCGCCGGGGGCGGTGATGAGGTAATCGAACGTTAGCCGCTCGCCGGTATCGAGCTCGATCTCCTTGGCGTCCTTGTCGATGAGCGCCACGTTGCCTTGCCGGAAGCGGAAGTTCTTCTGGTTGCGGAAGATACCGCGAACCTGATGGGCGATGTCGCCGGCGTCGAGCTCGGAAGTAGCCACCTGGTAGAGCAGCGGCTGGAAGGTGTGATAATTGTGTCGATCGACAAGTAGCAGGTCGACCGGCGTGTTGCGGAGCGCCTTGGCAGCGTAGAGGCCACCGAAGCCGGCGCCGATGATGATCACTCGAGGACGTGTACTCATGCACGCACCCCTTTCACTCCGGGACTGATGCCGGGAAGCGCGACGGCGCTAAAGCCAGCGCGAACGCCGGGACGAAAGTCCCTCGTGAAACATTGTACAAGCTCGTTCCGGGCTGCGCTGTCGCAACAGTACGTTGCCCGTCTCTTCAGCGTGAGCTTACTTCTGAGCCATCTTCAAGGCGATGCGCCGCCCCGTGGGGGTGTCGGCCACGCCGCCCTCGCCGGTCTCGCGCAGCTCGGGTGGCAGCATCCGACCAACCGAGGCCATGGCATAGATGACCTCGTCGGGCGGGATGAAAGACTCCACGCCAGCCAACGCCAGCTGCGCTGCCGCCACGGCGTGGACGGCGTAGAAGGCGTTGCGCGACACGCAAGGCACTTCCACGTAACCTCCCACCGGATCGCATACGAGGCCGATGGTGTTCATCAGCGCCTGCGCGGCGGCGTGCACGCTGGCGCGCGCCGAGCCACCCAGCAGCTCCGTTACCGCCGCGGCCGCCATGGCCGCGCTGGAGCCGATCTCGGCCTGGCAACCGCCGGTGGCGCCGGCGATGAACATGCTCTTGCTGATCACTTGCGCCACCCCGGCTGCCAGCACCAACGGCATCACCAACTGGTCGTCGTCAAGTCCCAGATGATCGGCAACGCCGAGCAGCGCGCCCGGCACCGTGCCGGCGCTGCCGGCGGTGGGCGCCGCCACGATGCGCCCCATGCGTGCGTTCTCCTCGTTCACCGCCATGGCGTACTCCTGCACCCGCTTCAGGAGCGGTGAGCCGAGCGGATCGGGGGCCTCGTGCAAAGTCTTGGCGTTCCAACCGACCATGCCGGTTCGGCTCGGAGCGCTGCTGGCCAGACCGCGACGGATCGAATCGCGCATCTCATCGATGCGACTGCGCATGGTGCTGAGCAGATGCTCGCGCTCCGCCGCGTCGTCGCCGACCTCGTTCAGCAGCACCGCGTCGGAGGCCCTGCCGGGGCTTCTCGATAGCTCGTCGAGCGTCATGGCTCACCCCCCTCGCTACCGGCCCAGTTGGCTGCTTCCGGTGGTAAGGCGGCGTCGCTCACACGCGGTGCCTGGTCGTGGCGCATGACCTCAGGCAAGGCTCGGAACCAATGAACGTAGGGCAGTTCGGTGAGGTAATTGACCGCGTACTGCGCCAGCGGCCTGTCGATCTCCACCGACATCATGGCGTGGCCGCCCCGCTTGACTCGCGCCGAGAAAGCGGTGGCGATGTTGCAGTCGTCATCCGCCACGACGCCCGCCACGCGAGCGATGACGCCCGGACGGTCGGTGTGCAGCGCCAGCAGGGTGTGGTAGGTCCCGCTCACGTGAACGTCGAAGCCGTTCACCTGGGTGACACGCACGAAGCCGGCGCCCAAGCTGGAGCCGAGCACCGAGACGCTCTCCTCGCCCTCGCCGGTGAGTTCGAGACGCACGCTGTTGGGGTGGATGTCGCCGAGGTCGGCCGTGACGTACTCGAGCTCCAGGCCAGCCACCGCAGCGTGCGCGAAGGCGTCAGGGATGCGGGGATCGTCGGGGTAGTAACCGAGCAGGCCAGAGGCCAGGGCCAGATCGGTGCCGTGGCCCTGCGCTGTCTTGGCGAAGGAGCCGTGCAGCACCAAGCGGGCGTGCCGTGGCCGCGAGCCGAGCGTATGCCGCGCTAACAACGCCAGGCGGCAGGCGCCAGCAGTATGCGAACTCGACGGCCCCACCATCACAGGGCCGATCTGATCTAGTAGACCCATAAGGCCCTCAGTGTAAACCCGTTCGGTGCAGAAAACGGCGTGCCAACCAGCCAGGCGTCACAACTAGGTAACCTCGAGCAGCGGAGGAGCTCCAGGGTCGTCAGTGGTGAGGAACGTTATTTCTGGACCTGGTCCTTGAGGCCCTTGCCTGGTTTGAAGGCGGGGTAGCTGCTGGCGGGAATCTTTATCTTCTCGGTGGTGCCAGGCTTCACGCCGGTACGAGCTTTGCGCTCGCGCACCTCGAAGGTGCCGAAACCAGTCAACTGCACCTTGTTGCCTCTGTCGAGGTGATGACTGATGCTCTCGAGCATGGCGTCCATGACGCTCTTGACGTCCTTCTTCTTCATGTCGGCCTGGTCGGCGACTTCGCCGACGAGCTCGGCCTTCGAGATGGACTTCGACTTGCCTTTGGCCTGCGCCATCGTGTCCTCCTGTGCCTGGTGGCGTCGAACATGACCTAACAGAGGCAACGCTACTGCTCCCTGTTGGCACCGCTCTGGACGCCTGAACGCTCATTGAACTTATCGGCACTGTAGCAGACGGCCGCGCACCTTACAAGGCGAAAGCCGCTGTGCGACGCATTCCGCTGCGTTCTGTGCACTACGGCGCTGGTAGCGCCGCGTCGCAAGTCACGATTCGGTCTTGACGCTGCGTCCGGCTGGGATGAGCTCTTGGATGACGATCATGGTCTCGAGAGTTAGAGCGTGCACGTCACGGCGGCTAGTGCCCGTGGGGACGATGGGCGTCCCGTAACGCACGTGGAACGCGCGACCTTCGCGCCAGATGGCGGCGGGCACGATGGGAACCTTCGCGCGCTGAGCCAAGAAAGCGGCGCCGTCGAACGCTGCGGCGTTACCGGCGTTACGCGTTCCCTGTACGAAGACGCCCACCATGCGCCCTTCTGCCAGGCGGCGCAGCGCCTCCTTGATGGCGCCGATGTCCTGCCCCTGCCTGTCGACAGGGAAAGCGCGCAAGCCGCGCATGGCCGCAGCGCTGAAGGGTGTGCTGAAGAGCTCCTTCTTGGCCATGAACTCCAGGCGCCGCGGCGTGACCGATCCGACTATCGGCGGGTCCCAGGTGCTGAGATGGTTGCAAGCCAGTACGGCTCCCCCCTCGGCGGGAACGTTCTCGGCGCCGCTCACGTGTAGACCGTAGAAGATCTTGGCGAACCACCGCACCGCGAAGACAGCGCTGGGCATGAACCAGGCTGGGTGGAAGAGCCTCTCCAGCAACGTCACGCGTCGGTGGAGCCTTCTTCCGCCTTGGCTCGCCGCCGGTCGAGGTAGAGCGCTACCAGGACACCGGCCACCCCTACCAGCAGGTGCAGTAGCACCCAGGTGGTTTCGCTGCCGCTGAACGGCAGCGACACTTCGAACAGCGGCCGTTGTGAGAGCTGCCACGCAACAACCGCGGGCGTCACCAGCAGTAGCGGTGAGAGGATGATGGCGAAGTAACGCCAGCCGTACTCGAGTCCGATCATCGCTAGCAGGTTGCCGCTGAGCACGATGGGCAGCATCACCATGCTGCTCTGCTCACCGGTGATGAGACCCAAAGGTGGTGCCAGCAACGCCGTCAGGTAAGCGGCGGGCATGCCCGCCGCCGCGAAGCCCAAGTAAGCCGCCAGCACCACGCCTAAGCTGCGGTACAGCTCCGGCATCGGCGCGACGGCGCACACGACGGCGGCCAGGAAGAAGAAACTGCCTATGAAGAGACGTTGCGGCATCGCGACGGTGCGGATCATGCGAGCCCCCTCCTTGGTGAGGGCATCGTACTTGGTCACGCCACGTCCGCCACGCGGGGGCGCCGCGCTGTTGTTGGAGCGGGCTCGGACACGTTGCCCATTAGGCCACGTCCGCTACGCGCGGCAGGCGCTCCTGTATCTCGGGCATGCGGCTCAGGAACTGCCCGGTAGAGCTGTGCGCCATTAGCGCCACCGCTTCGGGCGTTCCGGTTGCCACGACGCAGCCGCCTCGCGCGCCGCCGTCCGGGCCGAGGTCGATCAGCCAGTCGGCGGTCTTGATGACGTCGAGGTTGTGCTCGATGACCACCAGGGTGTTGCCTTGGTCGACCAGGCGGTGGAGTACGTCGAGCAGCTTGCGGGTGTCGTCGAAGTGCAGGCCCGTGGTGGGTTCGTCGAGGATGTAAAGCGTCTGCCCGGTGCTGCGCCGCCCCAGCTCCGAAGCTAGCTTGACGCGTTGCGCCTCACCGCCCGACAGGGTCGGGGAAGGCTGACCGATCCTTATGTAGCCGAGGCCCACGTCCACCATGAGTTGCAGCTTGCGGGCGACGGTCGGGATGTTGGTGAAGAAGTCAAGGCCTTCGTCGACGGTCATGCTGAGGACGTCGGAGATCGACTTGCCGCGGATCTTCACCTCCAACGTCTCGCGGTTGTAACGCGCGCCTTTGCACACCTCGCAGGGCACGTAGATGTCGGGCAGGAAATACATCTCGACCTTCACGGTGCCGTCGCCCTTGCAGGCCTCGCAGCGGCCGCCCTTGACGTTGAACGAGAAGCGGCCCGGCTTGTAACCACGCTTGCGTGATTCGGGCGCGCGCGTGTAGAGGTCGCGGATGTCGGTGAAGATTCCGGTATAGGTGGCGGGGTTGGAGCGCGGGGTGCGGCCGATGGGGCTCTGGTCGATCTCGATGACCTTGTCGATGTGCTCGCTGCCCTTGATGCGCGTGTGGGCGCCGGGCTGCGCTTTGGCTCGGTAGAACTGCTTGGCCAGCGCCGTGTGCAGGATGCCGTGCACTAGCGTGGACTTGCCCGACCCCGACGCGCCCGTGACGCAGGTGAGGGTGCCCAGCGGGAAGTCGACATCGATCTTCTTGAGGTTGTTCTCGCGCGCGCCAACGATGGTCAGCAATTTACCATTGCCTTCTCGGCGCTGCTCGGGCACGCTGATCTTGAGGTCGCCTCGTAGGTACGCCGCGGTGAGCGAGGTGGGGTGCTTGGTCAGCTCGCTGGGGGAGCCGGCGGCCACCACTTGGCCACCGCTCACGCCAGCACCGGGCCCCAAGTCGACGATGTAATCGGCGGCGCGCATCGTCTCCTCGTCGTGCTCGACGACGATCAGCGTGTTGCCGAGGTCGCGGAGGTTGAGGAGGGTGCGCAGCAGCCGCGCATTGTCGCGCGGGTGCAAGCCGATGGACGGCTCATCGAGGACGTACAGGACGCCGGTGAGGCCGCTACCAACTTGCGTAGCGAGGCGGATGCGTTGCGCCTCGCCTCCCGACAAAGTGTTGGCGCTCCGGTCGAGACTCAGGTAGTCGAGGCCGACGTCCTCTAAGAAGCCCAGCCTTGCGTTCACCTCGCGCAGGATGGGCCTGGCCACCTGCTGGCTGGAGCCTTCCAGTTCCAACTCGGCGAAGAGCTTGCGGCCGTCGAGGACGGTCATGGCGCTCACATCGGCGATGTTGCGGCCCGCCACCGTTACGGCAAGGACCTCCGGCTTGTAGCGAGTGCCGCCGCATTCGGCGCATGGCACCAGCGACATGTACTCCTCGAGCCGTTCACGCACCGACTCGCTGACGGCCTCCTTGAGGCGCCTATCCAGGTTGGGGATCACACCATCGAACTCGGCGCGGAAGCGCATTGTCTCGCGGCCGCCGCGTTGATAAACCACTTCGATGGGTTCGACGCTGCCGCGCAGCACCAGCTGCTGGGTAGCTGCGGGTAGGTCGCGCCACGGGGTACTAAGATCGAAGCCGGCGTGCTCGGACAGCGCCTTGAGGCGATCCCAGTAGAACACCTTGCCGCTACCGTCACGCGAACCCGTCCACGGCGCGATAGCGCCTTGGCCGATCGACAGATCGGGGTCGGGAACTATCAGCTCGGGGTCGAACTGCTGCAGGTAACCGAGACCGCTGCAGTGGCTGCAGGCGCCGTACGGTGCGTTGAAGGAGAAGGTGCGCGGCTCGAGTTCCTCGAGGAAGGTCCCGTGCTCCGGGCAGGCGAAGTTCTCGCTGAACAACTCATCGAGGTCGTCGTCGGGGAGCAAGACGCGCATGAGGCCTTCGCCGCGCAGCAAAGCCAACTCCACTGACTCGGCGATACGGGCGCGGTCGTCCTCCTTCAGCACCACCCTGTCGACGACGATGTCGATGTCATGCTTCTCGAACTTTGCTAAGTCGGCGTCGAGCGCTTGGTCGACGGTCTGCACCAGTCCGTCGACGCGTACGCGCGCGAAGCCGTCCTTCTTTATCTCTTGCAGCAGCTTGCGGTACTCGCCCTTGCGGCCTCTCACCACCGGCGCCAGCAGCAGCGCGCGGTGATCGGCGAAACGCTCGAGCAGTCTGTCGACGATCTCGCTCGACGACTGCCGCTCGATGACGCGTCCGCAGACCGGGCAATGCGGCACACCCACCCGCGCGAACAGCAGCCTCAGGTAGTCGTGTATTTCGGTGACGGTACCCACCGTGGAGCGCGGGTTGTGGCTGGTGGTCTTCTGGTCGATGCTGATGGCTGGACTGAGGCCGTCGATCGAATCGACGTCGGGCTTGTCCATGATGCCGAGGAACTGGCGAGCGTAGGCCGAGAGGCTCTCGACGTAGCGGCGCTGTCCTTCGGCGTAGATGGTGTCGAATGCCAAGGTGGACTTGCCTGAACCGGACACGCCGGTGAACACGATGAACTTATTGCGGGGTAGTTCTAGGTCTACGTTCTTGAGGTTGTGAGAGCGTGCCCCGCGAATGATGAGGTCCTGCAAGGTGCCTCCCTACTCGCAAAAAGGAACGCGCCGCCGTCGGCGCGGTAACGTAACACTATAGCAGAGCTTTCCAGGCCGCTGGTAGGCCGAGCATGCTGGTAAACTGTTCGACGACTACGACTGGAGGGCCTTCATGGCATACGCATCGGCAAGGGTCAGCAACGGCGAGGAGAAGATCGACAACGAACGCGTGCTCGGCGTGTTCGGCATGATCTTCGGTTTCTTGGGTACTTTCCTGATCGGCATCTTCTGGTTGATGGCGGCGGTGCTCAAGTTCACCGGCAACGGCGGCATCATCGTTCAACTCGATCTGCAGGGCATCTGGAACACCCTGTTCTGGTCGTTCCCCTTCGTGGCGCTCGGCTCGGTGGCACTGGCGTTGGGTGCGTTCGCACTGGGGCGCGCCAAGGAGGCGGCTGGTATCTCCTTCCTGCCCACTATCGCTGTGACGCTGTACTACTTTGCCCTAGTGCAACTGCGTTAAGTTCGGTCGAACCCCAACGCTTCGAGCCGCGTTCAGAGAGGATGGGAAGATGAAGCTTCAGTACCTGGGTCACGCTGGCGTAAGGTTGCGCTCAAGGCATAACGGTGACGCCACTGAACTGCTCATCGACCCGTTCATCACCGGCAACCCCAGCACCCCGGTAGAAGTGGCTGATCTACATCCCGATTACGTCGTTGTCACGCACGCTCACGGCGACCACTGGGGCGACACCCCGGAGTTGGCGCGGCGCACGGAAGCTACCGTCATCGGCACTGCGGAGATAGCCCACTATGCTACTGGCGCCGGTCTTAAGAGCCATGGCATGAACATCGGCGGGCAACACCGTTTCCCCTTCGGGATGGTAAGGCTCACCATGGCCTGGCACTCGAGTTCGTTCCCCGATGGCAGTTACGGAGGCATGCCGACCGGGGTGGTACTCGAGTTCGGTGGCAAGCGCATCTACCACTCCGGCGATACCGCGCTGTTCTCCGACATGAGCCTCATCGGCCGCCTCGAGCTCGACCTAGCGTTCCTACCCATCGGCGACAACTACACCATGGGGCCCGACGACGCACTTGAGGCCGTTAAGTTGCTGCGGCCAAAGACGGTGGTGCCCATCCACTTCAACACCTTCCCGCTGCTGGCTCAAGACGCCGAGGCGTTCAAGACGCGGGTAGAAGCCGAGACCTCCGCCACCTGCTTAGTGCTCAAGCCCGGCCGGAGGGGGATGCCAGGCGACGATAGACCCAGTTTCGTGCCTAGCGGCTACGAGATAATCAGTCGGCTCGGCGCTGGTCAGACCTCGCACGTCTACCTGGCCAAGCAGTCGGCGCTGGGTGAGGTGGCGCTGAAGCTGCCCCGCCCCGAACTCAGTGTGCGGCCTGTGCTGAAACGCATGTTCGAGAACGAGGTGGCCATCACCGTCAGGCTCACCCACCCCAACGTCGTCACCGCTTTCGCTGGCTTCCCCACGGGTCCAGGCGCCTTCTTGGCGCTGGAATACTGCCCCGGCGGAACCCTTGATCAGTTCCTGCTAGAGCGGGGCAGGGTGCCAGCCCCGCGCTGCTTCGAACTCATCCTGGACGTCGCCGACGGTTTGGCGCACAGCCACGAGCGCCACGTTTTGCATCGCGATGTGAAGCCGGCCAACGTCTTCCTCACCGAGGACGGCGAGGCGAAGCTCGGTGATTTCGGCACCGGCATCTTCATGGGTGACGAGAGCGAAGAGCGCGTGGGCACAGCCTTCTACATGGCTCCCGAGGTGTTCGAGGGGCGCGCCGCCGGAGTGCGCTCCGACATCTACAGCTTGGGCGTGCTGGCATACGAGGTCATCGCCGGCCAAAGACCGTTCATCGGAGATAGCTATGACGCCCTCATGGTGGCGCATCACACGTCCTCGCCTCGCGACCTTCGAACGCTTAGCCCCGACGTCGACGCCAAAGTGGTGCGCGTGGTGGCCAAAGCCATGATGCGCAACCCGCAGGGGCGCTACGCGAGCGCCCGCGAGTTCGCTACGGCGCTGCGTGCGGCTGCGGGCATGCCCAAGCGCGGTCACTCCTCGGAGGTGTCGAGCGTGCCAAAGATGGAGACCGGGCGCGCGAGCCGCCCCGATCCCCGCGCCCCGGTGGTGGACCACAGCGCGAAGGCCCAGGCCGCTGAAGAACCAGACAATGCCAAGAAACGACGCGGCGGCCTGTTCGGCTGGCTAAGGCGCCGCGACGACTGAACCACCTGGCCCACCCAGGGCCTGATCGAGATCGCTTCTTCACTCAATTCAGTTGGGGTAACGCTCTTGAAGGGCAGACCGGGCAGTTGTACGCGCGGTACTCTCAATCTTGAGTTCGTGGCTCAACATAGCCGCGTCTAGAAGTGGGTATAGTGAAAGTCGGAACGAATCCTATTAGCGACTACGGTCGCGAGGGAAGCACAGGAACGACAACGACGTCCTGCCCAACGAGAGGTGCTAGATGAGTGACAAGACGCTTGAGATCCGTGACCTACACGCCAGCATCGTCGGCGGTGAAGAGATCCTCAAGGGGGTCAACCTGAGCGTGCCGCGTGGCGAAGTGCACGCCCTGATGGGCCCCAACGGCTCCGGTAAATCCACCCTGGCCAAGGTCATCGCCGGCGACCCACAGTACGAGGTAACCAAAGGCGACGTACTCCTCGAAGGGCAGTCGATCCTGGAGATGGAACCCGACGAGCGGGCACGCCAGGGCCTCTACCTGGCCTTCCAGTACCCGGTGGAAGTGCCGGGCGTGTCGATCGCCAACTTCTTGCGTCTGGCCCTGAACGCCCGGCGTGAAGAGGGTGACGAGATCGGCGTGATGGAGTTCTACCAGAAGTTGCAGCGAGCCGTGAAGGAACTCAACTGGGACGACAGCATCATCGAGCGCAACTTACACGAGGGTTTCTCTGGGGGCGAGAAGAAGCGCTCCGAGATCCTGCAACTGCTGGTGCTCGAGCCGCGCTACGCCATCCTCGATGAGACCGACTCCGGCCTCGACATCGACGCGCTCAAGGTCGTCTCGCAAGGCGTGAACGCCGCCCGCGGCCCCGAGTTCGGCGCTCTCGTAATCACTCACTACCAGCGCCTCCTCAACTACATCGTGCCCGACAAGGTGCACGTTATGGACCACGGCCGCATCGTCACCACCGGCGGCAAGGAGCTCGCCATCGAGCTCGACCAAAAGGGTTACGAGTGGATCCGCGAAACGGTCGGGGCCTAACGCTACTTACTTAGCGTGGCCCGTGTGGCCCACGCCCACCCGGCCTACGTGGCCGACGCTCGCCTGGCTTAAACAGCCGGTGTTCAGACGGAGGGAAACATGTCTGACCTGAAAGAGATCCATCCCGACGCAGCCAAGCTGGAAGGGATGCAGCACACCGATCAGTACAACTTCCGACTCGAGGAAGACTACTTCTTCAAGTCCGACAAGGGCCTGAGCAAGCGCGTAGTCGAGCAGATCAGCTACTACAAGAACGAGCCCGAGTGGATGCTGAAGTTCCGCCTGCGCGCGCTGGAGATCGCCGAGAAGAAGGGCCGTCCCAAGTGGGGCCCCGACCTAACCGATCTGAACTTTGACGAGATCTTCTTCTACGTCCGCCCCAACGAAGCGCAGGGCACGGCCAAGTCGTGGGAAGACATCCCCGAGGACGTGCGCCGCACCTACGAGCGGCTCGGCGTGCCCGAGGCGGAGCAGCGCGCCCTCGCCGGCGTGGGCGCCCAGTTCGAGTCGGAGATGGTGTATCACAACCTCAAGGAAGAGTGGCTGAAGCAGGGCGTCATCTTCCTCGACACCGACACGGGGCTCAAGGAGCACCCGGAGATCTTCAAGGAGTACTTCTCCACCGTCATTCCACCAGAGGACAACTACTTCGCGGCCGTGAACAGCGCCGTGTGGTCGGGCGGCTCGTTCGTGTACGTGCCTGAAGGCGTTCACGTCGACATGCCGCTGCAGGCGTACTTCTTACTGAGCGCCGAGAACATGGGGCAGTTCGAACGCACCCTCATCATCGGCGCGCCCGGCTCGAAGTTCCACTACATAGAGGGTTGCACCGCCCCCGCTTACACCACCAACTCGTTCCACTCCGGCGTCATCGAGATCATCGCCCAGGAACGCAGCAACGTGCGTTACTCCACCATCCAGAACTGGTCGCACAACGTCTACAACTTAGTCACGCAGCGCGCCATCGTCGAGAAGGACGCCTCCATGGGTTGGCTCGACGGCAACTTAGGCTCCAAGGTGACCATGAAGTACCCGAGCACCTATCTGGTGGGGGAGCGCGCTCACGGCGAAATCCTCTCCATCGCCTTCGCCACCGACGGCCAGATCCAGGACGCCGGCGGTAAGGTTATCCACGCCGCGCCTTACACAACGAGCAACATTGTGAGCAAGTCGATCTCCAAGACCGGCGGCCGCTCCAGCTACCGCGGCCTGGTGCAGATCCACGAGGGCGCAACCAACGCGCGCTCCAACGTCGATTGCGACGCCCTGCTGCTCGATGAAACCGCTCGCACCGATACCTTCCCTTACATCGAGATCAACGAGAAATCGGCGCACGTGGGCCACGAGGCCACTGTTTCCAAGCTCGACGACGAGCAGATCTTCTACCTGATGACGCGCGGGCTCGGCCAGGAAGAGGCCATGGCCCTCATCGTGCGTGGCTTCCTCGACCCGGTTGCCAAGGAGCTGCCGCTCGAGTACGCCGTCGAGCTCAACCGCCTCATCGAGCTCGAGATGGAAGGGAGCGTCGGCTGAGTGCCTACTCTTACCGATAATCCCGCCATCAACGAAGCGGCCATAGCGAGTATCAGCGAACGCCACGCTGAGCCCGAGTGGCTGGCGGAGGAGCGCCGCGCCGCGCTACGCAGCTACCAAAACCAACCGTTCCCCACCGAGAGAACCGAAGAGTGGCGCTACACCGACCTGAAGCGCTTCGCGCTCGACGGTCTGTCGCTCGCCAAGGAACCCAAATCCGACGCGGTCTCCGAGCGCATCGAGATGCGTATCGCCGACTCCGACGCTGAGGGCGTGCTGGTCCACAAGGGCAACAAGGTGGTGTTCAGGCAGGCGAACATCAAGGAGTCGGGGGTCATCTTCACCGACCTTCGCACCGCGCTGGCCGAGCACGAAGACCTGGTACGCAAGCACCTCTACTCGGTCGTGAACGCCACCCAGACTAAGTACACCGCCCTCAACTCGGCGTTATGGGAGAACGGCACCTTCGTGTACGTACCCAAGAACGTCGAAGTGGAGTTGCCGCTGGGAGCTTTCACCACCGCTGATAACGGCGGCATCGGTGTGGGTCGCACCCTCATCGTGGTCGACACCAACGCGCGCCTCACCTACTTAGACGAGTTCACCAGTGACCCGTTCGACGAGCGTCTCTTCTTCGACGCCGCCACCGAGATCGTCCTTAATGACGGCGCCAATCTGCGCTACGTGAGCCTGCAGAACTGGAGCCGTAACGTGGCGCACATGAACAAGATGCGCGCCCACTTGGGCCGCGATTCGCGCCTCGAGTCCGTCACGGTGAGCCTCGGCGCCGACGCTGCGCGCGCCGAAGTAGAGAGCCAGCTCTTCGGCCCCGGCTCCGAGAGCGAGATGCTGGGCCTGTACTTCGCCGACGAAGGCCAGCACTTCAACCAGTACACGCTGCAGCATCACTCCACCGAGCGCGGTTTCTCCGACGTTCTCTTCAAGGGCGCTGTGCGCGACGCAAGCCAGGCCGTTTACTCGGGCCTCATCGTCGTTGACCCCGACGCTCAGAAGACCGACGCCTACCAGACCAACCGCAACCTGCTGCTCGATGACGGGTCCGAAGTGGTCTCCATCCCGCAGCTCGAGATCGCTGCCAACGACGTGAAGTGCTCGCACGGCTCCACCACCGGGCCGGTACCTGAGGATCAGCGCTTCTACCTCATGAGCCGCGGCCTCACGCCGGAAGTAGCCGAGCACGTGCTCGTAACCGGTTTCCTCTACGAGGTCATGAGCCGCGTGACGCTGCCGAAGATCGGTCAGTACGTTGAACGCGTCGTGCAGGCCAAGCTGGGTGTGCCGGGAGTGAAGGAGAAACTGTGAGCGCCGACGGGGGCGGAGTATCAGTTTCGTCGTTCGACGTCGGTGCGGTCGACGAGTTCCCTGAGGAGAGCATCACCGCTCGCACCGTGGGTGACGTCGAGATCGTCGTCATCCGCCAGGGCGGCGAGTTCGTCGCCATGCCCGACCGTTGCACCCACCAGCGCTACCCGTTGAGTGACGGCGAGCTGCTTGAGGGCAAGATCAAGTGCGTCCACCACGGCGCCACCTTCGACCTCAAGAGCGGCCGGGCCACGCTGCCCGCTATCAAGAAGATCCAGCTCTTCCAGGTCGCGGAGGCTGACGGCAGGGTGATGGTGACGCTGCAGGAGCTGTGAGCTAAGACCAGGGGCGCGCCAGTTGGCGCGTGGAGCAACGTAGAGGCGCCGGGCTGCAGTCAAGCCCGGCGTCACACGTTAAAGAGGGAGGGGAAACGATGCAGAAATACCAGTACCACTTCGTACGGATCGAAGCGGCGTTTGGAGGGCGCGCCAAGTTCGACGAGTACCAGGAGGTGATCACGAACAGGGCCGCTCAGGGGTGGCGTTTCGTCTCGGCCGTGGTGCCGCCCGAGGTGATGACGTCGAGTGGATTCGCCTATGTGGATCTGGTGTTCGAGGAGGAGCGTTCGCGGGAAGGGTAGCTGAGTGGTTTAACTAGTGCACCGCTTTGCTTGAAATCCGTAATGTGAACTGGCCGATCGACTCAGCGCGACAGCAACAGGGTGACGCTCGACTGTACGTGGTCGGGTGTCATCCCCTCGCTGGTCTTGAAGGTGAGGCCCACGGCGTCGGGCCTTAACCCAACCAGTTCAGCTACGCTGGCAGCCATCTGATCGCGCAGCGCGCCCAGCTTAGGCGTGTCGAGGGTAACTACCGCGGCAACGTTTTCGATGCGGACATTGCCGGCGTAGAGGCGTAGCTCCTCGAGGACGCGTGTCACGATCTTGCGGCTGTTCAGCCCGGCGAACTGCGGGTCGCTAGGGGGGAAGAGCTTACCGATATCGCCCAGGGCGTAAATGGAAAGCAGTGCGTCGGCCAGGGCGTGAAGCAGCACGTCACCGTCTGAGTGAGCGTCAGCGCCGCGCGGGCTTTTGACCTGCACCCCACCGATGATTAGTGGGCGGCCGTCCTGCAACCTGTGAGCGTCTTGGCCGTGGCCAACTCGGTACTCGCGTGTCATGGCGTCGATAGTACCAACCGCTGGAGACCGGCCGGTCCCTCGGCGCTCTGGACAGCGCTGCAGACCGGCACGAGGCCGCTCGGGATCGGTGAAAATCGCCTTGCCATGCGACAATGTGCGGCGTGTCTCCCGCCGTCGGCGTCGTCTCGCTGATCCTCATCACCTTCGTCTGGGGCTCGACCTTCGTGGTGGTGAAGGAGGCGCTCGACACCATCCCCGTCTCCCTGCTCCTGGCGCTACGCTTCACCATCGCGGCGTTGATCCTGAGCTGGGCGCGGTGGGACAAACGAGCACTGGTGCCGGCCCTGATTCTCGGACTGCTGTCGTTCGTGGGCTTCGCCACACAGACCATCGGGCTGTCGATAACCAGCGCCTCCAACGCGGCCTTCATCACGGGATTGGCGGTGATACTCACGCCGCTGCTCGGCGCGACGCTGTGGGGGAAGAAACTGGCGCCGCGGGTGTTCGTGGCCGCCGTGGTGGCGCTCGCCGGCCTGGCGTTCATTACGTTGCGGGACGGGGTGGCGGCCGTGAACGCCGGCGACATGTGGGTGCTGCTCACGGCCTTGAGCTACGCGCTCTACATCGTCTACTTAGGCGAGGTGGCAGGCAAGGTGCGTGGCACCTCACTGGCAATGATGCAGCACCTGCCGATGGCCTTGCTGGCCTGGTTGTGGGCCTTTCCCGAGGTCGGCAAGCTCGCTAGCGTGCCGCCAGGCACCTACTTAGCCATCGTCTACCTGGCTGTGGTGGCGACCGCAGTGGTGGCTATCATCCAGACCTATGCGCAACGGGTGGTGCCGGCGCAGCTCGCGGCACTCATCTTCGTGCTCGAGCCGGTGTTCGCCTCCGTGTTCGCGTACTTCCTCATCGGCGAGCAACTCGGGACGCTCGGCTGGATAGGCGGCGGGTTGATGCTGGTGGCCATGGTCATTGCAGAGGGGAAGCTCCCCAGCCGGCCGCTGCACGGCGGCGGCAAGAGTCGGCCCAAGCCGCTCTCCGAGCCGGTGAATGCCACGCCTGGAATCGAGCAGAAAGCCGAGGCTGCGCCTCCATCCCCTGGACGACTGCGTCGCGCTACACGCGGAAGGCGCGGCCGTGGGCGATAATGCGACCATCGCCGCCCCGACCACCGCCACTACTTTTCGGCCATCGAGCTCATCTGACACCGCCTCGGACACCATCGTCCGCACCGTCGGCCTCTCCAAGCGCTTCTCGCCTTACGGGCCACCTGCGGTGGACGAGCTCGATCTCGAGGTGCGCAGCGGCGAGGTGCTGTGCCTGCTGGGTCCGTCCGGTTGCGGCAAGACCACCCTGCTGCGGCTCATCGCCGGGTTCGAGCAGCCTGATGGCGGAACGGTGGAGGTGGCCGGTCGCCAAGTAGCGTCCGCCACGCGCCAGGTGCGTCCCGAGCACCGTCGTATCGGCTTCGTTTTTCAAGACTTCGCACTGTTCCCCCACCTCAACGTCATGGACAACGTAGCGTTCGGCTTGCGTGGCTCGCGTAAGGAACGTAGGCAGCGTGCAGCCGAGGTGCTCAACTTGGTGGGCCTGTCGGTGTTCGCTACCCGTATGCCCCACCAGCTCTCCGGTGGCCAGCAACAGCGCGTGGCGTTGGCGCGCGCTTTGTCGCCGCAGCCGCACATCCTGCTGCTCGACGAGCCGTTCAGCAACCTAGACGCTTCACTGCGCGGTAGCACCCGCGACGAGGTACGCAGCATCCTGGCACGCACCGGTACCACCGCGGTGATGGTCACCCACGACCAGGAGGAGGCCATGTCGTTCGGCGACCGCTTGGCGGTGATGCGCTTCGGCGGCATCGAGCAGCTGGGGAGCCCCGAAGAAGTGTACCTCCACCCGCGCACGCCGTTCGTGGCGAGCTTCCTGGGGCGCACCAACCTGCTGCGCGGTGTAGCGGCGGACGGCTACGCGCGCACCGCTGTAGGCAAGGTAGCCCTCGCGGGCATCGCCGCGGGCCAGGTGATCATCTCGCTGCGCCCCGACCAGCTCGAGTTGCTAACCGGCGACCAGCCTCCCGGAGCGGATGTGCGCGTCACCGTGGCGCGGCGCGAGTTCAAGGGCCACGGCATAACCTTCGAGGTGACTGTGCGCCCGGCCGTGGCGGCCGGAGCCCAGGCGAGCGGCGCCGAAGTTGGAGAAGCGACCGGCTCGAGCGACGAACGCCTAGTGGTGTTCGGCCCGCCCGACAGCACCCTGGCGGTGGGTGACGTGGCGTGGTTACGGGTCAAGGGCGACGGCGTGACTTTGCGGGCGGGCGCATGAGTATTCAGCCGCGCGAACCTTAGGTGTCAGGCTGGGCGCGCGCTCAGTCGCGCCCCTCGTAGGCGAGCAGCAACCCCACGAACAGTGACGAGAACAGCACGATGGCCAACGCGTAAGGCGCAGCGGCCGCCATCATGGCCTCGTTGGTGAGGCCGAAGACGCGCACCGACAGGGTGCGGTAGCCGGTGGGCGCCAGCAGATAGGTCATCGGTAGCTCTTTCATCACCACCATCAACGCCAGTGCGCCGCCGGCCATCAGGTTGCGGCTCAGGAGGGGCAGCACCGTCTGCGCGAAGGCCGTGAAGCGGCCGCGGCCGAGCGAGCGCGCCGTCTCCTCGATGCGCGGGTTCACCTGCATCAGTCCGCTCCGTACCGGACCGATGGCCAACGCTAGGAACGACACCACGTAAGCGAAGATCAACACCTGGAACGACTGGTAGAACGCAGGGGTGAAACGCAGCGAGAACATGACCAGCGCCAACGCCAGCGCCACCGGTGGAACGGCGTAACCGAGGTAGACCAACCGTTCTAGCAGGCGACCGCCGAACCAGCGTGTCCGCTGGGCGGCCACCACCACCGGCAGCGCCAGCAAGCCGGTGATCGCTGCTGCCGGTAGCGCCAGCGCAGCGGTCGAGAGGAAGGTGCTCAGCACCTGCGATAGCTGCGTCAGGGTCGGCGGCACCAGGCTTATCCAACTTATGAGAGTGGCGAGCGGCAGGCCCAGCGCCGCGCCTAGAACCAGCGCTACGAAGGCGTACCATAGCGGCGCCGTGGCGCCGAGCCGCTCCACAGCAGGCTTGCGGGTCGCGCCGCGTCCCAAGGTCGCGTAGCGACGCCTACCGAGGAGGCGAAGCTCGAACACCACCAGTGCCGAGGTGATGAGCAGCAATAGCAGTGACAGCAACGCTGCGTTGTGACGGTCGAACGCCGAGGTGTACTGGGTGTAGATGGCGAGGCTGAAGGTGTCGAAACGCAACAGCGCCACAGCGCCGAAATCACCGAGCACGTAAAGCGACATCACCAACCAACCCGAAAGCAGCGCCGGCCGCAACTGTGGCAGCACGACGCGCCTAACCACTTCCCAGCGGTTCAGACCCAGACTGCGCGCGCTCTCCTCCAAGCTGGCGTCGAGGCCGAGCAGGGCGCTACGGACGTTGAGGAACAGGTACGGGAAGGTGTAGAGGGTGAGCGCCGTGGCGGCCGCCCACAGCCCGCTGGGGCGCGCCACGGTGAGGCCGAACAGTCGTTCCAGTATCCCCTGGTAACCGCCCAGGCCGAGCAGAGCGTAGGCCATCACGTAACCGGGCACCGCCAAGGGCGCCACCGACAGCCAGGTGATGACGCGCCTGCCCGCGATGTCGGTGCGGGCCACCAACCAGGCCAGCGGCAGCGCCAGCAGCGTGCCGAAGGCCAGCACCAGGCTGGTGAGCGCGGCGGTATTGCCCAGCAGGCGCAGGTTGCGCTCGCGGAACACCAGCTTCACAAGGGTGGCGGCGTCCACCTCCAGCGCGCGCACTACCAGGTACGCCAGCGGCAAAACCGTGGCCGCCCCCACCAGGAGGGCGGGGACGACCACGTACCACGGCGCTCGCGGCAGCCGGGGCGGCCAGCGCCACGTGCGACGACCGGTCGGGCTCAGAGCAGACCCACCTCGCGCAGCAGCTCCAGGGTGCCTTCGAGGTCGTCGATGGCGCTTAGGTCGACCTCGGGCGAGGCCGCGGCCGCTTGGGCGTTGCTAGCCAGGCCCGGCGACGGATCGACGCTGGTGGTGATGGGGTACTCGTAGTTGTCGTTGGTGAAGAAGCGCTGCGCTTCGTCGGAGAGCAGGTAGGCGATGAAGCGTTGCACCAGCTCCTGGTTGGTGCTGGTCTTGAGTACGCCGATCCCGGTGACGTTGGCTAAGTTCCCGATATCACCGTCTCCGAAGAAGGTCTGCGCCACCGGGAAGTTGGGCTGCTCGGCCAAGCGCCTGAGGAGGTAGTAGTTGTTCACCAAGCCGAAGTCAACCTCGTCCGAAGCCACGGCGTCGAGCTGAGTGTTGTTGTTCGGGTAGGCTTTGGCACCGTTGGCAATCATGCCGCGCAACCACGCTTCGGCAGCTTCCTCGCCGTGCGTGACGCGCAGCGCCGTGACGAACGACTGGAACGAGCCGTTGGTTGGCGCCCAGGCTACGCGGCCGCGGTAGCGCTCCTGGGTGAGGTCGAGGACGCTGCCGGGCAGCTCGTCGGCAGTTACGCGGGTGGTGGAGTAGATGAGGGTGCGGTTGCGGGCGCTTACCGCCACCCATTCGAGGCCTGGATGGATCTGCTTGGCTTGCACGTTGGCGAGCAACTCCGCGGGCACTGCCGCGAAGCGGCCGGAGCGGGCGAGCGCGCCGAGGGCACCAGCGTCCTGAGCCCAGAAGGCGTCGGCGGGGCTAGCGTCACCCTCCTCGATGAGCAGAACAGCCAGCTCGGCGGTGCTACCGTAGCGCACCTTGACTTCTATGCCGGTTTCAAGCTCGAAGCCGGCGATAATCGGTCCGGCGAGCGCCTCGCCGCGGCCGACATAAAGGGTGATCGATTGAGCCAACGCTCCGGTGAATAGCACCAACGTGGCTAGTGAGGCGATGGTCTTCCGCATGCTTCACTCGCTTTCCGAGGGCTGCTAGACAGCTCTCGTGTGGGGTCACGCCAATGCTGAGTAGATTACTCAGGATTGACGCCCGAATGCTAAGCCGCCCCGGCCTTGACGTCAATAGCGCGCGGAACTAGTCGGCCGACTGCTGGAGCTGATCCATCACGCTGCGGTCTTCGAGAGTGCTCACGTCGCCCACGAGCGCTTCACCCGCAGCCACGTTGCGCAGCAGGCGCCTCATGATCTTGCCGGAACGGGTCTTGGGAAGCGCGTCGGCGAAGCGCACCTCGTCGGGGCGCGCGATAGCGCCGATCTCGGTGACAACGTGTTTGCGTAGCTCCGCGGCCAATGACTCGCTGGGCTGGTAGCCTTGCTCGAGGATCACGAACGCCACGATGGCCTGACCCTTTAGCTCGTCGGGCCGGCCCACCACCGCCGCCTCCGCGACCGCAGGGTGCGAGACGATGGCCGACTCCACCTCCATGGTGCCTAAGCGGTGCCCGGAGACGTTCACCACGTCATCCACGCGGCCCATCACCCAGAAGTAGCCGTCGGGGTCCTGTCGGGCGCCGTCGCCGGAGAAGTAGACGTGCGGCACCTCGCCCCAGTACTGGTTGCGGTAGCGGTCGTCGTCACCGTACACGGTGCGCAGCATCCCCGGCCAAGGGCGCCTAACTATCAGGTAGCCACCCTGGTCAGCCGGCGCTTCGTTGCCGTCAGCGTCGACCACGGCGGCGTCGATCCCGAACAGGGGCATACCCGCCGAGCCGGGCTTGGTGGCGTGCACGCCGGGGATGGTCGAGATCATGATGGCGCCGGTCTCGGTCTGCCACCAGGTGTCGACCACGGGGCAGAGGTCGTAGCCGATGACGCGTCGGTACCACATCCATACTTCGGGGTTGATGGGTTCGCCCACGGTGCCGATGAGGCGGAGGCTGGAGAGGTCGTGCTTGCGAGGGTGCTCCTCGCCGAGCTTGATGAAGGCGCGGATGGCAGTGGGCGCGGTGTAGAAGATGGTGGCGCGGTAGCGTTCGACCATCTCCCACAAGCGGTCGGGTTCGGGGTAGGTGGGGTTGCCCTCGTAGATGATCTGGCTGGTGCCGTTGGCGAGCAGGCCGTAAACCACGTAGCTGTGCCCGGTGATCCAGCCGATGTCGGCGGTGCACCAGTAGATGTCATTCGGCTGTAGGTCGAAGACGTAACGGGCCGTCAGAGCGGTGTGAATCAGGTAGCCGGC
>CAJDWL010000006.1_pt1 | contig 23724 bp, 21 predicted proteins | sample 7391591 | NCBI WGS metagenome assembly CAJDWL01 (sample SAMEA7055738, study PRJEB34461) | soil metagenome | biome: terrestrial ecosystem; feature: Peninsula; material: soil | place: Antarctica | collected 2016
GGGTGAGCCTAGCCGAAGGCCGCAGCACCACCGGCCGGTTGCGGGGTGGGAAGCTCGATGGCACGGTGATCACCTCGGCCAGCTCCGGCTCTACGCCCAGGCTGCGCAGGAACGTGGGTGCGTCGAGGATGGTGGCGGATAGCATCAGCACCTTGTCTGCGTGAGAAAACAGGAACTGCTCGGCCAAAGGCGCTACGTCGACCGGTTTGAAGACCAACGTCTCGCCATCCTTGCTACGGCCGCGCTCCACCACCCACTCGACGTCGCCGCCGTAGTGGCTGTCGACGAGCAGGCTGACGCGCTCGGTCTGCGAATCGAGCCACTGCTTGAGGCGTAGCTGCTGCAGCGCCGCCTCGCTCTGCGAGTTAGTTGGCAAGCTGGCGCCTAAGTCGCGGGAGCGTTGCCGCAACTCAGGCAGAACCATCTCAGCGAACTCGAAGGCAAGTTCGTCGCCGAGGCTGGGCGGTAATTGACGCTGCATTCCGGCGCGCAGCAGCTGCACCTCGCTGAAGCGCACGCCGACGAAGCTCATCAGGGCGGCTTCGACGTTGTGAGCCTCGTCGAGGACTAGTAACTCACGAGGTTGGAAACCGCCGGCGTAATTCAGTTCGGCCAGGAAGTAGGCGTAGTTGAGCGTGGCCACGTTGGCGGCCATCGCCACGTCCTTGGCGGTGAAGTAGGGGCACTCGTCGCACTCAGGGAAGCGTTGACCGGCAAGGCACGGCGCCGCCGCTGCGTGGGTGGGCGCCACCAGGCAGGGGTAGTTGGCGCGGCCCTTGAGTAGAGCCAGATCTGGGAAATCGGTGACGTACTGCTCCTGCAGGATCTTCTGGTTCGTGAGCACGAAAGCCGAACGTGCCTCGCGCGCTAACGCCACGGCGATGGCACTCTTCCCTGCGCCTGTGGGCGCTTCCACCACCACGAAGCGCTTACCGGCCTCGAAAGCGGCGCGCGCTCGAGCCAGCGCCTCGCCCTGCCCGGCTCTGAAGCGCGGGAACGGGAACGACGGCGGAGGTAGGCTGCTACTGTCGACGTCGCTCAGGCGGGGCACGGTTCACGCTATCACTTCCTTGGCAGTGGCCAGCACCGGCAAGGGCGCAAGCCAAGCAAGGCCGTTAGCGGCCCTGCATCTGCCCCCTTCAAAAGCCGCAGCCGACCTTTCGGTCGGCTGCTCGCTACTGTCTCTTTCGTACTATCTCTTTCGTACGACCTTTTGATGGTGCCGAGGAGGGGACTTGAACCCCTACAGCCTTGCGGCCACCAGCCCCTCAAGCTGGCGCGTCTACCGATTCCGCCACCTCGGCTCGCCCTGCGAGAACCGTACCGTTATTACACCCAGTTAGGTTCACGAGGCAAAGCGGATGATATCCGCTTGGGGCCAGTACCGTCAAGCTGACGCAACGGTTCGAACCGGTCCATCCCTGGGGTTCCGGCTGCTGGCGCATTTTCCAGCAGTCGACGACCCCAAGGTATCCTGCCCACATGACCGACCGTCGCCGTCAACGGATCCTCGACGTACTATCGCGTCGCCAGCCCGACCTGAGCGTGCTGGTGGAGGACGTCTACAAGCCGCACAACCTCTCGGCCATCCTGCGTAGCTGCGACGCGGTGGGGGTTGGCAGCGTGCACGCCGTTACGCCCACCGGCAGGGTACCCACCTTCAATGCCACCAGCGCAAGCGCCGAGAAATGGGTGGATATCGAGGTACACGACAACGTAAGCGTCGCCATAGCCGACTTCAAGGAACGCGGCCTAACGGTCTACGCCGCGCACCTCTCCAGCACCGCCGTCGATTACCGCGACGTCGATTACGTTAGGCCCAGCGTCATCGTCCTTGGCAACGAGAAGCGCGGCGTGAGCGACGAGGCCGCAGGTCGCGTCGACCAGCATGTGATCATCCCCATGTTGGGCATGGTGCAGTCGCTCAACGTCAGCGTGGCCGCAGCGGTGATCCTGTTCGAGGCGCAGCGACAGCGCCGCGATGCCGGACTCTACGACCAGCCGCGCCTCAGCCTGGAAGCCACCCGCGAAATGGCGCTGCGCTGGTTGGCGCCGGCCGCCGCCGCCGAACTGGCCCTAGAGCCGCTCGGGCGCGAGTAGGTCCCCCTAAGACGCCGTCAGGCACGCCCCAACGCAGCGGTCACCTGCACTACGGGTTCTCACGAAACTCGCCTAGGCTAGATGGTATGAAACACTTCTTCTCCCCTCGCCGCTGGAAACGCCCCGCTGCCTGCGCCCGCGTCTTGACCATCCTGACTGCGGCGCTAATCGTGGTGGCCTGCCAAGCCCCCACCCACGTCGCCCAGGCGCAGGTGCGCCTAACGCTTGTCACCGACGGCCTCAAGAACCCCTTGGCAATAGCCCACGCCGATGACGAACGCTTGTTCGTGGTGCAGCAGGCGGGGTTGGTGAGGGTGGTTAAGGCTGGCAAGCTGCTGGCAGAGCCGTTCCTCGACCTTAGTGACCAGACAAGATCCTCGGGTGAGCAGGGGCTGCTAGGCTTGGCTTTTCCACCCGACTACGCTAGTAGCGGCCGCTTCTACGTCTACTACACCGATCTAAACGGCGACAGCGTTCTGTCGCGCTTCACCGTTACCAGCGGCAACCCCGACCGTGCCGATGAGACCTCCGAGGAAATACTGCTCCAGCAGGATCAACCGCACTCCAACCACAACGGCGGCCAGTTGGCGTTCGGGCCCGACGGTTACCTCTACTTAGGGTTAGGCGACGGCGGTAGCGGCGGCGACCCGGACGGTAACGGCCAGAACCTGAGCGCGCTGCTCGGCAAGCTGCTACGCCTCGACGTCTCCGTCGCGAGCGGTTACGCCGTGCCCGGCGACAACCCCTTCGTGGCACAGCCAAGCGCACAGCCCGAGATCTGGGCTTACGGCCTGCGCAACCCGTGGCGCTTCTCGTTCGACCGCGCAAACGGAGACCTCTACATCGCTGACGTTGGCCAGAACGCCTACGAAGAGGTGAACTTCCAGCCGGCCAGCTCGGCAGGCGGCGAGAACTACGGTTGGAACATAATGGAGGCTGACAACTGTTACAAGCCGCCCAAAGATTGCGACCGAACGGGCCTGGTCCTGCCGGTAGTGAGCTACCCTCACGGCTCGCCGTGGGGTAACTCGATAACCGGCGGCTATGTTTACCGCGGGGAAGCTGTGAGCGATCTCGCCGGCCGCTACCTGTTCGCCGACTTCGGCTCGGGCCGCGTCTGGAGCACCAACGCCGAAAGCAACTGGGAAGTGGAGCCGCTGCTCGAGACCGGCTTCAACATCGCCACCTTCGGTGAAGGCAACGACGGCGAGCTGTACATAGTCGACTACGGAGCCGGCGCGCTCTACCGCATCGACAAGCAGTAACCGCCAACACTACTGGCTAGCAACCGCGCGCTTGTGCATCGGTGCACAAGCGCGTTGAGGTGTCGTAGCGTTGGCTCAGCCGCCGCGGTTTTTCAGCCGCTCCTGGTAGGCCTCCATGGTGTAGGCGATGAGCTTATGAGCGTCGTCGATACCGTGCCAGTCCTCTACGTCGGTGGTCTTCCCTTCCAGCTCCTTGTAGATGCGGAAGAAATGCTCGATCTCGCGCAGCCGATGGCGCGACACCGAGTCGAGGTGACGGTTGCCGTCATAGCGGGGGTCGTCAACGGGCACCGCGAGGATCTTCTGGTCACGGCCCTTCTCGTCGCTCATCTCTAGGTACCCGAGCGGCCGGACACGCATCACCGCGCCCGTGAAGCTGGGGCTGTTCATCAGCACCAGCACGTCGAGCGGGTCGTTGTCGTCAGCGTAGGTGCTGGGGATGAAGCCGTAATCACCTGGATAGTGCATGGGGCTGTAGAGGACGCGGTCTAGACGGAAGACGCCGAGATCAGGTTCGTATTCGTACTTGTTCGAGCTGCCCAGTGGCACCTCGATCACTGCGTTCAGTAATTCGGGCGCATTCTCACCAGCGGTCAAATCATAGAGGTTGGCCATCACTGCTCATGTTAACCGGCCGCCTTGACACCTGCCACTAACGCCAACGCCACCACCTCTTGGACTGCGATCGACAAAGCCGCCAACGACGCCGGGGATCCCGTGCCAGTGGAAATAACGAAGGCACTGTCGCCGTCGAAGACGGTGTGCGAAGGGCGCGTCACTCGCGCGATGCCGATGTGAGCGCTGTAACTTAGGGCGTGCGCCTCTGCCTTGGTGAGGGGCGCGTCCGTGGCTACCACCACCAGCGTGGTGTTGGCGCCGGGTATGGCGGCGAAGCCCTCGGCGGCGGCCAGGCCCAGCGTGCCAGGAACGCCAGCCACCATGGCGCCCGTATCGGGGTCTATCACATTCCCCACGGCGTTACTCACCGCCAACGCTGCCACGATGGCGCCGCCCACCCGCTCGGCGTGGCTGCCTACGCCGCTAGCCTGCGCCAGCTCGGGCCCGCGCAGCTTGCCCACCGTGGCGCCAGTGCCGACGCCTACTCGACCTTGCGGCACAGGGGAGGCGGTGGCGGCCTCCGCTGCTGCGTAGCCGGCGGCAGCATCGGGGCGTACGGTTGCCGATCCGACGGCCAAGTCGAAAAGCACAGCGGCGGGCACGATGGGCACCAACGCCGCGCCAGTGTCGAAGCCGCGCCCGCGTTCCTCCAACCACCGCATCACCCCGTCGGCGGCCGCCAAACCGTAAGCGCTGCCGCCTGAGAGTAGCAACGCGTCGACTTGCTGCACGGTCTTATCCGGTTGCAACAGCACGCTCTCCCGCGTGCCTGGGGCGGGCCCGAGCGCCACGCCGGAGCACACGGAGCCACCTGCTGGCGTGAGCACCACCGTGCAACCGGTGCGTGCCTCCAGGTCGGTGTAGTGCCCAACGAGCAGGCCGGTCACCGCAGTAAGTGTGTTATTCACTGCTTGCTCTGCGCTCGCTCACCGTGGCTCGCCGGCACGCCGCCGCTGGTGGTGACTCAACCGCTTCCGCCCAGGTACTGGTTGACGTCCTGCGGATCGACTTCGATGATCTCTACCCGGTCGGCGGGGGTGTCGACCGTGGCGCGTTTGCCGGTGGCGGTATCGATGGGAAGGCTGAGCTTGACGCTCTTCGCCACGCCCTGCGCGAGCAAGTCGTCACCCTCGCGGAAGGCGGCTCGAACCCCGCCGGCGCTCGGCGCGCCACTCTTGAGGTCAATCTGCTGGAAGACGATGCCCGGAGGCACCGGGAAGCTGTCACCGCTAGGCTTGCCCTGCATGGCGTTGGCCACGAAGTCGTTCCAGGCGTAGATCGGTTGGCGCGAGCTGGTGACGGTGTCGGCGCTGCCATCGGAGAGCGTCATGCGGGTCGGCAGGCTGGCGCCACTGTCGTTGCCGATCCACACCGACGCCACCAAGCCGGGCGTCATGCCGACGAACCAGATATCGACGTCGTTGTTGGTGGTGCCGGTCTTGCCCGCCAGCCAACGCCCCGGCACGCTGGCGCGGTTGGAGAGGCCGTAGGCTGGATCGCGATCGACGATGTTGCCGTGCATCATGTCGAGCATGACGTAGGCCGTCTGCTCGCTCCACACCCGCGCCGTGCGCGGTGCCGCCTGGTAGAGCACGTTGCCGTCGGCGTCCTCGACGCGCTCGATGAAGTACGGCTCGGTGTAGACGCCACCGTTAGCGAAGGCGGCCATGGCGGCGGTGTGTTGCAGAGGTGTCACCTCGTACGACCCGAGCGCCATGGCGTAGTAAGGCATGACCTCGTAACCGAGTTCACGAGCCTTCTCGGCTACCGCCGCGGGAGTGGCTGCCTCCAGCGCCTTCACGGCGGGGATGTTGCGGCTACGGTTCATGTTGGCGCGCACCGTCTGGTAACCGTCGTACTTGAAGTCCCAGTTGTCGGGCTTATAGGCGGGTTGGCCAGGGACCGTGAACGAGGCAGGCTCGTCGACGAGGATGGTGGCCTGGTTGAAGCCGCCCTGCTCGATGGCGGTGGCGTAAACGATGGGCTTGAAGGAGCTGCCTGGTTGGCGGTGAGCCTGAGTAGCGCGGTTCAGCTCGCCGCCGATCACGCCTGGTTGTAGCTTCTGCCCCACCATGGCCAGCACCGCGCCGCTGGCGGGGTCGATGCCGACGATGGCCAGCTGCGCACCCTCGGGCACCTCGGCCCGCAAGCTAGCTTCGTTGGCGGCCAGTTGCGTCTGCACGTCGATGGTGGTCGTGACGCGCAGACCACCGCTGCCGAAGACGCGAGAATCGCCGTAGCGCTCCGTCAGCCAGTTGCGCACCGCCACGATGACGGCGCGCGACAAGTCGGAGCTTACGCTCGACTGCACCAGTACGTCGGCGTTGGTGCGCTCGGCGTTGGCGATGTTGCCCTGACCGTCGTACTTCACGTCCCAACCGAGAGGCTCTAGCGGATAGAGCCAGGCGCGTTCGGCCATCTGCTCGCTGATGGTGCCCTGCCGCACCATCTTGTCGAGCACCTCCCGCATGCTGATACGGGTGGTGGCAAAATCGTCGTGGCGCGAGTTTGGCGCCGGGATGAGGCGCGCTAAGTACAGACCCTCGGCCAGGTTCAGTTCGGTGGGGTCCTTGCCGAAGTAGGCCTGAGCAGCAGCGCGGATCCCGTAGACGTTACCGCCCCAGAACACAACGTTGACGTAGTGCTGCAAGATCTCGCTCTTGGTAAGGCGCCGCTCGAGTTCGAGCGCCAACATTATCTCTTTCGTCTTGCGCTCCAACGAACGCTCGCCGCGGATGTCCTGCAGCAACATGTTCTTGATGACCTGAACGGTGATGGTGGAGCCGCCGCGGCTGGAATCGCCCAGGAACTCCTCGTACGTGGCACGCAGCACGGCCAGTGCGTCGACGCCGTAATGGTCGAAGAAGCGGTCGTCCTCGTAAGCCACGATGGCCTGCAGTACCGCCGGCGAGACGTCCTCGAGGCTGGTCACGGGGATGCGGTTGGTGGACTCGCGGTCCTCGCCCATCACCGGCACCAGCACGCCGATGCGCGTGCTGCCGTCGCGGGCGAACACCTGCGAGGTGGAGCTGAACTCCAGCGCGTCGAGTGCCTCCAGCGACGGTAGCTGCTGCGCCCACTGCAGCGCCGAAGACGCCACTAAGGAACCTACCGACAGCGCGCCGGTTAGTAGCAAGATGAACAGCCCTTGGACTATCTTCACGGCCACGATACTACCAGGCGACGGTGAGCATAATTAGCCGCTGGGCTGCTTCGGAGAAGCTCACCAGCCGCGGCTCGCCAGCAGCTCCTCGTCGCGCAGCGTGTCGATGTTGATGCCCACCATCGGCTCGCCCAGGCCCTTGCTCACTTGGGCCAGCACGTCGGGGTCGTCGAAATTCTTCACCGCGGCGACGATCGCCTCAGCACGCCGCAGCCAGGCGCGTTGCTGTTTGACGGGATCGGTCTCGCTCACGGCAGACTTGAAGATGCCGGAGCCGACGAAGACGCCCTCCACGCCTAGCTGCATCATCAGGGCCGCGTCGGCGGGTGTGGCCACGCCGCCCGCTGCAAAGTTGGGTACCGGCAGCTTGCCGTGCTCGTGGACGAACACCACCAGGTCGTACGGCGCGCCGTGGTCCTTGGCGTAGCTCATCAGCTCCTCGCGCGGCATCGCCTGCAGAGCGCGGATCTGACCCAGCACGGCGCGAGCGTGCCGGACCGCCTCGACGACGTTGCCGGTGCCAGCTTCGCCCTTGGTGCGGATCATGGCGGCGCCCTCACCGATGCGCCGCAGCGCCTCGCCGATGCTGGTGGCGCCGCACACGAACGGCGTCCGGAAGGCGCGCTTGTCGATGTGATAGGCCTCGTCGGCGGGGGTGAGGACCTCGGACTCGTCTATATAGTCCACCCCTAAAGCCTCGAGTATCTGCGCTTCCACGAAATGACCGATGCGCACCTTGGCCATGACGGGAACGCTGACCGCGTCGATGATCTGCTCGATGAGTCCCGGGTCGGACATGCGCGCCACGCCACCCTGCACCCGGATGTCGGCGGGAACACGCTCGAGGGCCATCACCGCGATGGCGCCGGCCTCCTCGGCGATCTGGGCTTGCTCGACGGTGACGACGTCCATGATCACGCCACCCTTGAAGCGCTCAGCTAGGCCTGGCGTGAAGCTCGAGCTCTCATCGTTGGTTGCTGGGTTGTCTGACATACTGGTACCTCCATGCGGCCATGTGACGCGCCGCGCGTCATGCCGCTATCACCTGATTATCGCCCGTTGACCGCTCCCTCGTGTAACTCAAGCGGAAGCGCGGCTGAAGCGGCGGTACGTTTCGAGCAGCTCCAGCGCGGCGCCACTGCTCAAAACCTCGCGCGCCAACGCCACGCCGGCTGCCAGGTCGCTGGCTCGATCAGCCAAGTAGAGCGCGGCGCCGGCGTTGACGAGCACCACGTCGCGCTTGGCGCCGTTGGCCTCACCACTCAGCACGGCGATCAGTTCAGCGGCGTTGTTGCTTGGGTCGCCGCCGGCGAGGTGCTCGAGCGGGTGGGTCTCGACCCCCAACTCTTCGGGGCTGACGGTGAAGGTGGTCAGCGTGCCGTCGAGCCGCAGCTCGGTCACTTGGCTGGGACCGGTGACGGTGAAGTCGTCGAGGCCATCGCCGTGAACCACCAGCGCGCGCTTGAGGCCCAGACCACGTAGCACCTCCGCCAGCGTCTCGGTGAGCTCGGGCGTGTATACGCCCATAAGCTGCCTATCGGCGCCGGCGGGGTTCGTGAGAGGTCCTAAGTTGTTGAAGATGGTGCGCGCCTGCAAGTCGGCGCGGATGGGTGCCACGAATCTCATGGCGGGGTGGAAATGCCGCGCGAAGATGAACGCCATGCCCAGCTCCTCGATGGCCTGAGCCAAGCGTTCCGGGCTCTGCTCGAGTTCGATACCTAGCGCCACCAGGACGTCAGCAGAGCCGGATTTGCGCGTCACCCCCACGTTGCCGTGCTTCGCTAGACGCGCGCCGCCGGCGGCGGCCACGAACATAGCGGTGGTGCTGATGTTGATGGTGTTCAGTCCGGTGCCGCCAGTACCGCAGGTATCAATCAGCGGTCCGTTGCTACGCACGGGCACCGCTATGGCGCGCGCGCGCATCGCCTCAGCGAAACCGATGATCTCGTCGACGGTCTCGCCCCGGGTGCGCAGCGCCGCCAGCAACGCCGCGGCCTGCACCTGAGACAGGCGTCCGTCCATCAGGCGCCCCAGCACATCGCGGGCGCTGGCGCGATCCAGGGTGCGGCCTTCGAATATGTCGTTGAGCAGCGAGCCTATCAACTGTTCCGTCATTTCTCTCCCGGGGCCCTGGCGAGTTCGGCGCGCGCGCCGGCGGCGTAGGCGCGTTCCCAGAGGTAGCGGTCTGCGCCGATCAAGGCGGCGCTCAAGGGGTTGAGCAGTAGCCGTTTGAGGCCCAGACTCAGCGGATGAACGCCGAGCGCCCATGCTACGGCAGACGCGTCGTGCTTGCGCCACACGCGGACGTGCGCTGCGCCAGCAGCCTCGGCCTTCGCCTCGAGGTTCTCCAAGTAGCGTTCGTCCCAATGCTCGACCGGGGCCACGGTGAGGAAACGGAACAACGCTCCTGCGCGCTTCAAGCGCCAACCGAGGTCGGGGTCCTCACCGCCGTAACCGGCGAACGCCGCATCGTAACCGCCTACCCGCTCGAACAGTTCCGCGCGCAGGCTCAGCGAAGCACCGTTGACGTTCCACCAGCCGTGCAGCGCCTTAAGGGCGTTACCCTGAGTCAAGTGCGCTGGTAGCTCCTGCTTACTGAGGCCGACCCGATTGGGCTTGTCGTGCAGGCGGCGGTTCTCCTCCACCCAGCCGCGCGTGGGCACCACGTCGTCGTCGGAGAACAGCAGGATGGGCGCCCGCGCCAACCCCGCACCGATGTTGCGCGCCGTGGCGGCGTGCCGGCCGGGTCCTGTGGTCCACGACAGCGGGTAATCGGGGCGGTAATCGCTGAGGAAGTCCTCGGTGTCGTCGCTGCAGTCGTCCGCGACCACGATCACCTCGAAGTTGCCGGCCTCGCCCTCGAGGGCGGTCAGCTTGCGCTCCAGCAGCTCGCGGCGGTCGTGCGTGGGCACGATGACGCTGACGGCGAACTTCGGTGCGGCGCCGGCCTCGTTCGCTGCTCCGCCCTTAGGGATGGCTGGGCTCCCCGAGCCTCAGACCGCGGGCGTAGCTGCCCTCAAGCACGGCCCGGAACTGAGCGTCACTGAGCGCCTCTTCCCCGCGCGCCATCAGCGTCTCGCCGCGCTGCTCCTGACGCAGCAGCCGCCGAGCGAGGCGTGACAGCGGATGCGTGCCGGTCCACACGGCCACCTGCAGGGTGGGATGCAGCCTCAGGAAGGTCCAGGCGGCCCGCCCCATCGCCTCGAACTTGCTGCGGCTGGTGGGTAGCTCGACCGCGTCGTGGTGATCCAAGTAGTTGCCGCGCAAAAAGCGTGCTCGTACGCCGCGGCGGTGCAGGCGGTAGCCGAGTTCATGTTCCTCCCAGCCGTAGCCTGTGAAGTTGGTGGCGAAGCTCGAGCCTGCGAGTAGTCGGCGTGGTAGCGACAGCGAGGCGAACCAGAAGCCGCCCACGCCCAGTTCGGCGCCTTCGGACAATGGATCGGTGCCGGCGTGAAGGCGGCGACGCCAGTAGGCCTGGAACGGCGAGGTGGCGAAACTGCTCGGCACCTGGCAATGGCTTACCCAGGCGCCCTCCGCGGCTCGCTGCGCTTTTAAGTGTCGGTCGATCACCAGCTCGTCCCGGGGCAGCATGTCGTCGTCACTGAAGAGCAGCAGTGTGCCAGCGCTCTCGGTGATGCCACGGTTACGGGCGGCGGCCAGGCCAGCATTGGGTTGTGTCACCGCCCGCAACCGCCCGGCCGCCTGTCGCTCGTGTTCAGCGAGGACCTCGGACGTGCCGTCGTCGGAGCCGTCGTTCACCACCAGTAGTTCGTAGTCACCCTCGCTGACGCGTTGGCTTAGCCAAGCGGCCAGCACCTGGGGCAGCAATGTAGCCCGGCGGTAGGTGGGGATGATGACGCTGACGAGGCCGCCGTCCATCAACCGAGGCCGGCGGTGGCCATCTCCACCGCGCGCCTCAGTGCGGCTAGTTTGTTGAGGCACTCTTGGTACTCGCGCGCCGGGTCCGACTCGGCCACCACCCCGGCGCCTGCTTGCAGGTGGATGCGGCCGTCCTTGATCACCATGGTGCGCAGCGTTAAAGCCATGTCCATGTCGCCGCTCACGCTCAAGTAACCGAAAGCGCCGGCGTAAGGGCCGCGTCGCTGCGTTTCCAGCTCATCGATGATCTCCATGGCGCGCCGCTTGGGCGCGCCCGAAGCGGTGCCCATCGGCATGGTGGCCGCGAGCGCATCGAGCGCGGTGCGGCCGGTGGCCAACACGCCCTCCACCACCGACACGATGTGCATCACGTGGCTGTAGCGCTCCACGCGCATCAGGTCACTCACATACACGCTGTCAGGGTCGCAGACGCTCTCCAGCTCCGCTCGGCTAAGGTCCACTAGCATCTGATGCTCGGAGACCTCCTTGGCGTCGGCCAGAAGCTCACGTCGCAAGGCCGCGTCCTCGTCCGGTGAGGCGCCACGTGGGCGCGTGCCGGCGATAGGGCGCGTCTCCACTTGCCGGCCACCTACGCGCACCATGCTCTCGGGGCTGCTGGCCACAAGCGTGACCGGACCCAAGTCGAGGTAACCGAGGAACGGGCTGGGGTTGATAACGCGCAGGGCACGGTAGATGGCGAACGGATGTGCGCCGAGCTCGGCGGATAGTCGAACGCTCGGCACCACCTGCTGCACTTCGCCGGCTTCTATATGCTCGATGGCGGTGCTCACCGCCGCCATGTACGCCTCGCGGCTGCTGCCGGCGCCGAACTCGCTCAACCTGCCAGCGCGGTCGCCTGGCACTCCCGGCAGCGGCGAGCGCAAGCGGACGTAAGCAGCATCTACCAGCGCCTGTGCCCGCGCCTCGTCGGCCGCATCGTCGACCTTGGCGCAGGCTGTGATGAATAGCTTGCGCTTCAGGTGATCGAAGACGATCACCAGTTCGGGCTCGATGAAAAGTAGGTCGGGCGCGCCGATCTCGTCAGCCTGCTCGTCGGGCAGTCCAAGGTAGAGGCGAGCAAAGTCGTAGCTGGCGTAGCCCACCGCACCGGCCCAGAAAGCCGGCAGCTCAGCAGCCGGTTCGGTAGGGCGCACCACCCGTTGCCACAGCTCCCGCAACGGATCGTCGCTCTGGAAGCTCTCGCTACCGGCCGCGCTGGTGACGGTCACCTCGCGACCGCGCGCTTCGATACGTTGCCGCTCGCCTGTTCCGATGAAGGAGTAGCGCGCTACCTGCTCGCCCTGCTCGACGCTCTCCAGCAGGAACGAGGGATGGCCGGCGATCTTCAGGTAGGCAGTGAGGGGCGTCTCGAGGTCGGCTAGCACCTCGCGGTAGACGGGCTTTACGCGCTCAGGCGCCGCGTTGGCTGTCAACGGCCGCTAGCCTTCTCCGCCAGGCAGGAACATGCCTATGGCGTGGAAACCGGCGTCGACATGGACCGTCTCGCCCGTAACGCCACCACCTAGCTGGTCGACCAGTAACGCCATACCCGCGCCTCCTACCTCGGACTGCTCGATGTTGCGCTTCAGCATGGACATCTCGCCGGCATGCGAGTAGAGCTCAGCGAAGCCGGAGATCGAGCGCGCCGCGATGGTGCGCACTGCACCGGCGCTGATGGCGTTCACGCGCACACCCTGCGGGCCGAGGTCGTAAGCAAGGTAACGCACGCTGGCCTCCAGCGCAGCTTTGGCCACGCCCATCATGTTGTAGTGCGGCACCACCCGCTCGGCGGCCAGGTAGGTGAGGGTGACGATGCTGCCACCATCCTTCATGAGCGGTGCGGCGCGGCGCGCGGCGGCCACCAGCGAGTAGGCGCTGACGTCCATGGCCGTTACCCAGTCGCCTCGCTCGGTATGAATGAAGGGCTTCTCGAAAGTGGCGCCGGGGGCGAAGGCGAGGGCGTGCACAAGGTAGTCGAGCTGGCCGAACTCGCTGCCTATTTGGTCGAAGAGCGCGTCGAGCGCCTTGTCGTCACCGACGTCACATTCGACCAGCAGCGGTGCCTCGAGTTCAGTGGTGAGTTTCTCCAAGGTGGGCCGTAGACGGTCGGCTTGGTAGCTGAACGCAAGACGGGCGCCCGCTTGCGCGAGAGGTTGCGCGATGGCCCACGCTAACGAACGTTGGTTGGCCACGCCCATGACGAGTCCGGTCTTACCGGTGAGATCGATCGAATACATTGACGCTCCTTAGAAGCAGTTGCTGCGGAAACTACCGCTTCCGCAGCAACTACCAGGTGCCGGCAGGCGCGTCGAGTTTACCGCCTCGAGCTAACCAGCGCTCAGCCGTCGTTCATGAGGCGCTCGAAGCGGTCGCGCGCCTCGGAAGCGCGTAGCCTCTCGCCACGCGCGTCCCAGCTGTCGGCCAAGCCCGTCCACGCCACTTCGCTGTATGGCTCGTGCTCAGTCATCAGCTGGTAGATCATGGTGGCGTGCGGGAGGTCCTGATCAGTCAGCGCCCGCTCGGCGGCGGCGCCCAGGAAGGTGAGATGAGATTCCTGTAGGTTGAGTCGGATGGCCTCGACCCAGTTCGAATCTATGCCGGCTAGGAAGCCGCCGCTGTAGAGCCTGGCGGCGCGCTCGTAATCGCGCAACTGGCCTGTCTCACGAGCCTTCTGCGTGAGGGTGCGGTAGTTGTCGACGTCGTACTCGATGCTGAACTTGTCGTGTAAGTAGTAACGGCGGTTGGCCGATTCCACCAGTTCCCCGCCCATCACCTTGCGCAGCCGGTAGAGGGTGGTATGGAAGCTGCTCGACGCCTTCGATTCCGTCTTGCCGGGCCACAGCGCCTCCGCCACCTCGAAGGTGGTCACTCCGCCGCGATTCTCGAGCAGGTAGAAGAGCAGTTCGAGCGCTTTGAGCGAGTCCCAGTCGAGGCGTTCACCGTCACGCAGCACGATGGGATGACCGAAGCCGCGCACGTTCACCAGCCCCGTCAGCGGCTGGCGCAGTTCGGCGATGCGGCGAAGCCGCACCTCCACCGCCTCCAGCAGCTCTTCCTTCTTGACGGGCTTGGTGAGGTAATCGTCGGCGCCTAGCGTCATGCCGCGGCGCATCGAGGCGCGGTCCTCCAGTGCTGTCAAAAACAGGAACGGCACCGCTCTTAGCTCGGCGATCTCGTGGACGTTGGCGTAGAAGTCGAAACCGTCCATCGGTGGCATGGAGATGTCGGATACCACGACGTCGGGGCGCAAGCCGTCTCTGAGTTCAGCCAGGGCCTCACGCGGATCGTCGAAAGTGATGACCTCGTAACCCGCCGAAAGCAGGGTCATCTCGCTCACTTTGAGCATGGCCGGTTCGTCATCGACGACGAGGACGAGGGTAGTCGTCATGCCACGACTCTACCGCTGCGGCGGGCGAGCCAGGTATGAATAACCTGACGCTGACGGGATGGTGCTCGTGTAGGTTGCGTGATTACTTCTGCCAATCGTCGGTGGTCTGATAGTGCACCACGGCGCTGTACTCGATGCCACTGCCTACGGCCGTGGTGGCGAACCTGATGTCGACCACGATGTCGTCGCGGTCGAGCGAGGCTACTAAGTCGTTAAGGCGCTGCTCGAACAGTTCCGGGTCGTTCGAGGTCACCAACTTGAACTTCGGTTCCACCGCGCTACCTCCTAGTGGGGCCCAGAGGCCGCCACAGCCGCCCCATACCCCTTTAACCGATTCCAGCCCATGATAACCGCGTCCAGCGCGGCGACCAGTGAACTTCTCATGCTCGGCTGGCGCTGCTAACATGACGCTTCAATGTCCTCAACGCCGGCAGCAAAGCCCCGAGCGAGCCCCGAGCTACTACTGACGCTCATCCAGCCCGCGTCAGATGCAGTGGTGAAGTTGCTGGCCCGCACCCGCGTCGATCCGCAACACGTGGTGCTGGCTCATACCGCCATAGGTTTGGCGGCGGCCTGGTTGCTGGCCGGCAGTGGGCGCCCTGCCCTGCTCCTCGCCGCCCTGCTGCTGCAGGTCAAGACGCTACTCGACAACGTCGACGGTGGCTTGGCGCGAAGCACCGGCCGGGTGACGCAGATGGGTCGCTACCTCGATACCATCATGGACCTGGTGGTCAACGCGGCGCTCTTCTGGGCACTCACGAAGCATGGGCCCGCCGCCTGGGCGTGGGGGGCGCTGCTGGTACTTACCGTGGTGATGAGCGTCAACTTCAACGCTCAGCGTCGCCACGGGGAGGAATGGGCCAGCGCCTCCAAGGCAGAGGCGAAGAAGGTACCGGCCGGAGCCCCGGCGCCCCTGTTGGGCCTGTTCCGCTCCATCTACGGAGTTCTTCTAACACCGCAGGACCGCGCCTACCGGTGGCTCGACGAGCGCCTGTTCAACCTGGCTTCGGGCCGATCCTGGTCAAGCGCGAGGCTGGAAGATCGGCGCCGCTGGGCAGACCTCTTCTCGACCGCCGCCTTCGTCAACTTGGGCTTGAGCACCCAGCTGTTGCTGCTCGGACTATGCGCCGCCGCCGGCATGCCGTATCTTTACGTAGTGATGGTCTACGCCCAACTCATTTACGTGATCGCGGTGCAGTTCGTGCGTGTGTGGCGTTATCGCCGTCCGGCGGCGCTGGCATGAGCGAGAAGATGGAGCGTCCCCACAAGGTGGATACCACACGCCGCGCCGCTCTCGTCACCGGTTCGGCGGTCGGAATCGGCCGCGCCATCGTGCTGGCGTTGGCTCAAGACGGCTACGACGTGGTGGTGCACTACCGCCGCAGCCAAGGCGCCGCCGAAGCGGTAGCGCAGGAGGCGCGCTCGCACGGGGTGAACGCCGTCGCCGTAGCCGCTGATGTAACGGTGGAAGCCGAGGCTCACCACCTGGTAGACGCCGCTCACGAGGCTCTGGGTCGCCTAGACGTGCTCGTCAACAACGTCGGCGACTATCACCACGGACCCATCCAGGAGCTATCGAGCGAAGCGTGGCACGCGATGTTCGCCAGCAACCTGCACTCCACCTTCTACACTTCTCAACATGCCCTCCCCTATTTACGTTCGGCGCCCCGTGGGGGCCGCATCGTCAACCTCGGCTACGCTGGCGCCGAACTGCTCAAGGCTCGCCCCAACATCGTGGCTTACGGCATAGCCAAGACCGGCGTCATCCTCTACTCCAAGGCGTTGGCCATGACCGAGGCCGAACACGGCGTGACCGTCAACGTGGTCAGCCCGGGCGTCATGGAGAACAGCGACACCAAACCGGCACTAAGTAAAGTGCCTGCCGGACGCATGGGAAGAGTGACCGAGCTGGCCAACGCGGTGCTCTACTTCGTGAGCGACGCGGCGGCTTACACCACCGGCGTCACCATCGAGGTGGCGGGCGGCTGGAACCTATAACCTGATCTGCGTTCCATAAAATGGCACCAGCGCGACAACGGTGTGGGCGGACGCCCTTGGGCCCGTCGTCGTGCGCGCTAGCATGAGCGCATGAGCGCCAAGCCGAACCGCGTGATCGTGGTTGACGGACACGAGCTCGCCTACCGCGCGTACTACGCCATCCGGCAGCTCTCCACCTCGCGCGGCGTGCCCACCAACGCCAGTTACGGCTTCCTGCGCCAACTACTGGAGATCATGCGGCGCGCCCCCAACGACGCCGTTGTGGTTGCCTTCGACTCGCCAGCGCCAACTTTTCGTCACGAGGAGTTCAGTGACTACAAGGCGCACAGGCCCAAGGCGCCAGCCGACCTCCACCAGCAGATTGCTACCGTCAAGCGCCTGCTCGATCTTATGGGCGTCGCGCGTCTCGAGACACCCGGGCTGGAAGGTGACGACCTGATAGGTTCCGTGGCCAAACGCGCGGAGGCTGCCGGCCTGGAGGCTGAGGTGATAAGCGGCGACCGCGACGCGCTGCAGCTGGTGAGCGATTTGGTCACCGTGAACACGCCTGACGGCAAGAACCCCATCGGTCCAGCCGAGGTGCTCGAGAAGTATGGGGTCACACCGGATCAATGGGTCGATTACCGCGCCCTGATCGGCGACACTTCCGACAACATCCCGGGCGTGCGTGGCATCGGGCCGGTATCGGCGCGGACGCTGCTGCAGCGTTACGGTTCGCTCGACGCCCTACTTGCTCAGCTCGATACGGTGGAAAGTAGCGCCCAAGCGCAACTGATCCGCGACGCCGGCGACACGCTGGAGCTGTCGCGGCGGCTATCGACCATCGTCACCGACGCGCCGGTACCGTTCGAACCCGACCAGTGGCGCGAGCGCGAACCGAGGCGTGAAGAGCTCACCGAGCTGTTGCGCGAGCTGGAGTTCGGCAGCGTGATGCGCGAGCTTGGTTTGGGCAAACAGGTGGAGTACCGCGCGGCAGATTACGCGGAACTGCGCGGGCGGCTCGGTGACGAGCCGTGGTCGTACGGCTTCTTGCTCGACGACGAGCGGCCCACTGCGGCCCACCTCACCGACTTGGCCTTGGCGGTGGGCGGTGAGGTCGCCGGCGCTCCTAACCCGCTGATCAATCAACTCACCGGCACGGTTAACGCTCCGGACGCGAAGGCGTTGGTCGTCGCGTGCGGCGCGAGTGCCGCACGTGGCAACACGGACACGGCAGGTGGCAACACCGCAGGCGCACCATTGGTACCCGGCGACGATCCGCTGCTGATGGCCTACCTGCTCGACGGCGTGGCCTCCAACCCCGAGGCGTTGTCGCGGCGCCTGGGCGCGGGCGAGTGGGGCGCGGACGCGGCCAGCCGCGCTGTCGTGGGAGCGGAGTTGTTACGCATCCTCGAGCCGCAGCTCGTCGGAGCGCAAAGGCGCGTTTATCTGGAGATCGAAAGGCCGCTGCAGGCGGTGCTAGCCGACATGGAGCTTGCCGGGGTGAAGCTAGACGCGAAGCTACTGACTGAACTGTCGGAGCAGCTCGGTGAACGTTCCATGGCGCTGCAGGAGCGCGTGCGCGCCATCGCCGAGCAGCCCGACTTCAACGTCAACTCACGTGATCAGGTGGCGTCGCTACTGTTCGAGAAACTCGGCTTGCAGGCTGGGAAGCGCACAGCGACCGGCAAACGTAGCACCGCGGCGTCGGCTCTCGAGCCACTCAAAGGCAGCCACGAAGCCGTCGACCTCATCCTCGAATACCGCGAGGTGGACAAACTCAAAGGCACCTACTTAGATCCGCTCCTGAACCTCGCCGACCCGCGCACCGGGCGTGTTCACACCACCTTCCAGCAGGCGGTGGTGGCCACGGGGCGGCTCTCGAGCGTGAACCCAAACTTGCAGAACATCCCCGTGCGCACTCCGCTCGGCCGTGAGGTGCGGCGCGCCTTCGTAGCCGACACCGGGTCGCTACTGGTGGTGGCCGACTACTCCCAGATCGAGCTACGCGTCCTGGCGCATATAGCCGACGAACCTGCTCTTCTGGAAGCTTTCGCTGGCGGGGAGGACATCCACCGCGCCACCGCCGCCACCGTCTACAGCGTGGAGCCTGAGGCCGTGAGCGGCGACATGCGTCGCGCCGCCAAGATCATCAACTTCGGGGTGTTGTACGGCATGTCGGCGCAGCGCCTCAGTCGCGAGCTCGAAGTGCCGTTCCCCCAAGCCGAACGTTTCATCGGCACCTACTTCGAGCGTTACCCCAGAGTGCGTCACTACATCGATGAAACGGTTGCTCGCGCCCGCGAGAGCGGTTACGTCGAGACGCTGTTGGGGCGCAGACGCCGTATTCCGGAACTGCACAGCGCCGACCGCAACGTGCGCGACGGCGCCGAGCGCGTGGCCTACAACATGCCCATCCAGGGCAGCGCCGCCGATATCATGAAACTCGCCATGCTACGTTTGGCGCCCGCGTTGCTGGGTCATGGCGGCCGTTTGCTACTGCAGGTGCACGACGAGGTGGTGGCGGAGGTACCTATCGAGGCAGCCGAAGCGGCAGCGACTGAAGTGGCTACCATCATGGCTGCGGCGTACCCGCTCAAGGTGCCGCTCGTGGTCGCGGTCGGCGTCGCGCCGAACTGGCTCGAGGCCGCGCAGTGACCGTCACGCCATGGGAGTGGTGCGAAGTCAGGCACCCCGGTGTAACGCCAGCCAGGTAACATACGGCATGGTGAACAGGCGCTACTTCGGTACTGACGGCATCCGCGGCGTTGCCGGTGAACACCCCATGACGGCGGCGTTCGCGCTGCGCTTGGGCGTAGCTACGGCGGAGATCATGCGCCGAGAAGGTCACGGTCATCCTCACGTTCTCGTCGGCATGGACACGCGTCGTTCAGGGCCGATGCTGGCCCATGCGGCGGCGGCGGGATTAGCGTCGCGTGGTGCGACGGTCACTTACCTAGGCGTCATCCCCACACCTGGCGTGTCTTTCCTGACGCGCTACCTGGGTGCCGACGCCGGACTCATGGTGTCGGCCAGCCACAACCCCTTCGACGACAACGGTCTCAAGCTCTTCAACAGCCACGGCGAGAAGCTATCCGACGCCGTCGAGGCCAGCATCGAGGAGCTGCTCGAGATGCTTACTCTCGACGACCAGGCGGGGCTCGAGCCCATAACGGGCGGTGAAGTGGGAGCTTGGGCCGAGATATCTTCAGCAGGAGGCGGGGCCAGCGACGCGTTCGACGCTTACCTCAAGCACTTGCTCGACAACGCTCCGTACTTAGACGGCATGCGTGTCGCCCTCGACTGCGCGCACGGGGCCAGTCACGCCATCGCACCGCAACTGTTCGGCAAGCTGGGAGCCCGCCTCGAGGTGCTCAACGCCGAGCCCGACGGCTGCAACATAAACGTGAACTGCGGCTCCACCCATCCCGACGCGTTGGCCGAGCACGTGCGCAGGGGCGGTTTCGACGTGGGCGTAACCTTCGACGGCGACGCCGACCGCGCTCTGCTCATCGACGCCAAAGGTCGCCTGGTGAGCGGTGATCAGATCATGGCCATCGCTGCCATATCGCGAGGCGAGACCGAGGTGGTAGCCACTCAGATGACCAACCTCGGCACCGAACGTTACTTAGCCGAGCGCGGCGTGAAGTTGCACCGCGCCGCCGTCGGCGATCGTTACGTGTTCGCGGAACTCAAGAAACGTAACTTGACGCTAGGTGGTGAACAGTCGGGTCACGTGCTGTTCCTCGACAAGGCGCCCACCGGCGACGGTCTCCTGACTGCGCTACTGGCGCTGTCGGCCGTGCGCAAGTCGGGCCGCAGCTTGGAAGCGTGGATGGACGAGATCCCCGTCTACCCGCAGCTACTGGTGAACGTACCGGTGCCGGTGGAGCAACGCTCATCGTTATCCGACGACGACGCCGTCACCGCTGCGGTCAACCGCGCCAGCGATGAACTTGGCAACAGCGGGCGCGTCTTGCTCAGGCCCAGCGGCACCGAGCCGCTAGTCCGGGTGATGGTCGAGGGAGAGAACGAGGCCCAGGTCAAGCGTTTGGCTCATGAGGTCGCGGCAGCAGTAGCGGCGGCGTCAACCAACGCCGCCGCTTGAACTAGATCCGGCCAGATTACTCTTAGTTCAACGAGTTAGCTCAGCCGAGAACGCTCTCGGGTCCCGCAACGGTACCGGGGATTTTCAGTTGCTGGCCCACTTGGATCTTGTTGGGATCGGAGATGCCGTTGGCCTCTGCGATCTTCATGTAACTCTTGGCTCCCGCGCTGCCATAGTAGTGAAGCGCTATGTGAGACAGCGTGTCGCCGGACTTCACCGTGTAAACGATGTCGCCATCAGCGTCGGTGACGTTGAGGGTGGAGGCGTTGGCTATGACCTGCAGGCCGGACACGTCCACGCCGGTGACGCCCTCTATGGAAGCAGCCAGGTCCTTGGCCTTGTGCAGCTCGCCTTCGGAATCAACGGCGCCACGCAGAACGATGGTAGTGCCGCGCTGCAATACGTCGATGGGGTTGTTGGCCAAGCTCGGCTCGTCTTGGATGCGCGCCAGGGCGGCCTTGGCGCGGCCGCTAGGTTGATCTAGGTCGGCGCCACCGCTCATTCCGAGGCCTGTGACGGCGCCTGCGACGCCTGCTGCGACCTTGCCGGCTGCGTCCTTGACAGCGTCGAAAACGCCGGTGCCGGATGGTTGACCGCTACCGGCGGCTGCCTCCGGGGCGACAATCAGCCCGGACAGATCCACGTTAGCGATGCCGTTGATGCCGGTTGCGATGGCGGTGATGAGGTTGTTGTAGCGCTCATTCGGAACCGATCCGATCACCTTGGCTGTTTTGTTCGACACCGAAACATCCAGGTCGAGGTCCTTGGTGAGATCCTGCTCTCTCAAAGCGTCTACTAAGCGGTCCTTTGCTGATTTACCGAAAGGCCACATGTTTCCCGTCCTTCCCATGCCGGCGCCGCCGCGATTCTCGCCTGCCTGGAGTGACAGAATAGATCTTCAGCGTCCGGCACCGAACGGGTTCAATCTTACGTGGCTGCAGTTCATCGCGGGCCGCAACCGTCATAGCGCTCCAGGCCGGAGCACGCTACTTACAAGCTGACCAACAGCACGGACCGATGTGTCATCAGTCGACGAAACCCACGTGGTAGTAGCTCTTGGCGACCGCCGGCCAATCGGCGGTGTTGACTATGCACACCAAACCTGTGTCGCCTTCGTGATCGCACTGCTTGATGACATCGAAGTTCGGCAAGCCGAACTCATGTCGCTCCTTACTCTCTTTATGTTTCGCAGCCACCTGGTCGTAGGCAGACTTGAGCTCGTCGGTGTTGTCGCCCTCGGCTAAGATGCCCCTACCGTTGCGGATAACTATCAGCTTCTTCACGTCGCACCACTTTCCGGCACTGACATCGCTTCCCACGAGTCGGTTGTCAGTAGCTCTTATGACGATTCTAATCGGTGAACTAGCGATGGTAACGGGACGAAGGTTACATCGGCACGCCCCCAGCTGGCCGCGGTGCCCTACTGCCGCAACCGTCATCGCACTCCACCCGACCAAACGCCCTTAACTTTTGCTCAAGGACTGCAGGTTCGTAACTTCATAGGCAACACCTAAAGCAAGGAAGGCGCATAATCCTTGGCGGCGCAGGTGGCGCCGAAGATGGAAGGAAGCCCTGCTAGCCCAGGCGAGGACGACGAGGCTTCAGCACGCCGCTTCTCGCAGCTATGAACTCTCAATCTCGCAACATCTGGAGGATGAATCTCGTGACGCTAACTACTAGACACAGCTACCGCAAGTCCACTTTGACCATGCTTTTGGCAGCCGTGGTGGGAACCGTGATGATGATGCTGGCCTTAGCGCATGCGCAAGACACCAGCACTGCCCAAACCAACCAGGCCGTCTCGGAGATCAAGACCGCCAAGGCCGACACGTTAGGCGATTACCTTACCGATGCTAACGGTCGTGCCCTCTACCTGTTCCTTGTCGATACTTCCAAGATGAGCAATTGCACTGATGCTTGCGCCACCACCTGGCCGCCCGTGTTGGTGAGTGATGCCAGTGACCTGCCCAAGATCGCCGAAGGCATGGATCAAAGCCTGCTCGGAACCGTGGAGCGCGGCGACGGCACCGTGCAACTCACCTATAACGGTTGGCCGCTCTACTATTACGCTGGCGACGTCGCAACCAGTGACGTCAACGGTCAGGGCCTTAATGACAAGTGGTACCTGGTAACCCTTGAAGGGATGGGCACCTCCATTACTGCCGGTGAGCTAGGCGGCGGTCCAGCCCCAGAAGCCACAGCCCAGTAACTTCCCAGGAGCTAATCCGCGCCACCCGCCACTGACACGACGGTACTGCTGGGCGGCGACCGCACCGTTAAACCGGTTGCGCTCGCCGCCGTTCGTTGGCTGCTTGCGACCCGCCTGATCGTGTCGACCGCGGCCAGTGTGTGCTCGCGGCCGGTCTCAAGTGGGGACCATGCCGAGCCGGCCGCCGTTGAGATCGTAGGCAGCGATCATCAACGACGCGGCGTAGTAGGCCCAAATCTGGCCGACGATCACCACGTACAGCGCGATGGCAAGCAGAACCAAGCCGGGTTTAATAAAACCGAGGTACATGAACCAGTGTAGAGCGCTACCGCCACGGTGCCGTGACCGGTGCCTAAGAGCTCCCGGTCGTGGCCAGCACTAGCAAGCGTCGAGGGGTCAGGCCAAGACGTCTGCGGCCGCTCGTCCGGCTTTGAGCCCCGAGAACAGGCAACCTCCCAAGAAGGTTCCTTCCAGCGCACGGTGGCCGTGCATGCCGCCGCCACCGAAGCCAGCGACCTCTCCGGCCGCATAGAGGCCTTGGATCGGCTGTCCGCTGGCGTTGAGAACGCGTCCGTCGAGGTCCGTCTCGAGCCCACCGAGTGTCTTGCGCGTCAGCACCCGGAGTCGCACGGCGATGAGCGGGCCGGCGGCGAGGTCCTCCAGGCGGTGTGGTTTGGCTATGCGGATCAGCCTATCTGGAAGATAGGCGCGGGCCCCGCGGATGGCGGTCACTTGGTCATCCTTAGCGAAAGCGTTGGCCATCTGCCCGTCGCGGCTTCTCACCTCACGCTCCACTGCCGCTGCGTCGAGGAGGTCGGCGCCGGTCAGGGCGTTCATCTTGCGCACGAGGCCTGACAGGTTGGCAGCGCTCACGAAGTCAGATCCGCGGTCCACGAATGCCTGAACGGGCCCCGGCGCACCCGGCAGGACGCGCTTCAGGAGGAGACGCAGGGACCGGCCCGTGAGGTCTGGGTTCTGCTCGGAGCCCGACAGCGCGAACTCACGTTCGATGATCTT
>CAJDWL010000043.1_pt1 | contig 23101 bp, 22 predicted proteins | sample 7391591 | NCBI WGS metagenome assembly CAJDWL01 (sample SAMEA7055738, study PRJEB34461) | soil metagenome | biome: terrestrial ecosystem; feature: Peninsula; material: soil | place: Antarctica | collected 2016
TTGATTAAGCCGATTGCTATGGAGGATGGTTTGCGGTTTGCTATTCGGGAGGGTGGTCGTACGGTGGGTGCCGGTGTGGTCACCTCCGTACTGAAGTAACCGCCACGGCCGGAAAGCTTCGCCGCTGCATCAAGCGCCTTTACTCCACACCTGACAATCTGTTAGGCTAGCTAGTCTGATTGGGAGGCCACCATGGCCAGTGATGTTCGAATCAAGCTTCAACTCGAGTGCACCGAGTGCAAGCGCCGCAACTACACCTCGGAGAAGAACCGGCGTAACACTCAGGCCAAGCTCGAGTTGCGGAAGTACTGCCGCTGGGATCGCAAGCACACTCTACATAAAGAGGTGAAGGTCTAATCCGTGTTCAAGACCTTTTTCCAGTACCTTAGGAACTCTCGCGCGGAGCTAGGTCGTGTGACGTGGCCGAGTCGCAAAGAGGTCATCCACGCGACGGAAGCCACACTGCTCTTCGTCATCATCACCGCGCTGTTCCTGTTCGTCGCCGACTTGACGCTCGGGAACCTGCTCGGTCTCATCACTTGAGCCGGCTGAGCGGCTCGGCATCCGCGTTGAAGGCAGAGGGCTTCGCATGAGCATCGAGTGGTACGCCGTGCATACCTACGTGGGGCACGAGGAGAAGGCTAAGGAGAACATCCTTAGCCGTGCTCGTTCCCTAGGCATGGCGGAGCAGATCTACCAGGTAGTCGTGCCAATGGAGGAGACGGTGGAGCACACCGGCGGCGGCAAGAAGGAAGTCATAAAGCGCCAGCTCTTCCCCGGCTACATCTTCGTGCAGATGGACTTGGGCGACAATCCCGAGGAACCCAACGAATCCTGGGAAGTGGTGCGCTACACTCCCGGGGTCACTGGGTTCGTGGGCACTGCCACCCACGCTGTGCCGCTCTCTCACGATGAGGAGATGCGCATGCTCACCGCCATAGGCGTAACGGGCTCGCGCGAGACCCCCAAGGTCCGCATCACCTTCAACGTCGGCGACATGGTGCAGGTCACCGCTGGGCCGTTCGCCGACTTCACCGGCGTCGTATCCGAGGTCAACCCCGAGCGCGGCAAGGTCAAGGTGCTAGTATCCATCTTCGGCCGAGAGACGCCGGTCGAACTAGACTTCTCACAGGTCTTACGCGCGTAAGCGTGCGCGCCGCCTAGGTGGCGCGCACGGTTCAACGTGCTGCAGGCAACTCGAGCGCTATTCACCCCGCGGTCAGCCATGTACGTGGGGGAGCTTTAAGGAGGAACCATGGCCAAGAAGATTATGGGCGTAGCTAAGCTGCAACTGCCCGCCGGAGCGGCAACACCCGCACCGCCGGTCGGTCCGGCGTTGGGCCAGTACGGCGCCAACATCATGCAGTTCGTCAAGGAGTTACTCCGACCGCTCTTTCAGCTTCATCACCAAGACCTCTCCGGCAAGCTACCTGATCAAGAAGGCCGCCGGTCTCAGTAAGGGCTCCGGCGTGCCGCAACGCGACAAGGTCGGCACACTCAGCTGGGAACAGTGCCTCGAGCTCGGCCGTAAGAAGATGGCCGACCTGAATGCCACAGACGAGACCGCTGCCGCCAAGATCATCGCTGGCACCGCTCGCTCAATGGGCATCATCATCGAAGGAGCGCCCGTAGATGGCTAAGCGTGGCAAGCGTTACCGCTCCATAGTCGAGAAGGTCGAACACGACAAGCTCTACAGCGTCGACGAAGCCGTCGGCCTGGTGAAAGAGCTCGCAACGGCTAAGTTCGACGAGACCGTCGAGGCGCACTTCAGGCTAGGCATCGACGCGCGCAAGTCCGACCAGAACGTGCGTGGCACCGTGGCGTTGCCGCACGGCACCGGCAAGACGGTGCGTGTGCTGGCCATCACCCAGGGTGACGGCCTGGCCGCCGCCGAAGCCGCCGGCGCCGACTTCATCGGCGGTACCGAGATCATCGATCGCATCCTGGGCGGGTGGATGGATTTCGACGCCGTCGTGGCCACCCCCGACCTGATGGCCGCCATCGGCTCCAAGCTCGGACGCGTGCTCGGTCCGCGCGGTTTGCTGCCCAACCCCAAGGCCGGCACGGTGGGCACCGACATCGGTGGCATCGTGCGAGCCCTCAAGGCGGGCCAGATCGAGTTCCGCTCCGACAAGACCGGGGTGGTGCACGCGCCCATAGGCAAGGCGAGTTTCGGACCCGAGCAACTCACCGAGAACCTGGCCTCGCTGCGGAGCGCTATCGAGGCTGCCAAGCCCGACACCGCCAAGGGGCAGTACCTACGAACCATTTTCCTAGCCTCGACTATGGGCCCGAGCGTGCGCGTCAACTTGAGCGCCGGCCACGCCGAGGACTGAACTAAGCATCCCGGTGCGCAGCGCGAGCGATGCACCTCTGGCGTTGGAGACAGCAGGGGCCGCCAGGCTTAAAGATCCTGCCGAGGCGTAGACGGTGAGGATGCCGAACAGCAACCGAAGCGGCCAGTTGGCCGTAGAGGAAGTCGGCACACACTCGCTGAGCGTTTCGCGGCCGGTCAGTCTGAGTCTTTTAGTTAGGCTCACGGCGACCAAAAATTAGAGCAAGAGAGAGGAAACCATGGCCAACCCAAGGAACGAAACGTCGGTCGGTGAGTTGCGTAAGCTGCTCACTGAAGCCAAGACGTTCTTCCTGGTCGACTACCAGGGCCTCTCCGCTGGCGATCTAGGCGAGTTGCGCGCGAGCGTGCGCGCGGCTGGCGGCAAGATCCTCGTCGCCAAGAACACCCTCATCAACGTCGTGCTGAAAGAGCAAGGCGTGGAGGAGTTCGGCGAGACGCTCCAAGGGCCCACGGCCCTGGTGCTGGTCGGCGAAGATTTCGTGGCGCCTGTGAAGGCCATCACGGAGTTCGCCAAGGCCCACCCCAAGGAGCTGCCCAGATCGAAGGGCGGCCGCCTCGAGGGGAGCATCTTGGGCGAGGACGCGCTAGCGCGCGTAGCCAAACTGCCTTCCAAGCAGGACGTCCAGAGTCAGCTGGTGGGAGTGCTTATCGCCCCCGTCCAGCAGCTCATCGGCGTCCTGGAAGGCCCGCAGCGGAACCTGGTAACGGTTATGAACAACTACGTAGAAAAACTCAGAGATGAAGAAGGAGGAGCCTGATGGCTTTCGATAAGCAAGCGCTCGTGGAACAGCTCGGTGGACTTAGCGTCCTCGAACTGGTGGACCTAGTAGACAGCCTCAAAGAGACCTGGGGCGTAGAAGCTGCCGCGGCCATGCCCGCCGGCATGATGATGGCCGGCGCGGCCGGTGGCGAAGCCGCTGCCGCCGTCGAGGAGCAGACTGAGTTCGCCGTTTCCATCAAGTCTATCGGCGACAAGAAGCTCAACGTCATCAAGGAAGTGCGCGCCATCTCCGACTTGGGCTTGAAGGAAGCCAAGGACTTGGTAGAGGCACTCGGCGTCGTCAAGGAAGGCGTGAGCAAGGACGAGGCCGCAGAGATCCAGGAGAAGCTCGAGGCTGCGGGCGCCACCGTCGAGGTCAAGTAAGCGTTGCGCCGAGCGCGACGGTGCGGAGCTTGACGGTTCTGCTCTGAAGCGCCTCGGCTGAGTGCCGGATGCATTGAACGGCCCCGGGGCGACGCGGACAGTGTCGCCCCAACGGGGCAACCGAGAGGAAGAAGCTTAAGTCGTTATACTTGCGCAGGGACCGAAGAGTAGAAGGTGCTGGCGTCCAGGTTACGCCTTGGTGCGTCGCACCCTGTTATACTCCCAGTTTGAGTCAGCCTTGCTTACTCAGGCTCGCGCTGACAAAAGTGGAGGTTGGATGGGCAGCCGACAACTGAAGCGTTCGCAGCCCGGTGTTCACTCGCCGGCATCGAGCGCGCAGCAGCATCCCGCGGAAGGTCACCGGGAGGCAGCATCTTGACCCTGGGGAAAATCTTTTGAAGACCACAAAACATCTCTTGCGGCGTTCCAACGCGAACGCCAGCGAAGCGTGCCGCACGCAGGCGGAACCCCTTAGCGTTCCCGCCACGGCTTCTTGCCGAGGTTACTACAAGTTGCCAGCCGAGGTAGCTGGAAGCCGCTTCGTTAGCTCTAACCAAAACAGAGAATCTTATTCGCAACCTTACTCCCCAACCCATCCGACTATCAGCTTCAAGCCGCCCGTTCCCTCTCCAGCAACTGGAGAGGCCCCCACCGTCCATCAGCGCTTCGCGCTGATCAGTCAGCACCCGGCGATGATGCGCCAGTCAGCGGCGCTGCGGCGAAACCTCCTCAACAGCTTGACCCCAAGCGAGTGAAGGGATGAAGATGCGTGAGATCCAGACCTTCGGCCGAATCAAGGAAGTCCTTGAGCTGCCGAACCTGACCAACATCCAGATAAATTCGTATGACAGCCTGCTCCAGCACGATCGCCAGGCGGCCCAACGTCAGAGCGTGGGCCTGCAAGCCGCGTTCCGTGAAGTGTTCCCCATCGACGAGACGGAGCGAGGCCGCCAGACCGACCTGGTGCTCGACTTCCTCGAGTACCGCTTGGAGGAGCCTGAGTTCGACCCCGAGGAGTGCCGCGAGAAGGATCTCACCTATCACGCCGGCCTGTTCGCCAAGCTGCAATTGGTTCACAAGGACACGGGACTCATCAAGGAAGACGAGGTCTTCCTTGGCGACCTGCCGCTGATGACCGAGGACGGCTCCTTCATCATCAACGGCGCCGACCGTGTCATCGTCTCGCAGATCCACCGCTCGCCTGGCGTTTACTTCACCGGCGCCGTCACCGGCCCCAGCACCAAGCGTTACACCGCCAGCATCATCCCCATGCCCAAGCGCGGCCCGTGGATTGAGGTCGAGTTCGACAACTCCGGCGTGCTGTGGATGAAGGTCAACAAGCGTAAGTTCCACTTCACGCTGCTGTTGCGCGTGCTCGGTTACGGCGACGCCCAGATCCGCGATCTGTTCGCTGGCAACGAGTCGCTCATCGACGCTACCTTAGAGGGCGAGAACGCCGCCGGCATCAACCCGGATGAGGCGCTGCTGCGTCTCTTCACGGTGCTGCGACCCGGCGACCCCCCCAAGGTCGACAAGGCCACCCAGTATTTGTTCGGCTTGCTGGCCGACCCACGCCGCTACGACCTGGGCGACGCCGGTCGCTTCAAGATGAACACCAAGCTGAGCCTCACCTACGAGAGCAACACCCTGCTTGGTTTCGACGGCGAACGCTTCGTCGACCACGGCCTGGTGCCCACCCTGCAGTACCTCGTCAACCTCCAGGCTGGTGCAGCCGACCACTATGAGGACGACATCGACCACCTAGGCAACCGCCGCATCCGCACTGTCGGCGAGCTCGTCGCCGACCAGATCCGCGTGGGCCTCGGGCGCATGGCGCGCGGCGTACGCGAACGGATGCTGCTTGGCAACCCCGACGCCGCCACCCCCCAGAAGTTGGTCAACAGCCGCCCCATCGTGGCCGCGCTGCGCGAGTTCTTCGGCCGCAGCCAGCTCAGCCAGTTCAAGGACCAGGTGAACCCCTTGTCGGAGCTGCGCCACAAGCGCCGCATCTCCGCCCTCGGGCCGGGTGGCCTGACGCGTGAACGCGCCGGCTTCGATGTCCGCGACGTGCACCGCACCCACTACGGGCGGATCTGCCCCATCGAGACGCCGGAAGGCGCCAACATCGGCCTCATCACCTCGCTGGCCAGCTTCGCGCGCGTGAACGACCTCGGCTTCATCGAGGCGCCTTATCGCCGCGTCGACAACGGCCGCGTGACCGACGAGGTCGTCTACATCGACGCGCACGACGAAGACAAGTACCTCATCGCCCAGGCCAACACCCCACTGAACGACGACGGCACCTTCGCCACAGAGAGCATCGTGGCTCGTCGCCTTGGCGACCCGGTATTCCTCACCGCCGACGAGGTCGACTTCATGGACGTTTCGCCCAAGCAGATCGTGTCGGTGCCAACGGCGCTGATCCCGTTCCTTGAGCATGACGACGCCAACCGTGCCCTGATGGGCTCGAACATGCAGTCGCAGGCCGTGCCACTGATCCGCGCCGAGGCGCCCTTCGTGGGCACCGGCGTGGAGGAGCGCGTGTCGCGCGACTCCGGTACTGTGGTCATCGCCGACGCTGACGGCACCGTCATTTACGTCGACGCCAACCGCATCGTCACCGAGGGCAGCAAGGGTGTCGAGCGCGAGTACGCGCTCACCCGCTTCCAGCGCTCTAACCAGAACACCAACTTGAACCAGCGCCCTGTCGTCAGCATGGGTGACAAGGTCAGCAAGAACCAGGTCATCGCCGACGGCCCAGCCTCGCAGGTCGGCCGCTTGGCACTGGGCCAGAACGTGTTGATAGCGTTGATGCCCTTCGACGGTTACAACTTCGAGGACGCCATCGTTCTATCGGAGAACCTGGTGCGCAGAGACGTCTTCACTAGCGTCCACATCGAGAAGTTCGAGAAGGAAGCTCGTGACACCAAGTTGGGTCCCGAGAAGATCACCCGCGACATCCCCGGCCTGTCCGAAGCTGCTCTCCGCGACCTCGATGAGGACGGCGTGGTGCGCATCGGCGCCGAGGTACGCCAAGGCGACATCTTAGTGGGCCACACCAGCTTCAAGGGCGAGAAGGACCCCACGCCCGAAGAGCGCCTACTGCGCTCGATCTTCGGCGAGAAGGCCAAGGAAGTTAAGGACACCTCCCTCAAGGTGCCGCCCGGCGACGGAGGCATCGTGCTACGCACCGTGCGTTTCCGGCGTGGCGATGACGGCGTCGAGCTGAAGCCCGGCGTGCAGGAGATGGTGCGCGTCTACGTAGCGCAGAAGCGTCGCCTCATCGAGGGCGACAAGTTGGCCAACCGCCACGGTAACAAGGGTGTGGTCGCCAAGATTCTTGCGCCCGAAGACATGCCGTTCATGGCCGACGGTACGCCCGTCGACATGGTCTTCAACCCCTTGGGCGTGCCTTCGCGCATGAACTTGGGCCAGATCCTCGAGACCCACTTGGGCATGGCCGCGCTTCGGCAGGGCGTCTCCTTCGTTACGCCCGTCTTCGACGGTGCGCGCGAGGGCGAGATCAAGGACCTGCTTGAGGAGTCGGCCCGCAGGCGTGCAGGCAAGCTGGGCGTGATTCCACGAGAGCTGAGCCCTCAGGAGGCGTTCCGCGCCTTGGCGCGCTCCGGCAAGAGCGTGCTGTTCGACGGCCGCACCGGCGAAGCGATCGACGCCCCCATCGTGGTCGGGATCATGTACATCATGAAGCTCTACCACATGGTCGAGGACAAGATGCACGCGCGCTCCACCGGACCCTACTCGCTCATCACCCAGCAGCCGCTGGGCGGCAAGGCGCAGTTCGGCGGGCAGCGTTTGGGCGAGATGGAAGTGTGGGCTCTCAAGGCGCACGGCGCAGCGCACACGCTGCAGGAGATGCTCACCATCAAGTCAGACGACATCGACGGCCGCAACCAGGCCTACGAAGCAATCGTGAAAGGCAACGACGTGCTCGAACCAACCATCCCCGAGTCGTTCAAGGTGCTGGTGAAGGAACTGCACTCCCTCGGGCTCGACGTCACCGTACTCGATGCCAACGACAAGGCGGTAAGCATCTTCGATGAGACAGGACGGCACTGGTGAGTGACTTCAAGACCAACGCAGCACGTGACGGCGCTCGCATGAGAGAGCAGACCCGAGAGTTCACGCAGGTACAGATCAAGATCGCTTCGCCGAAGACCATCCGCGACTGGAGCTACGGCGAGATCACCAAGCCCGAGACGATCAACTACCGCACCCTCAAGCCCGAACGCGACGGTCTGTTCGACGAGCGCGTCTTCGGTCCCGAGAAGGACTGGGAGTGCTCGTGCGGCAAGTACCGCGGTCAGCGTTTCGCCGGCAAAACCTGCGAGCGTTGCGGCGTTGAGATAACGCGCTCCACGGTGCGCCGTTACCGCATGGGCCACATCGAGCTGGCCACGCCATGCGCGCACATCTGGTACGTCAAGGACATCCCCAACAAGGTGGGTGCGCTCCTTAACCTTTCCACCGCTCAGCTCGAGCAGGTGCTGTACTTCGCCAAGTTCATCGTCACTGATGCTCAGGAAGCGCGCCTTCCCGACGGCAAGCCGTTGAAGCGCCGCGATCTCCTCACCGACGACGAGTACCGCCAGCTACGCTACGGCCTGCAGGAGACCTACAGCGTCTCCGGTGGTGAGGACGCAGTCGTAGGAGATGGCGAGTGGGTGGAGCAGGGCCAGCAGCTGGCTAAGGGCCTCAAGGCCAAGATCTCCGGCATCGCGCAGTACCGCTTCCCGCGTCGCATCGTGCTCGACTACGAGGAGTCACGCGACGCTCGCATCGTGCTCAACAAGAAGGACTGGGTAGAAGAGCCAGAGTACACGGGCGGTCAGCCACTGGCCGAGCTGAGCTCCGACCTGGTCATCAACAGCGAGGCCGAGGGCGTGGTCGAGCTGCTGCCCATCGGCAACGACGGCGGCATCATCGCCATCCATGACGTCGACACCGAGGAGCTCCTCGCCTCCTACCTCATCCCCGCCGGCGTGGAGCCGGTCGTCTTCGGAGGCGAGTTCGTCGAAGAAGGTGACAAGCTAGCGGCCGCCCCCGCCGGCACGGCCTTGAGCCTGCCGCAGGATGCCACCGCAACCTTGCGCGCTGGCAAGGCCAAAGGCACCACCGTCACCGTGACCCTCAAGGTGGAGTGGGCTCGCTCCGAAACGCACGAGACCAACCCCACCATGCACGTCCTTGTCGGCGACGGCGCTTCGGTGCTGGCTGGCGAGAAGGTCGTGGGCGCCATCGACGCTGCTCAGGAGATCACCGCCGCGGCCGCCGGTAAGGTGCACCTTTCGCACCCCGCCAGCATCGTGGTGTCACGCGCGCGTGTTTATCCTTACCAGGACGAGCCTATCGTCGTGAACGGCGACCGCGTGCGCGTCGCCGACGACTTGGCTGACGAAGGAAACATCAAGTCGGACATCGAAGGCCGCGTCGAGATCGACCTAGTAAGGCGCCAGGTGCGCGTCATCGAGAGTTACGACTTCGACGCCAAGATGGGCGCAGACGCCATCCGTGAGCTGCTCGCCTCGCTCGACTTACAGCAGCTCGAGGCCGAGCTGGAAGAGGAGATGAAGTCTCCCAGCCGCCACAAGCGCGCCAAGGCCCGTAAGCGCCTCGAGATCGTCCGCGCCTTCATCACCTCCAAGAACGAGCCGGCCTGGATGGTGCTCGAAGCGGTACCCATCATGCCGCCGAGCTTGCGTCCCATGGTGCAGGTGGAGGGTGGTCGCTACGCTACGTCCGACCTCAACGACCTCTACCGCCGGCTCATCAACCGTAACAACCGCCTCAAGAAGCTGATGCAGCAGGGCGCGCCCGAGATGATCATCCGCAACGAGAAGCGCATGCTGCAAGAGGCAGTCGACGCGCTTATCGACAACGGCCGCCGCGGCAGCGCCGTAGTGCACCCCGGTTCCGATCGTCCCCTGCGTAGCCTCACCGACTTACTCGGCGGCAAACAGGGTCGTTTCCGGCAGAACCTGCTCGGCAAGCGCGTTGACTACTCCGGTCGCTCCGTGATCGTGGTCGGTCCGCAGCTGAAGCTTCATCAGTGCGGCGTGCCGAAGCGCATGGCGCTCGAGTTGTTCAAGCCGTTCCTGTTCAAGAAGTTAGAAGAGCGCGAGATCGTCTCCAACGTCAAGAGCGCCCGCAAGATGCTCGAACGCTTCCGCGACGCGCGCGACGAAGTGTGGGACGCCCTGGAAGAGGTCATCAAGGACCGCGTGGTGCTGCTCAACCGCGCCCCCACCCTGCACCGCTTGGGTATCCAAGCGTTCGAACCGGTGCTGGTAGAAGGTCAGGCCATCCAGCTTCACCCACTGGTCTGCGAGGCGTTCAACGCCGACTTCGACGGTGACCAGATGGCCATCCACGTGCCGTTGTCCGTGTACGCCCAGGCCGAGTCGCGGCTGCAGATGCTCTCCAGCCACAACCTGCTCTCGCCCGCGCACGGCAACCCCAACGTGCAGGCCACCCGCGACATCATCCTGGGCCTGTACGTGCTCACGCAGCTTCATACTGGCCGTGACGGCATCGGCGACAAGTTCGATGACGCGCCTGCCGCCCTGGCCGCTTTCGAACGCAGCGAGGTCGACCTCAACTCCACCATCCAGATCCCTAACAAGGACGGTGAGTACGAAGACACCAGCATCGGTCGGCTCATGTACCGGTTCGGCAGCGTCGACGAGGCGCTTCTGGCCGTCGAGCAGCACCAGATCGACATGCAGGACGTCGTCACGACACGCGTCGACGGTGAGATCATCGAGACCAGCCCCGGTCGCCTCTACTTCGCTCGCATGGTCCGCGAAACGCTCGAGGTCGGCCACTTCGGGCATCACCATCGGTATCGACGACGTGGCCATCCCGCCAGCCAAGAAGCAGCTCCTCGCCGACGCGCAGGAGAAGCTTGAGAAGATCACCTCGGCCTTCTCGCGCGGTTTCCTGACCGAGTCGGAGCGCTACCAACAGGTGGTGCGTCTCTGGAACGAGACGACCGAGCTGGTCAAGGACGCCATGTTCGATAACTTCCAGCAGAACATGCCCTTCAACCCGCTGTTCGTCATGACGCAATCGGGCGCTCGTGGTAACCCCCAGCAGATCCGTCAGCTGGCCGGCATGCGCGGACTGATGCAGAACCCGTCGGGCGAAACCATCGAGCTGCCCATCCGCGCCAACTTCCGCGAGGGCCTCGACGTGCTCGAGTACTTCATCTCCACGCACGGCGCCCGTAAGGGCGGCGCCGACACCGCACTCAGGACCGCAGACTCGGGTTACCTGACCCGCAAGCTGGTCGACGTGGCGCACGAGGTCGTGGTCCGCGAAGACGACTGCGGTACCGCCGACTTCGAAACCATCCCCCTCTACGACGGTGGTCGCGTCCGGCCGAAGAACCAGCTCGAGATGAGCCTCTACGGTCGACGCCTAGCGTTCGACGTGGAGCTCGGCGACGTCACGCTCGCCGGGGGAGCGCTGCTCTTCAAGGAGGACGTCGCCGCCATCCACAATCAGATGGCCGCTCAGCCCGAGTTGACCGAGATATCGGTCCGCAGCCCGCTGTCGTGCCAGACGCGCGCCGGCGTGTGCCGCAAGTGCTACGGCCTCGACATGTCGATGATGCGCGAAGTAGGCCTCGGTGAAGCCGTCGGCGTCATCGCCGCAGAGTCGATCGGCGAGCCCGGCACGCAGCTCACGATGCGTACCTTCCACACCGGTGGTATCGCCACCGGCGCCGACATCACTCAGGGTCTGCCACGAGTGATCGAGCTGGTGGAGGCCCGCAAGCCCAAGGTCAAGGCCGTGATCTCCGAGCTCGACGGGCGGGTGGAGCTGTCCGAAGACGAGGATAAGGATCGTATCCTCATCACGGTCGCTTCCGACGACGGCGAGTTCAGCCGCGCCTACCGCGTCGACCGCAACATCCGCGTGCTGGTCAACACCGGCGAGATGGTCGAAGCCGGTCAGCCGCTCACGCGCGGCAGCATCAACCCGCACGACTTACTCGAGTCGCGCGGACCCGACGCCGTCCAGGCTTACTTAGTCGACGAGATCCAGAAGGTTTACCGCGGCCAGGGCGTGAGCGTGCACGATAAGCACATCGAGATCATCGTGCGCCAGATGCTCAAGTACGTGGAGGTCCTCGAGTCCGGTGACAGCAGGTACCTCGAGGGTCAGACTGCAGAACGCTTCGACGTGGAGGAGGGCAACGACGTGTTGCTCGCCGATGGCAAGACGCCAGCCTCATGGAAGCCGCTGCTGCTGGGCATCACCAAGGCCTCGCTCAGCACCAAGAGCTGGCTGTCCGCTGCTTCCTTCCAGCACACCACCCACGTTCTCACCGAAGCCGCCTTGGCTGGCAAGATCGACGACCTGGTCGGCATGAAGGAGAACGTCATCCTGGGCCGCCTGGTGCCGGCCGGCACCGGCCTCGCCTCCATCCGCAACACGCGGGTGGCCGACGTGAACAGTCTCCAGAAGCTCAAGGATGCGCCGCGCCCAACAGAAGCGCCTGCGGCAAGCCGTCCCGGAGCCCCGGCGGGCACGGTGCGTACCGAGCACGCCAACTAGGCACGGCTAACCGGCTCCTGGAGCCGATCAAGTAAGAGCGCCGTCCGCTTCGCCCTTGGGCCAAGCGGACGGCCTTTCGTTAGGGTAGCGTGCGGTGTGATTCAAGCGGGGTCGTTGCGTGATCGATGATGACTTGCTCGATGGGCGCGTGCTCGATGGGCGCGTAGTCGATGGTGCCGCGATCGATAGTGGCGTGATCGTGGCGTTCGACCCCGGCAGGAACTTGGGCGTCGCCTTCGTCACAGCGGACGGACGATTGCTGCGGCAGAAGGTGATCACGCCGGCCGAGTTGGCGCAGCTAGAGCTACCGCCGCAGTCCACGTTGGTGGTGGGCGATGGCACCGGCCATAGAGAACTGGTTGCGGCGCTAGCTAGCCTAGGGCGCAATGCTGTAGTGGTTCCGGAGGAGGGGACGACGCTCGAGGGTCGCGCACTCTACTTCGCTGCCAACCCGCCGCGAGGGTTAGCGCGGCTGCTACCCGCCGGTATGCGTTCCCCACCAACCAACATCGACGGTTATGCGGCCTACGCCATAGCCTTGCGGTGGTTGCGACGCCGTCCATAGATGAAGCTCCCGGTCGGAGGTTTCCTACCGGGAGCTGACTGGCGCTTTAGGGTTACTTTTCTTAGTTCAGGTCGGTTTCGTCGCTGGCGTCCATAAGGATGCGCGCTTCTGAATCGGTAATATCGAGCACGGCGCTGATCTCGCCGGAGAGCAATCTCAGCGCGCGGCGGTAGGCCTGGCGATCGAGGTCGGGTAGGCCCCGCTCTAAGTCCCAGCGGCGTAGCTCGCTGGCCAAGGTGGCGATCTGATAAGGGTCGCCGGTGGTGAGCAGGTCGGTCACCTTGCGGTGCCGGGCAGCCCACTGCTTAGGCAGCGTGATGCGACCGTTCTGGAGGCGCTCCAGGACGTTCTGGACTTCTTCCTTGGTAAGTGCTGGGCGTAGGCCCGCGCCCTGCGGGGCGCTGACGGGCACGTACGCACGTGAGGTTCCGTTGGGGAACTCCACTTGGTAGTACTGCTGGTTTGCGCCGGCTATGGTTCTCATAGTGGTGCCAGCCACCACCCCAACCCCGTAGGGAGGTAGAACTACTTGGTCACCCATCTTGAAGGATTTGCCTTGTTCTTTCAACGTCGCCCGCTCCTTTCACGATGAGACGTCATGACTACGACGCCGTGCTGACGAACGTCTCACTCACTCTTGGGTACTAATCTGTCTTAGGTTTACGGAACTGCTTCTATTTGTGGCCGTTGGAGCGTGTGATTGATATCCAACGGACGATTGCACGCCTCGTATAATAGCAGATTGAGAGATATTTTGCACGCGGTCAAAGTTTCGCGCCTAATCTAAGGACCCGGTCCACGGGTTGTAGTTACGCTTTGTAGTTACGCTTTTCACGCGCCGCGGCTGCGTGAGCTGGAGCGCACGGTCAGGAGCACCCCGAGAAGCAAGATGACGCCACCAACGAGTGTCAGCGGCCCCGGCACCTCCCTGAACAGCAGCAGCGCCAGCAGGCCCGATCCGAGCGGTTCGAGCAGCAACGCCGTGGCCACTAAGGTCGTGTCCAGGTGGCGCGCCGCGTAGTTTATCCCGGTGTGACCCACAAGCTGTGGAACCAGTGCCAGCAGCAGCACCCAGCCGAAAGTTGCCAATGGGTAATCGATATAGCTAACACCGAAGAGTAATGGCACTGGTAGGAGTACCACAGCCGCCACCGAGTAGGCGCTGCCAGCGTAAGCGTCTAGACCGATGCCGCGGCGTTGCACCACCCTGCCCAACAGCAGGTATCCCGCAGCGGCCACGGCGCCCACGAGGGCCAACGCGTCGCCCAGTAGCGGCCGCGATCCTCCGGCTAAGTCACCGAAGCCGATGATGGCTGCTCCTGCTACCGCCAGCATGACGCCCATGAGCAGGCCCAGGGTGGGCGCGGTGCCCAGGAACAACCAAGCCAGCAGGGCCACCCACAGTGGGGCGGTAGCGGCCAGCGAGACGCTCGCTGCCACGGTGGTGAAGGAGAGCGAGCTTATCCAGGTGGCGAAGTGCAGGGCCAGCAACGCACCCGCCGCCACGGTCAGCCAGCGGTTCTGACCTTCGAGTGGCGTGCGCTTGAGGCCGCGCAGTGTTACTGGCAGCATCACCAGCGCGGCGAGGAACATACGCCAGAAGGCCACCGTCACGCCCGGCGCGTCGGCCAAGCGGATGAAGATAGCCGCTAGGCTCGCGGCAATCAGCGCGATTCCCAGCACCAACCAGACGCGCCTTGCCCCGACCTGTGGCCGAACGGTGCTTACCGCAGGCGGCTGCTCGGAGGGGCGGTTCATGGCAGCGCGTTCAGGATGGCGGGTTCAGGGCCGCGCGAAGCGCCAGGCAGCGAGGAGCCAGCCGATGATCATCAGCGCCCCGCCGACTGGCGCCACGGCTCCGAACCAGCTGGGAGCACCTGCTACCAGCAGGTAGAGGCTGCCGCTGAAGATGATGGTGCCCATCAGCACAGCTACTGCAGCACGCGGTGCCGGCTTACCTGTGCGACCCATGGCGGCCAGCAGCAGGAGTCCGAGGCCCTGGAACAGTTGGTAGCGCACACCGGTCTCGAAGGTGGCCAGCCGTTCCGGGGTGAGAGTCTCCTTTAGGCCGTGCGCGCCGAAGGCACCAAGGCCCACGCCGATGGCTAGCAGCACGGCGCCGGCGACGGCAGTAGTGGAGCCCACCGTCACGTTGGCGTCGATCGGGCGCCGGTCTGGGGTTGTCGTCATGCTTTCTCCTCGTGAATCAAGGTCACCGCCGGATTTGCCATGCGGGGTGAAACCAGGGTCGGTGGTGGTTCGAGAGGCTACGGGCCGTGTCAACCGCTTTGCCCCACCGCGGCGCCGTCGCGTAGTTCCAGAACGCGATCGGCCCAAGCGGCGATCTGCAGGTCGTGGGTGACGACCAGCACGGTGCGACCGTCATCGGCCACCGCGCGCAGGGCCTCGAGCACCAACTCGCCGCTGCGGCTATCGAGGTTGCCGGTGGGCTCGTCGGCGAAGACGACCGCGGGGTCGTTGGCCAGCGCCCGAGCTAGGCTGACCCGCTGCCGTTCGCCGCCCGAGAGGCGGTGCGGCAGGAAACCAGCGCGGTTCGCTAACCCGAAGCGGTCCAGTAACTCGAGCGCGCGCTCGTGGCGCTGCGCTGCTGGCACGCCGGCCAGGCCAAGGGGGAAAGACACGTTCTGTTCGGCACTCAGTACGGTTATAAGGTTGAACGATTGGAATACGAAGCCGAAACTCTTTAGGCGCAGTTCCGAACGCTCGTTCTCATCGAGCGTTCCGATCGAAACGCCAGAGAAGACCACTTCGCCGCTGGTCGGTCTGTCGAAGCCCGCCAGCAAGTTGAGCAGGGTCGATTTGCCCGAACCGGAGGGGCCCACTATCGCGTTGACCTTGCCGCTTTCGAAGGTGGCGGTGACGTTGTCCAGGGCCACCACGTCGCCTCCGGGAGCGGCGTAGCGCCTAGTAAGGTCAAGTGTTCGCAGCGGGGCGTCTTGCACGGCCGCTGCGCGTTTCACCGCTTGAGCTTCACCGGCCACCGGACGACCCGCCGCCACCACCCCCACCGCCGCCGGAGGACGACCCGCCCGAGGAGGCCGATGCCGACGCTGCGCTGAGCGAGCTACTGAGCGAGTTGATCGAACTCGACAAGCCGCTGAGGCTATTGAAGTTGCCGCTACTAGCTCCCAACCAAGCGGCGCTGCTGAGCATAGTGGAGTCTGACACTCCGGCCATCGGCGCGGCCTTCTCCAACGTGCTCAGGTACTGCTGGGCGACCCCCAGGGCCGCGGCGTAGCAGTAGTAGACGTCCCATAGCTTGAAGAAGTCGAGCGGGGCGTCCTTCATTCGGGTGTAGTCGGTAAGGGTGCGCTTGAAACCCTGCCACCCTGCCACCTCCTGCGCTATCTCCGGACGCCAGGCGAGGAGGGTTACGCCCGCGACTACGGCCAGCCCCATCAGCAACACCACCGCGACGATGAAGGCGGCCCGCGCCGGCCCGGCCGTGAAGAAGATAGGCACCGCGCTGCCCGCGGCCGCCAGCACAGAGATGAGGGCCCACCGTTTGGCGGCTTCATGACCTTCGGGTGTGGTGAGCCGCCCGCCGCGGGCGGCCTCGAGCCATGTGCGCACTTTCTTGCCCCATGAGCTCATGAAAGTAGAGCTGTGCTGAAGAGAGTACTTCTTTAGTTCATCGGAGCTGAGAACGTCGGGTGCGCCGGGTTCACCGCCGCCGACAAGGGAGCCGAGGAAGTTGGGTGAACCAGAACTAGCAGCCTTCCGGAGATAGTTGAGTACGTCGGCCTCGAACGGCAGAAGCTGATCGATGGGCTGGTTCAAGTTCAGGTTGATGTCGAACTTCTTGCCCTTAGGTACGAACTCGCCGAAGCCGCGCCGCATCAGGTCCATGATGGTGGCGTGGAAAGCGTTCGACATCCGCGCCGCGTTGAAGCTCTGATCGCCGATGGTGGTCACGGCGGCGGGGGGAAGGTCGCTGGGCGGCTCGAACGGGTACTTCATGCTCTCGATCTTCGGCTCGCGACCCACGCGTTGGAAGGCGCGGTTCACATTTGCCACCAGCACCAGCAGCAGGGCGCCAGGCAGTACCGCCCACCACGGGTCGCGCCGGACCTGCTCCCAGGTTTCCTTAAGCTGTGCTACCCGAGTCTCGTCGCGTAGCAAATCCTCGAACTTGTCCCCGTTGCCCTTGACCGTGAAGAGCGCCGGATCCATCAGAAAGCGGATCTCGACGCCCGAGAAGTCGGGAACACGGTTGAAGCTTACTTTCAGGGTGCTGCGGTCGTCGCTTAAGGCCACAACCGGCTTCTCGGGGTTGCCGAAGCGGTGCACGTAAGCGTCGTAGGGCTCGCTCATGGCACCCGGGATGTTGACGGTGAGCTGGTAACCGATTACATCTGGGTGGTCTTGCTCTAGGATCTGCCAGTACCACTCGACCACATCGCGGTGCACGCCCAGCGTGTTGTCGAGGCGGTAGACGAAGCGCAGGCGCCGTTCGGTGACTCGGCTGTCGTTCTTGATGACCATTTCGGTGCCGCCGGTCCCGTCGGCGCAGGGCTGCACGAACGATCTGAAGCCTGGGCCGGGGCTGACGGCGCCGGTTCCCTGCAGCAGGGTCAGCTTCTGATCGGGTTCCAAATCGAGGCAGATGAACGCCTCCCCGAAGGTGCCGGGCATGACCAAGGTGCGGGTGTCGTCGACTATCACGCTGCCGTCGGCGTTGATGGTGACGTCCTGCACCACGTCGCGCCACAGGGAGTCCTGCGCTATCGCGGTCGCGCCAGTCATGACAAGCAAACAGCAGGCCAGCAGAGTACGTATAGAAGGGGCCTTCATGCGATCGAACATGGCGTTATGTTACGTCACTCCCGCGCGACTGCCGCTGCGATGGGTATGCGCGCAGCACGGCCGGCTGGCAGTAGGCCCGACGTCAACCCCATCACTAGCGCGATAAGCACCGCGAAGCCTACCAACCGTGGCGTGATGGCGGCCACCTCGAGGTTCAAGTAGTGCATGGCAACCCGGTTGACGATGCCCACGCCCAGCCAGCCGATGAGCACCCCCGCTGCGGCGCCGGTGAGCGACAGCAGCACTGCCTCGCTGAGCACCAGGCCGAACAGGAAGCGCGGCTTGGCGCCCAACGCTCGCACCACACCGAACTCGCGGGTGCGCTCGAACACGCTCATCATCATGGTGTTGGCCACGGCGATGGCACCTACCAGCAAAGCGATGGCGCTGATGCCTAGACGCACGGCGTCGGAGATGCGCAGGCTGTCCTGCAGAACGTCGTACAGCTCCGACTGTGTCTGCGCCGAGAGTTCCGGGTAGGCGGTCTCGATGGCTCGGGCGGTGGTTTCGGCGCTCGTCGAGTCGATCAGGTCGAGCGCGATGAACGAGTAGCGGTCGCTGACGCCCATGACGCTCTGCAGCGTCTTCAGAGGCACGATGATGAGGTTGTCGAGCAGCCCGCCACTGGCGTCCACTACCCCGACCACACTTAGGTGGTTGTCGGGGTTGAGGCGCAACACCGAGCCGACCCCCAAGTTACTGCGCTCGGCCGCGGCCTTGCCGACCACCGCAACTAGGCCACCTGCATCAGAGGCGTCGAGACTCCGGCCTTCCAGAACCGACAGTTTCGGGAAAATGTCGGTCAAAGGTTCCAGCAGCGGCAGGCCCTCAATTACGAACGACTGCGCCGGGCTGAAGCCGCCGCGGAGGTAGAGAAGCATCGGCGTCAGGCGGCTTATACCGAACTCCTCGGCGTTGGTCTGAAGCCGGCTTAGGTACTCGGCCGGCAACTCGGGGGTGGTAGGGAAGAAGGCCGCGGAGGCTGGGCCGAAACTGACTTGGATATCGGGACCGAGCCCCGCAAGCTGATCGGCGAAAACGCGTCGCAGGCCTTCACCTAGCGACAGGAACACGACGGTAGAGCCGACTGCCACTGCGATGCCCAGCGCCGTCAGGAGTGTGCGTAGGGGACGGTGCCGCAGCGAGGCCAAGGCCAGCACCCAGCTGATCGGCCAGGCGAACTTCCGTGCGTTACGGCCGTGCTCGGCCTCAACTTGGCTCATCGTCCCGTAAACGCCCTCCCCATCACCGCTCCCGCGGAACCGAGCACGACCGGCGCGGCGTCGCCCAGGGTCACCTCTACGCCGGCGGCGTTGCCGACGTGTACGTAGACGGGCAAGTCGAAGGTGTACACCTCGCCAGGCTGGGCGTTGGTGTAGACGAGTCTTTCGCCTTCGTTGCGGGCGGTGCCGCGGTACACCTCCAGCCAGCTACTGGCGCGCACTGCTATGGCTATCTCGCCCGCGCTTACCGGAGGCGTGGCGTCGGCGTCAGGCTGGGCGGCGGCGCCGGCGGCGGCCGTGGGCAGGGTCATCTCCAGCGTGCGGTTCTCGCTCAGGTCAACGGACTCTTCCCAGTCCTGGTGGCCTTCGAGCGTCACGCGCATCAGTCGGTTGCTGCGGGCGGTGACGGGCGCTGCGCGGATGGGCGTCACGCCGGGCAGCATGAAGCCGTCGATGGCCACTCGTGCGCCGGGCGGGTCGCTGATGACATCTATGACGACGGTTCTCGCTTCGGATGATGTGCCCGCGCTGTCGCTCGGCGCCGCAAGTCCCGTCGGTGCCGCGGCCGGTTCGTTAGCCGTTGCTGGGTCGCTTGGCGACTGCGTGATCGTCCCCTCGCCGCTGGGTGACGCTGACTGCGGACTGGTGGTGATTATGTCGTTGCCGGCGGGGCGCCGGTCGGTCCGGAACAGAACCCCGTTGTAAACCCACACGGCGCCACCCACCAACGCCACCACCAACAGGAAGGTGAGTAGGGACGGCCCGATCAGAGAGCGGCGAGCCGCGCCCCGGTTCGAGCGGGAGCGGCGCCGAGCCGGCGGCGGCTCCCCGCGCCGTTCCTGCTCCAAGCGCATCTCGAGGGTGGTGAGCCCGCCAGCGCGTTGACGCTCGCTCTGGTATGCGGCTAAAGCGTCGTCGCTAGGGATACCCACGGCCTGAGCGTAAAGTCGCACGAAGTTGCGGGCATAGACGTCCTCGGGTAGGTCGTCGTAGCGACCCTCTTCCAAGGCGCGGAGGTAGTCCTGGCGCACGTGCGTGAGCTCGGCCAAGTCGACCAACTCTAGGCCGCGAGCCGAGCGCGCTTCGTGCAGCATGCGCCCCAGTTCGCCGATACCCGAGCCGCCGTCATGGCTGTGCTGCTCACCGTTACCGTTCGTCGTCATGCCACCTCCACTGTGCGCCTCTGGCTAGCCACGAAGGCCACCGCCACTTCCGCTGCCAGGCGCGCGTTCTCCTCGAGCAATCTTAGGTTGACCTCTAGCGTGCGACCCTCGGAGAGGGTAGCCAGCGCCTCCAACAGGAACGGTGTGGTGTCACGGCCATGGACGCCTTCCCGCTGCGCGCTCGCTTGAGCCTCGGCCAGTAACCCTGCGAATTCTTCGGCACTCAAGCCTACGCTCACTGGGCGGCTCAATACCACCCCCGCGCTCAAGCCAAGGGCGCGCTGCGCCTGGAGTACGTCGGCTGCCTGCTGCGGTGTCCGTACGATGCTGGGCAGCGGCAGCTTGGTGAGTGGCACGACGAAGCCGGCCAGGAAGCGGCTACGGTAACCGACCACCGGAACCCCCAGCGTCTCGAGCCTCTCTAAAGTAGCGGAAGCGTCGAGGATGCTCTTGGGGCCGGCGCAGACCACCAGCAGGGGGTAGCGCGCCAAAGCCGTGAGGTCGGCGGACTCGTCGAAGGCCGAGTCGTGAACGCCGCCGATTCCTCCGGTAGCGAAGACAGCGATGCCGGCCTGGTGCGCCGCGAACAGGGTAGTCGCAACGGTGGTGCCCGCGTCGGCGTGACTGGCTGCCAGCGCGGCCAAGTTCCAGAGCGAGGCCTTGTCGGCGCCGCCGTTGGCCAGTTGCGTCAGTTCGTGGTCGTCGAGGCCGACCACCAGCTCGCCGGCGATGACGCCAACGGTGGCCGGCACGGCTCCCGCTGCACGTACGGTGGCCTCAAGGCGCCGAGCAAGCTCGAGGTTCTGCGGCTTGGGCAGTCCGTGGGTGACAACGGTGGATTCGAGCGCGACGACGCCTTCACCGTTGGCGATTGCAGCCTGGACGGAAGGCGCCACGCGGAGCGGGTTGGTAAGGGTCACGGCTGTAATCTTAACGTAGCGCCACAAGTCCCGAGGCTGTGCGGAGGCTGGCCTCTCCTTTGGGGCCACGCTGCCGCTCGTGCGCCGCGGCGGGTCATGCTACCCTTCTGGCTGTGGAGTTCCCGGAGCTTCAGACGGTTCTGCCTTGGGTGGAACAGATAGCCTTCGGGGCTGTGGCGGGCTTCGTGGCCGGCTACGCACTCAAGAAGATCGGCAAATTAGCTGCGCTGGTGATAGGCGTGCTCTTCATCGCCATACAGTTGCTCGCTTGGGCGGGTTTCCTGAGTGTCAACTGGGGCGTGGTGCAGGACCGGGTCGATCCGCTGCTGCAGGCTGACACGTTGGGTCAGGCTTGGCGAGGGCTGCTAACTATCCTCACCCACAACATCCCGTTCGCAGCAGCTTTCGTGCCAGCCTTCTTGCTAGGCGTAAAGCGCGGCTGATAATCCCATCATCATGACAGTTGAGCGCAAGACGCTCAAGGTCTTTGATTGTGAGCGCTTGACAGTGTCGTCCGCCACAGGTAGCATGTTGGCGAGTTGGCAGTCGCGTATGCAGACTGCTAAACGATGAAGAACCCCACAAGACGGAGGAACCCATGGCAGATAGCAAGGTGAACCTTAAGCCGCTAGGCGACAAGGTCGTCGTCGAAGTGATTGACGAGCCTCAAACCACGACCAGCGGCATCGTTTTACCCGATTCCGCGAAGGAGAAGAGCCAGCGCGGCAAGGTCGTCGCGGTTGGCAGCGGCAAGATGCTGGAGAACGGCAGCCGCGAAGAGATGGAAGTAAAAGTAGGCGACACCGTGCTGTTCGCTAAGTACGGCGGCACCGAGGTCGATCTGGGCGGTAAGGAACTGATGATCCTGAGCCAGCGCGACATCCACGCCGTTTTACAGTAAGAACCCTCACCCTCTCTAACTAACGAACAGAACACGGAGACAACATGGCAAAAGAACTGGTTTTCAAGGAAGATGCACGTCGGGCGCTAGAGCGCGGCGTCAACGCCGTCGCCAACGCCGTCAAGGTAACGCTTGGGCCCAAAGGCCGTAACGTCATCCTCGACAAGAAGTTCGGTGGCCCGACCATCACCAAGGACGGCGTCAGCGTCGCCAAGGAGATCGAGCTTGGCGATCCGCTGGAGAACATCGGCGCCAAGCTGCTCATCGAGATCGCTAGCAAGACCAACGAGATCACCGGTGACGGCACCACCACCGCTACCGTCCTCGGCCAAGCCATCGTGCGCGAAGGCTTGCGCAACGTGGCGGCCGGCGCCAACCCGCTTGCGCTGCGCCGCGGGATCGACAAGGCCGTGGTTTCCGCCGTCGAGAGCATCCACTCCATGTCAGTGCCGGTTGAAGACAGCAAGGCCGTGGCAGAAGTGGCCGCCATCTCCGCTAACGACGTCGAGGTCGGCAAGTACATCTCCGACGCGATGGAGAAGGTCACCCGCGACGGCGTCATCACCGTCGAAGAGTCGAAGACCATGGACACCGAGCTCGACTTCGTCGAAGGCATGCAGTTCGACAAGGGCTACCTGAGCGCTTACTTCATCACCGACTCCGACGCCATGGAAGCGGTACTCGAGGACGCTTACATCCTCATCCACGAGAAGAAGATCAGCGCCCTCAAGGACCTGCTGCCCATCCTCGAGCAAGTGATGCAGACCGGCAAGCCGCTGCTCATCATCGCCGAGGACATCGAAGGCGAAGCGCTGGCCACCTTGGTCGTCAACCGCATCCGCGGCACCATCAACGTCTCGGCCGTCAAGGCGCCGGGCTTCGGTGACCGTCGCAAGGAGATGCTACGCGACATCGCCGCCGTCACCGGTGGCGAAGTCATCAGCGAGGAGCTGGGCCACAAGCTCGAGAACGTGCAGCTCAACCAGCTGGGCCGCGCCAAGCGCATCCGCAGCAGCAAGGATGAGACCACCATCATCGAGGGCGCCGGCAGCAAGGAAGTCATCGAGGAGCGCATCAAGGGCATCAAGGCCGAGATCGAGCACACCGACTCCGACTACAGCCGTGAGAAGCTCCAAGAGCGCCTCGCCAAGCTGTCCGGCGGCGTCGCGGTGATCCGCGTCGGCGCAGCCACCGAGACCGAGCTGAAGGAGAAGAAGCACCGCTTCGAGGACGCTCTCTCCACCGCGCGCTCCGCCGTCGAGGAAGGCATCGTTGCTGGCGGTGGCGTAACCCTCCTCCACGCCATCCAGGCCGTTGACAAGATCGTCGAAAGCCTCGACGGTGACGAACGCACTGGCGCTTTAATCCTGCGTCGCGCTCTCGAAGAGCCCGCCCGTCAGATCGCTATCAACGCCGGCGCT
>CAJDWL010000061.1_pt1 | contig 22856 bp, 26 predicted proteins | sample 7391591 | NCBI WGS metagenome assembly CAJDWL01 (sample SAMEA7055738, study PRJEB34461) | soil metagenome | biome: terrestrial ecosystem; feature: Peninsula; material: soil | place: Antarctica | collected 2016
GTTCGCCCGCCTCGTAGCGGCTGATGCCGAGCCGGTATGCGTCGCTGGCCGCCACGCCGAAGCGCTCCCGTTCCGTAGCCAGATCGATGAAGTAAGCCACGTCGGGGTCTTCGGGCGCGACCTCCTGCAGGCGCTGCCACGCCACTACGGCAGCGGCGTCGTCGCCCTGCTCGGAAGCGATGCGCGCCAACCATCTGAGCGCCTCGGGCTGATCGGCGTTGAGGTCGAGGACCGTGAGGTAGTAAGCGTGCGCTCCGTCTAAGTCGCCGGCCGAGTAGCGGGAGAAGCCGAGTTGGTTCAGCGCCGTGACCATCAGCTTCAGGTCGCTGGGCAGCGTCACGGGGGCGCCGTCCGCGCCGCGTAGCGTCACGGCCTCGTCCGAAGGGGGGCCAACCTCGTTCATGTAACTCTCGAAGGACCTGAAGGCGCGGCTATGCCAGTTGGATAGCGCGTAGCTGCGCGCCACCAGCAGTTGGGCGCGCTGCCAATCCTGGTTGGCCTGATCGTCGTCCGGAGCCGCGTCGCGCGCATCTTCCGCCAGCGCCAAGGCGCCGGACGCAGCGGTGATAGCGGCGTGCCATGGGGCGTCGTCGGGGGTAGCGGCGCGAGTCTGTGGCACTTGTACAGCCGCCACCAGGGCCTCTTCGGCCCAGTCGAGGACGGTAGTCAGGGAGTCTGGGCCGGGCGACTGAGCGAAAGCGAAAGCGAAGGTGACCGCCAGAAGCAGCAGGCCGCGGCTCAGAGTCCGCGCGCGGTCAGCCACACGACCTCCTGACCTGTCCGGATGAAGTACAGCAACCGGAGGTCACCGGCCTCACCCAGAAAGACGATGCGCGTGTGAGTCTCGTTGCCCGTGGGTCCGGCAACAGTGCGTTCGCTACGCTGCTGCTCGAAGTATCCGGCGACCGCGTAGGCCGTACTCACCTCGTGGGCAACGGCGCTCGACAAGCCCATCACCACCCCACCCAAGGTGTACACCTCCCAGTCGGTCCAGGCGCTGGCGTCGTCGACGCGCGCCATGAGCGCAGCCGTGCCAGCGCCCATGGCGCGCATGGTGCCGCGCGGCAACGATACGGCGCTGTTGAACTGCGCTTGGATAGCGGTGGTTACCATGACGTCAGCCAGCAGCTGAGCATGGGCGGTGGGACCAGCGAACGCCAGTAGCATGAGGCCGATCAGTAGCGGTCGTGCCATGGCGAGGCGCTTCCCATGTTCCTGTTCCAGACGGTGGCGGAGCCCTGTCATGGCGCAAGTCTAGCACCGTCTCGTGTGGCCGCGAGCTTCGACTTCCACCCCAGGTCACTGGCCCAACTCCCTCGGATTGGTAGCTTGTAAAGTGTCGCGACCCGGTAAGCTTGATTGCTGAGCTTGACCCTTGGGTAGCGAGCCGCTACCCTGATCGGCGGTCGGTTAGCAGCTTCCGCTAGGCTCGTCCCGGCCCAACGGCTCCAATACTCATTCCGACTCCGCGGCCCTCCGGCGCCGCTCTACTTAAGGCAGTGGTGAAGAATGTTCCAAAGTTTAGGTGATCGACTCCAGTCGGTGTTCGAAGGCCTGCGAGGTCGCGGTCGCCTGTCGGAAGCCGACGTCAAGGTGGCTCTGCGCGAGGTGCGCGTGGCCCTCCTCGAAGCTGACGTGAACCTCGAGGTGGTGGCGCGCGAGTTCACCAAGGCGGTTGAGGCGAAGGCCATCGGTTCCGAGGTACTGATGTCGCTGCAGCCCGAACAGCGCGTGATCTCCCTCGTTCACGACGAGCTCGTCAACGTGCTGGGCGGAAAGGCCGTGCAGCCCAACCTGAAGTCCGACAACAACATCTGGTTGCTGATGGGCCTGCAGGGGGCCGGCAAGACCACCACCGCCGGCAAGCTCGCTTACCGCTACAAGTCGCAGGGTCGACGCGTGCTACTGGTGGCGGCGGACACGCAGAGGCCCGCGGCGCGTGAGCAGCTACGTGTGCTGGGTGATCAGATCGGCGTGCCCGTCTTCGAGGTGATGGACGACGAGAAGCCCGCGGCGATCGCGGCGCGCCTCACCGAGCATCTACGCAAGGATTTCCGCGACCTGGTCATCGTCGACACCGCCGGACGCTTGCAGGTGGACGACTCTTTGATGGACGAGCTCGCGGCGCTGTCCGAGATGCTTCAGCCGACCGAGAAGGTACTGGTAGTCGACGCCATGACGGGGCAGCAGTCGCTGCCGGTGGCCACGGCGTTCGATGCGCGCGTGGGCGTGAGCGGCCTGGTGATGACCAAACTCGATGGCGACGCGCGCGGCGGCGCCGCCCTGTCGGCCAAGCACGTCACGGGCAAGCCGATCTACTTCGCGGGGATGAGCGAGAAGATCGACGGCCTGGAACCGTTCCATCCCGACCGCGTGGCCGGCCGCATCCTCGGGATGGGCGACGTGCTCACCCTCATCGAGAAGGCCAAGGCGTTGGAGGGTGACGAGGACGAGGCCGAGATGCGTAACCTCGGCGACTTCACGCTGCAGGACATGCTCACACAGATGCGCAAGATAAAGCAGATGGGTTCGTTCAGCGACGTGCTGAAGATGATCCCGGGCGCCAACAAGCTCATGCCTGCCGGAGCCGATATCGACGAGCGCGAGATCGGCCGAGTGGAGGCCATCATCTCCAGCATGACGGAGAAGGAACGCCACGCACCGCGCATCCTCAACGCCAGCCGCCGCAAGCGCATCGCGCGCGGTTCCGGCACCACCGTGCAGGACGTCAACCGCTTGATCAAGAACTACGAGGAGATGCGTAAGATGATGAAGCGCATGGGCAAGCGCCCGCCGGGCCGCGGCGCGCGGCGCGGCCTGCGCGCTTAGAACGCGCTCGAAGCGTCCACTCCTGCTAGTGGTCGCGTGCGCACCGTTTGTGCAATGGGGCGCCGCTGTGTAGACTGGGTAGCTTAATGTGGTCGCCGCGCTTGAGCCGCGGCGCCTGAGAACGTTTCACGGAGAAAGATTCACGGAGGAACAGCAGACTATGGTCAAGATTCGCCTGATGCGCATGGGCTCAACCAAGAACCCTCACTACCGCCTGGTCGTCGTCGACGGCAGCACCAAGCGTAGCGGGGGCTACATCGAGCAGATCGGTTACTACGATCCGCGCGAGACCACCGAAGAACACCTTCGGATCGACGCCGAGCGGGCGCAGCACTGGCTCGACCGCGGCGCCCAACCAACCGATACCGCCTTGCGCCTGCTCCAGAAGACAGAGGTAACGCTGCCTGCTTCGCTCGAAGCCAAGCGCCGCGCCTCTTACGTCAAGCGCCAGGAAGCGCAAACCGGGGCTTGATCGCAGGCCCGTTCAGCTGAAGCGGAGGCGGCATGCCCCTCGATCTGGTCACCTTCATACTGCAGAATCTAGTGGCTGAACCCGATCACCTCGAGGTGACGGCCAGCAACGACGAGCGCAACCTGCGCATCGAGATCATCTGTGCCGAGGGAGACGCCGGCCGGATCATCGGTCGTGGTGGTCGCGTGATAAACGCCGTGCGCACGCTGGCGCGCGCAGCCGCCGACGGTCAACAGCGCATAGAAGTACAACTGGTGGAGTGAGGCGCAAGCCGTGCCCCGCGACCCCACCGCCACCGAACCTCCTGCCGGTTACCTACAACTAGCCCGCCTCGGCCGCACCTTCCAGTTAGAAGGCGCGTTGAGGCTTCGTATCGAAGGTGCGTTCTCAGTAGACGACGCTGAGCCGCTGGCTGAGCTAGCCATAGGCGAGGCTCAGCAGGTGTTCGTGACTGGCCTCGGGCGCGTTCGCGTGCGCGAGTTACGCTTCCAGGTTCAGGGCATTCCGCTACTGCTGCTCGAAGGCGTCCGCGACCGCACCGCCGCGCAGAAGTTGGTGAACCAGGCCGTCTGGTTCGACCCCGATTGGGTGAACGACGAGTTGGCACAGCAGTTGCGCGACGCCGCCGAAGCCGGTGACGAGGCGGAGCAGCTCAGTGGCCTCACCGTTCGGCACGACGGCGTAACCATCGGCGAGATCGAGCGGGCGCGGCTTGATTCTCCCAACCCGGTGGTGGAGGTGCGCCTCAGCAGCGGCGGCAAGGTGCTGGTACCGCTGGTGGCGAATTACGTGGAGCTCACCAGCGAGGCGCTCGAGCTCACCGACCCGCCGCCCGGGCTGCTGGACCCCACCTAGGCGCCATGCGCTTCACCGTCTACACGCTCTTCCCCAACATGCTGACTGGTTACTTCCAGGAGGCGTTACTGGCGCGCGCGTTGGCGACGGGGCGCTTGAGCGTCGAGCTGCGCGACCTGCGCCGCTTCGCCGGCAACCGCACCGGCCGCGTCGACGACGCGCCCTACGGTGGCGGCGCCGGCATGGTGATGCGCGTGGACGTGGCCGGCGCCGCCATAGACGAGCTGGCACTCGACGCCGGGCAGCCGCTCACGCAACGCATTGTTGAGGAGCTGGCGACACTTCCGCACGTAGCGCTGATATCGGGCCGCTACGAGGGCTTCGACGCTCGAGTGGAGCAGTTGGTGACGCGGGAACTGTCGATCGGAGATTACGTGCTGATGGGCGGTGAGCTGCCGGCCCTGGTGCTCATCGAGGCGGTAGCGCGCCTGCTGCCCGGCGTTCTGGGCGACGCCGACAGCCACCGCCAGGAGTCGTTCAGCGCAGGACTGCTCGATTACCCCGAGTTCACCCGCCCCGCTAGCTACCGCGGCCTGGAGGTGCCCGAGGTGCTGCTGTCGGGCCATCACGCCAAGGTAAGCGCTTACCGGCGCGAAGCGGCTCTGCGCCGCACCTTCGAACGCCGCGCCGAGCTACTGAAGAGCGCGCCCCTCAGCGACGAGGAGCGCGCAGCGGTTCTCGAGCTTCTCGATTACCAAGGGCGTGATGTCGAGGTCGGGGGCGGCGTACACCACTAGGCGCAGCGAACGCGCTTCTACGCCGTCGAGGACGAGCGTGTAGCCGTTGGCCTCAGCCAACTCGGCGATCACGGCGTTCACTTCGGCAACGGCTGGCGCGGCGGCCTCGTTGATGTCGTTGACGTAGCGCGCCTGCACGGCTTGCAGCGTCGTCTGGAGAGTGCGGTAGCGGTCGGCCTCGTCGGGGCTGAGTTGCTGCCCTGCCGCCGCCTTGGCGTCGAGGGCCTCGAGGCCGTCGGTGAGCTCCTTGACGTCGGCTTCGGCTTGGGCGCGCAACGACTCTACGGCAGCCCCGGAGGGGTGAGCCATCAACGCGGCTTGCGAATCGACGTAGACCACCTTGCTAGGCCGCTCTTGAGCCGTGAGGGTGGAAGTGAATATTACGGCAGCAAGTGCCGCGGCGATACCTAACGTGCCGAAACCAAACAGGGTGAGTCTTCTCATAGCGGGAAGAAGTCTACCACCGGAATGATGAGAAGCGTCTTCGAAAGGCCCCGCTCCTTGCCTAGCACCTCTTCACCAAAACCGCTAACTACACCCGCCGCTGTCGCCCCCGCCGCATGACGCTAGCCTTAGCCGTCTTCGCCGGCGTGCTCGGCGCGCTGATCGGTAGCTTCGGAAATGTGGTCATCTGGCGCTTGCCGCGCGGCGAATCGATCGTCTTCCCGGGCAGCCACTGCCCCAAGTGCGACCGGCCGCTGGGCGCCCTCGACCTAGTGCCCATCGTCTCCTACCTGGCGTTGGGCGGCCGCTGCCGCGGCTGCAAGGCGCGCATCTCGCCGCGGTACCCGCTCATAGAGGCATTGATGGCAGCGCTTTTCGTTGTCATCACGCTGCGCTGGTCGCCACTCGATTACGGCGCGGCGGCCCTGCCGCTGCTCGTGGTCGTGGCCATGCTGGTCATGGCCGCCATCATCGTGCCGCCAGCGACCTACCCACGCCAGCGGCGGCGCTGGCCGGTGTTTTGGTGGGCGCCGGCGTACTGGTGCTCATCAACCGCCTAGGCGCGCTAGTGCTGCGTCGCTTCACCGACACCAAGGAACGCCTTCACCCCATCAGCCTCGACCAGGTCAACCTGGCCGCACTGGTGGGGGCCGTGGCCGGCTTGCCGTGGGGTTTGGCCGCCGGAGCGCTAAGCGTGCTGGTGAACCTGATCAGCCGCCGCCTGGTACGGCTCCCCGAACCGCTCAGCTACGGCCTGTGGGCGGTAGCGCTGCTCCTCACCACCACCTCCTTCACGCTCATCCCCACCTCGGTGGCGCTGGCCGGAAGCGTCATGGCCGCCGGCGCCTGGGCGTTGTTGGGAGCTTTGTACTGGTGGCTGCACGACCTGCGCAAGAGCGAAGCCGCCGCGGAAGAGGAGTTGGGAGACGACGACGAGCCGGTAGCGATGGGGTTCGGCGACGTCAAGCTTGCCGCGGCGATGGGCGCGATCCTCGGCTGGGAGAAGTTCCTGGTGTCGCTGTTCCTGGCGGTGACGCTCGGGGCGCTTATCGGTGTGGTCGCTCGTATCTTCGGCGGCAGCCGCCTTATCCCCTTCGGCCCCTACCTGCTGGCTGGCGGCTTGGCGGCACTCTTCTTCGGTGACGCCATGCTGGCGTGGTACTTCGGTCTGCTCGGAGTATAGTGTTGCCCATTCGTCCGCCACCCTTGCGGGTAGCGACGAATGCAACCCCCGATAGGAGATCTGAATGGAGTTGTCGCCCACCACTAGCTTGTCAGGCCGCGACTTGCTGTCGCTCGCCGACTTGTCGCGCGAGCAGTTCCAGGCACTGATCGATTGCGCCATCGACACCAAGGTGGCTTGGAAACGCGGCGTTCGGCCCGCACACCTGCAGCACAAGACGTTGGCGATGATCTTCGAGAAGCAGTCGCTACGTACTCGCTCTACCTTCGATATCGCCATGGCGCAACTCGGTGGACACGCCATCTTGTTGAGCCAGAACTACATCGGCTGGGGCGTGCGCGAGACCGTGCGCGACGTGGCAAGCAACCTCGACCGCTGGGTCGACGGCATCATGGCCCGCACCTACGGCCACCACACCCTCACAGAACTGGCCGGTCACGCCGAGGTGCCGGTAATCAACGGGCTCTCCGACCTGCTGCATCCGTGCCAGCTTCTCGCGGACTACACCACCCTCAAGGAGCGCTTCGGGCAGCTAGACGGTCTCAAGCTCACCTTCGTCGGTGACGGCAACAACGTCTGCAACTCGCACATCAACGCAGCGACCTTGGCCGGCGTGGAGTTAACCATCGCCTGTCCAGTCGGCTACGAACCCGACGCAGACCACGTTGCCGCCGCCCGCGAGCGCGGGGGCATCATAAACATCGGCCACGAGCCGCGCGCCGCCGCCAAAGGGGCCGACGCTCTCTACACCGACGTGTGGATCTCCATGGGCATGGAGGAGGAAGAGGAGCGGCGGCGGCGCGACTTCGTCGGTTACACCATCACCCCCGAGTGGTTCGACGACCTTGCCGACGGAGGCGTGTTCATGCACGACCTACCCGCCCACTACGGCGAGGAGTGCACCGAGGAGGCCGTGTATCACCCGCGCAGCGTGGTCTTCGACCAGGCCGAGAACCGTCTGCACGCCCACAAGGCCATCCTCATAAAGCTACTGGGCGACGAAGAAGAGGCGTGAGCATGGCGCCAGTCAAGGTGGGAGTTCTGGGCGCCAGCGGTTACGGCGGCGGCGCCCTCATCGAGCGCCTTACGCGCCATCCCGAGGTGGAGCTGGTGGCCCTCGGCTCGCGCCAGTACGCGGGTCAGGAGCTGGGGCACTGTTGGCCGCAGTTCGCCGGCCTGCTACCTGAGCTGCGCTTCCAAGATAGCCAAGCGGTGATCGACGCCAGCGAGGTGGTGTTCTGCGCCACACCGCACGGCGCCACCGCCCCACTGGTGAAGAAGGCGCTCGACGTCGGTAAGCGCGTCATCGACCTCTCCGCCGACTTCCGGCTGGACATCGCCACCTACCGGGAGTGGTACGGCCAGGATCATCCCCATCCTGAGCTGTGGGAGCAGGCAGTCTACGGCTTGGTCGAGCTGCACCGCAGCGAACTACCAGGCGCGCGCTTGGTGGCTAGTCCGGGCTGCAACGCTACCGCCGCCAGCTTGGCGTTGGCCCCGCTGGCCGCAGCAGGCTTGGTCAGCGGCAGCGTCGTCATCAACGTCATCACGGGCGTTTCCGGGGCCGGGCGCGCCTTGAGCCCGTCGCTGCACTTCAGCGAAGCCTCACAGAACGCCCGCGCCTACAAACCGGGCGGCACTCACCGTCACACCGCCGAGATCGAGGCCACAGCCGGGCGCGTGCTGGCGGCGGTTGACGCGGGCGAAGACGGCAAGCACCTGCGCACCCACACGCCGTTCGAACCGCTCAAGGTGAGTTTCACGCCGCACCTGGTGCCGATGGACCGGGGCATACTCGCCACGGTCTCGGCGCAACTGCCGGCGGGAAGTAAGCTCAGCGGCGACGAGCTGCTGAGCCTGGTAGCCGACTACTACCACGGCGACCCGCTGGTGCTGGTGACTAGGGAGCTGCCGCAGACGAAGGCAGTGCAAGGCAGCGACCGCGCCATTCTCAGCACTCACGTAGACCAGCGCACCGGCCACGCGCTGGTGTTCTGCGCCATCGACAACCTAGGCAAGGGCGCCGCAGGCCAAGCGGTACAGGGCTTCAACCTAGCGTTCGGTTTCCCCGAGGCCAGCGGCCTCAGCAGCAGTGGCCTATGGCCATGACCACAACAGCGACCGGAGGGCAAGCGTGAAAGTTCCACGAGGATTCGAGATCGCCGGTATCACCGCCGGCGTGAAGCGCTCGCGCCGCCCCGACCTGGGCGTCATAACCGGCGCTGAGCCGCTCGGCTGGGCGTACGCGGCCACCACTAACTTGCTGCGGGCGCCGTGCGTCAGTCGCAACCGCAGCCTCTACCAGAGCACCGCCAAGGTGCGGGCCGTGGTCGTGAACAGCGGCAACGCCAACTGCGCCAACGGCGAACAGGGTGAACGCGACAACGAGGCCTTCGCCGCTGCCGCCGCCGCCGCGCTGGACGTGTCGCCCGACGAGGTGCTCACAGCCAGCACCGGGGTGATAGGCCACGCCATGCCACTGGAGCAACTCAACGGCGCCATGCCTCAGCTAGCAAGCGCCCGCGCGCTAAGCAGCGCGCCCTTCGCCAAGTCCATCCTCACCACCGATAAGACTATGAAGGAGGTCGGCGTAACACTCAGCAGCGGTGCTTCGGTGGTGGGCGTCGCCAAGGGCTCGGGCATGATCGAGCCGAACCTGGCCACCATGCTCGCCTTCGTTATGACCGACGCCGCAGCCAGCCAGGAGCAGCTGCGCGAGTTGTGGCCGCGCGTGATGGCGGGCAGCTTCAACCAGCTCACCGTTGACGGTGACACCTCCACCAACGACATGGCGCTGGTGCTTACCTCCAACCTGATCGCTACCGACTTGCCCGAACTCGAAGCCGCCCTGTTGGAAGTGTGCGCTCAGCTGGCGCGCCTAATCGCGCGTGATGGGGAGGGCGCCACCAAGCTCCTGACGGTGCGCGCGTTTGACGCGCACGACCAGGACGAGGCACGCCGCGCCGCGCTCACGGTGGCGAGCAGCAGCCTGGTCAAGGCGGCCGTCCACGGTGCCGATCCCAACTGGGGTCGCATCGTGGCGGCGGTGGGCCGCGCCGGCGTGCACTGCGACATGACTAAAGTGAGCGTAAAGGTGCAGGGTTTCGAGCTGTTCCGTGGTGAGCCGCTACCGTTCGACGCCGTGGCGGTGTCGCAGGCTTTGAGATCCAGTGACGTGCTGCTCGAAGTGTCTTTGGCCGTGGGTGACGCCAGCGGTGAGGCGTGGGGCTGCGACCTGTCCGCCGAGTACGTGCGCATCAACGCCGACTACACCACTTAGGCGCGTTAGCGGCTAACAACGAGGAAGCGCGCGCCGCTGCTTAGCAGGCGCGCGCTTCTAGGTAATCGCGTTCAGCGGCGGCGGCGGTTGGCGATGTGGATGGCGCGACCGTGAGCGTTCTCGGCCGCCTCCATCACGCCTTCGGAGATGGTGGGATGCGGGTGTTGGGTGAGTTCGATGTCTTCCAGCGTGGCGCCCATCTCGATGGCCAAAGCGGCTTCGGAGACGATATCGCCGGCGTTGGGACCCACCATGTGGAACCCCAGTAGCAGGTCGGTCTTCTCGTCACCGATGAGCTTGATCAGGCCCGAATCGACGCCGAGCGTGGCGGCGCGACCCGACGCGGCCAACGGGAAACGCCCGATGCGCAGCTCATAGCCGGCGTCGACGGCCTCCGCTTCGGTCATGCCGACGCTGGCTAGTTCAGGGTTGGTGTAGATGACCGACGGCACCACCGTGTCGTACGCGGACGGCAGGCCCGAGGCGTGCTCCGCTGCCACTACCCCTTCCTTCATGGCCTTGTGCGCCAAGAGCGGCGCGCGCGCCACGTCACCGATGGCGTAGATGTGCGGGACGTTGGTCTGCATGTGGACGTTAACGACCTTGACGAAGCCGCGGTCGTCGAGCTCCACCCCGGCCGCTTCGAGGCCCAGGTTCTCGCTATTGGGCCGACGTCCGACCGCTACCAGGACGCGGTCTGCCTGAACTGTCTCTTTGGCGCCGTCACTGCCCTCCACCACCACGTCGGTGCCCTTCTTACCTGCTTCCTGGCTGACCACCTTGGTGCTGGTGAGGATACGTATATCGCGTTTCTCGAGCGACTTGCGCAGCTCCTTAGAGGCGTCGGCGTCGGCAGCGGCAGCGATCTGGTCGAGCAGCTCGACGATGGTGACCTCGCTGCCGAAGGCCGAGTAGACGTCGGCGAACTCGAGGCCGATGGCGCCGGCGCCGATGATCAGCAACCGCTTGGGCACGGCCGCGCCTATGGTGAGGGCGCCAGTGGAATCAACGATGCGCTCGCCATCGAGCTCGAAACCGGGGATCGACGAGGGCCGCGAGCCGGTAGCGACGATGAACGACTTAGCGCTGTAGCTCTTGCCGGCCACGTCGATCTGGTTGGCGCCGGTGAAGCGGCCTTCACCCTCCAGCACCGTGATCTTGTTGCCTTTGAAGAGCATGCCCACACCGGTACTCTGCTTGTCGACGACCTGCTGCTTCCAGCTCTCTACGCCTTTCAGGTCGATCTTCGGCTTGCCGAAGCTAACCCCGAAGGCGCTGGCGGCTTTGGCGCCGCGCAGCTCACTGGCCACGTGCAGGAGCGCCTTGGTAGGGATGCAGCCGATGTTGAGGCACACCCCACCTAGGGCGCCCTTCTCGACGCAGGCGACCTTCAGTCCGAGCTGGGAGGCGCGGATGGCGGCGTGATAGCCCCCCGGGCCCGAGCCGACGACGATCAGATCGAAATCCATCAGTTCCTCCAACTGCAATTGTCTTGGCAGCGCCAAGTACAGAACACTGCATTGCGAAGCTACTCTTTGGGGCCGGCTTGCCGGCACGTGACGCCAGTCTACCCCCGCGTAACTCGCGCGCCCTCGCCGCTGCTGTGCTGTTGACACGCTCGCTGGCAACGCCTAGCATGCGCGCATGACGCAAAGGTCGGTTACCTACTCACCCGAGCACGTTGGTCGACGCCACGCGCTAGGGCTAGGTGGGCCGCCTGGCTGAGCGCTGCCAGCAGCGTCGGCCAGGCGGCCCCGGCAGCAAGTCGGGGCCGTTTCGTTGCTGGACGCTCCGGCCGTCCCCATTTAAACCATGACCGCCAAAGAGGCGCGCCACCTGCGCCGTATACTGGAGAAACCATGACCCACACAAGCAAACACGCGCCTGCCGCGGCGCAGGACCGTTACCTCCCCAGCGAGATCGAGAGTAAGTGGCAGCAACGCTGGCGCGACGAAGGCCTCTATCACGTCGACCTTCACGACGACAGCAAGCCGAAGTACTACTTCCTGACCATGTACCCCTATCCATCAGGCGACCTGCACATCGGCCACTGGTACGCCGAGGTGCCCGCCGACGCCGCCGCGCGCTACAAGCGCATGCGTGGCTTCAACGTGCTGTTCCCGATGGGCTTCGACGCCTTCGGGTTGCCGGCAGAGAACGCCGCTGTGCAGGCGGCACGCGCCGGTGACAGCACCGTCCACCCCGCCACCCTCACCTACCAGCGCATCGAGCGCATGACCGAGCAGTTCGAGCAGATGGGCGCCATGTTCGACTGGTCGAAGGAGATCGCCACCTGCGACCCGAAGTACTACCGCTGGAACCAGTGGTTCTTCATCAAGATGATGGAGCGCGGCTTGGCGTACCGCAAGGAGTCGGTCGTCAACTGGGATCCGGTCGACCAGACTGTTCTGGCCAACGAACAGGTCATCGACGGTCGCGGTGAACGCTCCGGCGCCCTGATCGAGCGGCGCCAGATGCCGCAGTGGCACCTGCGCATCACCGACTACGCCGACGAGCTGCTCGACTTCAGCCAGCTCGACTGGCCCGAACGCGTGCGCCTGATGCAGACCAACTGGATAGGTCGCTCCGAAGGCGCCGACGTGACGTTCAAGAGCGAAGCCGGTGACGACATCGTGGTGTTCACCACCCGGCCCGACACGCTGTGGGGCGCAACCTTCATGGTGTTGGCGCCCGAGCACCCGCTGGTGGCAAAACTGACCACCGACGAGCGCCGCGCGGCGGTAGCGGCCTACGTGGAGCGCGCCTCGCACTTGAGCGAGGTCGACCGCATGGCCGAGGCGAACGACAAGAGCGGTGAGTTCATCGGCGCTTACGCCCTCAACCCTGTCAACGGTGCGCGCGTGCCCATCTGGATAGCCGACTACGTGCTGATGGGTTACGGCACCGGCGCCATCATGGCCGTTCCCTACGGCGATCAGCGCGACTTCGATTTCGCGCGCGCTTTCGGCCTCGAGATCATCCCGGTGGTGCGCCCCGACGACGTGCCTGCCGGCACCGACCTGAGCGCCGATCAACTCGAAGCCGCGTGGGCCGGGCCGGGCACCATGATCAACTCCGGGCCGCTCGACGGCTTGCGCCATAACGGCGAGAAGGGCCGCGCCAGCCCCGCTGTCGCCGCCGCCATTGAGCACTTAGAAGGACTCGGCGCCGGTAGCGCCAAGATCACCTACCGCTTGCGTGATTGGCTCATCAGCCGCCAGCGCTACTGGGGCACCCCCATCCCCGTCGTGTACTGCGAGAAGTGCGGCATCGTGCCCGAGAAGCTCGAGAACCTGCCGGTGGTTCTGCCCGAGGACGTGGCGTTCATGCCCACCGGTGAATCGCCCCTCAAGACGCACGCCGCCTTCCTCAACACTACTTGCCCAAAGTGCGGCGGGGCGGCGAAGCGCGAGACCGACACCATGGACACCTTCATGGACTCGTCTTGGTATTGGTTCCGCTTCTTAAGCCCGAACGACGACACGCAGCCGTTCGACGCGGGCCTTGCGACGCGCTGGACCCCGGTCGACATGTACACGGGTGGCATCGAGCACGCCATACTGCACCTGCTCTACGCGCGCTTCTTCACCAAGGTGTTGCGCGACTTCGGGCTGGTGGGCAGCAGCGAGCCGTTCCAGCGTTTGCGTAACCAAGGCATGATCTTGGGCAGCGACAATGAGAAGATGTCGAAATCACGCGGCAACGTCGTGAACCCCGACGATCTAGTGGAGAAGTACGGCGCCGACACGGTGCGCACCTACCTGATGTTCCTCGGTCCGTGGGACCAGGGCGCGCCGTGGAGCTACACGGGCATCGACGGCCAGGCGCGCTTCTTGGGGCGCGTGTGGAGCCTGGTGGTCGACGCGCCCGAAAGCAGTCAAGGCGACTCCGCCGCCGACGTGGCCGACCTGCGCCGCGCCGTCAACCACGCTATCAAAGAGGTAACCGAGGATTTCGAGGAGTTCCGTTTCAACACCGCCCTCGCCGAGCTGATGACGCTGCAGAGCAGCCTCAGCAAGGCGCGCACGGCCGGGCTGGGAGAACATCCCGAGTGGCGCGCGGGCGTGCGGACCTTGCTGCTGCTGCTGGCGCCGCTGGCGCCGCACATAGCCGAGGAACTGTGGGAACGCATGCACGAGGAACAGGGTGAGGAACGCTCGGTGCACCTGCAGGCGTGGCCCGACTACGACCCTGCCGCTCTCGAGGTGGCTGAGGTGACGATGGCGGTGCAGGTGAACGGCAAGCTTCGCGGTCAGGTAGAAGTTGCCAAGGACTCTCCCGAAGCGGAGATCCTGGCGGCAGCGCGCGCCGAACCAAACGTCGCTAAGTACCTGGTGGACGGCACGGTAGTGCGTGAGATCGTGGTCCCTGGCCGGATGGTCAACTTCGTCGTCAAGGGTTAACTAGCGACTGCGGCTGTGAACGCGGGTGCGCCCGCGTTCACAGCCGCACTTACTGCGTGGAGAGCAGCACCACGTCACGCACCGTGGCTAGCTCCACGCCGGGCCGCACCAGGAAGCTGCGCCTGAGCTCATTGGGGTCGGGCGGCAGCACCTGCTCCACCACGCCCACCAACAGCCCGGCCGGGAACAGACCGCCGTAACTCGAAGTCTCCACCAAGTCGCCGACCGCCACCGAGTCGTCGACGATGAAACGCGTGACCCGCACCAGTCCGCCTACCTCGCCCACCGCTATGCCCTGGCCGCCCTTGCCGCGCACCGTCACCCCCACCCGCGACTGCGGGTCGAGCACCGTGCGCACCACTGCGCTGCGGCTCGCCACTTCGGTGACGATGCCTACCAGGCCCGCCGGGACGGTGACCGGCATGTTGGGCTGCACGCCAGCGTCAGAGCCGAGCCCTACCCGCAACCTCGCCACGTCCGGACCGGCGTCGCCGCCGATCACCGGCGCGGTGGCCCACACCGCCGGCGCCTGCGCGGTGCGCACCGTCAGCACCTCGCCCAACCGCTCGAGCTCCAACTCGAGTCGTCGCCGTTCGCTCTCCACGTCGTCGAGGCGCTGCTGCAGCCGCGCCAGTTGGTCGCGTAGCTCGCGGCGGTCAACGGCGCTCTCCAGCGTCAGGCGCAGGTTCATGCCGGCGCGGTGTAGCAGTTCATGGGGCAACGCCACGGCTGCCGTCAGGTCGGTGGGAACGCGGCCCACGAACGCCACCAGCAGGAAGGTGGCCAAACCCAACGCCAGGGTCACGTACCAGGCGCGCAACAAGCTAGACAAGCAGGACCCCCAAGCCGCGCGCCGCTACCACCAGCGTCGGCAGGCTTAAACCCACCACACTGCTGTAACAACCTTCGATGCGCTCCACCAGCGCTCCACCGCGCCCTTGCAGCGCGTAACCACCAGCTTTGTCGAGGCCCTCGCCACTAGCAGCGTAGCGGGCCGCCTCACCGTCATCGAGGCTACGGAAGGTGACGTCACTGCGAACCAGCCACGCCGTCTCGCGGCCGCGCAGGCGTATGGCGTGGCCGGTGTACACCTGGTGCTGGCGTCCCGCCAAGCGCGCGATGAAGCGGCCGTTCTCGGCCTCGTCGCGCGGCTTGTCGAGCACCTCGCCTTCTAGCGCCACCACGGTATCGGCTGCGATGACGAACGCGTCGGGCCGCAGCTCAGCTACGGTGGCCGCCTTGCTGCACGCCAGTCGCTGAGCGAGCTGAGCGGGCGCCTCACCCGCATGTTGCGTCTCGTCGACGTCGGCGGGCAGGACCTCGAAACTCACGCCGAGCGCGCCCAGCAGGTCGGCGCGGCGCGGCGAGGAGCTGGCCAGCACTATGCCCGACGGCGGTAACGTCACGAGCTCTTTAAGGCGGCTTGGGGGGTCGTCTCGCACGAGGACAAGGATAACCGTAGGGCGCGGCCGGAGCGGCGACTACCGGTATGCTCGCTCGGTGGAGGCATCGTGACAGATATCGAACGGTACAAACGCGAAGCTGCGCTGCGCGCGCTGGCGTTGGTGGAAGACGGCATGCTCCTAGGCTTGGGTACCGGCAGCACGGCGCACTGGTTGGTGGTCGAGCTGGGCGAGCGGCTCAAGAGCGGCGCACTGACCGGAGTGCGCGGGGTAGCTACCTCCGCCGCAACCGCCGCGCAGGCCAGCGAACTGGGCATCGAGTTAGTTGCGCTGCCCGCCACGGGGGTCGACCTGGCGGTGGACGGCATGGACGAGCTAACGCCCGACCTGAGCGCCATCAAGGGCTTAGGCGGCGCGCTGGCGCGTGAGAAGGTAGTTGCGGCGGCGGCGGCCCGCTTCGTGCTCATCGGCGATAACACCAAGCTGGTCGACCATCTCGGCCAGAAGGCCCCACTGCCGGTGGAGGTGCTGCGCTTCGGGCATGAGCGTACCGCTTGGTTGCTTGGCGGTCTCGGCTGCGAGCCGCGCCTGCGGCAGGCGGGCAAGGAACCGTTCGTGACCGACAACGGCAACCTCATCTACGACTGTCACTTCGCGCAGCAGTTCGACGCGCCCGCCATCGCCGCGCAGATCTCGCCGCTTGCGGGCGTTGTCGAGCACGGTCTGTTCCTGACCATGTGCGAACGCGCCTTCGTGGCGGGTGATGACGGCGTGGCGGAACTGACGCCTAGATGATCGTGGCCGTTGGTCTCGACTTGGTCGAGTTAGAGCGCATCCGCGGCGCGCTAGCGCGCCATCCGGAGCGCTTCGTCAAGAGGGTGTTCCACCCCGACGAGCTTGAGCCGCTGGAGGGCCGCGTCGACCTGGTTCCCGGCTTGGCGGCGCGCTTCGCCGCCAAGGAGGCTTTCCAGAAATGCTGGCCCGAAAGCTTCGGCTGGAAGGACGTGTGGGTAGTTAAGGAAGGGCCGAAACCGCGACTACGCTTCGCGCCCGAGCTGGAGAAGGCCTTGAGCGACGCCGGGTTGGTAGCGCATCTGTCCCTCACGCACGCCCGCGAGCAAGCGGCCGCAGTGGTGGTGCTGGAACAACCGGCAGGTGGACCGGGAGAGTCACGTGGCTAGGGAGCAGGGCCTGTTCGCCGAATATCTTGGCGCAGCGGACGGTAAGCGCGCGCCCGTGGGTACGCTGCCGAGCGTTACCGTCTACACCTACTGGTCGACCAGGATGGCCGCAGCAGCGCGTCCGGTTACGAGGGCGGCACAACCAACAACCGCATGGAGCTGATCGCGGCGGTCAACGCCCTGACGGCGTTGCAACAGCCCAGCCGCGTGAAGATCGTGACCGACAGCCAGTACCTCAAGAAGGCTTTCACCGACGGTTGGTTGGAGCGTTGGCAACGCAACGGTTGGCGGACCTCCTCGCGTCAGCCGGTCAAGAACCGCGACCTGTGGGAGGAGTTACTGGCGCTCGAGCAGCGCCACGAGGTCGGCTGGAGTTGGACGCGCGGCCATTCGGGCCATCCTGAGAACGAAGAGGTCGACCGGTTAGCGTTGGCGGCGCGCCGCAATCGCGGGCGCCGTTGAGCGTCTAAGGGCGCTTCCAGCTCGCCACATCGCTCAGTAGTTCACGCAGCGCGCGTAGGCCACGCGGGAACGACGCAGGATCGACCCATTCATCGAGGCGGTGGGCGTTGCCGCCGCGGTACAGGCCGAAGCAGATGGCGGGCATGCCCGCCGCGATGGCAGCGTTGGCGTCGGTACTGCCGGCGACGTTCTTGGCAGTAACGCCGGCGGCATGGTAGGCGCGTTGCGCGGCGTCGGCCAGGTCGCGGTTGTCGCTGCGGCCGGTAGGCCGGTGGCCGACCTGAGTGAGCGTGAGTTCGGCGCCGATCGCCGCGGCTGCGGCCTCGATCTGCTTGACGGCGCTGCGCTTGAGCTCTTCCAGCGTGTCGGCGTCGATGCTGCGCAGGTCGAGGTTGAAACCGGCGTCCTCAGCGATGGAATTGATGCTCGTGCCGCCCCATAGCTGCCCCACGTTGAGGCTCGAGCGCGGCGAACTGGCCACGCGAAGTTTAGCCAGGCGCGCCGCGCCTTCGGCGGCCGCGTGGACAGCGCTGGGGGCGGGGTAGTCGCCCCATGAGTGCCCACCCGCCGTCTTGAAGCGCGCCTCGAAGCGGTACGAGCCGACCGCCTGATCGACGACGCCACCCAAGTAGCCGTCGAGTGCCAAGAACAGGTCGTGATCGGCAGCCAGGTCGGCTACCAGCGCGCGGGCGCCCTTGAGGTCACCGAGACCCTCCTCGCCTACCGTGGCTGCCAGGGTCAGCTGTGGCCGGGGTTCAGTCGGATCTACGGTGAGCAGGTAATGGCTCAGCACCGCCAGCGAGGCGGCGTTGTCACCAACTCCGGCGCCGCGCCAGCGGTCGTCCGCCTGCCTCACGGTGACGTCGACGTCAGGGCCGAAGACGCTGTCCAGATGGCAGGCAACCAACGCTCTCTGAGCACCGGGCGAACCCGGCAGTCGCGCTATAACGTTGCCGACACCGTCACGTTCAGTCGTGAGCCCGGCCTGCGTCCACAGTCGCTCGATGAGCTGCGCGCGCTCCTCCTCGGAGCCGGTGGGTGCCGGCGTCTGCGCAATCTCGAGCAGCAGTGCGCTCACCGCAGCTTGCTCCGCGGAGGCATCGGTGGCGGGCCGCATGCTCACGGTTCGCTATCTTGAAGCGTGGCTATGCCTTCACGCAGCGCGTAAAGGGCGGCCTGCGTGCGGTTGTTGAGGCGGAGCTTGGAGAAGATCTCGGACAAACGGTTACGCACCGTCTTCTCGCTGACGCCCAGGGAGGTAGCGATCTCCTGGTTGGAGGCGCCTTGTGCCAGAAGGCGCAAGATGTCTTCTTCGCGATCGGTCAGTTCGCTGAGCTTGTGTTCGGGATGCCTAGGAAGGTCGCCGAGATTTCGGAACTCGTCGAGGATGGAGGCGGCCATCTCGGCGTTGAGCAGCGTATCGCCGCCCGCCACGCGCCGGATGGCGTCGATGAGTTCGTTGGCGCTGGCATCCTTGAGCATGTAGCCGCGCGCGCCGACCTTGACGGCCTCGAACACGTAGCGATCCTGGCGGTACATAGTGAGGATGATCACCTTAGCTTCGGGCTGTTCGGCGAGGATCGCCTTGGTGGCCGCCACGCCATCGAGTTCGGGCATCTGGATGTCCATGAGGATAACGTCGGGTTTGGTTTCGAGAGCGTAGCGGATGGCTTCGCGGCCAGTGGCCACCTCACCGATGACGCGGAAGTCGTCTTCGGTCTCGAGGATGCTCTTTAGTCCTTGCCTGAACATGGCGTGATCGTCGCATAGCAGCAGCCGGGTCATGGCGACCATGGTAGCTCAAGGGTGCGCCGCCGACTGAAAGTTCGCAGTAGTTTGGAGCGGCCCGAGCACAAGCACGGTGTGGGCGGCCTCTCACGTGGTAATGTCTTTAGCGCAGCTGCCGGGCACGTGGCGTCCTCGCTCGTGCGCATCCTACCGCCGCACATGGCCAGATGCGCCCGCCGGGGAGGCCGGGTGCCCGGCAGTTGCAGCCGGGGCATTCTCGCCCACCGGCTATATCAGACGCAAGCAGAGGCTAACGAAGCATCTCACCGAAGGAGGGCGCATGGCGCACCCTAAAGGTGTCCTGATCGACCGCGCGCAGAAGCTGGGGCTATCACGGCCCGAGTTCCACACCGCCAAGACAGGCCCGGAACACGAACCGTCGTTCTTGAGCGACGTATCCATTGAAGGCGAAGTACTCGGCACCGGCCAGGGAGGCTCCAAGCGCCTGGCTGAACGTAACGCCGCCGAGGAGGCCTTGGTCGCGCTCGATCGCCGTGGCGACGACGATGCCGGCCACGACGACTCGGATGACAACGATTCGGACGACCATGAGTCGTACGATCACGAGCCGTACGAGGCGGCCGGTCATGACAGCGACGACTTCGGCGGACCGTGGCCGATGTTCGAAGATCTCCTCGCCGGCGCGGTTCAGGTGGCCGAGCGGCGCATCAACAGCGAACTGCGCGGCGACGCCGCCCGGGTCGCCATCCGCGACTTCTCTCTGACGCTCTACAAGGAGCTCCTTAGCAACCTAGGCGAGGTAGTAGAAGTGGATGACGACGAAGGGGACGACGACTGACCTAACGGGTGCTCAGCCGCCGAACGCTTCCTTGGCGAAACGTTCGATGCGCCTCAGTTCCGCGGTGGCCTTCTCGCCTATCATCATCTCTCGCATGGTGTCGCTGCCGCTGAACTGGGAGGTGCCCTGCAACTCGATGATGTCGACCATCTTGGCGCCGAACGCTCTGAGCGGGGTGGCCATGTCGAAGGTGCCACGCTCGTCTTCCGCCACGGTGGTCACCTCGATCAGGTTGGCGTCGAACCCTGAAGCTTCGGGGTTGACGCCAACCACCACGTCACCGAAATCGGTCCGCACCAGGTAACGCCTCACGCAGTAAAGCTCTCGGTCACAGACTCGACTCGTCGAGGAACTGCTGCAGCATCTCGGTGTTCACCGTGATGGGCGCGCGGCGGCGGCGCACCGCGCCGTACTCGAGCAGGCGCGCCAAGCAGTGGCTCACAGTCTCGCGGGTGGCGCCGATCATCTTCGCCAGGTCCTGCTGGGTAAGGCTCAAGTCGATGACGGTGCCGCGCTCGGAAGGGGCGCCGAAGTCGTTGGCAAGCCTGAGCAGCAGGTTGGCGAGCCGCCCGGGCGCGTCGAAGGCGCCCACCTCGGCCTGCCACTGCTGCGCCTGCCACAGCCGCGTGCTCATGACCTGGATGAACTTCATAGCGATGCGCGGTTGCTGCTGCAGCAGGCGCTGGAACTCCGCCTCGGGCATGACGATAAGCGTGGTGTCAACCACAGCCTCGGCCTGGTTCGGGCGCCTTTCGCTGTCATGTAGCAGCAGCTCACCGAAGATGTCGTACTGGCCGAGAAGGCTCAGGATCATCTCCTTGCCGTTCGGGAAGTACATCGACACCTTGACCATGCCGTCGCGCACGAAGTACAGCGAATCGGCTGGGTCTTCCATGTGGTAAATGATCTCGCCCGCCTCGAAACGCTTGTACGGCGTGATGCGGGCCATCTCCTCGATCTCGTCGGGCGTGAGGTCTTCGAACAACGCGGTGTTCTTCAGGTGCCACACCAGGCTCGGGTACTGGCTCGTCTCGCTCATGGGGCTCCCCTCTCCTCTGTTACGGCTCCCGCCACACTCACGAAGCGGGCGCAGGCAGCCGTCTGGTTACTGAACTGCCCTTACAGTAACTGCTTTCATGAGCGCGCGTGAAGTCGGCTTGCCGCTCGGCTCGCAAGATCACTCCACAGCACCTTCCGCCTCGAAGGCGTCACTGAGGCGCATCAGCTTGAGGTACGACTCCAGGTCACGGTAATCGTTGACCTTGAAACCGTTCAGGAAGACCGTCGGGGTGCCGGTGATACGCAACTCCTGGCTCGCCGCTACGAAGGCTTCCTCGATGGCGTCACTCACCCGGCCGCTACGCACGCAGGCGGCCAGCTCAGCGTTGGGCAGGTCCAGCTCGGCAGCCATGACCACGAACGCGTCGACGGGGTCGGGCAGGTCCGACCAGGCTGGCTGCTGCTCGAACAACGCGTGTTGGAACGCCCAGAAAGCGTCCTCACCAGCCTGTGGGTCAGCTTCGGCCGCCTCCAACGCCACGCATTCACTGGCCTCGGCGGCCACCACCGCGTTGGGATGGATGCTCCTGAGTGGGAAGTGGTGCAGCTCGAAGCGAACGTCACCGCGCGGAAGCAGCTCACTCTCGATGAGCGGCAAGCCCTCGGCGGCGAAAACGCCACAGAATGGACACTGGAAGTCGGTGAACTCACGCACCACGTAACGGGCGTCGGCGGGTCCCAAGCTGTGCGCCCCAGCGGCGAAGCGGTCGGCATTGATGCGCTGCGGCTCGAAGCGGATCTTGACCGTGCGGGGCGAATCGTCGCTGACGTCGACGTACATGAGGTACTCCATCACCTCTATGGCCACCTCGCCGCTGCCGGCCAGCTCGGCGGCTTGGCTCCGGAAGAAGTCGGCGACCGGTCCGGCTATGCCCTCGCCGTAATCGCTGGCCGCGCCGATGAGCGCTCCTACGAACCGCACGTTGGCATCGTTGAGAACACCAGCGCCGCTCACGGCGAGCGTGAGGCCATCGCCACTGCGGACGGAGAATGCGAAGTCGCTAGCGGCAGAGAAGCTGAGGCCGTCAGGACTCGACTTAGGCGTGTACTCCTCGAGCTGCGCCACCAGGTCTTGGGTCGGTTCACCGATCTGGGCGGCGCTGAACGCCGTGAAAGACAACAGCAGCGCCGCCAACAGCGCCGCCGCGAGACGGTTCATCATTCTTCGTCCTCCTCTGTGAGAGCCACGCGCTGCGCAGCGCTGACGCTCAGCAGGTCCTGCACGCTTACTTCCATCAGCTCCGAGAGTCCACCGCCGCCCATGAAGATAGCTCCGCTGGCCGGCACACTGACGTCGTCGACGTAGGTCGGCAGCGAGTAGCGGTGTCCGAAGGCGGGCATGGCCCCCACCTGAAAACCAGTGATGTCGAGCGCCTGCTCGGGCGTGGCGAACCTTAGCTGCTTGCGCCCGACACCGGCGGCGCGCGACAGGAGCGAGTAGCGCACTCGCCCTTGGCCCGCGGCTACCACCAGCAGCGGCTTTCCGGAGGCCAGGAACAGCAGGCTCTTGACGATACGCTCAGGCGCAACGTCGACCGCAGCCGCAGCCGTGGACACCGTGGGGGTGGAGGTGCTCAGGCGGTGCATGGTCGCCATCAAGCCGTGCCGAGCGCAGAACGCCTCGAGGTCGGCCGGCGAGAGCGGGCCGGCGGGATGTTTGTTACTGACTCCTGTGCCTGACACGATCACTACTCTATTCGGTAAAGGGCGCTGAACTTGTCCCGCAAGTAGGCGAGGTAAGGCGCCGCGCTCAGCGGGGCGCCGGTGGCGCTCTTGAGCAGCTCACTGGGTAAGTAGCGACTTCCGTGTTGGTGCACGGCGTCGCGCAGGAAGCCGAGCAGTGGCGCGAACTCACCTGCGGCGAGCTCGCGGTCGAGTTCCGGGAGGCGCTCACGAGCGGTGTTGAAAAGCTGCACGCTCATGAGGTTCCCTAGAGCGTAAGTGGGGAAGTAGCCGATGAG
>CAJDWL010000008.1_pt1 | contig 22747 bp, 22 predicted proteins | sample 7391591 | NCBI WGS metagenome assembly CAJDWL01 (sample SAMEA7055738, study PRJEB34461) | soil metagenome | biome: terrestrial ecosystem; feature: Peninsula; material: soil | place: Antarctica | collected 2016
GGGTTCAGAACGTCGTGAGACAGTTCGGTCTCTATCCGCTGTGGGCGTAGGAAAGTTGAGGAGAGCTGCTCCTAGTACGAGAGGACCGGAGTGGACGCACCGCTAGTTTCTTAGCTGTCGTACCAACGGCATATGTTAAGTAGCTACGTGCGGAACGGATAAGCGCTGAAAGCATCTAAGCGCGAAGCCGACTTCAAGATGAACTTTCCCATCCCTTTATGGGAGTAAGACCCCCGGAAGACCACCGGGTTGATAGGCTGGGAGTGTAAGCGCAGCAATGCGTTCAGCTGACCAGTACTAATCGGTCGAGGACTTGACCATTTCTCGGAATCATCCGAGTAAGACACCTGATTATTGCCTTCTATAGCCTGTCCTATTTTTCCTCTTCGTGCTCTTGGCGTCGTGGATCCACCCGATCCCATTCCGAACTCGGAAGTTAAGCACGACAGCGCCGATGGTAGTTGGGGGGCAGCCCCCTGCAAGAGTAGGTCAGTGCGAGGAGGTTATCTTTCTAAAGGTTCGGTCTGAGGCTCTTCGTCTCAGACCGCGCTGTATGCGGGAGTAGCTCAGCTGGTAGAGCACTACCTTGCCAAGGTAGATGTCGCGGGTTCGAATCCCGTCTCCCGCTCCATTTGTCATCTACCCGCTCGGGGTTCGGCGTTCTCGTCGAGCCCCGAGCTGTCTTTGCGCCTCGCAGCCCTGGTGAGCGTTGAGAAGCCGCTCGCAAGTGATCACCTTGCCGCCCTAAATCCGCTAGATTCAAGGTATGAACTGGCCCACGAAGTACGGTCTAGCCGTCGGTGAGGTGCCGAGCGCAACCGACCTGGCAGGCTTCGCCGCGTTGGCCGCTAAAGCTGAGCGTCGGCTGGTGGTGGGCGCCGTGATCAGCGATGGCGGCGGACGCATCTACGTGCAGCGCCGCAGCCTCACTCGCGCCCTCTTCCCCGGTTGTTGGGATCTTGTCGGCGGGCACGCCGAAGCGGGCGAGAGCGTTGAACAGGCGCTGGCCCGCGAGGTGGTTGAGGAGACCGGCTGGCGGCTAACTGGATTGGGGCCGGTAGTCGAGATCATAGATTGGGAAGCCGGTGGCGTCGCCCGGCGTGAGGTTGACCTACTGGCGCAGGTTGATGGTGACCTCGAGCAGCCGCAACTCGAGTTGACTAAACACACCGAGGGTCGCTGGCTACTCCCCAGCGAGGCGCTGGTGCTGCTGCAAGGGCGGGAGCCCGACGACATGTGGGTGTTCGACGTGGTTGAACGTGCTTTCGCGCTGCACGACTCCTGGCCGGCGGACCGACCAGGAGCATAGAAAGGCAGTTCTAGCGACGAAGGCGAATCGAGTTAGTCTTTTCGGCTCAGGGCGCCGATTATGACCATCAAGGCTCCTACCGCGATGGTCACCTGGGCGGCGACCTCCGGGATGTCGAACCTCTTCTGTTGGGTAGCGGTGATGTCGACGGGGCCGAGGTCGATGGTGGTGCTCTCGCCGGGGTAAGTGACGCTCTTGATGATCCAGCCTGCGGCACCCAACACGATGAGGACGATGCCAATGATGACGATGCGGTTCATTTTCATGTGTGGCGCCTCCTTCAGTTTTGTCTGTACCTCACCACGATAACCGTTGTGGCGCCTGGGAGGGGTAACCACACACAAGGGATGGTCATGGCCCTAGTAACAGCGCGGCAGCGAGGCCGGCAGCACGCGCCTCTTCCCAGCCTAGGTCGCCTTGCGCCAAGCCCGGGTAGAGCAGGCGGTAGATGGCCATGTTCTCGTAGACGCGCTGCAAGTACTCGCGTGTTTCAGGCTGGTCGATCTCGCGGTAGAACTCGTCCTTGTCCTGTGCCACCCAGGCGCTTTCGAACAGGCGCCGCACGTAGCCCTGGCCGCCGTTATAGCCGGCGATGACCAGCTCCTCGTCGCCACTAAAATAGTTGAGCAGCCACGCCAGGTAGGTGGCCCCGTAGGCGATATTGCTTGCCACCGCGAACGGGTTGGCCGGCTCCTCCTTACGCAACTCAGCTATCCAGTCCCAGGTGGACGGCACAACCTGCATCAACCCCAAAGCGTTGGAGCGTGACACGGCCACGGGGCTGAAAGCCGACTCCTGGCGCATGACGGCCCAGATCAGCGCCGGCTCGATGGCGTTCTTTTCCGCCTCCGGGATGACGATGAGCGGATAGGCGGGCGGGTAGGCGAGCCGCCACGCCCGCAGGTCGTCGACGCCGCCCGCCAACAACTCGCGGCCAGCGCGCGTGCTCTGACGGTATTCGTCGAGGCTCTGCAGCAACTCGGCGACGTCCAGAACCGCACCTACGTCGCCGCTGGCCTCGGCGCGCCTCAGCGCGAACAGCGACTCGCCCACGGCTGCGTCAAGGTCGCCCGCGGCACTCAGCGCCAACGCTAGCTGCAGCGCTTCAACCGCCAACTCACTGGGCGCCTCGCCGCTCATGGCAGCGAGGCTGTAGGGACCCGGTTCGGCGCTGAAAGGATCTGGCGCGGCCGCCTGGCCCCCCAACATGAGCGCGAAGAAGTTCCCGAATGGCACCAGAGCGCGCGCCTCGGCGGCGGTGGCCTCGTCGCCGAAACGGCTCGCCAGCACGAAAGCCCGGTAGGCAGCGTCGTCAGCGTAAGCGCTGGTGCCGCGCGCCAAGCGAAGGTAGAGCGGCAACGTGTCGGTGTAACGGTCTTTGGCCTCGTAGATGCTAGTGGCCAGCCAGAGCAGATCGGCGCGTCCGGTGCGGGCCAGTTGCTCGACGGCGAGGTCGATCTGCCCGGCGCGGTTCGCTAGCAACCCCAGACCATGATGACCGTTGGCGCCGAGCGCCGTGAACGCAACGGTGGCCTCGGCGTCACGGCCCAGGTAGAACAGGCACCACGCCTCACCGGATAAGGCCACGCCGTTACCGGGCTGCTCCGTCAGCCAGCGGCCGTAGGCGCCCAAGGCTTCCTCGTAGCGGCCCAGGGCGCGAAGCGACGGTGCCTCGATCGACGGCGCGCTAAGGCCTGCCAGCGCCTCCAACGCGCGCTTGTGCTGCCCCGCGTTCTGTAAAGCAGCGGCGCGGCGATACGGGTCGGCCTCGAGGCGCGTGTAGGCTGCTACGGCTTCTTCGTCGGGCAGCGCGTCGCGGTAAGCGACTAGCGCTTTGTCGAGCTCGCCCGCGGCCTCGGCCAAGCTCGCCTTCTCGATGAGTAGTTCGAGGTTCTCGGCGCGTTTCAGGGTGTCGGCTATACGCAGTTCAAGCGCGCGTTCCAGCGCGACTAGGCGCTGACCGGCCGGCAGGTCGTCGCGCTGAGACAGCGCCAGCGAAGCCGAGTAGGCTAGGTAGTTGTCGCCTGACGACGCTAGCTCGCGCAACGCCTCGACGTCGCCCTCGGAGACGGCGGCCCGCAGGCGAAGGTACGGCGCGGCTAGGTCGCCGGGCGCAGTATCGACCGCCTTGAGCAGCAAAGGATCGTTGGCAGCGCCCAGTGGCGGAGGCGCACCGGCGAGAAACGCGACGACAGAGGCGAGCAGCAAGGCGAGCAACCAGCGGAGGTTCATTGAGCTAGTCTACGAAGAGGCGGGGGCGCGCTGATGAGCGGGGGTTGCAATCTCACTCCGGGGTGGCTTACTCACGTGGCGCACGAGGCGGCGACCTCCCGACCCATGCGGTAGAATCGCCCTACAGCAAAAGAACCGGACGGCTTGCCCTTGTTTGGGGCAAGCCGCTTCCTACCGGTTCTTCAGTGATAGAAAAGAGGAGAAGCCATGGCGATCACGGTTCGCATCACGCCGGAGGGCTACGAACGCCTTAAGGCAGAATTAGAACAGGAATACCAGCGCCACGCCGACGCTACCAAGATACTGCAGGAACTAACGGGCTCGTCTGACGACTACGACGATTCCGGCCTGGAGGACGCCAAAGCGGAGAAGTCGCGTATCGAACAGCGCATCGACAAGCTTGAGGTCCAACTAAACCGCGCCGTGATCATCGATAGCGTCGACTCCAGCAAGGTTGATCTGGGTAGCCGCGTGACTTTGCATGACGTCGCTGCCAACGACAGCTTCGACGTTCAGCTCGTGTCCCCAGTTGAAGCCGGTGTGCTCGACAGCGAGATCCCCAGGGTCAGCGACGAGTCACCACTCGGCAAAGCCATCATGGGACGCGGTCAGGGCGACAACTTCAAGGTCACCATTAAAGACCGCAGTGTGGAGTACCGCATCGAGGCGATCGCTTGATGCCCCGCGGCGCATGAGCCAGAAGTCACTCAAGGAACAACGCGACCAGCGCCTGCGCAACTTGCAGGCGCTGGAAGAGCGTGGTTTTGAGGCGTACCCGTACGACTTCACCACGACCCATAGCGCGGCGGATCTGCACGGCGCCCACCCGGAACCCGAGCCGGGCGAGAAGATAGCCGCCGAGAGCGTGGTGGTAGCTGGCCGCGTGATGCTGCTGCGCATGCTGGGAAAGCTCACCTTCGCCACGCTGCAAGACGCCAGCGGTCGCATCCAGGCGTCGTTCCAGAAAGACCAACTTCCCCAGTACAACGCCCTCAAGAAGATCGACTTGGGCGATTGGCTGGAGGTGAAGGGCGAGCTCTACGCCACCCGGACTGGCGAACTCACGGTCGACGCCAGCGAGTTCAGGCCGCTGGTCAAGAGCCTGCGGCCTCTGCCCGACAAGCATCACGGTCTGACCGAGAAGGAGGCGCGCTACCGGCTACGTCACCTCGACCTGCTCGTGAACCCCGAGGTGAGGCGCGCCTTCGAACTGCGTGGCAGAGCCATCTCTTACATCCGCCGCTATCTGGATGAGAGAGGTTTCCTAGAGGTGGAGACGCCGGTCCTGCAGGCGATTCCCGGTGGCGCGGAGGCCCGGCCGTTCCTCACCCACCACAACGCGCTCGGCTTCGACTTCCACCTGCGCATCTCCCTCGAGCTCTACCTGAAACGCCTCATCGTGGGCGGCTTCGAAGCCGTTTACGAGATCGGCCGCAACTTCCGCAACGAAGGCGTCAGCTACAAGCACAACCCCGAATACACCATGCTCGAGCTCTATTGGGCGGGCAAGGACTACCTCGACATCCTGGAGTTGGTGGAGGAGATGTACTCGGGCCTGGTGCTCAAGCTCACCGGGTCCATGAAGCTCAGCTACCAGGGGCAGGAGCTCGATTTCACGCCGCCGTGGCCGCGCATCGACTACATCGGTGAACTTGCGGCGCGCGCCGGCCTCGACTTCGATCCCCTCGACGAGGCAGCGTTACGTGCCTGGACGGCCAAGCAGCACCCCGGCGCCGGCAGGGACGAGCCGCCGTTGGCGGAGCGTGCCATCGGACAGGTCTACGACAAGCTCTACGACATCTACGTCGAGCCGAAGCTGGTGGGGCCGGTCTTCGTCATGGACCACCCCGAGGCGATAAGCCCGCTGGCGAAGCGACACCGAAGCCGCCCTAAGTTGGTGGAACGCTTCGAGCCGGTGGCGGTGGGCATGGAGCTCGGCAACGCCTTCAGCGAACTCAACGATCCCCTGGATCAGCGGCGCCGCTTCGAGCTGCAGCAGCAGCTACGCGACGCCGGCGACGACGAGGCTCAGATGCTCGACGAGGAGTTCTTGGCCGCCCTCGAGTACGGCATGCCGCCCACCGGCGGCTTGGGGCTCGGTATCGATAGGTTGGCCATGCTGCTCGCCGACGCAGCAAGCATCCGCGACGTCATCCTCTTCCCGCTGCTGCGTCCTGAGCAGTAGCAGGTAGGTGCACCCGCTCGGCGGCCTGGTAGCGAACCTCGAGCGGGCGGAAGAGGCGCAGGAAAAGCTGCATCAGTGGGCCGGCGCTGAAGGCGAACAGCAGCGTGCCAACTCCCGCTGTACCGCCCATGAACCAGCCAGCTACCAACACGCCCACCTCTACGATGGTGCGGCTCAGGCGCACGCTGGCGCCGGTCATGTTGGCGATGCCCAGCACGAAGCCATCGCGCGGCCCGGCCCCTAAGCCGGCAGTGATGTAGATCCCCGTCGCGACCGCCGTGAGCACCAACCCAAGCACGAACAGCACGCTGCCCATCACCACTCCGCTAGGGTGCGGGAAGGCGGGCAGGGCTAAGAACACGTCAGCCCAGATGCCGATCAGTAGCATGTTCAGTACCGACGCTACCCCGATCTTCACCCTGGCCACCAGCGCTGAGAAGAGCAGAACGAGCAAACCCGCGACTATCATCGCCTGACCAATAGTGAGCGGCGTTACGAATGATAACCCTTGGTGGAAGACGTCCCACGGGCCGAGTCCGATATTGCCGCGCAGCATCAGCGCCACGCTGAAACCGTACAAGACAAGACCTAAGTTCAGGTGGACGAGTTTCAGGATGAAGATGGGCCAGGAGACGATGCGCGGACGCTGGAACACTAGCTGAGCCTAACGCGGGGCGCGCCCCAAGCGGAGTGATTGGCTAACGCGCCGCGTACGGTGACGCCTGAAGCATGCGGTAGCATGCGGCCCATGCCTTCCGACTCCACCGTTTGGCCCGACTGGGTTCAAGACGCGGTCTTCTACCAGATCTTCCCTGACCGGTTCGCCAAGAGCTCGCGCGTGCCGAAGGCCGGCCATATTGAAGCTTGGGATTCACCACCGACCGTGCACGGCTACAAAGGCGGCGACCTGCTTGGCGTCGTCGAACATCTGGACTACCTAAGCGAGCTGGGCGTGAACGCGCTCTACCTCAACCCGGTGTTCGCGTCGGCCTCCAATCATCGCTACCACACGCTTGATTACTTCCGGATCGACCCGATGCTCGGCGGTGGCGCTGCTTTCCGCGAGCTGCTGAGCGCCGCGCACGATCGCGGCATGCGCGTGGTCCTCGATGGCGTCTTCAACCACGCCAGCCGCGGGCTGTTGCAGTTCAACGACATCCTCGAGAACGGCTCGGGCAGCGCCTACCTCGACTGGTTCCACGTGCATAGCTACCCGCTCAACGCCTACGGCGGTGGTCCGCTCGGCTACGACGCGTGGTGGGGATTGCCGGCTCTACCGAAGTTCAACACCGAGACGCCGGCGGTGCGCGAGTTCCTGTGGCGCGCCGCCGAGTACTGGCTTGAGCAGGGTATCGACGGCTGGCGCCTAGACGTGCCCAGCGAGATCGAAGACGACGAGTTCTGGCGCACCTTCCGGCGGCGCAGCCGCGCCGTTCGCCCGGACGCCTACATTGTCGGTGAGATCTGGACGGACGCCTCGCGCTGGCTGAAGGGCGACATGTTCGACGGGGTGATGAACTATCCGCTCACGCGCGCTATCTACGGCTTCGTTGCGCGCGAGTTGGCGCAGCAGGAACTGGCGCAGAGCGGCCTGCACGCTCTTGCCCTGCTCGACGCACCCGGCATGGTAGCTGAGGTGGAACCTCTCCTCAGCGCCTACCCGGCCGGCGCGGTTGCCAGCCAGCTCAACCTACTCGGTTCGCACGACACGCCGCGGCTGCTGACCAGCCTGTGTGGCGACCTCGCGGCCGTGCGTCAGGCCTTACTACTACTGTTCGCCTTCCCTGGAGCGCCGTGCCTCTACTACGGTGACGAGATCGGCCTGACAGGTGGTCACGATCCCTACTGCCGCGCGGGCATGCCGTGGGAGCAGCGCGACACCTGGGACTTGGGCCTGCTTGACTTCGTGAAGCGCTTGACCAGGCTGCGCTCTGAGCAGGTGGCGTTGCGCCGCGGCGCAACACGTGTGAGCGCGCCCAAGGACCACTTAGTGGCGATAGCCCGCGGCGAGATATGCGCGGCGCGCCCCGAACTGCTGGTGCTGGCGAACAGCTCCGGAGCAACCTCGACCGTCCCTGTGGCCACGCTGCCGCTGGGGCGTTACCGTGACCTGCTCACCGACCGCGAGCTCACTCAAGCGCTCGGCGCCCCGCTGGTGCCGGCGCGAGGCGGGCTGATGCTCAAGCCGATCGACTGAACTGCGCCACCGCTCAAATGGGTGGCGCAGCCCAGCCGAGCGGTTGCGCTCAGTTCTCCTGCAACAGGATGCTGCTCTCGTCGCCGATCACCATGCGGTGGGTGCTAGGCCGACCTTTGTGGCTGCCCACGCGCACGTCGTCGCCGATGAGGCTGGCCTGCAGACGCGGCCCCACCCCTTCGATGACGCTGCGAGCGCCCACCACGGAATACTCGATCTCGGCGTTGCGCACCACGCTGTCCTCGCCGATCGAGGTGAACGGCCCTATGTACGCTCCCTCGACGGTGGCGCCGGGGCCTATGAGGACCGGACCGAAGATGGTGGTGTCGCGCACCACGGCGCCGGCGCTGATCACGACCTCACCAACCAGCACTGTGCGCTCCGTGGTGCCCTTTACGTCACGTTTGACGCGCGTCAACAGCAGGCGGTTGGCGTCGAGGATGTCGTCGGGCTTGCCGGTGTCTTTCCACCAGCCCTCAACCTCGACCGGCACCACCGAGCCGCCCGTTTCGATGAGGCGCTGGATGGCGTCCGTTATCTGGTACTCCCCCTTGGCGCCCGGCTCCAAGCCGTCGATCATGTCGTGGATGCGCTTGTCGAAGACGTATACGCCGGCGATGGCCAGGGTGCTGGGCGGCTCCGCGGGCTTCTCCACCAAGCGCGTGATGTGCTCGCCGCTCACGACCGCCACTCCCAGCGACCGAGCCTCGTCGACGGTTACCGGCACCAAGGCCATTACGGCGTTGTCCTCGCCCCGCCTGAAACGCTCCACGAACGGCCGGATGCCCCCCTCGAAGAGGTTGTCGGAGAGGTACATGACGAACGGGTCGTCGCCCAGGAACGCGCGCGACACCTCTACGGCGTGCGCCAGGCCCTTCGGTGGGTTCTGGAGGATGTACTCGAAGGTGGCGCCGTCGTAAGCGGCTAGCGTCTCCTTGATGGAATTGATGGTCAGGTAGCTAACCACGACGCCGATGTCGGTAACGCCGGCCTCTACTAAATTGTCAACGGCGTGGTGGATGAGCGGCTTGTTGGCGACCGCTATCGTCGGTTTGGGTTTGAGGCTGGTAATGGGCCTCAGCCGCGTGCCGAGGCCTGCGGCCAAGATAAGTCCCTTCATCTCGTTCCTCCAATGGAAGGCGGCGCATGGTCGGGCGCTCTATGGTGCGCCCAGCGGGTGGCGCCGCTTACTGCCACACTCGAAGATACCGTGAGACCGAGCGGTGAGCACACGCAGTTGCGGAGCTTAGTACCCCGCGATCATCCCACTGACGCCCGTGGCCAGGAGTCAACGGTACGATGAGGCATGGTAACCACCTCCGATATCCGCCTCAGTGTTCGCACGGATGACGACGGCGTCGAGGCTATCCGCTGGCAGGCCGACGACTCTCCCGAACCTGGTATCCACGACGCCGGCGCGATGATCCTCGCGCTCTGGGACGGCGAGAAGCGCAACGCCCTCCGCATCGATCTGTGGGTCAAGGAGCTCACCGTCGATGACATGAACGATTTCTTCTTTCAGACGCTGCTGTCGATGGCAGATACTTACAGCAAAGCAACTAAAGACGCCAACTTAGCGAGCGAGATCAAGCTGTTCGCTCGCGACTTCGCAGAGAAGGCGTCCAAGGCCGCGGCGCTATCGAGAGGCGACGCCATCAGCTGACCGCCGCCCTTAGCGGCGCTTGCCCAGCCAGCCGCGACAGGGCGCAGTCAGCGAGAGGAGCAAGGGGTAAGAGATGAGCATCACCGTAGCCAAACCGCCGCCCGGCATGGGCCGGCTCGAGTTGGGCCGCACCATCCCATCGCTGCTTGACGAGTCGGTCGACGTAAGTCCGAACGAGCTGGCCTTCAACCAACGCGATTCCTCGGCGCAGGACGGTTGGCGTCACTGGTCGAACCGCGACTTCAAGAGGCAGGCCGAGAACCTGGCGCTGGGGTTGCGCGCCGCCGGTTTGGTGGCTGGCGATCGAGTGGCGCTGTTCACCGCTTCGGACATGAGCTTCGTGATCGGCGACATGGCTTGCATGATCGGCGGCCTCGTCGGCGTGCCTGTCTACTTGACGCACACCCCCGAAGCCATCGAACATATCCTCACCGAGAGCGAGTGCCGCGCCGTGCTGGTCACCGACCGCAACCTGCTGGGACGCATGACCGTCCTGGCTGCCGACGTCGACAGCGTGAAGCTGCTCGCGGTGGCCGACGCCCGCGCCCTGGACGGTTTCGTGGCCGGCGCCGCCTGGAGAGGGCGTCGCGTCACCACTTACGCGGCCCTGGAAGCCGAGGGTGCCGAGGTCATGGCGCGCGAACCGCAACTGGTGGAGGAGTACAAGGCCGCGCTCGACGCCACCGAATTAGCCACCATCATCTACACCTCCGGCACCACGGGCGTTCCCAAGGGCGTGATGCTCAGCCATCAGAACCTCAGCAGCAACGCCATCGCTGCCATGACCGACATGCGCAACTTTCAGCGCGGCCCTTCCGAGACGGTCCTGTCGTTCCTGCCGCTTAGCCACATCTTCGCGCGCACCCTTCAGTACGCCAACATGTGGTTCGGCTCGAGCATCTACTACGGAACGCCCGACTCGGTGCGCGAGGACCTGCTTGAAGTCAGGCCTAGCTTCATGGCCGCCGTGCCGCGTGTGCTGGAGAAGTCATGGGAGCGCATCCAGGCTGCCGGCGACGACTTCACCGGCATCAAGAGCGTGCTTTACCGGCGCGCGCTCGCTTTCGCGGGCAGCTACGATGTGCTGGATCCCGCCTCGGGCGTCAAGGCGCTTGAGCGCGGCCTGCTCGACCGCCTGGTCTACGTCCGCTGGCGCGACGCGCTTGGTGGCCGCATCAAGATGATCATCGTGGGAGGCGCGGCGTTGCGGCCCGAGTTGGTGAACATCCTGGGCGCTGCCGATATCGACGTGCTGCAGGGCTACGGCCTCACTGAGACCAGCCCTGTCATGACCTTCAACCGTCAGGGCCGCAACCGGCCAGGAACCGTCGGTGAGGTGCTGACTGGCACCGAGGTGGGCCTTACCGAGGAGGGCGAGGTCCTGGCGCGCGGCCCCAACGTGATGATGGGTTACTTCGCACGCCCCGAAGAGACAGCCGAGGTGATCGACGAAGACGGCTGGCTTCACACCGGCGACCTGGGGGCGCTCGAAGACGGTTACCTCAGCATCACCGGTCGCATCAAGTACCTCTTCAAGCTGTCGACAGGCAAGTACGTAACGCCCGAGCCTCTCACCGACCAGCTCGAGGCCAACCCGCTCATCAGCACCGCCATCGTCACCGGTGACGGCCAGAAGTACTGCACCGCGCTGCTGTTCCTCGATCACGAGGCGTTGAAGACGCGCTACGGCAAGGTTGACGAGTCGCTACTGCAGGACGAGCGCTTGCGCGCCGATCTGGCGGCCGCCATCACCACCGCTAACTTAGGCATGTCGCACTGGTCGACGGTAAAGCGCGCCGCCGCGGTGCTCGACGAGCTGAGCATGGAGAGCGGCGAAATCACTCCCAAGCTGAGCATCCGCCGCGACAAAGTGATAAGCAAGTACCGGCCGGTGCTAGAAGCGCTCTACCGCGAGGAGGCCGCCCCGCCGCATTCGCTGTTCGTGGCTGTGTGACCGCAATGCGCGGCTGGGAGAGGCGTTGGCAGCAGCCGCGGCGTGTCGGCCCGGTGGCCGGTATTAGTCGTCGTCACCGTCGAGCGTGAGAAGCGCTCGGTAAAGGTCGGGGCGGCGGTCACGGAAGAAGCCCCAACCGGCGCGGGCGTCCTGCGCCGCGCTGAGGTCGAGGTCGGCGTAGAGGACCATCTCGGATTTGTCGTCGCCGTCGGCGAGCAACTCGCCGCTGTAATCGGTTATGAACGACTTGCCATAGAAGGTGGCATTGCCCTCCCTCCCCACGCGGTTCGCGGCCGCCACGTACGCCACGTTGGCCACCGCGTGGCCGATCATCACACGCCGCCACATCTCGCGCGTCTCCAGCGCCCCCGCCTCCTCCGGCTCACTGCCGATGGCGGTGGGGTAGAGCAACAGGTCGGCGCCCTTCAGCGCCATGATGCGCGCCGCCTCCGGGAACCACTGGTCCCAGCAGATGCCCACGCCGATGGCGCCGAAGCGGGTGCGCCACACCTTGAAGCCGCTGTCGCCAGGGTTGAAGTAGTACTTCTCCTCGTAACCTGGGCCGTCGGGGATATGGCTCTTGCGGTAGACGCCTAAGTTGGTGCCGTCGGCGTCGATCATGGCTAGTGAGTTGAAGTAGGCCTGACCGGCGTGCTCGAAGAACGAGATGGGCAGCACCACGCCCAGCTCCGCGGCCAGGGCGGAGAAGCGCTGCAGGAACGGGTGGTCTGCCACCGGGTGCGCGAGCGCGAACAGCTCCTCACGCTCGAGCTGCGGGAAGTAGACGTTCTCGAACAGCTCCTGCAGCAGGATGACGTTGGCACCGTTGGCGGCGGCCTCGCGCACGAAGCGCTCGGCCTTGCCTAAGTTGTCTGCCAGCACGTGCGAGCAGCTCATCTGCACCACGGCCAGCTTGAAGCGGCGCTCGGGGCGCCGCGGTAAGGCGTCAAGCACGGTCTACCTCCCCTTCGGGTCGTTGTTGCGTCACGCAGTGGAAGGCACCGCCGCCGGTGATTAGGTTGACGGCGCTCAGGCCTATCACCTCGCGGCCCGGGAAGAGCGGGCGCAGCACCGCCAGTGCCGCTTCGTCGTTCACGTCCTGGTAGGTAGGCACCACCACGAAGCCGTTGCCGACGTAGAAGTTGGCGTAACTGAGGGCCAAGCGGCCACCCTCGAGCTCCATGCGCTTGGCGGGCAACGGCAGTTCGACCACGCGGTAGTGCTGGCCCTCCGCGTCGCGGAGCGCGCGTAGCTGCGCGAGGTTGCGGGCCATGCTGGCGTGGTTGGTGTCGCTCTCGTCGGGTTCGACCGAGCAGATTATGGTGCGGTCGTCGCTGAAACGCACGATGGTGTCGATGTGTCCGTCGGTGTGGTCACCCTCTAGGCCGCCATCGAGCCACACCACCTCTGTCACGCCGAGTTGGTCGCGTAACGCCGTTTCCAGCTGCGCCGTACCAAGGCCGGGGTTGCGGTTGGGTTCTTGCAGGCATGAGCGCGTGGTGAGGCATACGCCTAGGCCGTTGATCTCCAGCGCGCCGCCCTCCATCACCACTGGCACCTCGAAGCGGCGCATGCCCAGCCGCGCCGCCAGCGCGGCAGGGGCGCGGTCGTCGTCATCCCACGGCGCGTACTTCTTGCCCCAGGCGTTGAAGCGCCAATCGGTGAGCGCCACCCTGCCACTACTGGCCTGCTTGACGAACAGCGGGCCGTTGTCGCGGAACCAGACGTCGTTCAGCGGCAGCCGGAAGTAGTCGACGTTAGCGAGGATGCGGCTGGCCTGCGCGGGATGGAGTCGCGCTGCGGTCTCGCTCAGGCGCAGGCGGGCGTCGTCCTCGGCCTCGGCGTCGCGGACGTTGAGCACCACTGGCTCGAAGCGCGCTATCGTCACCACCAGCGCGGCGAACTCGGCGCGCACCCCGCTTAAGTAACCGAGCCACAACTCGTCGTCGAACGGCCAACTGGTGTGCGTGGCGGCGTGCGGGCGCCACTCGGGTGGCATTGCGAAACCTAGCGCGGCGGGGGCGTGGTCTTTGGTCATGCAGAGGCTAGTGTAGGCCGTAGGCGCCGCGCAAGGGCCCCGCGCCAAGACCGGCACCGTCCAGATCTCGGCTGAACAGGGCAAACGTGCTAGCGTGGCGTGCTCGGGGCTTATATACAACTCCGCGGGCGCGAACCCTCTAGCCGGCGCGCCTCGCTTCCGCCCCGCTCGCCGGAGGATAGCAGTGATCAAAGACAGTCCCGACCGCAGGTTAAGTGTGCACGACGCCGACGAGCTTTACAGCATCAGCTCGTGGTCGAACGGTTACTTCGGCGTCGCCCGCGACGGCCGCTTGACGGTCACGGTGAAGGGCAGCGAGCCGGTCGCCATCAACGGAATCGTCGACGGCCTGCTGGAGCAGGGCGGCGCTCTGCCGCTGGTGTTGCGCTTTCCCGGCATCCTTAAGGATCGCCTCGACCGTATCAACGAAGCGTTCGCCGCGTCCATCGCTGAGGCCGGCTACCAGAACCGCTATCAGGGCGTGTACCCCATCAAAGTGAACCAGCGCCGGGTGGTGCTGGAGACCATCGCCAGCTACGGCGCGCGCTACCACACCGGCCTGGAGGCTGGCAGCAAGGCTGAACTGGCGTTATGCCTGGCGCACGAAACCGACGACGAAGCGCTGCTGTGTTGCAACGGCTTCAAGGACGACGACTTCATCCGCTTGGCGCTATGGGGTCGCAAGTTGGGGCGCAAGGTCATCATCACCCTCGAGAAGGCAGGCGAGCTCGAGCGGGTGCTGCGCATCAGCCGCGAGATGGGCGTCGAGCCACTGCTTGGCGTGCGCTTCAAACTGCACGCGCGCGGCACCGGGCAATGGGAGGCTTCGGGCGGTGACGACGCCAAGTTCGGCCTCACCGCGGCGGAGCTCATCCACGTGGCGCAGCGCGTGAAGGAAGAGGGGCTGGAGCAATCGCTGGTGCTGCTGCACTGCCACGTGGGCAGCCAGCTCACCGACATCCGCAGGATCCGCTCCGCTATCCGTGAAGCCGCGCAGGCCTACGTGGAACTGGCCGAGATGGGCGTGGGCATGAAGTACTTGGACGTGGGTGGCGGCCTAGCGGTGGACTACGACGGCAGCAAGACCACCTACTACGTGTCGGCCAACTACAACCTGCGCGAGTACGCCGATACCGTGGTGTACACCATCCAGGAAGCCTGCAAGGAGTGGGAGGTGGCCGAGCCGATTATCGTCACCGAATCGGGCCGGGCCCTCACCGCCCACCACGCCGTGTTGGTGGTGCCCGTGGTGGACGCCATCGGCCCTACCATCGAGCAGGTGGAGTTGCCGCCCCTGACGGGCGAGGTGCACGCGCTGGTGAAGGACATGCAGGAGCTCGACGGCGCCATCACCGTGAAGACCTACCGCGAGGTCTACAACGAGGCGGTGAGCAACAAGGAAACGATGCATAGCCTCTTCGACCTTGGCTACCTGAGCCTATTGGAGCGCGCCCGTATAGAGCAGCATTACAACCGCATCCTCACGCGGGTGGCCAAGATCGTCGAGACGCTCGATTACGTGCCGGAGGAGTTCGAACTGCTGCCGCGCATGCTGGCCGACAAGTACGTGGTGAACTTCTCGCTGTTCCAGAGCCTGCCCGACCACTGGGCAATCAAGGCGCTCTTCCCTATCGTGCCGTTGCAGCGCCTCAACGAGCAACCTACCCGCAACGCCACTTTGGTCGACATCAGCTGCGATTCCGACGGCAAGATCGAGCGGTTCATCGACCTGCGCGACGTCAAGACCGCTTTGCCTGTCCATCAACTCCGCAAAGGCGAGCCATACAACCTCGGCATCTTCCTCACCGGCGCCTACCAGGACGTGCTCGCTAACGCTCACAACCTGTTCGGACGGGTGAACGAGGCGCACGTGCGCCTCGGCAAGCAAGGACCCGAGGTGGAGCTTTACGTCGAGGGACAGAAAGCGCGCCGCGTCATCTACAACATGGGTTACGAGACGCCAGACCTACACGCCGCTGTTTCCGAGCAGGCCGAGGAGCTTAGGGCCAAGGGTGACCTTTCAAGCGAGGAGGTTGCCGACTTTCTGGCGCTTTACGACCGTGAACTGGTGGGCTACACCTACCTCGAGGCACTGTGAGCGAGGAGCTGTGAACGGGCCCGATGGCGGCGAGGTGTTCGAGTCGGATTTCAGGCTCAGCGACGGCCGTCGGCCGGTGGCGGGAGCGGTGTTGCTGCACCAAGACGGTCGCGTGCTGCTGCAGCATCGCGACGACAAACCCGATATCGACTCGCCGGGGCAGTGGTCGTTGTTCGGCGGTGGCCAGGACGAGAACGAGACCCCCGAAGGCGCCATGTGCCGTGAGATCGGCGAGGAGATCGACTTCACTCCCACTGCCTTTAGGCCGCTGCTACTTCTGCATGGTTGGACGACGGAGTTCCACGTCTACCTGGCCGGCATCGACCGCTCTCTCGAGCAGTTGACGTTACGGGAGGGCCAGGGTTTCGGGTTCTTCGGCATCAACGAGGCGTTGCAGCATCTCGACCTCACCGAGGTGGCGCGCATCGCGCTCGAAGCCACGCAGCTGTTGCAGCGGCAGGCGCCGGATGACGCGGTGCTGCTACCGGGTTGGTGATCCGGATTGGTGAAGGGGCTCGGCCAGGCGGGTGTGTGAGGAGCCGCTTCGGAGCTCGTAACTGACCCCGTCGCGGCCTAGCTCAGTGGCGGCGAACACGGTCTGCGCCTCAGCTACGACCTCCCTACCGCCATCCGGTAGGGCTGGCAGGTGGACGAGCACCAGTCGCTTCGCCCCCGCTTCGGCGGCAACGCCTGCTGCGTCAGCGGCGCTGGAGTGGCCTGGGAACGGTCCGGTGGCCTCGTGCACCAACAGGTCGGCGTTGGCCGCTAAGCGCGTTATGGCGGCGCTGCGCTCGGTATCTGCTGAGTAGGTCGCCACGCCGCCACTGCGCTTACTGCGGACGCGCACGCCTATGACCGGCACCGCGTGCTTGCCTGGCGAGGAGTGCACCTCCAGGTCGTCGTTGTCGAGGACCAAGGCGTGCTCGGTAGCGTCGACCGGATGATAGATGAGACTAGGGTAGTTGGGCCAATCAGAGACGTCGAAGGCGGCTTGGAGGCGCCTTAGCTGCGCGAGCGCCGTTGGTAGACCGTAGACGTCGAAACTGTCGCGGTGCCCGGCGAGCCATAACCGTTCCATCAGCAGCGGGAACCCGCCCACGTGGTCGGCATGCTCATGCGTGACGATGAGCCCTGTCACGCGCTGGAGATCTAATTCAGAAGCGAGGAGTCGTTGGGCGGCGTCGCCGCCACAATCGATCACTACTAGGGAGTCGCCCGCTTCGAGCGCCAACATCGTGGTGGTGCGGTACTTATCGGACAGTGCCGCGCCAGTACCTAACAGGTGCAGCTTGGACACGAGAACACCTCACGCCGATGTTACGGCAAGGTGGCCGCGTTGAGCGCGACGTTCGGCACGTCGCCCATTGGCTCAAGGGCCGCTGCCATAGCAACGAAATCGCTCGAGTTCAGCGACCGCTCCATTCCGGCCTGCGTTTCGCTAGGAAGGCGCTTACGCCCTCCTTCTGGTCGTCAGTCCCGAACAGCAGGTAGAAAGCGTTGCGTTCGAACTCGAGGCCCTCCTCGAGCGCGCTGTCCAACGCCTTGCCGATGGCGCTCTTGGCTTGTCTTACCGCCAGCGGAGCTCGCGCCGCTACTTGCTGCGCCAGCTCAAGCGCGGCGTCCAAGTAACCGTCGACGGGCGTTACGCGGTTCACCAAGCCGAAAGCCAACGCCTCCTGAGCGTTCAGGGTACGGCCGGCCAAGATCACCTCGCTAGCCAGGTACTTGCCGAGCTGCCGCGTGAGACGCTGCGTGCCGCCAGCACCGGGCATAATCCCTAAGTTCACCTCGGGCTGGCCTAGCTGCGCGGATTCCGAGGCGGTGATCATGTCGCATAGCAGCGCCAGTTCCAGGCCGCCGCCCAAGGCGTAACCGGAGACGGCGGCGATGAGCGGAGTGCGCACGCGGCGGAGAGCTTCCCAGCTCTCGAAGCGGTACCCGCTGAGCATGTCGGCGACCGCCATGCCCTCCATCTCGGTCACGTCGGCGCCGGCGGCGAACGCCTTGTCGTTACCGGTGATGACGATGCAGCCGACGCGATTGTCACGGTCGAAGGAGCGAGCCGCGGCGGCTATCTCGGTCAGCGTCACCTGGTTGAGCGCGTTGAGACGCTTGGGCCTATCGATGCGGATCAGGCCCACCGTGCCACGCTCACCCTCGACCCGCTCGACCACGATGTTCTCGTAGTCGCTCACCTTCAGGCCGTTTCGGAGTCGGCGAACAGCACCGTGACGATGCCCTTGGCGAAGCTCATCAGGTCGGCGCCGAGAGCGCGGTTCTCTGGTGAGCGCATGGCGGCGTCGAAGGTGGCGCGATCGGGGAAGTGCATCTCGGCTATGAGCACGTACTTCGGTTCGCCGCCGAAGGCGTCGGCCGTGACGCGGTTGGCCACCAAGGCACTCAAGCCGGGCACCTTCTTGGCCAAAGGTGTGTGCGTCTGTTCGTAATGCGCGAAGAAGGCCTCTTCGTCGGCGGGACGTTCGTAGAGTGCAATCAGCTTGACCATTCAGTTCTCCTTGGTGTCGTCACGTTGACGCTCGCGCCAACGTTCACGCAGGCGGTCGAAACCGCCCTCTAGCTTCGCGGCGTCGACGATGACCTGCACCGTCGAGCCGGTGGCGATCAAGTCGCCGAGTTCGCTGTGCGCTTCGCAGCGCGCCGTGACACGGTTGCCTTCGTGCGATTCGAGTACCGCTTGAAGTGTCACGCGCATGCCGGGCAGCGCTGAGGCTAAGTGTGTGACCGCTACTGCGTGGCCAATGCCCGCCTCGCCATCCTCCAAGAACGGCAGGATTATCTTGCGGCTCACCAGCTCCATGTGCTTCGCCACCCAGTAGGTGGCGTACACGGGATGGAGCTTGCCGAGGCGCCCGTCGACGCGGTCCTCGAAGTCGACGGTCATGGCGTCGGTGACCAAGATCTCGTGCTCGGTACGGTAAGCATTGGGGATGGGGCGCATGGTCTTACCCTTCCTGCCGTAGCTGCGCGAAGCTGGCGCCGCCGGCGGTCACTAGACGCCTCAGCAGTCCGTGTGGGGCGAACCGTTCGCCGCCAACCTCGTCGTGCAGCGACGCCAGCGCCGTGCACAGATCGCTTAGGCCGAGCTCGGCTCCCCACGCGAGCGGCCCCTCGGGGTAGTTGACACCAAGGCGCATGGCCAGATCGATGTCGGCGTTGGAGGCTAGCTGCTCGGCCACGGCGCTGACCGCCTCGTTGAGTAACAGCGCGAAGATACGGAACGCCGCGCCGCCAGGTTGGTCGGGCATAGCCAGCACCGTTACGCCCAGGCGTGCCAGCAGCCCGCGCGCCTGAGCCAGCTCGGCGCTGGCGCCCGTCACCGGTGCGAGCAGCTCGAGGGTGAGTGGAACAGCCGACCACTGAGGCGGCGATGTGGCCGTGAACCTCGCCGGTGGCGGCAACAGGCTGAAGCCGATGGTTGCGGCCGGGTTGCTGGAGCTCGCTGTGTTTTCGGAAGCTGTCCCGTCGGCTCCCCTGCTGGCGGCGCGGCTGGCGCCCGCGAAGGCGCTGGCACTGTGCGCCCAACACAGCACGAGGCGTGGCGCCGTTGCATTGGCGGGTAGGACCAGCTTCTCCTCGAGCGTCAGGCGCGCGTCGAGGATCAACGCCGCCTGGCTAGGGTCGGGGCTGAGGGCGGTTGCGGGAAGGTTGCGGCGCAGGTGGTCTGCGGCCGCGCCGCTACCCATGACGTGGACCAGCGGCAGGTCGCCGGCCGCTGCCGGTCCGCTGTCCTGCTGAGTGTCTTCCGGCTGCGGGCGCGGATAGCGATAGAAGCCGTGACCGCTCTTGCGGCCCAAGCGACCGGCGCTCACCAGCGCCTGCTGCAGAGGGTGCGGTCGGTAGCGCGGTAGTTGGTAGAACGCTTCGTAGACGCTGAGCGTGGCGGCTAAGTTGACGTCGAGGCCGATGAGGTCGAGGAGTTCGAAAGGACCCATGCGGAAGCCGGCGGAGCGTAGGCTCGCGTCGATGACGGCCTGGTCGACACCCTCGCCCAGCAGCCGCAGCGCTTCGCCGTAGAAGGGCCGCGCTACGCGGTTGACGATGAAGCCGGGGCTGTCTTGCGCCAAGACCGGTTCGCGGCCTAACGCACGCGCCACGGCCAAGGCCTCCTCGACCAAGGCGGGAGCGGTCCTGACGCCTGGGATCACCTCCACCAAGCGCATCAGTGGGGCGGGGTTGAAGAAGTGGACGCCGACGACTCGCTCGGGCTGTTGGCAGGCTGAAGCTATGGCGGTGACGGGCAGGGTGGAGGTGTTGGTGGCTAGACGCGCCGCCGGCGCCACCTGTTCCAACTTGGCGAACAGCTCTCGCTTGAGATCGAGGCGTTCGGGGGCGGCCTCGAACACCCAGGAACTGGTGGCGGCGGCAGCCAGTTCGGTGCTGAAGCCGAGCCGCGCCAGCAACGCTTCGGGCGCTTCGGACAGGCGCCCCTTGCCGGCCAGCATGGTGAAGGTGTCGGCGAGGGCGCGGCGAGCTTCGTCATGGATGTTCTCAGCCGGGTCGATGACGGTGACGTAGGCGCCGGCCTGCAGTGCCAACTGGGCTATACCGCGCCCCATGGTGCCGGCGCCCAGCACCGCCACGTTTTGAGCGGCCAACGGGTTAGTTGCCATCGTCTTTGACTATAACTGCGCCCGCACCACCCCTGCCGCTGCGCCTAAGTTGCTCGAGCTGACCGTCCGGGTTGCGGCTCATCGCTCGGGGTGACCGGCGCGTTCCAGCATGGCGTCGATCTGCAGCGCAAGGTAGAGCTTGGCGAGCGTCTCAGGACGCCTCAGCGGCTCCTGCACCAGCTCCTCGATGCGCTTGAGGCGGTAGCGCAGGGTGTTCACGTGTACGTGCAGCTCGGCCGCCAAGGACTGCAGGTCGTCGGGTGAGCGCAAGAAAGCCTGCAGCGTACGCCATAGCTTGCCTTGTGGGTCGGCGGCCTTGACGGCGCCCAGCAACCGGTCGCGCAGGGCGATCAGGTTGCCAGGCGGCTGCTGCTGCAGCACCCAGTAGACGGGGTCAAGCTCGTCGAACCAGGCGAGCCCAGCGCTGCTCGACAGCGACTGCAGTGCCAGCATGGCTTGGTGGTAGGCATCGGCCACGCCGGTCAGGTCGTTGCGCGGCAGGCTCAAGCCTAGCCGCACCTCATCGCCCTCCTCGGCTGCCTGCGCGGCCCGGAGCAGCGGCGCGGCGTGCGCCTGCGGTGCGCCGGTGGCGAACACCCACAGGCAGTGGTGGGAGCGCGTCTCCGAAAGAACGCCGTAGCCCAGCGAGCCGAAGTACTCCTCGCCCGCCTCGCGCACACGCTCGAGCTGCTGATACTGCTTTGCTTGAGCAGCTCTACCCACCAGCAGCCGCGGCCCCACCTCGGCAACGGCCACCAGATATTGCGCTTCTTCGCCTAGCCCCACAGCGGCGAGGCGCGTTCCGAGTTGCGGCGCGGCCTGTGGACCGGCTAGCCACTCGGCCAGCAGGGCGCTGCGGGCGCTGCTGTCACGGCGTGCTTCGGCGCTGCGTTGCAGGGCTGCGGATAGCAGCAGTGTGCGCGCCAACTCTAGCCACGGCATGGCAGCAGCCGTGACGTCGAAGGCCACCAGCACGCCGCGGAGGCGACCCGCGGCGCTGAGGCGCAACGTCAGCGCCTCACGCCCGGCTAAGCGCGTGCGTCCTTCGGGCCAATTCATCAGCTGGGCCACGCCGGCTTCGTCGCGCCGAGGGCGCCAACCACCGCGGCCGGCGCGGGCCATGACCTCGCCCCACGGCGTGAGCAGCAGCAGGTCGGCGTTGGTGAGGCGGTGGACGCGCTCCAGTAGGTCGCGTTCTGGCTTGGAGCCGGCCAAGCCCGCTAGCAGGTAGCTCTGAGGCGAGGCCAAGGCGGCCAGCCCGAGTGGCGCCGCCTCCACTAAGTTGCGCAAGGCTGCCTCCTGCACGCGAGCCAAGGCGACCGACGGGGGCGCAGTGATCAGGGTGATGGCCAGCTCGGCGGCGCGCGCGGCCAACTGTTCGGGCAGCGTTCGGCGCTGCGGGGTGAGACCGTGAACTATCACAGCCGGAGGCGGCGTCAGAAGTGGGTCGCCGCTTGGGCGCGGTAGCGTGAAAGGTGCGTCGCTGAGGCGCAGGTCGCTGCTGCCCAGCCATGGGAGGTCGGCCGGGTCGTGGGCCCAACGGACGGCGCTGAAGCTGGTGGTATGGCTGCCTGTTACCAGCTCTAGGCCCAGTTCGGGCAGCGCTAACAGCGCGGCGACGGTGGGAGCGGAGGGCTCGCCGGGCACATTGACCATGCTTTCATTGTACTTAACACGAAGTATTGGAATATCATTGTGGGAAGCTACGATTGAAGCTGGAGCGGGCGCTTCATAAACTAATCGTCTGATGCATTCCTCGAGTACACGTGACTTCCGTAACGCTATGGGCCGCTTCGCCACCGGAGTGACGGTGGTAACCATGCGTGGTCCGGCCGCCGATCACGGCCAGCGCAATCGGCGCCTTCACAACGCATAGATCCCGGCCAGGTTGCGCCCCTGTTCGTAGTAGTCCATGCCAAACCCGAACACGTAGCGATCCGGCACCTCGACCCCGACGTAATCGGCTTCCATTCCGGGCACGCACCGGTCGTGCACCTTGCGCGCGAGCACGGCGATGCGCACCTGGCTGGCACCCTCGCGCACGCAGGCCTGGCGCACCTCGCGCAGGGTCTGGCCTTCATCGAGGATGTCATCGACCAGCAGCACGCTGCGCCCAAGCATTGGCACTTGCGGATGACGCAACCAGGTCAGGCCCTCACCGCGGGTCTTGCCGCGATAACGGGTGGCGTGCAGGTAATCGAATTCCAGGTCGACGTGGATGTTGAGCGCCAGCAGCGAGGCAAACAACATGCCGCCATGCATGATCGTCAGATAGAGCGGGTGCTCGCCGGCGTAATCGGCATCGATCTGTTCGGCCAGTTGCACGATGCGCGCTTCCAGCGTGGCGCGATCGAACAGGCGTTCGGCCGTTGCCATCGCTTTGGATAATTGCGGGGTATCGCTCATGGACAGCTTCCTCGGAAAAATTAAAACCAAAATT
>CAJDWL010000015.1_pt1 | contig 22704 bp, 19 predicted proteins | sample 7391591 | NCBI WGS metagenome assembly CAJDWL01 (sample SAMEA7055738, study PRJEB34461) | soil metagenome | biome: terrestrial ecosystem; feature: Peninsula; material: soil | place: Antarctica | collected 2016
AGGTGCGCGTGGTGCTCGACGGAGCTCACGACCCGGCGGCCGCGCGACGCCTAAGTGCTGAACTGGGATCCGGTTACGTACTGCTGTTCGGAGCGCTGGCGCGCAAGCAGGGTCAGGGGTGCCTGGAGTTGCTGGCGCCCCGAGCGCGAGCGGTGTTCCTGACCGACGCCGCGACGCCGCAGTGGGGGGGCGGCAGCTACGCTTGGCCAGGGGCGGTGTTCGAGCCCGACGCAGCGGTGGCGCTTGACGCCGCCTTGGAAGCGGCGGCGTCGGTAGGGGCTGCGCTTGTGGTTACCGGGTCGCTCTACCTGGCCGGGCGCGTGAGGCCGCTGCTGCGTGAGCGCGGCGAGCGCTTGAGCGCACCCTGGGAAGAGCAGATCAGCGCTTCAGCCTAACGGTCCATGCTGCCGGATACCACTAGCGACTTCGTTCAGCTCTTCGCCGCCGATGCCGCCCTGCCGTTGCGTGATCATCAGGCGCAGCTCATGTGGACTCGTGGCCATGTAGGTGGCGTCCTGCAGGCTGATGGCGCCAGTCAAGTACAGCTCCACCAAGTGCTGGTCGAACGTCTGCATGCCGCGCAGGTTGTCTTGCATCAGCGCTTCCTTGATAAGGGGCGTTTTGTCCTCGTCCTTGATGTAGTCGCGGATGAGCGGCGTGTTGATGAGCAGTTCGAGGGCCAGCACCCGACCACTGCCGTCGGCGCGCGGCAGGAGCCGCTGGCTGAGGATGCCCAATAGCGACTCGGCCAACAGGATGCGGATCTGGTCGCGTTCATGAGGCGGGAAGAAGTCGATGATGCGGTTGACGGTGCGGATGGTGTCGAGGGTGTGCAGCGTACTGAACACCAGATGGCCGGTCTGCGCCGCCGAGATGGCCGCTTCGACCGTCTCGCGGTCACGCATCTCCCCCACCATGATCACGTCGGGATCTTGGCGCATGGCGAACTTCAGGGCGCCCTCGAAGTCCGCGGTGTCGAGGCCGACCTCACGCTGGATGACGAGGCTCTTCTGGTTGCGATGAAGGATCTCGATCGGATCCTCGATAGTGATGATGTTACGCGCGAAGCGGCGGTTGACGAAGTCGACCATCGCGGCCAGAGTCGTGGTCTTCCCCGACCCTGTCGGGCCGGTCACCAGCACCAGGCCGCGTGGTTGGCTGGAGAGTTCACTTACTACCGAGCCAGGCAGGCCCAGTGTCTCGAAGCTGGGGATGGCGTCGCGGATGACGCGCATGACCACCCCGACGGAGCCGCGTTGGTGCAGCACGTTGCAGCGGAAGCGCGCCACGTTAGGGATGGTGAACGCGAAGTCGACCTCGTGACGGTGCCGGAACAGCTCGCGCTGCGATTCGCTCATCATCGCCAGAGCGATCTGTTCGGTCTGCTCGGGCGTGAGGGTGGGTACACCCTCGAACGGGAACAGTTCCCCGTCGACGCGCATATGCGGTGGCGCTCCGGCCTGCAAGTGGATGTCGGAGGCACCCTTGCTAACCATGTTGCGTAGCACGTCGGCGATTCGCACGCCGCGCCCTGCCGCGTCGATGTCGCTCATCGTCCGCCCCAAGCGGATTCGCTTATTGAAGCCATACAGCCAGTCTAGATGTCCACGGCAGCCTGTTGTTGTGACAAACCGCGCGGAGGCAGAGGCTGCTCACAGGATCTTGGACAGGAAAGCCCTAGTGCGCTCCTCGTGCGGGTGTGCGAAGAAGTGCTCAGGCGGACCGACCTCGACTAACTGACCGGCGTCCATGAACACGACTCTGTCACCGACTTCGCGAGCGAAGCCCATCTCGTGAGTCACCACCACCATGGTCATGCCCTCTTTGGCCAGGTTGACCATCACGTCGAGCACCTCGCCGATCACCTCGGGGTCGAGGGCGCTAGTGGGCTCGTCGAACAGCATGGCGGTGGGCTCCATGGTGAGCGAACGAGCTATCGCGACGCGCTGCTGCTGTCCGCCGGAGAGCTGACCGGGGTACTTGTCGGCCTGCTCGGGGATGCCCACCTTCTCGAGGAAGTAGCGGGCGCGCTCCTCCGCTTTGGACTTCTTCCACTTGCGCACCCGCGTAGGCGCGAGCGTGATGTTGTCGAGCACGGTGAGGTGTGGGAAAAGGTTGAAAGACTGGAACACCATGCCGGTCTCGCGGCGGATCTGGTCGATGGCACGCACGTCGTCGGTGAGCTCCACGCCGTCGACGACGATCTTTCCTTGCTGGTGCTCCTCGAGTCGGTTGATGCAGCGGATGAGCGTCGACTTACCCGAGCCAGACGGGCCGATCACCACCACCACCTCACCGCGGTTGACCGACATCGAGATGTCGCGCAGCACGTGGAACTCACCGAACCACTTGTTGAGCCCCTCGATGCTGATGATCTTGTCACCACCCTCGGGCGCGTCGGCGCGTACCGGTTGGCCTGCCGTAGCGGCGTTGATCACTTGCTTACCTCCGTAGTAGTCAGACGATACCGCAAGGCGAGCCGCCGGTGACGGCGCCTCATCGCTCGCCCACGCCGAGTCGCTTCTCGAGCTGGCGGCTGGCGATTGACATGCGGTAGGCGAAGAAGAAGTAGATCACTGAGATGAACATGAAGACCTCGAGCTTCACGCCGCCGGTGATGAACAGCGCTTCGGGTTGCACCGACACGATGTCGGCCACTTTGAAGAAATCGACTAGGCCGACGATGAAGACCAGCGAGGTGTCCTTGAACAGACCGATAGCCTGCCCCACGATGGCCGGGATGACGGCGCGCAACGCCTGAGGCAGGACGATGAGTTGCGTGGTTTGCCACGCCGACAACCCCAGCGCGCGCGCCGCTTCACCCTGACCGCGCGGCACGGCCTGGAGGCCGCCGCGGACGTTCTCCGCCATGTAGGCGGCCGAGAAGAGCGTGATAGCCACGTAGGCGCGCATGATGGCCGGCAGCGCATTGGCGTCGGTGTTGAGGATGAGCGGCAATAGTAGCGAGGCGATGAACAGCCACATGATGAGGGGCGCCCCGCGCACCACTTCGATGAAGCCGATGCAGGTGTACTTAATGGCCGGCAGTTTGCTGTTGCGGCCGAGCGCCAACGCTACACCGAGCGGGAAGCTTGGTACGAAACCCGTGAACAGGACCAGGGTGAGCATGAAGCCACCCCACTCCCTTACCGGTACCCTCGGCAAGAAGCCGCTACCAGGCGTAACGCCGGACAACAGGAAGTACCCGACTGGCAGCCACAAGGCCCAGGCCCAAGGAAGGAACTTGACGCTCCGAGGGAACTGCTTGCCTATGAAGTAGCCGATGAAGCCGAGCACCAGCACCAGGGGCCACAGGAACCTCACCGACGGCCAGAAGATGATGGCCACCACCGAGACGATGCCCACGAAGCCCTGGAAGGCGAAGAAGGCGCCAGACACGATCGAAGTGCGGCCGGCGGCGCCCGACATCATGCCCATCAGGCCCATCATCAGCGCCACGACTGTCAGGGGGCGCCACAGGAAGGCCATGGGGTAGCGGTAGACGCCGAAGAGTTTCATGTTGCGCCACACCTGACCCCACGAAGCGTCCACGAACACGAAGGTGAGGATGTTGAAGACGGCCCAAGCCACGATGACGCCGGTTATCACCGTCAGTACGGTGTTAGCTGGCGAGGAGAACAGGTTCTTCTTGAGCCAATAAGCGGGCCCACGGGTGATGACGGGCGCGGGACGCGGTTCGATCAGATCGTACATATCAGCGCTCCACCAAAGCGAGCCGGTCGTTGATAGTGTTGCCGACCAGGGAGAATGACAGGCTGATGGTCAGGTACGCGCCCACCAGCAGCAGCGCGATGGGGATGGCGGCGCCAGTCTGGTTGGTGACCACGCCGGCGATCACGAACAGCTCGGCATAACCAGCCAGCGACGCCAGCGAGGAGTTCTTGGTGAGGTTGAGGAACTGACTGATCAACGGCGGCATGACGATGCGCATGGCTTGAGGGAAAATCACAAGGGTGAAGGTCTGGTAACCCGACAAACCGATGGCGTTGGCCGCCTCGCGCTGCCCTTTCGGGACAGCTTGGATGCCGCCGCGCACGATCTCGCCGATGAAAGCCGAGGTGTAGATGACCAGCGCCAACAGCAACGCTAAGTAGTTGACGGTGAGGCGGATGCCGCCTTCGTAGTTGGTGACTGGTACGTGGGCGTTCGACTTCACCAGCGGCGCAACTGGCAAGATTTGGCTCTCCGCCTGCAGCGGTTCGGTAGTGGAGGCTCGGTCACTGGTGGCGGCCTGGCCGAAGGCCGAGAAGCGCCCACGACCGGCAGCAGGCGCCGCGTCGACCTCGGCCTCACCCTCGATCACGGGCCCCTTGAATATGGGCGTGCGCACCTGCCCATCACGGTCCGCCACGATGACGCGCTGGAAGTCGGTGATATCTAGCCGCAGGTCGACGCCGCTATAACCGCGGCCGGTGGTCGGGTCGATCTCCTCGCCGGCGTCGTACGTGCCATCGTCGTTGAGGTCGACGTAGATCGTGCCGATCGATGGGTAGTTGTGGAAGTGCAGCTTTAGACTGCGCTCGTCGGCGTCGGCCTGATCGACGAAGACCACGTCGAGGCTTTCGGCTTCGCTGGGGAGCACCAGCGGGAAGCGGAAGGTGGAGTTCACCTTCTGGCGCGACTCCACTAAGTTCGTACTGGAGGTGGTGAGGCTGGCGCTGGGAAGCGTGACGCGCACCGGCACGAACGGCGCCGGGGTCTTCTTGCCGTCGTCAGCAACGAAGCTAACTACGCCGCGTCCGCGGTCGGCGTTGAAGTCGAGGAGCAGGTTGGTGGGGATGGTCTTGTCGAGCGACGAGAGCCAGAAACCGCCGCCAGCAACAACCAGTAGCGCCACCGTTGGGTAGGGCCATACGCGCCCCACCACGTCGAGCTTGGCGAGGTGACGCTTGCGCAACAGCGTGGCGACTACCGCCACCACCACTGCCGACACCAGGTAAGGCACCCAAGCGCCGAAGCGATAGGTGGGATACAGAGCCGGGAACGCCAGGCCGATATTAGAGAGCAGTATTCCGCCTGGCAAAGCGACGGGGTTGCTGATGCGCGGTGGGAACGGCAATAAGATAGCTGAGTACCAGAAGACGATCTGCACCGCCAACGGAATGTTGCGGAGAACCTCGATATAGACCGTGGAGATACCGCGCACCAGCCAGTTGGCAGACAGGCGCATCACGCCCATCAGCACGCCCATGATGGTGGCCAGCGCCACTCCGATCAGGGCCACTTTCAAAGTATTGAGGAAACCTATGAACAGCGCCTTGGCGTATGTGTCGGTGACGTCGTATGGGATCGGCCGCTCCGCAATTGGGAGGCCGGATGGCTTGTTCAGGAAAGAGAAGTTGGCCGGTAGGTTCGCTTTCGCCAACGCCGTAGTAACGTTGTCGACCAGCACTCCCACGCCGGCTACCAGCAGCAAGACGAAGATGACCTGCGCCAGAATCCCTATTGTCTTGACGTTACGCCAGAACGGAACCACGTTCTCGCTCTTGCGTAGCCGCTTAGGAGCGGTTCGCATCGGCCTCCTATGAACTCACTTGAATCTTCGAAAGATTATCGCACATCGACATGCCGAAGGTGCCCATCAAATATTCGCAGTTCCGTTGACGGCGCGGCTCGCGATGACGCGCGAACCAGCACAGTCAGACCGTGCCCTGAACCGAGTCGAGGCGGTCACTACTGATAACCGCCTCGACTGTTCGGCTCACGAACCGGCCCTATTAAGGACCGATGCCTTTGGCTACGTGCTTAGTTGAAGGGGTAGCCGTAGATCAGGCCGCCCTCGTAGTACTGGCTGTTGAGGCCGCGCTCGAGGCCGAAGACGGAGCCCGAGCCCAAGTTGCGATCGAACATCTCGCCGTAGTTACCTACCGCCTTGATGGCGTTGTAGAAGGCGTTGGCCGACAGACCGAGCATCTCAACGTAGGTCTCGTTGCCGGGGGCGCCGAGCAGACGCAGGACCTGCGGGTCGCGGGCCGACACCAGCATCTCGTCTACGTTCGCCTGGGTCACGCCGTACTCTTCGGCGTTGAAGAGCGCGAAGACGGTCCACTTCACCACGTCGAACCACTGGTCGTCACCGTGCAAGACGGCGGGCCCGAGTGGCTCCTTGGAGATGACGACGGGGAGGATCTTGTGGTCGTCGGGAACGCGCAGACTCAGCTGGTACGAGACCAGGCCGGAGGTATCCGTGGTCCAACCGTCACACTGACCGTCGTCGTAGGCGGTGATAAGCACCGGCGCCGTCTCGAACAGAACCGGGGTGAACTGCACGCCTAGACCGGCGAGGGTGGTGCCTAAGTTGGTTTCGGTGGTGGTGCCCGACTGCACGCATACCGAGCGGCCTTCGAAGTCGGCCAGCGTGTTGATGCCGGAATCCTTGCGGACCATGAAGCCTTGACCGTCGTAGAAGGTGGTGGGGGCGAAGTTGGCGCCCCAGTCGGTATCGCGGATGCTGGTCCAGGTGGTGTTGCGGAGCAGCACGTCGATCTCACCGGACTGCAGGGCGGTGGGGCGCTCACCGGCGGTGAGGGGACGGTAGACGACAGCGTTCGGATCGCCGAACACGGCGGCGGCTATCGCATGGCAGAAGTCGATGTCGAAGCCTGTGAACTCGCCATCGGAACCTACTACCCCGAAGCCGGCAAGGGTCTGGTTAACACCGCAACGGAGCTCGCCACGGTCTTTTATCTGCTGCAATCTGCTTTGACCTAACGCTACGCTCACGGCTACTAGTAACGCAAGTACTACTAACACACGGACGGATCGACTCACGGGTCCACCTTCCTGTTCATTACTCCATTAGATTTTGACTCCCTCTCGAATAGGGAAGTTGAAAGGGGTCTGGTGGAGTCTATCTGCTGGCGCCCTGCCCTGTCAAAAACGCAGTCAACAAAGATCGTATAGGACCGCCGTGTCTATCTTCCTAACAGAAAGCGCCAGCCCTAGTCGGGGCCGGCGCTCGTTCGGCTATCTGGATTCTGGTGCTAGCTTCTAGCCTAACGGCGGGTAAAGCCGCGCAAGCTCAAGCTGCGTTCTTGCCTTCCTTGTCGCGCAAGTCGAGCTTGGCCTTGATGCGCTTGAGCACCGTGACCTCCTCGAGGGCGCGTTGTTCCAGCACCGTCTGGATATGGCGGATCTCGTAATTGATTCCTGGTATCACCAGTTGCTCAAGCGCGTTCACGCGGCGATTGGTCTTCTTGATCTCCTCGCCGATCTTGCGCAGGCGCGTCTCGGTGGCGGCGACGTTGATGATCGCTTCGACCATCTTCCTGAACTGCTGAGCAGCTTCCAGGGTGGAGGCGCCGGCGCCGATGGGCGAGAACGGCAGACTGTCGTCGAAGGTAGGTGGTTGCACCAGCGGCACCTTGACGCCGAAGATGTTCTCCATCTTGAGGTCGACCTCGAGCAGGCTACCTTGCGCCAGCGACAGGCTACTAACCGCGGCGGGACCGTCCCAGGCGTTGGCCAGGAAGAGCGCGAAGTAAGCTTCGCGGCTCGCGTCCGTTAGCTGTCGGCGCGCCTCGAGCGAGGCTTTCACCAGCGCGAAGAACTCGCCCACCAGCGCGTCACGCTTACGTTTGAGCAGGTCAGCGCCACGAATGGCGAGCTTCACCTGATCGCGACGCTGCAGCAGGTTGGAGCGGGTAGGTGCGATGTTCTCTGCCATGGCTTACGCCCCTTCCCTAGAGTCGGCTCTGATGGGCGGCGCCCCACATCTCTTCCATCTGGGCACCGTAGTAGTTGTCGATCTGCTCGTTGGAGAGGCGGGTCAGTTCGCTCTTGGGCAGTACCGACAGCACCGTCCAAGCGATGTTCAGCGACTCGTCGATGGTGCGGTTCTCGGATCCCTGGTTGACGAAGACCCGTTCGAACTCGTCGGCGAACTTCAGGTAGAGCTTGTCGGTCTCGGACAGCGCGTCCTCACCAGTGATGGCCACCAGGCGCCTGAGGTCGAGGCCGTTGGCGTAAGCGGCCTGCAGCTGGTCGGCAACGTTCTTGTGGTCCTTGCGGGTCTTGCCCTCGCCGATGCCGTTGTTCATCAGTCGGCTCAAGGACGGCCCGGGGTTGATCGGCGGGTAGAGGCCCTTGTTGTGAAGCGGACGGGCCAGGTAGATCTGCCCCTCGGTGATGTAGCCGGTGAGGTCGGGGATGGGGTGGGTCACGTCGTCGTCGGGCATGGTGAGGATCGGTAGCTGAGTGATGGAACCCTTGAGCCCCTCGACCACACCGGCACGCTCGTAGATCGACGCCAAGTCGGTGTACATGTAGCCGGGGTAACCGCGGCGGCCTGGGATCTCTTCACGCGCTCCGCCGATCTCGCGCAGCGCCTCGCAGTAGTTGGTCATGTCGGTGAGGATGACCAGCACGTGATAACCGTGCTCGAACGCTAGGTACTCAGCGGCGGTGAGGGCCATCTTCGGGGTGAGCAGTCGCTCCACGGCAGGGTCGTCGGCGCGGTTGAGGAACAGTACCGAACGCGCCAGAGCGCCGGTGCGCTCGAACTCCTGCGTGAAGAAGGTCAGCTCGCGCTGGGTGACGCCCATGGCGCCGAACACCACCGCGAACTCGGTGTCCTCACCGACGACGGTGGCCTGACGCGCGATCTGGGCTGCCAGTTCGTTGGCGGGCAAGCCCGAGCCAGAGAAGATCGGCAGCTTCTGCCCGCGTACCAGGCTGATGAGGGTGTCGATGGTGCTGATGCCGGTCTGGATGAACTCCTCCGGCTTGCGGCGCGCCACCGGGTTGATGGGGGCACCGCCGATGGGCAGGCGCTTATCGGCCACAACCGGTGGCAGGCCGTCGATGGGGCTGCCGGCGCCGTTGAAGCGCCGCCCGATCATCTCGCGCGAAACGCCCAGGCGTGCGACGTTCTCGACAAGGCTGACGGTGGTGCTCGATAGGTCGATGCCGGAGGTCTCCTCGAAGACCTGGAGCACGGTGTACTCGGTCGAAACTTCGATGACCTGACCACCGCGCAAGCGGCCGTTGCCGTCCTTGATCTGGACGATGGCGTTGTAGCTGAGGTCGGGGGCGTTCTGCAAGAACAGAAGGGGACCCGACACGTAGCTTACTTCGCTGTATTCCTTCTTTAATAGGTTGCTGCTCATCACTCTCCTGGGCCTTAAGCGGCCACGCCGAAGCCCTTGTCGAGCACGCTAACCACGTTGTCGCGGTAAGCGGCGAACTCGTCTTCAGCGACGTAACGTGCACGGTTGATCTGCTCGATGACCGGACTCTGCAGGATCTCGGCCACGGTGGCGCCCGAGTCGAGCGCGCCGCGAGCCTGGTCGTAGAAGTGCAGCATCATAGTGAGCATGCCGTAGGCTTTCCCCATCGAACAGTTGGCGTCAACGGGGTCGAAGCCGTTCTGCTGCAAGAAGTCCTGCCTGAGGATGCGACCGATCTCGATGATGAGGCGCTCCTGATCCTGCAGAGCGTCTGGGCCTACCAGTTGCACCACTTCCTGCAGGTCGCTTTCCTGCTGCAGCAGGCCGACGGCGCGTTCACGCATCTCCGGGTAATCGGCGGCCACGTTCTTGCGGTACCACTCCTCCAAGATGGGAGTGAACAGCGAGTAGGAGCGGTTCCAGTTGATAGCCGGGAAGTGACGGCGCCGCGCTAGCGACGCGTCGAGCGCCCAGAAGCAACCAGTGATGCGCAGGGTAGCTTGCGTGACGGGTTCGGAGAAGTCGCCGCCGGCAGGGCTGACGGCGCCGATGATCGACACCGCTGCTTCCTCACCGGCGAGAGTGGTTACGCGGCCGCCGCGCTCGTAGAACGCAGCCAAGCGCGAGGAAAGGTAAGGCGGGTAGCCTTCTTCGGCGGGCATCTCCTCGAGACGTGAGGAGATCTCGCGCAGCGCCTCAGCCCAGCGGCTGGTGGAGTCGGCCATGATCGACACCGAGTAACCCTGGTCGCGGAAGTACTCCCCCAGCGTTATGCCGGTGTAGATGGAAGCCTCACGCGCCGCCACCGGCATGTTGGAGGTGTTGGCGATGAGCACGGTGCGGTGCATGAGCGGGTTGCCGGTAAGCGGGTCCTCGAGCTCAGGGAACTCGACCAGCACGTCGGTCATCTCGTTGCCGCGCTCACCGCAGCCGACGTAGACCACGATGTCGGCGTTACCGAACTTAGCGATCGACTGCTGCGTCACCGTCTTGCCAGAACCGAACGGTCCGGGGATGGCTGCAGTACCGCCCATGGTGAGCGGGAAGAGCACGTCGAGGATGCGCATGCCTGTAAGGAACGGCGTTACCGGGTCGAGCTTCTCGGCCACCGGGCGTGGTTGACGCACCGGCCAGGGGTGATACATCTTCAGTTCGGTGCCGTCATCGAGAGTTGCCACCACGTGTTCGATGGTGTACTCGCCTGCAGCAGTGATGCTCTTGATCTTGCCACTCACGCCCGGCGGCACCAAGATCTTGTGAACGAACTCGAACTCGGGCACTGTGCCCAGTGACTGGCCGGCGCTGACTTCGTCGCCGACGGACACCGTGGGAGTGAACTGCCACTTCGCTTCGCGCGATAGTGAACTCACGACGATGCCGCGGTCGATGAAAGTGCCGGAAGCTTCGTGGATCTTGTCGAGCGGCCGCTGGATCCCGTCGAAGATGCCGTTGAGCATGCCGGGTCCGAGTTCGACCGCCAGCGGCAGGCCCGTGGAGATCACGTGCTCGCCCACCGTGAGTCCGGCCGTGTCCTCGTACACCTGCACGAAGGCGGTGTTGCCGTCGAGACGGATGATCTCGCCGATGAGGTTCTCTTCCCCCACGCGGACGATGTCGTACATACGGGCGCCCATCATGCCATCGGCGATGACGGCCGGCCCAGAGATTCGTTGGATCTTACCTTCGATAGCCATTTAGGTTCTCCTGCTACTCAAGCTTGATATCGAAGCCGATGGCGCTGCGCACCAGCTCCTTCATGTATTCGACGGCGTCGTCGCTATCACCGAAGGTAGCGCCGAGGCTCGGCACGCTCAGGAGCACGGGCAGGTCGCGGCCGCGCATGGCGCGCTCGGCGGAGCGCACGGGATCGGGGATCAATCCCTCGTCGACTACCACCAGCCCGTATTCGTCCGACTCGATGATCTCGTCTAAGGCGTGTGCAGCCTCCTCGGGCACGCTTTCACGCACCTCGACGCCAGCCAGACGGTAGCCGATGGCGGTCTCGGCGTCGGTGAGTACCAACAGCTTAGGCATGCGCCAACTCCTTCTCGAGAGCGCTGCGCGGCACACCGTAGAACTTGCCCCGCGCCAGCAGGCGCAGTTGAGCAGACTCCTCGACCTTGCGCCGTAAGAAGTCTACGACCACGCCGATGTCGAGAGGGTCGGCTGCAAGCCGCTTGGCGCTGTGGTCGAGTACCTTGCGCACCTCGCCTTCGACGGCGCTGAGGTCGCCACTGGCGGCTACGTCGGCTACCGCCGCGAAGCTGGTGGCAGAAAGGCCCTGCAAGTTGTTGGCGTTGGCCTCTAGCAGAACGGCGTCGAACAGTGGGCGTTTGATCTCACGACCACCGGGCACGAACAGCTGGGATGAATCCACGGTCAGGGCACGACCACTCACCTTCAGTGCGGTGAGCAGGTTGGCGGCGTCGATCTCGCGCTGCACGTGGCGCTTCAGCGCCGGAGGCGCCTTCGCGGCCTCGGCGCGGTCCTGCAGCGCCCGGAAGTAGGCCTGATCGAGCGCCAGCTCCACCGCGAATAGGTCCTGATCGCTTTGGTAGCGCCTGGCTGCACGAAGGAAGGCACCCGCCAAGTCGGTGCGGCTGAGCGCCAGCACCTGAGCGGCGGCGGGCATGTCAGAAGCCACGGCGGACTCCTCCAGCAGAGCCGGTTTCAGTTCGCCTGCCGGGAAGAGCGACCCTTGGATCTCCTCCACACCCTTGCCGGCGTGCTTGCCGCGCGCGATGGCCTTGATGTTGGCAAGATCGAAGGAGAGCAGCAGCAGCGCGATGAGATCGTGCGGTTGGCCGTCAGAGAATGTAAGCAGCCGCCGTGCGGTCTCGTAGAAGTTACGAGCGACCGCCCTGTCGACCGCAGCTAGACCCTCACCGCGAGCCTGAGCCTCCTCGAGGTTTCGCATGTAAGGCGTCTGCGCCAGGACGCTGGTGAAGGCGCGGAAATCAGTGGTGTCGAGCGCCGCTTGGTAGAAAGTGGGCCCAAGCAGCTTCGACTTCATGCCGCGCACGCGGGCGTTGATGTAGCCGTAATCGCTGGACACGTCAGCCTCAGCCTGCCTTGGCGCTGAACAACGCCGCGGAAACCTCCGACGCAAGCTCACCGCTCAACGCGTCGAGCCGACTGTAGAGCGTGCTCTCGATGCGGGAGCGGTTGATTGTGCGTACCCGCACCCCGCCGCTCACGTCGTCCACGGCTTCGACCGGCAGCTTTACGCCGGCGCTCTCGAGCGCCTTCTTCGCCAGTTCGACGTCGCCGGGAGCGACTTCGAGGGCTTCGAGCTCCTGCTGACCAGCGCCCTTGAGCACGTCATCGAGCAGCTTCCTGAAGATTGGGGCGTAGGCCGCAGGATCGTCCTTGAGCTTGTCGATCTGCTGCCGCGCCGCGGTGAAGACGCTCTGGACACCGTCATGCTGCGCGTTCAAGCGTAGCGATGAGGCCTCCAGTTGCGCCGCCGAACGAGCGCGCACCAAGGTCGCTTCGTGCTGAGTAGCCACGCTGCGCTTGCGCGCGGCGAGCACGGCTTGCGCCTCGCCCTCAGCCTTCGCGACGATCTCCGAGGCGCGTTGCTGCGCCTCGGAGAGGATGGTTTCGATCTCCGCGCTCGCTTCTTTCTCGAGCAGAGTCGAAAGATCCGCCACGTTTATCCGCCGATCTGGTTGTTCAGGAAGAACGCGATGACGAAACCGAAGATGATGATGGTCTCGGGGATCACCAGGTAGATGAGGATGTTACCGAAGCTCTCGGGACGTTCTGCCAGGGTGCCGGCGCCGGCGCTACCGATGGCGGCCTGAGCGATGCCTACCGCGATGGCAGGGATGCCGATGGCTAGGGCGGCGCCGATGGCGATGAGGCCGGTGCCGATGCTGGTGCCGTCACTGCCTTGCGCGAAGGCGACTGCACCAACGAGAGCGAACAGAGCGATACTACCGAGAACACGAACTGCCTTTTTCATCATTTTCCTCCTATGAGCTTGAACGGTTTGTAGGGACGGCCACCAGAGTCGTAGAAGCCGAACTTGGTGAAGAACTCGACATACTGCAACCGCAACGGTTGCAGCGCATGTCCGATGATGGTGAGGGCCATCGCCAGGGCGTGAACGATCAACGCCACCAGGATGCCCAGGATTGGCCCCAGCACGGGGAGGGTTCCGGCGATGCCGAAGCCCAGGCTGGTAACGAGGTTGGCCACCAGTGCTGCGGAGAGGCCGACGGCGAAGAGTCGCAGGTAACTGAGAACGTTACCGGCGTTGGAGATCAGCTCGACCAGCATCAGCGGTATCCCAGCCAGGAAGGTGCAGACCAGGAACACCACGAAGCCCAAGGCGGCGATGACCATCACCGGCGTAGTGAGCGCGTTCATCATGAAGGCGGCGGCGAACACCACCAGCGCCAGCAGGCCCGCGATCATGCCGATGCCTTCATAGAGGTGTTTAGTATCCCCGTGCTTGGCAGCGTAGATGGCGCGGATTACCCAGCCGCCCACTACCTGCAGCACACCGAAGCCGATACTCAACAGGAGCAGCGGGGTGAAGACCTCGACGCGGAACAGTGGGATGTTTATGAAGCCGTAGCCCGCTTCATGATGCAGGGTGGTGTAGAAGATGGGCTTGCCGGCAGGCAAGCGCTCGAGCAAGTTACCGAAGAACTCGCCGAACAGGAAGCCGAAGACGATGCTCCAGGCCGCGCACCAGTACATGACGGCCGAGATGGCTTTGAGGCCACCGGGCGTGATTAGGATGTTGAGCGGTCCGGTATCGAGGTCCTTGCCGGCCTTGCCGCGGCGCCCCAGGAAGTAGGCGATCACCGCGAACACTAGGCCGAAACCGATGTCGCCGACGACGAGGCCGAAGAAGAGCGGGAAGAAGACGGCCAACGTCCAGGAGGGATCGAAACTGCCGTACTTGGGCGGCGCGAAGATACCCATCAGGCCGGTGAACGGCGACACCCAGTCGGGGTTCTCGAACTTGACGGGAACACCCACGTCTTTCACGGCGTCGGCGGGGCGGGTATCGATGACTACGTCGTCGCCGTAGCGCTGATGCAGTTCCTTCACGAGGGAGGGACGGGCGCTGGACGGCACCCAGCCCTGCAACGCGAAGCTGTACCGGCCGGCGGCCATGTCCTCGAGGCGAGCGTAACGGTCCTGCTGATCGGAGGCGACGCGGTTGATGGCCACCAGCCTCGCGCCATGCTGCTGAGCCAACTTGTCGAGTTCGGCTTCGATGGCGCTCACACGCTGCGGTTGGGTGCGGGTGCGCTCGTCCATCACGTGCGCCGCTTTGGCCACCCCGTACTCGCGGTAGCGTTCCGGCAGGCTCAGCTCGGCTATGCCGCTGCGCGCTAGAGCAGCCTGGAACTGCGGCAGTTCCTTGCGCAGCGTGACGGCAACCACCAGGAGTTCGCGCAGGTGTGGCCGCTGGGCCAGCACGAAGCGGCTTGCGAACTGCTCCGCGAGCTGCGCTTCGAGCTTGGGAAGCTCGTCGGCATCGAGCAGGAAAGCGGTGCCGGCTAGGTAGCGTGAATCATCGAGGGGCCCGAGCAAGGGCGCTAAGTGCCTGAGAAGTGGCAGGTAGTTGACGCTCAGTTCGAGCTCGTCACGCAGCTCGGACCGTTCGGCTATTAGGCGCTCGACCTTCTCGCTAAGTTGCGCCAGGTCGTGCTCGAGAGCCTGCGCGTCGGCGCCGGCCTCGGTGCGCGCTACCTGCCGTTGGTTGACACCGAGTTGGTCGAGAAGGGCGGTGGAGCGTGACACTAGTCGGCTCCAGGTCTCCTTGGCTTCCAGATCGGCGCCGCTTAAGCGTAGCGGCTGGATCGGGCTTTCGTCGACCTCGGCGTCGAGACTGGTGACTTGCATCAGCCCTAGGCTCTGCAGCGTCGAGAGAACCTCTTTGGCTTCGCTGCGCCGCCCGACGACTAGCACCTGGTCCATCTCGGCGATCATGGCAAGACCTTCTCCATGAGCGTCGCGACGACGCTGTCGCGCTTGGCGGTGGCCTGTTGCTCCAAGCCTTGCGCCGCTTCTCGCGCGCCGCTCACGACCCCTTCACGTACGTTGGTCGCTTCCTCGGCAGCGCTCTGTGCGTCGCTCTTGGCAAGGGCGTCGGCTTGCGCCTGAGCTTCCTGCTTGAGCTTCGCGGCTTGGGCCTCAGCCTGTTCCACGGTGGCCCTGGCTTTGGCCTTGGCTTCGTCGACCTTGAGCAGCAGGCTTTTCTCCTGCTTGACCAGGTCTTGTAGCAGTCGTTCCCCTTGAGCTTCCAAGCGCCCCTCCTTCGGTCACATCGATTACGATTCGCTGATCTTCACGCGGATCTGGGTTGGATCTAGCGTCATGGTGGGCACACAAAAAAACGCTGTCGTACGGCGATTGCGCCCCTGACGCGTTCTGCTAGAACATACCAAGGCGATTAAGGGGTGTCAATCAAGGACAAACGTCCCTCTCATGCGGGCTTCAGCCGGAGCTTAAGCTCAATGGCTACGCTTCCGCCGTTGCCGATTATACGACGCCGGGACCCGCAGGCGCCGTTCCGCGTCGCGGGCCGCCAACACCTCGTGGATCTCCTGCAGTTCCACGTAGAGGCCGGCGAGGTCGGCCTGAGTTAGGTCGCTCTGCTCGAGCAACTCGGCGAGTTCAGCGCGCCTTGCCAGCAGTCGAGTCCTGCCCTCCTCCTTCTGATCGTCGAGCTGCAACTCACGCAGCCGTGACAACGCTTTGCCAAGCTGATCCTCCACGTCCATGCGACCGCCGTCATCATCGTGAAGCCCGAAGAGCCGCTCGAACACCACAACCCCTTCGTCGCGCTCTCGGTAGACGCTCAGCACTGCCTGCTCGTCATTATCGTGCTGCCGGCACAGCTCGCCGAACTCGCGCAGGGCCGAAGCTTCTAGTTCGTCGGGTAGAGCGCTGATGACCCCGCGCAGGCGCACCTCCAAATGCCGCGGCTCCATCAACAACAAGGCAACCACTTCCAGCTCGAGGCGCCGCGCCTGACCGAGTTGCGCGCGGTTGCTGCGCAGGCCACGCACCTCGGTGAGGCTCGGAGTGCGCGGCGCCTTGCTGGCTAGCCACTGGTCGAGGCGCGTGGCGTCTATCCCCAGATGCTCTATGGCAAGGCGCCGCATCTCGGGCGCCACGGGATCGAAGAGGTCGCGAGGGCGCAGTACGCCCTGCAGTTCTTCCAAGATCGCCTTCTGCCCTTCCAAGGTCGTGGGGTCGAAGCGTGCCAGCACTCTCTGGAAGCGGAACTCCACCTCGGAGAGCCCACTGGCCAGCGCGGCTCGGAACTCCTCAACGTGACCGCTAAGTACCGCGTCGGCAGGATCCTTGCCGTGCGGCACGGTGATGGCGCGCACCAGGAAGCGGCGCGTGGCGCTCTGGTCGAGACCGCCGAGCACGGCTCGTTGGCCCGCCTCGTCTGAATCGAAGGCGAGGTAGAGCCGGCGCGCTTCGAGTCGCGCCAGGGCGTCGATCTGGTCACTGGTGAGGGCCGTCCCCAGAGACGCCACCGCCGTGGGGAAGCCCTCCTGGTGCAAGGCGATGACGTCCATGTAGCCCTCGACGACCAACGCCTCGCCACTGTCGCGGATGGCGCCGCGGGCCCGATCGAGCCCGTAGAGAAGTTGGCCCTTCTGGAACAGTTGCGATTCGGGACTGTTCAAGTATTTGGGTTGCGAGTCGTCGAGAACACGGCCGGCGAAACCGACCAGCCTGCCCAGCGCGTCGCGAATCGGGAAGATGATGCGGCCTCGGAAGCGGTCGTAGCGCCGGCCGCGCTCGTTCTCCACCACCAGACCGAGCGTCACCAGGTCCGCTTCGCGAACGCCCTTGGTAAGCGCCATCTTGAGCAGACTGTCCCAGGAGTCGGCCGCGTAACCCAGTTCGAAGGCGTCGATGGTCTCCGCTGAAAGCCCACGACCTTCGAGGTAGTCGCGCGGGGCTCCCGTCAACTGCGCCCGGAAGTGCTCCAGAGCCACGGCGTTGACGCCCAGAAGGTCGCGCCGTTGGTCGTCTTTGGGGCTGGCCGGCGTTACCTCAACGCCCGCACGTTCGCCCAGTAGCCTAAGCGCATCTGGGAAACTCAGCGCCTGGGTCTGCATGACGAAATCGAACATGTCGCCTTTGGCCTGGCAGCCGAAACAGTAGTAGAAGCCGCGCTCGGCGTGGACGTGGAAGCTTGGCGTCTTCTCGTCATGGAAAGGACACAGCCCCTTGAACTGGCCACGGCCGGACGCTTTGAGGGCCACTACCTCCCCCACCACCTCGGCTAGGTCGAGGCGCTCTTTTATGCGGTCTTTAGCGTCGTACGACAACTGCTTAACAGCCTGCTTCCTATGACTCCTCGCGCCACTCGCGCGGACGGCGCCTTCGGGGGCGACCCCCTACGGGACGTGACGGTGGGGCCTCTAGCCAGGATAGAGCGGCAGGTGTCCGAGTGAGATGACGTCGTTTCGCTCCTCACCTTCGGTGAAGACGACCAAGGTTGCCACTACGTTAGCGCCGATCTCGGTGAGAAGGTCGCTGAGGCCGCTCAAGGTGCCCCCGGTCGAGACGACGTCGTCGACGATGGCCACGCGCCGCCCGGCAAGCTTCGCCACGTCGGAGCGATCGATTACCAGGTCCTGCGGCTCGCCGGTGGTGATGCTCAGCACGGACCTCTTCACGGAGCCGCGCATGTACGGTTTCTCGCTCTTGCGGACTACAACGTAAGGCAAACCGCTGCGAACACTCATGGCGTGAGCCAGAGGTACGGCCTTGCGCCGCACCAACTCGTCGGCTGCCGCCTCGGTGAGGGAGGTATCGCCCAACAGGTTGAGCAGCGCCACGGAGACAGCGCCCACGTTCACGACCTGTAGGTCGCGCTCCTCGTTTCCCACGCGAACGCGATGGGTCTGCATAGCTCAGCCTCCCATTATTCCTTCGGCGATTCACCAGCCAACGGTCTGCCGTCCAACCTGCGGCAGCGTACCGTACAAACCTTGTGCTGGTCGCCGCCGAGGGTCGAGAAGGACTAGGGTGCGTGATACTGTTGCGCTGTGGAAGAACACCGTGGATGAACTGCGGCTGCGCCCGTCTACGCTGGCCGATTACGTGGGTCAAGCGCGGCTCAAGCGCAAGCTGGAGGTCTACCTGGAGGCTGCGCGAAGCCGCCGCGAGGCGCTCGATCATGTGCTCCTCTACGGTCCACCAGGGCTCGGCAAGACCACCCTGGCGCACATCATCGCCGCCGAATTGGGGGTGGGCATCCGCGTCACCTCGGGTCCAGCCATCGACAAGCCTGGTGATCTAGCCGCTATCCTCACCAACGCCCTCGAGCCCGGCGACGTGCTGTTCATCGACGAGATCCATCGCCTCGGGCGGGTTGCCGAGGAGCACCTCTACCCTGCCATGGAGGAGTTCAAGATAGACATCGTGCTTGGCCAGGGGCCGGCCGCGCGCTCCATCCGGCTGGAGCTGCCGGAGTTCACGCTGGTGGGAGCCACCACGCGCCCCGGGCTTATAACCGGACCGCTCCGCAGCCGCTTCGGCATCATCGAGCATCTGGAGTTCTACTCCGACGAGGAGCTGGCCCTGGGCGTGCTGCGCGACGCCCAGCAACAGGGTTTCGAGTTGAACGACGACGCCGCCCTCGAGATCGGCCGCCGCGCGCGTGGCACCATGCGCATCGCCAAGCGCTTGCTGCGGCGCGTTCGCGATTACGCTCAAGTCGCAGGTGACACCAGCATCTCGCTGGAGCGGGCGCGGCACGCCCTGGCGGCGCTAGGAGTAGATAGCGCTGGGCTCGACCGGCGCGACCGTGCCATCTTGAGCAGCTTGGTGGAGCGGTTCGCTGGGGGTCCGGTGGGCCTTGACACCTTGGCCACCGCGGTCGGCGAGGACCGCGCCACGTTAGAGGAGGTCTACGAGCCGTTCCTTATCCAGCGCGGGCTCATCATGCGGACCCAACGTGGCCGGGTGGCAACCGAGGGCGCATACCTGCACCTGGGCCTGCCGGCACCGTCCACCCCTTTGGCCGCTGCGGCACTGTTCGATGAGGTGGGCGGGGGTAGCTCGTGATCGCGGGTAGCCTCAAGAACCTACCCCTCACCGACCTGTTCCAACTCGTGGCCAACAGCCAGAAATCCGGCGTGCTCACCGTTACTCGGCTCGAACAGCGAGCCCGGCTCTACTTCGATCAGGGCCGCATCGCCTACGCTCACCTGACTCCCGGCAAACACTTAGGTGAGATCCTGGTTCGTATGGACCTCCTCACCGCTCTCGAAGTGCAGGAGATCCTTAACCTTCAGGACCGTGAGAACGCCGGCACGCTCCTGGGTCGCATGGCGGTCGCCACGGAACTGATAAGCGAAGACGAGCTGCAAGGCGCCATCGAGTGGCAGGCCCTCGAGGTGGTTACCGAACTGATGAGCTGGAGCGATGGGGGGTTCGAGTTCACCGAACCGAAACCGAACGCCTCGCAGGTGCCGAGCGGCGAGGGCATCGACGCCTTGATGCTTCTCATGCGGGTGGTGCACGGCCTGGATCAGTACTCCGCGGGTGGCGTCAGCCCCGAGGTGGTCTACGTGCGCGCTGGTGACCCTACTCAGGTCGAGATCAGCGCTGGGGCGTGGGAGGTGCTGGGCAATGTCGACGGGCGCCGTTCAGCACGGAGCGTGGCCGCCGAGCTGGACCTCAGCGAGCGGCAGGTGTTCCATCTCTTAGACGAGCTTCGCAACGCCGGCGTAATAGAAGCGTCGCCCTACCCTGCCGATGAGCCGCTGGTACTGGTGGTGTCACCGAGCGGTGGGCTGCAACGTCTGCTGCGGCTAACCTTGCAGCGCGCGGGCATGAGGGTCGAGACGATCAGCGCTTACGAAGGCACGCTGGGCGCCATCGAGACGCACCACCCCAAGGCACTGGTGCTCGACGACAACGATGGCAACGCCTGGGAAGTGGTCCGCGAACTGCGCCGCAACAGCGCGCACGGCCACCTGCCGGTGCTGCTCCTAGTGGCCAAGCAGCCACGTGGAACCATCTTCAGGCCACTGCCGCGCGCCGACACAATGCTGAAGCCGTTCGAGGAGCTGGCCTTACAGCAACAGGTAGGTCGGCTGCTGGGTAGATCGCTGTAAAGAGTTCGTCGCAATAACGCACCTTCCCGCACTAGGCGGTGACGACAGGCAAACTGGTGCTCGCATCGTCTGTTATCATTCCGTGAGTCGCATGATTGCGCTGTCTGAAGGCCGGCACTATTGACCATAACGGCCGCCTTTGCGGCCATGGTTTAGCCATGCCACGGCGCAATCCATGCGAGCACGGTTCTGCGTACGCTGCCAATAGCGGTAGCACACGTGAGCCAGAGAGAGGTGTTAGATGAGACGGCTACTTCTTACCTTGTTCGTTGTCGCCATAGCGGGCGCCGTGGCATTCGCGCAAACCACCATCACCGTCGCAGCCGGCGATGTCGGCCAGGAACTTCAGCTCACCAAGGATGCAGCGCAACGCTACATGGACGCGCACCCCGACGTGACCGTTAACGTCCTTGAGACCCCCGATCTCTCCGACAACCGCCTGGCGCTCTACCTGCAGCTGTTCGAAGCGAAGTCGGCCGATGTAGACGTCTTCCAGATCGACGTCATCTGGCCCGGTGACTTAGCCGAGCACTTCATCGACCTCAACGACTACGGCGCCAAAGACGTAGCCGCTGAGCACTTCCCAGCGATCATCGAGAACAACACCGTCGACGGGCGCCTAGTCGGCATCCCCTGGTTCACCGACGCCGGCCTCCTCTACTACCGAACCGACCTACTTACCAAGTACGGCTTCGACGGTCCCCCCACCACCTGGGCCGACCTGACCAGCATGGCTCAGACCATCCAGGACGGTGAGCGCGCCGAAGGCAACCAGGACTTCTGGGGCTACGTCTGGCAGGGCAACTCCTACGAGGGCCTCACCTGTGACGCCCTCGAGTGGGTCGACTCCTTCGGCGGCGGCGATATCGTCACCCCCGACGGCGTCGTTACCATCAACAACCAGAACGCCATCGACGCCATAGATCTGGCAGCGAGCTGGGTGGGCACCATCTCCCCCAACGGCGTCACCAGCTTCGGTGAGGAAGAAGCCCGCAACATGTGGCAGGCCGGCAACTCCGCCTTCATGCGCAACTGGCCCTACGCCTACAGCCTCGGTAATGCCGCCGATAGTGTCATCGCCGACAAGTTCGATGTGAGCCCGCTTCCCGCTGGCGCTAACGGTTCTCCCTCCGCCACACTCGGTGGTTGGCAGTTGGCCGTCTCGAAGTACAGCAAGAACCCTGAAGTCGCGGCCGACGTGGCGCTCTTCATGGCGTCCCCCGCCGAGCAGAAGATCCGCGCCGTAGACGGCAGCCTCAACCCGACCATCATGTCGCTCTACCAGGATGCCGACGTGCTGTCGGCGGTGCCGTTCTTCGGCAGCCTCTACGACGTTTTCACCAACGCCGTGGCTCGCCCCTCCACCATCTCAGCACCCAACTACGCCGAGGTGAGCCGCGCCTTCTACACCGCGGTGCATAGCGTCCTGACCGGCAGCGAGAGCGCCGCCGACGCACTGGCCATAGCCGAGGCCGACATTGAGGACATCACCGGTTACCCCGCCGGCCAGCCTTGACCTCATAAGTTAGGTCGGCTGTAATCAGGCCGGGGCCCAGCGACCAGTTCGCTGGGCCCCGGCTCTTTGTGGTGCTTGTACCTGAGTGCCCTAATCGTTTAAGGTCGTAAGCACGAAACAGGAGTGAGGGATGGATGACGCCCACCAGATGACCGCCGGCAAGCGCCGGCCGCGCTCGAAGTTGATGCGCATCGAGCAGCGCACGGCTTGGCTGCTGTTGATTCCCACTTTCGTCATCCTGGCGCTCATCGCCTTCTACCCCTTCGGGCAGGTGATCTACTCCAGCCTAACCAACCAGAAGTTCGCCTCGGCACAGGAGACGAGCTTCATTGGCTTACAGAACTACAAGTCGTTGCTATCGTTGACTGTCGCCGAACTGCCCGTTAAGCTCGACGCCGACGGCAACGAGGTGGTGCGCAACGGCGTGGTGCAGTACGAGAGCTGGGTGAGCGTCCTGCCTCGCTCCCCGACACGCTACCGGCAGGTATTCCAGTTCAACTTCTTCGGAAAACGCTACATCTTGGGAGCAGTCTCGTCGGACTTCGTCCGTTCCGTTTGGGACACGTTGATGTTCACCATCGTGGCCGTGTCGCTCGAGACGATATTGGGCATAATCATCGCCCTCACCTTAGCCAGCAAGTTCCGGGGCCGCGGCGTGATGCGCGCGGCTATGCTGGTGCCGTGGGCAGTGATCACGGTGGTGTCGGCGCGCATATGGGAGTGGATGCTGCAACCGAGCCGCGCCGGGCTGTTCAACGCTCTCGGCAGCTACTTGGGCATAAGCGACGGCCACACTGACTTCTTCGGTAACGCCACACTTCAATTGCCGAGCATGATAATGATGGACGTTTGGAAGACCACGCCGTTCATGGCGCTGCTA
>CAJDWL010000022.1_pt1 | contig 21888 bp, 17 predicted proteins | sample 7391591 | NCBI WGS metagenome assembly CAJDWL01 (sample SAMEA7055738, study PRJEB34461) | soil metagenome | biome: terrestrial ecosystem; feature: Peninsula; material: soil | place: Antarctica | collected 2016
TAGGCTGAACTACTAGAGATAATTTTACAGGCTCTTGAGCAGACCTGGTAGGTCGTCGCCGAGCCGCACCACGGCGTCCTGGCCGTAAAGGTAACGCATGCGTCCTTGCCTATCAAGCACCGCCACCGTATCGGTATGAGTGATGGTGGCGTCCACGCCGCCGAAGCCGACGTAGAAAGCCAACGCGGCCTCCGCGATCTGAGTGTTGCTGCCCGTTAGGGCCACGAAGTCGGGATGGAAGCGGTCCACGTACTTGCTCAGCACCTCGGGCGTGTCGAAGCCTGGATCGACGGTCACCATCACCACCCGCAGATCATCAGGTTCGCCCAGCTCCGTGTAGGCGTGAGCCAAACGCGCCATCGTTAGTGGGCAGACGTCGGGGCAGCGGGTGTAACCGAAGAAGACCAAGGTGACGTGGCCAGCGAATGATTCAGCCAAGGAGGTGGGTGCGCCGGTCTGGTCCACCAACTGATAGCCAGACATCAGGACCGGCTCCTTGATGGCGGTGCCAGCCGGAGGCACCGCAGGCCTCAGGTAGGCGCCCAGTGTGAAGGCGCCAAAGCCTGCAACCACCAGCGCCAGCGAGTACAAGACCGTTCTAGACCAGCGGTTCACGACCGCCAGTATAATCGTCGCTCTCCCTAAGCGTCGTCCTCCACCAGTTTGAAGAAGGCGGTGACGACGTCGGGATCGAAGTGTGAGCCGCTACCATCGCGGATGTACGCCTTGGCGCGATCCACCGGCCACGCCTCTCGGTACGGCCGCTCGGATGTGAGCGCGTCGAACACGTCGACCACGGCGAAGACGCGCGCCGCCAACGGGATCTGCTCGCCCTTCAGCTGCCGCGGGTAGCCGCTGCCATCCCACTTCTCATGATGGCAGTATGGGATGTGCAGCGCTGGCCGCAGGAACTCGATCGGTGACATCAACTCGTGCGCGTACACCGGGTGCTGCTTCATCACTTCGAACTCCTCCTCCGTCAACGGGCCACGCTTCAGGAGGATCTGGTCCGGTATGCCCATCTTGCCGATGTCGTGCAGCAGAGCGCCGCGCTGCAGGTGAACCATCTCGTCCTGCGGCACGCCCAGCAGGCGCGCCAAGCGCACGGTCATGTCGGTCACGCGCTTGCTGTGCCCAGCCGTCTCCTCGTCCTTGAGGTCGAGCGCGTTGGCCCATCCCTCGATGGTGCGGTCGTAGGCGCGTTGCAGCTCGACGTTGCTGCGCTCCAGCGAGCGCAGCAACTGCGAGTTCTCGATGGCGATGGCGCCCTGGTCCGCGTACGTCTCCAGGAACTCCAGCCATTCGTCGCTGGCCTCTATCGGCTGGCGCGAGTACAGCTCTATTACCCCCTGCAGCTGGCCCTTCGCCACCATCGGTACCGCCATGTAACTGGTGAAACAGCGCTGATGCTCGGGCTCGATGGCGGCGCCCCAACCGTCGTTGCCCTGCAGGTCGGGGATGAACACCTGGCGTTGCTCCGCGGCGGCCCTGCCGGCGGGCCCGTCACCGAGCCGCTGCGCGAAGCGGTGCCTCAGCTCAACCGCGAAACCGCGGCCCATGTTCGGCCTGAGCACGTGCAATGCCGGCTCGTAAAGCAGCACTGCCACCGCGTCGATGTCGAGGTCCTGCAGCAGCTGCGATGTGAAGATGTCGAGCACCAGCCGCATGTCGACGCTATTGTTGATGGCCATGTCGATGCGGCGCAGCGACTGCAAGTGCGCCAGACGGCGGCGTAACTCTTCGTTTAGATTTGCGTTCTTGCGCAGCGCTTCCACTCGGTCGCGGTTCTCTCGGAAGTTGAGCAGGAACGCCGCCACTGTGGGTTCGTCGAGGAGGTTCGTTAGCGTCCCCTCGAACCAGTTGTACTCCCCTTCAGCGCTGCGGTGGCGGAAGCGCACCGAGTCACTGGCTCCAGAGCGGGCCTCGATCATGTCAAGCGCTTCACTCAAGGCGTCCAAGTCATCTGGATGGATGCGCTCGAGATCGAGTCCTTCCGTTAGGTCCTCGCTGCCCACGCCGAGCAGGCCCACCGCGGCGCCACCGAAACGCATCATCCTGCGGTCGCGGTCGATGAGCACCACGCCCTCGCGACTGCGCTTGAACAGGGTGCGGTAGTAGGACTCGCTGGCGTTCAGTTTCGCGGCCAACCTCACCTGCTCGTCGACGTCGCGGGCCTGCACCATCAGGCCACGCACCTGCGGGTGGTCGTGAAGATCGGTGGCGTGCAGCTCGAACCAATGCCACCGCCCCGCGAACCGGAAGCGCACCGTTACCGTGGCACTACCACCCCTTCGGCGCCCACCATCCCTAGAACTACCGGTGTGAAGCGGCGCCAGAGCAGACATGGCCGCGTCGCGGTCACGGGGGTGCATGGCCCGCCACAGGTCGCCCTCGATAAGGTCGCGCCCGGTCATGCCCCAGTCGGAGGCGTTAGCTGACAGGTAGGTGAAGCGGCCGTGCTCGTCGAGCACCACCGTTACGGCGTGGGAGGCGCCCAGCAGGGCGGCGGCGGTGCGCTCGCTAGCACCGAGCTCTGCTTCGGCCGATTCCGGTAGCTCCGTCGGCCGGCACAGCAGCGCCGTGCGGCCATCTGGGTAGCGCACCGCACTGACGCTGATGTTGATCACGCCGCCACGAGGCAGCGCCAAATCGATCTCCAGTTCGAGTGGACCGGTTCGATCCGGCGCCTTGAGGAAAGCCAATAAGGGAGAGCCGAAAGGGAATAGATCGCCGGGTTCGAGGCCGAGGAGATCACCCTGATTCACCCCCAGCAGTGCCTCCGCGGCCGGGTTGGCTGCCACCATGCGGTCGTCGGCGTCGAGCACCAGCAGCGCATCGGTGACGCGCTGGAAAAGCTCGCCGAGCAGCGTCGACCCTAAATCGGCAGGCGCCGATGTTCGGATGGCTGTGTGCATGGCCGGTTCAGGGTACACGTCTAGCAGGGCCTCCAATGGCTATGCGGCGGGGGGTAGCACTGGCGCAACCCGAACTCACCCCATCAGGATAGGCGTCCTAGATACCCTAAGGCTGACGAAGATGCCACTCGCCTTGACCCGCGACCGTCAGTCGTTGCCGCCGGGGTGAGCGTGGTGATCGAGCATCGCTTGGATGCCCTCTAGGCGCATGGCGACCAGTTGTGCCACGTCGAGCACCTCCGGCGCGCCCTCCTGCTCCGCGCTGTCACTGGAAGCTAGCATCACCTTACAGAACGGGCAGCCCGTTGCCACCACCTCGGCGCCGGTAGCCACCGCCTCCTGGAAGCGGTTCTCCGAGATGCGCATGTCGCCTTCTTCTTCTTCCTTCCAGAACTGTGCGCCGCCAGCGCCGCAGCAGAAGGAGTTGTTCTTGTTGCGCGGCATCTCGATCACGGTGGCCCCACCACTCGAAAGCACGTTGCGCGGCGCGTCATACTCGCCGTTGTGGCGACCTAAATAGCAGGGATCGTGGAAGGTGATCGACTTGTCGAACTCGAACGGCGGCAGGCGCCCTTCCTCGGTTAGCTGCTCTATAAGCTGCGTGTGGTGCATGACGCTGTAGTCGCCACCCAGCTGCGGGTAGTCGTTCAGCAGGGCGTTGAAGCAGTGCGGGCAGGTGGTAAGCACCACCTTGCGCTTGCTGGAGTCTAGCTTCTCGTCGATGAGCGCCGCGTTCAGCGTCTCCACGTTCTCGGTGGCCAACTGGTAGTAGAGGTACTCGTTACCGGCACGGCGCGCCGGGTCGCCGGTGCACTTCTCGGCCTTGCCGAGCACGGCATAGTTAACGTGGGCGTGCTCGAGGATCTTCACCATGGCGTGACTTGTCTTCTGAGCGGCGGGATCGTAGGAGCCGGCGCAACCCACGAAGTACAGCACCTCGAAGTCGGGGTTCTCCTCCACCGTGGGCACCTCGAGGTCCTCGGCCCACTCCATGCGCTTCTCTTGCGCGATACCCCACGGGTTGCCGGTCCGCTCCATGCCGCGGAAAGCGGTCTGCAGTTCGGCTGGGAACTCGCCTTGCATCATCACCAAGTCGCGACGGATGTCGATGATGTCGATCATCTGCTCGCAACCTACCGGGCACACCTCTATGCAGGCGCCGCAGGCGGTGCAGGCCCATACCGCCTCGGCGGGAATGGCGAACTCCAGTAGCGTGCGCGGGCTCTCCTCGCCGGCCGCGAAGCTCTCGATTATGTTGTTGAGCTCGTAGCGCTTGTTGACTTCGAGCGCCGCCGGGCTTAGGGCCTTGCCGGTCTGGTTGGCCGGGCAAACGTTGGCGCAGCGGTTGCACTGGATGCAAGCGTACGGGTCTAGTAGTTGCGGAAAGCGCAAATGCTCGAGCTTGGCGGCGCCGAACTGTTCGGCGTCCTCGTCTTCCAGATCGATCGGTTCCAGTACGCCCAAGGGCACGTGAGCCAGCTCTTCGGTGCGCCGCTCGAGCGCGAAGTTCACCGGTGCGGCGAAGAGGTGGAGGTGCTTCGAACGTGGGAAGTACGGCAGGAACGCCAGGATGAGGCCGATGGCCAGCCACCAGAAAACGTGCCAGCCGATGATGCGGCCGTCGCCACTGCCGATGACGCCAGCTACCAGGCTACCGAACGGCTGCCACGGATCGGATTGACCGCTACTGGCGAGGAGGAAGCTCTCGGCCAACAGTCGCGACCCAACGTGCAAGAGGATGAACGCACCGACGATGATGCTGTCGCGTTTGACGCCACCTACGACCACGTCCTCGTGCATCATGGTGCGCTTGCCCCACTCGATGGAGGCAGGTTTGACGAGGAAACGTCTCACCAGGAAATAGACCATCCCCACCAGGATCAGCATGGTCAGCAGGTCGGCGATCAGCCGGTAGACGTCGCCGACGACACCGAACTGGAAGCGTTGTGTGAAGGCCGGCGGCAAGATGCCGTGCAGGCCATCGACGACGTTCACGGCCAGGTAGAGCATGAAGCCGTAGAAGATGAAGGAGTGGAAAAAGCTCGCCACGGGGCGTGCCCTGAAGACGGTTCGTTGGCCTAGCGCGCGTAGGATTCCCTCGGTGAGGCGCCTGGGCAACTGGTTGAGCCGTGGTACCGGTCCACGCTGGCCGCGCGCGATGGCTCGCCATACTCGCGCGAAGCCCAGGTAAGCCAGGTAGAACGAAGCGGCCGCGAAGGCCACGAAGATGATCTTCTCGGGGATGCTCAGCATCGGGGCGTCCTCCAACGCCGGCGCCGTTAACGGCGCTTATGGCGGTTCTTCACCTAGTGTAGCCGTCCAGAAGGGAGTCCTGGTCGGACAAATTTGTACTGAGTACAATTAGTGGCTCCCGCGGGGCCCCACCGTATCGGTCATAGGCGCGTGCTCATAGATTAACGGCAGATTGTCAACTACCTCACCCCGCGTTGCGGATCTTTCGCTAATATGGCGCTACCACGGAGAGGAGGTGGTCTTATTAAACGCACAGAAATGACCAGTGGAGGTGCCCGCCGAGGGTAGCTCAGGACCGCCTTCTGTTGAGTCGGAACGACCATAGTTCCCCTCAAAGCCAGGCTGGCACCGACCCACCCCCGACAAACGAGTCGGGGGTGGGTTTAACTTTGTGGCGGCAACCGGAACGTCGGCAAACCAGTCTGCCTGGGGCCGCGATTAGACCTGGCCGCGCCCTAGCCAGCGCCACACGCTCGGCAATAAGCCCACCGCAAGCGCCAGCTTGATCACGTCACCCAGCAGGAACGGCGCCACGCCCAACGCGAACGCCTGCGACCACGAACCGCCCAGCGCCGCCTGCAACCACGTCACTCCGGCCAGCACGAAACCAAGCAGGTAACCGCCGGTAGGGCCCAGCAGGTAAGCCACGCCGCTCTGACCGCCCGCGAACAGCGGTAGGCCAGCGGCGCCGAGTACGGCGTAAGCCACGGTGGTAAGCACGCCGAGGCGAGTCCCGTACGCTGCGCCCAGCAGCAGCACCGCTAAGGTCTGCCCGGTGACCGGCACCGGCCCTAACTGCAGCCGTAGCTGCGCTAAGAGCGCGATGAAGCCGACGCCAACGACCACCATGGTCAAGGTACGCAGTACTGCGGGACGCAAGACTACGGGGCTGATAGCTGCGCTGCGCAACGTGGCGTGCGTGGAGGAACCGGGCCAGAGCCGGTCGGCCAGCGTACGGGGTCCAGCGCTGTGGGCGGTATTACTTGTCATCAACGTGCCTCCCTGGGATCAACGCCGGAGTTTACCAGCGCCTATACTCGACTGGTGCCGACCGACCCTCTCGCTCTCCGCTCGTCCGATTGGGTAGTAAGCGTCCACAGCGCCTTCCCCAACATGACCAACCCGCTCGGCACTCTATTCGGCGGCGCCGTGCTGGAGCTGATGGACATGTGCGCCGCGGTGGCTGCTCAGCGCTACTGCCGCTCGGTGGTTGTTACCGCCTCCACCGAACCGATCGACTTCCGCAACCCCATCCACGTCGGTGAGATCATCGAGGTCAAATGCCGCGTGGCCTGGACCGGCCGCACCAGCATGATCATCCGCTGCGAGGTGCACGGCGAGAACCCATTCAGTGGCGATCGGCGCATCACGACAATAGGTCACTTGAATTTCGTCGCCATCGGCGAGAACGGTCGCCCTACCCCTGTCCCGCCGCTGCGAGTAGAGAGCGACATGGAGAAACGCCATTGGGAAACCGGTGAGAGGGTCCGTGAAGATCTCGAGCGGCGGCGCGCCCGCAAGGCGTACGAGCCTACCGGCGGGAGCTAGCAGGCGGGAGCTAGCACCGTAAAGGGGCGAATCGCACCACGTCAACACCACAAGAGCCTCTAGATTGACGATTAACTAACACTAGGCGCGACACGACCCGAGCTAAACCACGCGGCCGCAGCGCCGAAAGGAAGCCCCGTGCGACGACCACCTGCGCGCCCCTTATCGTGGTTACACCTACCGCTTCTCATCGCCCTGACATTCAGCTTGTTCACCTCGGCCCGCGCCGAGACGCACGTCCAGCTGATCCTCGACGCCTCCGGCTCGATGTTCAACAAGTTGGCCGACGGCCGCTACCGCATCGTGGCCGCCAAGGAAGTGCTCGCGGAACTCATCGCCGGTATCCCGGCAGCCGACGACCTGCACGTGGGCCTACGCGTCTACGGCTCCCAGCTTCGCGGCACCGAGCCCGGCGCCTGCGAGGACAGCCACCTCTTCGTGCCGATGCAGGGCCTGGCCCGCCAGGCGCTACTCGACACGGTGCAGGCCACACAAGCACGCGGCGCCACCCCCATCGCCTACTCACTGCAACTAGCCGCCGAAGACTTCACGGGCCTTAGCGGCAAGAAGCTCATCGTGCTGGTAACCGACGGCGAAGAGGCGTGCGGCGGCGACGTGCGCGCGGCAGCGGAGGCCCTGAAAGAGGCCGGGGTTGACGTCGACCTGCGCATCATAGGGTTCGACCTCACCGAGCGCGCCATCCTCAGCTTCGAGGGTGTGGGCACGTTCGAGAACGCCACCAGCGCCGCAGAACTGCTCGCCGCCTTGAACCGCGCCGTCGAGGCCGTAAGAGAACCTGCCGCCGTTGTCCCGGCCAGCTACCGCGTAACCGTCACCCTCACCCGCGACGGCGAACCGGCGCTTGAGGGCGCCACGGTGGCTTTCCAGCCGGCCGTGGCCGCAGCGGCCGACGCTGAGCCGTTCCAGCCTGGCGCCAACAGCGTGTTCAGCGCCGACCTGCCGGCGGGCAGCTACTCCGCGCACCTGGCCGACGCCTACAGCGACGAGCCGCTACTCGTTCCTGGCCTAACCATCACGCCAGAGGCACCCAACTCGTTCACCTTCGAACTCGCCCCGCAGCTCGCAGTCACGCTTACGCCCGCCACCGACACCCCCAACGCCGGCGCCCAGCTAACCGTGGCGTGGGTAGGCGCTCCCGCCACAGGCGGCTACATCGGAGTAGGACCGGAAGACGAGCCGTTCGAGTTCGCCTACCAAGCCGCCGAGGGCGCCGCCGGCGAGGTGGCCATTCAGCTACCCGCGGTGGCCGGCAGTTACGAGCTGCGCTACCTCATCGACTTACCGGAGGGCGGCAGCAAAGTTATCGGCCGCGAGCTGGTAGACGTGCAGGAAGTATCGGCCAGCCTCGAAGCGCCCGACGAAGTCACGACCGGAAACCGGATAGAAGTCAGTTGGACCGGCCCGGACAACGTCGACGACTTCATCGCCATCGCGGACGTCGGCTCCGAACCCGACATGTGGCTGCACTACGCTCCCACTACCCAAGGGACGCCAGTAACACTGAACGCGCCCGACTTCGCTGGCAGCTACGAGCTGCGCTACATAGCTAGCCCAGATGACATCGTCCTAGCGCGACTCGAGATCGTGGTGCTGGAGGCAACCGTGGAGATCCGGGCCCCGGCCAGCGCTCAAGCCGGCTCCATAGTGCCCGTCGAGATCCTCGCCTGGACCGGTAACCCGGATGACGGCCTCGCCTTGGTGCCGGTTGGCACCGAAGACGGCTACTGGGAAGGTTGGGAAGCAGTGACGGGTGAGGGGACGACCGAACTGATCGTCACCGATATCCCCGGCGAGTACGAGATCCGCTACCTATCAGGCGAAGCGATCCTCACCTTGGCCCACACACGGCTGACGCTCACGCCCGTCACGGCTTCGGTAAGCGGCCCTGCTTGGGTGACCGCCGGAGAGTCGTTCGAGGTCAGCTGGCAGGGGTCTGATATGCCCTGGGACTTCGTGACCATCGTGGAGGCCGGTGCAGCCGACGACGACTGGGGCTACTCGCTCGAGACTTCCGGCGGCAACCCGTTGGAGTTCTGGGCGCCCGACGAGCCAGGTCAGTACGAACTGCGCTACCTGACCGGCCAGAACTACCTCAAGCTCGCTAGCACACCCATAGAGGTCCGTTGACCCTAGGGCACGACTAACCTCCTCCGGGCGAGCGACCCGGAAGCTGACGCGCGGCCTTGGTATCCTTACCTAAGGCTGCGCTTCGCCATGCTGGAGCGCTGTCAGGCACCAGGAGGCACCACCTATGTCCGACACCACCGTCGCGCCCGACTCGGCGCTCGCGCTCCGCGCCGTGAACAGCATCAGAGCCCTCACCATCGACGCGGTCGAAGAGTCCGGCGACGGCCACCCGGGCATGCCCATGGGCAGCGCCGCCATGGGCTACACCCTCTACTCCCACGCCATGCGCTACAACCCGCACAACCCACAGTGGCCCAACCGCGACCGCTACGTGCAGTCGGCCGGCCACGGCTCGATGCTGCAGTATTCGCTCCTGCACCTCACGGGCTACGACCTGCCCATGTCGGAGCTGAAGCGCTACCGACAGTGGGGTTCACGCACGGCCGGACACCCCGAGTACGGCCACACCCCCGGCGTGGAGACCACCACCGGACCGCTCGGCCAAGGCATCTCCACCGCGGTGGGCATGGCGTTGGCCGAGGCGCACCTGTCGGCCCGCTTCAACCGCCCCGGTTTCGACGTCGTCGATCACCACACCTACGTCATCGCCTCCGACGGCGACCTGATGGAAGGCATCTCCAGCGAAGCGTCGTCCTTCGCTGGTCACTTGGGGCTGCACAAGCTCATCGTCCTTTACGACGACAACGGAATCTCAATCGACGGCTCCACCAACATCACCTTCACCGAAGACGTACCGAAGCGCTACAGCGCCTACGGTTGGCACGTGCAGACGGTCGACGATGGCAACGACGTCGGCGCGCTGCTGGGCGCCATCGCGGCTGCCCGCAGCGAGACGGGCCGCCCTAGCCTCATCGCGGTGCGCACCGTCATCGGTTACGGTTCGCCCGACCTGGCGGGCACGCCGAAGATCCACGGCTCAGCGCTGGGCAAGAGCGAGGCGGAGCTGACGAAGGAGAATTTGGATATCGACTGGCCCGCCTTCACCGTTCCCGATGACGTGCTCGAGCACATGCGCGGCGCGGTGGAGCGCGGAGCCAAGGAGGAGGCAGCCTGGAACGAGTTGTTCGAACGCTACCGCGGCGCTCATCCCGAGCTGGCGCAGGAGTTCGAGCAGTCGCTGACGGGGCTCCCTCCGGTTGAAATCGACATGCCGAACTTCGAGGTGGGTAAGGCGATGGCCACGCGCAAGGCGTCGGCGCTGGCGCTGAACGTCCTGGCCAAGGACTGGCCAGCGCTGCTGGGCGGCTCCGCCGACTTAGCCGGCTCCAACTACACCGACATCGACGGCGAAACGTCGATGAGTCCAGGCGACTACGGCGGGCGCATCATCCACTTCGGGGTGCGCGAGCACAGCATGGCGGCCATCGCCAACGGCTTAACCATCCACGGCCACCTACGCGCCTTCGTGGCTACCTTCCTCATCTTCTCCGACTACCTGAAGCCGGCTTTGCGGCTCTCGGCGCTGATGGGCCAACCCGTCATCTACGACTTCACCCACGACAGCATCGGCCTCGGCGGCGACGGCCCTACCCACCAGCCGATCGGTGAGCTGATGGCGCTGCGCGTGGTTCCTGACCTGACCGTGATCCGCCCCGCCGACGCCAACGAGACGGCGCAAGCTTGGGTTCACGCCGCCAACACCACCAACCGCCCTACCGCCTTCGCTCTGACCCGCCAGAACGTGCCGAACCTGCAGGTTCCGGCCGGCGCGGTAGCTCGTGGCGCTTACGTGCTTGCCGAAGCGGGCGCCAAGGGCAGTCTGGCCGAGGGCGGCGCGGCGCCCAGCGTGGATGGTGGTAAGGGCGAACCCGACCTCATCCTCATCGCGACCGGCTCCGAGGTGCAGCTGTGCCTGGCCGCCCGTGATCAACTAGAAGCCGAGGGCGTGCGCACGCGCGTGGTGAGCATGCCGAGCTTCGACCTGTTCGAGGCGCAGGACGACAACTATCGCCGCTCGGTGCTGCCACCGGCGGTCGAGGCGCGCGTAACCGTGGAAGCGGGGGCCACGCTGGGCTGGGAACGTTACGCGGGTTCCAGCGGCGAGATCATCGGCCTCGACCGTTTCGGTGCGTCGGCGCCGGGCGACGTGGTCATGCGCGAGCTTGGCTTCACGGTGGATAACGTCGTGGCTGCCGCGCGGAGAACGATGGAGCGGGCTGGTTAAGGCTCGCTGAAAGCTGTTACCGATTCGCTGGCGAACCGCCCGTACTCATCGGTTAGGATGTTGGGCGGTTCAGCCGCAGGAGGTTGTATGTTCATTCCGTTGTCAATTATTTCTCGCTCCCGGCGTGCGTTTCGCCGCCTGGTCGCAGTGGCTGCCGTGGCGCTGCTCACCGCCGCCTCGGCCCAGTCGATCCCCGACATTCTGCCGCAGGAAACGTTCGCCGCTTTCGGAGTCAACGACTTATCTCGCCACGAGGCCAAGTTCCAGACGTTCATCGACGAGTGGAACCGCTTGGAGCTAACTGAGCGCCTCGAAGCCGCCACGCCCCTAGACGAGCTAGACGAGAACGGTGACCTCGACGAGCTGATGCAACAGTTCGAAGGCTTGGGCCTCCTCGATTTCCTCGGTGGCGAAGTGTGGGTGGCCATGTCGGCCGACAGCTCCAACCCACTGCCCACCTTCACCATCGCCGGACACTTCAGCGACGTCACTATCGACTTCATCGAGCGCAAGCTGGCTGAGGAGCTCGGGGACGACGTCATCGTCCAGGCCCTAACCGAGGGCAGCATGGACTTCACCGTCTACAGCGACGCCGACGGTGATGGTGACTTCGGCGAAGCCATGGCGCTGGCGCGAGACGGCGATTTCATGGCCGTCTCCAGCAACCCCGACGTCATGCGCGGTCTGCTGCGCCGTTATCAGGGCAGCGAGAAGGGCGGCTTCAGCAGCAGCGCGAGCTACCAGGCGGCGTTGGCCCCGCTCATCCCTTCTGACGTCTTCTCTTACCTCGACCTGCCGCAGATCATCGATCTGGTCACGCCATTCGCGCAAGGCATGGGCTTCGACCAGAGCGTCGAACGCTTGAGCAACGCCTTCAAGACCGTGGGGACGGTCGTCTCCGCGGGGCGCCTAACTGACGCAGGAATCGAATCGTTCAGCGTGCAGGTTCTCGGTAACCCCAGCCTCGACCCGACCCTCTACAGTCTGCTCAGCAGCCGCAGCCCCGTCTCCTCCGCTACTCGCAGCTTCGTGCCTGCCGGCTCGGTCGCCTACCAGGCTCAGTCAGTAGACCTGGGCGCCTGGTGGGGTTACCTGAACGAGTTGGTGGCCGACATGCCCGAGTTGGGAATCGGCAGCATCGACCAGTTCCTCATGGAGATGACCGGCTTAGATATCAACGCGCTGCTGTTCAGCTGGATGGGTGACGACCTTGCCGGCATCACCGTCACCGCACCCGTCGCGAGCGAGGTGGGCATAAGCGCGGAGAACCTCCTCGGCGACAGCCTCTACTTAGTAGAGATAACCGATGCCGACGCCGCGCGCGCGGGCCTCGAGCAGCTGCTGGCCATGGCCGGCGAGACAGCCGGCGCCTTCGTCGACCCCATGGGTGAGGGCGGCAACTTCGAGCCCAGCACCCGCAACGTGGCCGGCGCCGACGTCACCGTCTACACCTTCGCTCCAGGCGTCGAGGCCGAGACGGCCATCGTCGGCGGTTACCTGCTCATCGCCACCAGCAGCAGTGCCATGGACGCGGCCCTGAACGCTCACGCCTCCGGTGGGGACCTCAGTGGCGATCTAGCTGCACTGGCCAAGAGCCTGCCGCTCGGCGCCAGCTCGGTTAGCGTCTCCGACGACGCCGCGGCCATGAGCGCCATGGCGGACACCGTCATGTCGCAGTTCGGCCTGCTGTTCGGGATGACCGGCGGCGCCGGCCTCGACTTCGACGCTGCTGAGTCGGCCGGAGAAGGCTTCAGCGAGTTCATCCACTTCGTAGCCGACCGCTTCGGTGGCAGCCACAATTACAGCGTCGCCGACGGCAACGTGGTGCGAGGCTACGGCCTCTCCAACGTGACCTGGTAAGCGCGTTCAGCTAGAGTTTTGAGCCTTGAGTGGCGCGGCGGGCCAGCAGTTCGGCCCATAACCGCGCCACTTGCTCTTCCAGCGCCGCCTCGTCACCGCTGTTATCGATCACGTAATCGGCGCGCGCGGCCTTGGCCTCGAGCGACAACTGCGTGGCGTCACGGGCGCGCACCTCGGCGGCGCTAAGACCGCTGCGCGCAACCACCCGCTCCACCCTTGCTTCCAGCGGCGCCGTAACCACTACCACCACATCAACTTCATCATCCAGACCGGCCTCATACAGCAGCGGTACGTCGTGAACGATCACGGCGGGTGGGTTCTCGGAACGCAGCGCCTCCTCCTCGAGTTGCTCGCGCCGCTCGCCCACCCAAGGGTGCACCACGGCGTTCAGCTCCGTGAGCGCCGCTGCGTCGGCGAACACGAGCGCGGCGGTGGCGGCGCGGTCCAACTGCCCATCTACCACCAGCTCACTCCCGAGCCGCGCAGCGATCGCTCGGAGTACCGCCTGGTCGTTGGTGGCTTCGCGCGCCAACTGGTCAGCGTCAATCACCAGCGCCCCGTGGCTTGCCAGCAGGCGCGCCACGCTCGACTTACCGGAACCGATGTTGCCGGTAAGGCCCAAGCGCAGCGGGCGTGCTGGAATCCGCCGTGCTGTAATGCCTAGTGTGGCTTCTCTCGACACGAGCCAGTTTAAGCCGTGGCCGGCAGGCGGCCTGCTGGTGGGCGGCGCGGTGCGCGACGCGTTGCTGGGCCACGCCAGCCGCGACCTCGACTGGTTGGTTGCCGATCCAGCGGCTTCGGCGCGCACCAGCGCTGCCGCCAGTGGTGGCTCCATCGTCGTCCTGGACGAGGCTCGCGGCCATTGGCGGGTGGTTGAGCCGAGCGGAGTGGTGCACGACTTCGCGCCGCTGCGCAGCGGCGCCACCACGGTTGAGGACGACCTGGGGCTGCGAGACCTAACCGTCAACGCCATGGCTTTGAACGCGACCGGCACCGTGCTCGACCCCAGCGGCGGCCTGCCCGACCTGCGCGCCAAGCGCCTGCGCATGACGCACGTGGGCGCCCTTGCCGCCGATCCCATCCGGGCCCTGCGCACCGCACGCTTCGCCACCACCCTGGGTTTCACTATCGAGCCCGCGACCCGCGCCGAGGTGGCGCGCCTCGCCGTGGTCCAAGCCAACGCTCCCGCGACGAAACCCGCCGCTGAGCGAATCGGCGCCGAACTAGCCGCCCTCATGGCCGCGCCTCAGGCCGCGGTCGGCTTCGCGCAACTGAACGAGCTGGGGCTACTAGCGGCGTACCTGCCCGAGATGACCGCCGGGCGGGGCGTGGGACAGGGCGGATTCCATCACCTCGACGTGCTGGATCATTCCTTCGAGGCGCTCAACCAACTGTTGCACGGCTTCCCCGACGCGGGCGCTGCGCTGCGCTGGGCAACGTTGCTCCACGACGTCGGCAAACCCGGCAGCGCCGCGCGTTTAGCGGGGCGCAACATCTTCTACGGACACGACCGCTTGGGCGCCGACATAACCCGTCAACTGCTAAGGCGCTTGCGCCTACCCGGCGAGGTGGTGGAGCGCGCGGCAGGGCTGGTTCGCTACCACATGCTGCCGCTGCCGCGCTCGGAGCGGGCCGCCAAACGCTTCGTGCATCGCCGCCGGCAGTTGCTGCCCGACCTGCTCAAACTGATGATTGCCGACCGCGAGGCGGCGCGTGGACCGTTGGCCAGCGCCGCGGGCCGTGAGGAGTACCGCGTGGCGCTGAGTCGGGTGCTGGCAGTGTTGCAGGAGGAGCCTCCACCGCAGCCGCTGCTCAGCGGCCATGAGGTGATGGCTCTGCTGAGCCTCCCACCGGGCCCGCGCGTCGGCGAGGCACTGGCGCTGGTGGCGGAGGCACGCGCAGTGGGGGACGTTCGCGACCGCGGCGAGGCAGAGGAGCTTGTGAAGCGTTACGCGGCGGCGCAGGGGTGGCTGGGTAGCGGCGGTTAGTATCCGCAAACCACTGCGTGGAACAGAAAGCGTGCGACCGCAATAGACGGTCGCACGCATCTCTAACTAGGGGTTTTAGGACTCAGATGGTGTAGCGTTCCCGCTCGCGAATGAGCTCCTCGCGCGTGAGAGGCTCGGCATCGTGTTCGAAGTCAGTCCAGCCGGCTTCCTTCCAATGACGGGCACGGGTGTCTAAGTCAACCGGATCGTGGGCCCGGAGGATCTTATGGGCCTGGTCGGCGGACTCGCCCCGGTCCGTTCGCAGGAGAAGTAGCGTGCCACCTCGCCTAACGCCTTCAACGTACTTTTCCGCGCTCTCCTTGGGGAGGCCGGCGGTGGCAAGAGCGCCGACTAGACCGCCAGCTAACGCGCCGGCACCCGCGCCCACCAGACCCGCGATGAGGGGTCCTGCCGCCAACGCGGGCCCCACACCGGGGATTGCCAGGAGCCCTAAGCCCATGAGGACTCCACCGGTGCCACCGAGCAGGGCGCCGATGCCACCCCCCGCGGCCGCTCCTTCGCCCGCTGTGGTGTTGTCTTCCTCGCCGGCGATGTACTTGCCTTCATCGTCGAAGTAGCGATTGTACTCTCCGGCCACATCGTTGGCGACCAGGTTCATGTCGCTTCGCTCGTAGCCGTTGGACACGAGGTCCTCCAGCGCCCTTATCGCTTGCGGCGTCGTGTCGAAAAGTCCCGCTACCACTTCGGTGTTGTCATTATTCTGCTTAGTCATTTAGTTACTCCTTTGGAGAATCTCTTGAGTTAGCTGTCTAGCTTGTGCGCTTCGAGCCAAACGAGGCTTAGTAACGGTAGTTGGTGCCCATCAGGGCACTTGGTCCGTTCGGCAGGACCAGGGCCTCATAGGGTGCGCCCTCGAAGGTGGTTCCTATCAGGTAGATGGTGGAGTCGGAAGCAAGCGGTAAAGCGTCCTGGAGCTCCAAAGCTACCGCCGCGCTGTCGGCCGCGGTTAACTGCAAGCCCGTGATGTCATCGGCAAGCTTCTTGGCGCCACTATCGTCGCCGTACACCATGTTCCCTGCCAGTACGTGACGCTCGCCGGCCGCGTCGAGGGTGACGATGTCGAAGGCAGGCGAACCCGGAGCCGCGTCGATCACGCGTACGCGGCTATCGGTTGCGTCTGGGCGCACCTCGTCTTCGTAGGTCGTCGCCTTCATGGCGAGGGCGTCCTTCTTGGCATCGCCAGAACCGAACAGGTTACGCAGCCACCCGCCGAAGCCTTCGCCGTCAGTGGAAGCGTCGGTTTCAACCGGAACCTGCAAGCCGGTGATGGCGATGGTGTAGTAGCGGCCGGCGCGGAAGGTATCGGACGGCGCGTCGAAGAGGGCCCCGTCGCTGTTCGGCAGCTGAGCGTTGATGAGGTACTTACCGGCCTGAACCTCCTGGTAGTCAGTGGCGTGCCCGTACTCCAGGCCGCCGAAGTCCAAAGCCGACAGGCCGTCTTCGTGAGGGCTGAGGTCCGCGTGCACGGTGGTCGCGGGCGAAAGCTGAACGACGCGCACGAACGCGGTCGTCACTTCTTCCGTCGCGGGGCTGGCGGGCGTGGCGTCTGGTTGGGTCGCTGGCGCGGTGCCTACTGGCGGCACGACCGGGACACCGGTACCGTCGGCCTGGGTGGTCTCGGGGGTGGAGGAGTCGGTGTCGAGGGGCCGGAGAGATAGCGGCATGATGACGGTGTCGGTCACATGGACCACGCCGTTAGAGAAGACGTTGTCTACATCGGTGGCTTGGAAGCCGACCCCGTTGACGGTCAACCCGCCCGCGGTGACATCGACGTCGTAGGGCTCACCCGATAATGGCGCAAGTATCCCGCCGCCGGCATCCTTGAGGTCGAGCATGGAGTAAGCACCCTGCAGGATGAGTCCGTTGAGGACCTGGGCTAGCTCGACCGGGTTGGACTGCATCGCGTCGAGGGTGGCCGCGTCCATGTCGTCGAACGCTGAGTTGGTGGGCGCTAGCACCGTTACCGGGCCCGGGCCCTGAAGGGTGTCCGTGAGCCCCGCGTCTTCGAGCATGGCCACGAATGTGCTGAACTGATCTGGTGAGGCCTGCAAGCCTTGCAGGATAGTCTGGTCGTCGGCTCCCGTGAGCGCGAACACGACGCTCAGACAGGCGAGCAAGGTAGTAGCGAACAGTAGTTTGATGCGTTTCATTCTTTTCCTCCTAGAGCTCCCAATGTTGCTTCCTTCGGGTCGCTTCAAATTCGTCTCTTCCTTCAGCTAATTCTTCCTTCATCGAACTGTGCCGCGCACTCCGTGCTTTCCAAGCACTTTGGTTAGAAGGCCATCAACGTAGGTAATACCGTCGAAGCAGGAATCGCAGGGGATGTTAAAGGGATGACGCGACGAATCATGCTGCCTCAGTAACTACCGACACACAGTAACTACGCACAGCTCAAATCCGGACAGTTCCAGAGTCACCCGAGACGCGTACCGCCTCAGCGCGCGCTCTGTAAAGGAACAATAGGTAAAAGGCAGTTCTTGTGTATGTGACGAGCGAGGCGAAAAGCGCGGTCCTCATCAGGACCTCACCTTCGATCGCGTCGTACGGGGGCATGAGGCGTAAGACGATCTGCCGCCTGTACCTGGCCCGTCGAGCGTGACAGGGGCTCGTTATGCAAAGAAGAGAGCTGCACAGTCAGCATGCAGCCAGGTAGTCAGGCTAGGTTGTCGACCTGAGAACGAGCTCTCAGACTTGCACCCCAGGGGGAAGTGCAGGTAGCTGCTTTAGCAGCGTAGCCATCTCCACCGCGGCTTGGGCCGCCTCCGCGCCCTTGTTCCCCGACTTGCCGCCAGCGCGATCCAGTGCCTGCTCCATGTTGTCGGTGGTGAGCACGCCGAAGATCACCGGCACGCCGCTGCTGGCGCTGGCCTGAGCCACACCCGACGCCACCATGCTGCACACGTAGTCGTAGTGGCTCGTGGCGCCGCGCACCACGGCGCCGAGCGTTATCACCGCCTGGTATTCCCCCGAGGCGGCCAGTTTGGTTGCTACTACCGGGATCTCCACCGCGCCTGGCACCCAGGCCACCGTGATGGCGCCCTCGTCGGCCCCCATGCGATGGAGCGCACCCAAGGCGCCGTCAAGCAGCCGGCGGGTGACTAAGTCGTTGAAGCGACTGACCACAAACGCGAAGCGCAGACCGCTAGCGTTCAGGTTCCCTTCGAGCTGTTTCACGGCCGGATCATGCCTCAGCATCAAGGAGGCATCGCGGCTGGCGCCGGACGCTCAAGGCAGGACCACGTCGAGCACGATGTCTTCGACGCTGGCCACGATCTCGTATAGCGGCTTGTCAGAGGGGAAGCGCACGGTGAACACGTTCCAGCCGGGGTTCAGCGCCAACTCGATGCCGCTGCCGGTGAGGGTAGCGGCCTTGTCGACATAGAGCAGAGTGAAGAAGCCGATGGGGGTCTCGAGCCGCGGCACGCCCACGTAGAACGGGTCCACCACGCGATCGAAGACCTCGTTAGCGTTCTGATCGACGTACATGTTGAAGCGCGCCACAGCCACGTTGACGTCACCGGGCGCCACCCGGTACTCGTTCTGGATGCCGGGGAGGATCACGCCACCGCTGTTGAACGGCCTGAGTTGTTCCGCGGGCACGGCGCCGGGAGTGATGCGGAATGTGCCACCGACGGGCACTACCGAGGCAACCTCGAGGCCCCAGACGTTATCGCTGTCGACCACGTGGATGGCCACGCGGGTGTTGTCCGCGAGTGGTTCATCAGTCTGAATCAGGCCACTCAGTGCGGCACCCGTCTGGGCCGAGGCCACCATGGCTAGCGCCAGCAGGGCGGAGAGGACGAGTCGTTTCATGGCAGTCTCCAAATCAGGTCAGGGTAGCACGGGCTCCGTAGCGGTAAAAACGAGCCGGGTGCTGGATTGATGCGCCGTGCCGGCAGCGGCAGGCGGGAAAGTGTGCGCGGATTCGGCGCTTCGCCAACATCGCACAGAGTCATATCACATCCTCGCCGATTACTGATGCCGAATAAGTGAGCAGGCGCGGGGGCGCGTTAACCGGTCGCTTAAATACGCCCCTCCACTTAGACCTGATAGCCACCAGGGTGGCGCTGGCGCCAAGCCCAGGCGCTGGCCACGATCGCCGCCAGATCCTCATGGCGGGGCCGCCAGCCCAACTCGCTCTTCACCAAACTGGCGTCAGCAACTAGGCGCGGCGGATCACCGGCGCGGCGCGGCGCCGCCACCTCGGGGATGGCGGCGCCCGTCACGCTCCGGCACACGTCGATGACCTCGCGCACCGAGTAGCCCTGGCCGTTGCCAAGGTTGTAATGCCGTTGGTCACCCTCCACCAGCGCCTCGAGTGCCAGAACGTGAGCGTCGGCCAGGTCGAGCACGTGCACGTAATCACGGACGGCGGTCCCGTCCGGGGTGGCGTAGTCTTCGCCGAAAACAGCTATGTGCTCACGCTTGCCGGCCGCCACCTCCAGCACCAGCGGTATGAGGTGCGATTCCGGCCGGTGGTCCTCGCCGAGCAGTTCGCTGGCGCCGGCGGCGTTGAAGTAGCGCAGCGCCGCGAAGCCGAAGCCGGCGGTGCGAGCCAGCCAACTCAGGGTGCGTTCGATCATCAGTTTCGACTCGCCGTAAACGCTCTCGGGGCGCAGCGCGGCGTTCTCGGCGATGGGCACCGAATCAGGTTCGCCGTACACGGCCGCCGTAGACGAAAGCACGAAGCGCTTCACGTCGTGCTTGTCGAGTGTCCGCAGCAGCTGCATGGTGCCGGCGACGTTGTTGGTGAAGTACTTCATGGGCTGGGTCATCGATTCGCCTACCAGCGAGAAGGCCGCGAAGTGCAGTACGGCGTCGACGTCGTGGGCGCTAACGGCGTAGCCCACCATGTCAGGTTCGGCGATGGAGGCGTGAACGAACGGCACGCCTTCGGGCACGGCGTCGCGGTGGCCGCTGGAGAGGTCGTCGAGGACCACTACGCTGTGGCCGCGCCGCAGCAGTGTCTCGACAGTGATAGAACCGATGTAACCAGCGCCGCCAGTGACCAGGACGTTCATAAGGCGAGTGTAAGCGATACTTGTAAGCGAACGAAAGTGAGGTTGCAATGACCACGCCAACACCTGGCGCCTCCTCCACCCAGAACGCCGGCCTCATCTGGCTCGACGGCGAACTGGTGCCCGAGGAGAACGCCACCATCTCGGTCCTTACTCACGCTTTGCACTACGGCACCAGCGTCTTTGAGGGCATCCGCGCCTACGAAACCGACAACGGCAGCGCTATCTTCAGGCTGCCCGAGCACGCTAAGCGGCTTCTCGAGTCAGCGAAGATCCTCGGCATGGCCACACCGTGGAGCGTCGAACAGATAACGCAAGCGATCCTCGACACCATGCGCGCCAACGAACTGCCGCACGCCTACATCAGGCCGCTCATCTGGTTCGGCTCCGAATCGTTAGGCATCAGCCCGCACCGCAACAAGCTTCACCTGATGGTGGCCACCCTGCCGTGGGGTACCTACCTGGGCGACGAGGCTATCCGCAAAGGCGCGCGCCTCATGACCAGCTCGTGGCGGCGCAGTAGCGGCGACATCATGCCGACCAAGTCGAAGGCGGGCGGCAACTACGTCAACTCGGTACTGTCCAACGCTGAGGCGCTCGCTAACGGCTTCGACGAGGCGCTACTGCTCGATAAGGAAGGCTACGTGGCTGAGGGCTCCGGCGAGAACGTATTCTTCATGCAGGACGGAATATTGCACGCCATCGCGCACTCCGTGAACCTGCGTGGCATCACCCGCGACAGCGTGATGCGGATCGCGAAGTCGATGGGCACCGAGGTCGAGGCAGTGATGGCCACCAGAGACGAGCTCTACACCGCCGACGAGATGTTCATCGTGGGCACCGCGGCGGAGGTAACGCCAGTGGCGAGCCTCGACAGGCGACCCATCGGCAACGGTCAAGCGGGACCGTACTCGCTAGAGATGCGACGCGTCTACCTGGAGGTGGTGACTGGCAAGGTGCCGGAGTTCGAGCACTGGCTTACCTACGTTGACCGGTGAGCCTGCTCGCGCTCGGCCTGGTGGTCGGCTCGGCGTTCCTGCACGCCAGCTGGAACCTGCTGGCCAAGCGCGTGGCGGGCGGCGTGGAGTTCGTGTGGCTGTTCGCCACGGTGTCGTTGGTCTGTTTCCTACCCGCCGTGGCGCTGTACGTGTGGTTGGCGCAGCCGGTATTCACCACTACTCACGCGTTGCTGGCGGCGGTCTCGAGCTTGCTGCACGTGGCCTACATGGTGCTGCTGCAGCGCGGTTACCGCGTGGGCGACCTGTCACTGGTCTATCCACTGGCGCGCGGCAGCGGCCCTGCTCTGGCGACGCTGCTGGCCGTGCTGGTGCTGGGCGAGCGGCCTGGGGCGCAAGCGCTGCTGGGCACGCTGCTGGTCGTAGGCAGCGTGCTGGTTCTCACCGGCGGTCCCAGCGCCAACCGCCGCAACAGGCACCTGGCGGTGGTTTACGGCTTGGCTACCGGCATGGTCATAGGCCTTTACACCATCTGGGACGGCTACGCCGTCGGTCACGCCGGCGCGGCGCCGCTCCTGTTCTTGGTGGCGGCTGAAGCGGGTCGGGTGCTGCTGCTCGCGCCACTGGCGGTGGCGCCGACACCCACGGCGGTGGCGAGATCGGCGGAAGCCGCGGCGCCATAACCGATTGCCGAAGACAGGAAACCGGAAGAATTGGAATAGCTGCCGATCGCGGTGCCGCCGTCGCCGGTGGCTTGGCTGCGGAAACCGTTGGCGGTTGCCTGCTGCCCGGAGGCGACCGACTCGCTGCCGCTGGCGGTTGAGTAGGCGCCGGAGGCCTGTGCGCCCGCACCTACGGCGGTGCTGCCGGTCTCGGATGCATTTGCACCCGCACCGATCGCGGTGCTGTCGTCGGCCGAGGCGACGGTGTTGATGTAGGTGGGATTGCCGTTCACGTCCAGGACCGGATTGCCGTCCGTGTCGAGAACCATGCGAC
>CAJDWL010000010.1_pt1 | contig 21643 bp, 20 predicted proteins | sample 7391591 | NCBI WGS metagenome assembly CAJDWL01 (sample SAMEA7055738, study PRJEB34461) | soil metagenome | biome: terrestrial ecosystem; feature: Peninsula; material: soil | place: Antarctica | collected 2016
GTTTACGAGGGAAGAGGAGTAAACCCCCGAGCCAGGCGGCGGCGCCCAAGTAGTAGGTGGCGTCTGTTAGGGAAGTGCTTGCGAAGTTGCCCCCGAGGCGGACGATGCTCCACGCCACCTCCTCGACGAGCCATAAAACAGCGCCCACCGACAGCAACGTCCAGGACAGTGAGCGAGGGCGGCGCCATAACAACGGCAGCGTTACCGCCAGAGCGGCGAGGGGTAGAGCCACCGTGACGTAGTCGCCTCCCAGCAGTGCGATCGCTATCAGCACTGCGAGGAAGGACAACAACAAGTAGGTAACCCGTCTCACTTATGCTCCCCCAAGCCAGCGGCAGTTCAGCGCCGCGGATGACGTACCGCGGGCCGGATCGTCACCTCTCCACGCCGACACAAGCTGAGAGGTTGATGAACTGCCAGTGCGGCATGCTACCAAGTGCTTCGCTGACGCGCCATATGTGGTGTTGCTACGGCGGTCAGGTCGAAGGATCTTCGGCGCCAGCCGACCAGTCGAACGGCGCCTCCAACCCCTGCTGGGCCGCAGCAACCGCCTCTGGTTGGGCGAAGCTGAGCGCCAACACCCCGCGGTAGGAACGGCGCGCGGAGTCGCGATCACCGGCTAGGTCGTAGAGCTGGCCGAGGCGTGCCAGCACGAAGCCAGGTAGGTAATAGGGTTCGAAGAAATCGCCGTGTGTCACGTTGCGCAGACGCTCCAGCGCCTCCAGAGGATGGTCGTTGGCGAGCAGCAGGTTGGCCTCGTGGTAGCGGGCCTCGGGGCTTTTTAGCTCCCGTAACTGAGCGAGTAGTGCCGCCACGTCACCCACTTCGCCGCGCATCGCCACATCGAGCAACGCCCGCTGTCGCGCTTCTCCGGCGGGGGGCTCCGCCAGCGGCGCCGCCTCGAGCTTCGCCTTATCAGCCAGGGCCGCCTCCAGCGCCGGAACGTCGTCGACGGAGGCGAGCAGCGCAACGTGCCGGTACGGCAGCGCGCTGACGCGCGCCGCGATGCGCTCCGCACGCTGCACTAACCAACCTGTGCCGGGTCCCTCGCCGAACTCGCTGCTACGCTCACGCTGGAACGCGGCCACGGCGGGGATCAGTTCGTTCTGGACGCGACTGAGATCGAGAGCCTCCGCCAGTAGCTGTTCCACCGGCCGTTCGGCCGCCTGCACGCGGCGCAGGCGCGCTTTGCCTTGCTCGAACTGCTGCAGGAAACCGATGAACTCGTTTTCGTCGCCGGCCTCGCCCGGTTCGCCGGGTTCTCCAACCACGCTGCCCACCTCATGTAGTGGTACCCCACGGCGGGTCGCCCAGGGTGCCACTACCTGTGGCAGGGCCAACTCGGGGGTGGCTTGCCAGCCGGGGTCGGTCAGGCTACCGGGTGCTAGCGGGGCCAACGCCACCGCTTCGGGCTCGAGAGCTTCGAGGACGGCCTGCACGAACAGTACGTTGTAGCGGGGGAAACGCGTGTGGAACGGCCCTACCAGAGGAACGACCGTGACGCGGGGAACATCGGACATAGCCTCATGGTACGGCTCGCAAGCCGAGGCGCGGCGCGGTAAGGTGGCGAAGCGCCGCAGGGGGGCTGGCCGCGCGTGATGGGCGAGCGGCGCTAGGCAGACCTTAAGGACGGCTTAGATGTACCGAACCGATCGACAACCGGCTTACCAGCGTGACGTCACTTGGGCCAGCGCGGTCCTGCTAGCGCTCACGGTGCTCGTTGGCATCGTGCTGTTCAGCCTGACTCAACTCAGTTCCAACCAGCGTGGATTAGAGGTTATCAACGGCGTTCTCAAGCTCACCCTCCGTCCCGGCGGCGAGGGAAGCGTGGTGGGTGTCCGGACCGGAGCCGAGTATCAGGCGGGCGCGTCGTTGATGCTGCTACCCGGACTCGAGGTTTATGCCGACCCCTCTGAGATACCTACCTTCAGCGGCGGCGACGCCGTGAGCCGCAGCGCCGGGGTGCTCAGTGAGCGCTTGATCAGCGGTGGCGAAGAGAACCTGCTGGCCGCTGTGAGCGAACCCACCTTGCGGCGCCAACTGGAACTGGCCCTCGACGGCCCTGCGCTCGAGCTGATCCGCGGCGAGCTGGCTCGCGAGATGGCTGGATCGGGACTCGATGACGGCACTCGCCTAGCGGATTGGCCAAGCCAGGCGCTGGCCAAACCGGGGCAGCCGGTGCAGCCCGTTGTGGGAGTGTTCGTGAACTTGCCGGTAGCTATCCTGCAACGACTCGACAACCGCCAGATCGGCGCGGAGCTGGTGGCGGCGCTGGCCGATACCGTGGCCGACGAAGGTTTGCCGGCTGCCTTGGCTGTCGTCACCAACGACAACCTACGGGCGCGTTTAACGAGGGGAGTAGACACCCTGGCGCGCGCTCAGCTCCATCAGCTGTTCACGGCGCTGCTCAGCGCGCAGCAGCCCGAGATGGAGGCGCGGCTGGCGGAAGCCAAGGCGGTGCTGGCCGGCACCGCTGACGACAGCAGCGACGAACTGAGCGGGCTCCTGCCAGCCAGCGAACTGGCGGGCCTCAGCCCTCAACAGGCCGACCAGCGCGTGCTGGAGGCCTTGGCGGAGCATGCCTACCGCAGCGGTGGAGTGTCGGCGGCGGTGCAGCTAACCCGCCCCGAGCAGGTGGCGCGCGTGCGCGGTGTGGCGCCGCTCGTCAACGCCTTCGGTGCTGCAGCGCACAGTCGCTACCTCACGCTCACCTGGTTTGCGGGCGTGATAGCTCTCCTACTCCTCGTGCTGGTGGTTGCGTTCTCGCGCGGCTGGTCGCGCCTAACCAACGTGGGTATCGCCTTGGCCGTAGGGGCGGCGCCCGGCGCGCTGCTCCTCGACCGCCTACGCGGCGCGCTGCCCGAGGCGGCACCGCTCTCCGCCGGCGCTCAGGCGCAAGGGGTGTTCGCCGCGCTGCGTGACCTGGTGACGCACGCCTTCTCCGCACTGCCCAGCGCCCTCACGGCCCTACCGCTACGGAACCAGTTAGCGGTGCTGCTGCTTGGCGCGGGCCTGGTGGTGCTGGCGTTGGTCCTGTGGCTCTTAGGCGGCCTGCGGCCGCGGCGCCGCGGCTTCCGTTAGGTTCGCTGTTCAGTCGTGCTGACGCATGAAGGCGTCCAGCGGGCTGCCCGGCGGGAACAGGTCGTCCAACATGGTCAAGGGGATGCTCACCACGAAGTTGCCCTGCACGTACGGCCCCATGGCGTAAGGGTCGAAGTAGAAGGTCAGGCCTATGGGGCTGAGGGTGAAGGTCGCCAGTTCGTCCGCTGTCATCTCGACGCCGCCTTGCAGCACCCACTCCGCCTCCTGCCGTTCCAGTTCCTCCAGCACTAGTTGCCCCACGCGGTCGAGCCAATCCGAACCGGGCGTGAACAGTTCGCCCAAGGTGTAGAGACGCTGGCCGTCGCCAGCCTGCTCCAGCAGGTAGCTGCTGTAGTACGAGTTCGGGTGGGCTCCCCCGGTGTAGTTGGCGGTGCTGAACAGGAAGCTGCGGAACGCGCCGGCGCTGCCGACTAAGTCGATCGACTCACCGCTGTACCATCCCCAACCGAGCGCGCCGGACTCCACCTCTTCGCGGCCCTCCTCCAGGAAACTCTGCATGCGTGCGCGCCCCTCGTCCTCCAACATGCGGTTCAGGGACCGCTGCTCCTCACCCAGGAACCGCGGGAGGCTGAAGGCGGAGCTGATGCGGCCCTGCTGGAAAGACCAGGTGGCATACTGCGCGAAGCGGGTCAGGGTAGCGCTCCGCGCCGCTTCGCCCACCAGCAGCAGGCTCGCCTCGAGGGTGGCGCCTTCGGCCTGCCAGTCGATAGCGCGCCGGCCCGACAGGGTAGCGGCGAGCGGACCGTCAGCCGTGGTGGTGTCGCTCAGCAGGTGCTCCTGATGAGCGTAGTCGGTGGAGAAGCTCGGTGAGGTCGACTGACGCTGAGCGTAGAAGCTCAGTTGAAGAGCGCCGTCGTCGCCGCTGCGGCCCCAGCCGGGCAGCACTTCGCCGTGGGCGGGTCGCGACAAGCGCGCGTAGGCGTAGCCGTCTTGGTAGATGGCCAGGTCGAGGAACACCGTTTCGTTGCCGAACTGGCCGGAATAGAGGGCGCGCCACGGCTCCGGTGGGAGGTCCTGCGCGCCCGCCGTTGCGCTCAGCAGCAGCAGCGCCGCTAGAGCGACGCCGAGTAGTGGCCTGGGGAACCTGATGGTGGTCATGGCGCTACTGTAGCGGCCGCCGGCAACAATCTACGGTGTAAGGGCGGTAGCCGCGTTACCTCCGAGCTGTTACGCGGTGCTACGCTTACGCCCATGAACGTCACCGACCCGCCTCGCATCACCGTCGTAGGGGCCGGCATGGCCGGCAGCGAAGCCGCCTTGGCGGCAGCCCGCCTGGGGGTGGCGGTGGAGCTGATCGAGATGCGCCCACGTCAGCTCACCCCCGCGCACCGTGGCGGCGACTTCGCCGAACTGGTCTGCTCCAACAGCTTCGGCGGTGAAGCCGAGAGCAACGCCAAGGGCCTGCTGCAAGCCGAGATGCTCGCCGCGCAAGGCGTCATCATGCACAGTGCCCACGCCCACCGCGTGCCAGCAGGGGGCGCCCTGGCCGTCGATCGCGACGAGTTCAGCCGCGCCGTCACTGCCGCGGTGCGCAGCCACCCGCTGGTGACTGTGCACGAGGAGGAACTCACCACCGTGCCCGACGGGACGGTGGTGCTGGCCACCGGGCCGCTAACCAGCGACGCTCTGGCAAGCGACATCCGCCGCTTCGTGGGCGAGGAGTTCCTCGGTTTCTACGACGCGGCCGCGCCGGTGGTGTCGTTCGACAGCATCGACATGAACGTCGCCTACCGCAAGGGCCGCTACGATCAGGCTGCTGATTACATCAACCTGCCGTTCGACCGCGAGCAGTACCTAGCGTTCCACGAAGCGCTGGCCACCGCGCGAGCGCACACGCCGCGCGAATGGGAGAAGCTCGAGTTCTTCGAAGGCTGCATGCCTATCGAAGAGCTGGGGCGGCGCGGCGTCGATACGCTGCGCTTCGGACCGATGAAGCCGGTAGGCCTCGAGCATCCCGTCACCGGCGAGCGGTTCTACGCCGTGGCGCAGCTCAGACAGGAAGACGTCAACGGCCAGATGTGGTCGCTGGTCGGCTTCCAGACTGGGTTGAAGTGGGGCGATCAGAAGGAACTGGTGAGGCTCATCCCAGGCCTCGAGAAGGCCGAGGTGGTGCGCTACGGCGTCATGCACCGCAACACCTACCTCAGCGCCCCGCGTCTTCTCGAAGCCAGCTTGGCCCTGCGTGAGGCGCCACGCGTGTACGTGGCGGGAGTGTTGGCCGGCACCGAGGGCTACCTCGAATCGTCCGCGACGGGCTGGTTGGCGGGCACCAACGCGGCGCGCCGTCAACTGGGGCTGCAGCCGGTGGTGCCGCCCGCCGAGAGCATGCTCGGCGCGCTCACCCGTTACCTTTCCAGCGCCAACCCCAAGGATTTCCAGCCGATGAACGCCAATTGGGGTCTGGTCCCGCAGGTGGCCAAGCAGCGCGGGGTGGGCCGCCGCGAACGCCGCGAGGAGATGTACCGGCGCGGCCTGGCAGCGTTCGAGGAGTGGTTGGCCGAACCTAACGGCTCTCCGGATGTCGAGGTGACGGGCGCCCCGCGCGACGTTGCCAGCAGCGCCACGGCGGGTGCGAGCGGCGGCGCATGACCAGCAACGAGTCACTGATCGAGCGCCGTATCGACCTTCGTAGCGACACCGTCACCACCCCTACCGAGGCGATGCGCCGCGCCATGGCGCAGGCAGAGGTTGGAGACGACGTCTACGCCGAAGACCCCACCATCAACCGCTTGCAACAGCGGCTCGCGGAGATGACCGGCTTCGAGGCAGGTCTGTTCGTACCGTCGGGGACCATGAGCAACCAGATAGCCTTGGCGGTTCACTGTCAACGCGGTAGCGAGGTCATCTGCCCGGTGGGCGCCCATATCTACGAGTACGAGCCGGGCGCCATGGCCGTCATCGCCGGGGTGCTGCCGCGGTTGGTGCCGGCACCGGGCGGCGTCCCTAGTGTCGACGAGGTAAGGGCAGCGGTGAGACGCTCCATCCATCAAGCGCCCACCGGGCTGATCTCCCTCGAGAACACCCACAACAGCGCAGGCGGAACGGTCGTTCCGGTGGCCGTCATGCGCGAGGTGCAGCAGCTAGCCCGCGAGGAGAAGTTGCCCATCCACTTGGATGGCGCTCGCGCCTTCAACGCCGCCACGGCTCTTGGGGTCGACATCGCCACCGTGTGCGCGGGGTTCGACTCGGTCTCGATCTGTCTTAGCAAAGGTCTGGGGGCGCCGGTGGGCAGCGTGCTGCTCGGCAGCCGCGACTTCATCGGCCGAGCGCATCGCTACCGCAAACTGCTGGGCGGCGGCATGCGCCAGGCTGGGGTGCTGGCCGCTGCCGCGCTTGTGGCGCTCGACATCGGCCCGCGGTTGCTCGAGCACGATCACCGTCGCGCGCGCGTCCTCGCCGAGGGTCTGTTGGGGGCCCCTGGTGTGAGCCTCGACCTGAGTAGCGTGCAGAGCAACATGGTCTACCTGCAGGTGGCCGACGCGAGCGCATGGGCCGCCGCCTGTGGCCGCCGCGGCGTGCGCTTCAACGCGCTCGGGCCCGGCACCGTGCGGTTGGTGACTCACCATCAGGTGGGCGACGAGCAGGTCGAGCAGGCGCTGAGGGTGATGTGGGAAGAGGCTGAGCGCCTGTGGGCTGGGGTGGGCGCTGCAGCTAGCCATGCCACGCCTGCTGATAAAGGCAACGGACGGCGGTCGACGCCGTAAGCGAGCCGCCGTCGCAGCCGAGCGGTAACGCTGAGGCCAGCCAGACTGTGGTGCTCCTCGCTCATCCCGCCGGCCACTCGCTCAGCCCAGCTATGCACGACGCCGCCTTCGCGGCCCTCGGGCTGCGAGCTAACTACCGCGCCCTCGATGTAGCGCCGGACGAGCTTGAGGCGAAACTCGATGAGATCCGCGAGGGCCGCTACCTCGGCGCCAACGTGAGCGTGCCTCACAAGGAGCGTGTGGCGAGGCTGGTGGACGAGCTCAGTCCGGAGGCCGCCGCCATCGGTGCGGTCAACACGGTGGTGAGGCAAGATGCTCACCTCGTGGGTCACAACACCGACGCGACGGGTTTCGGGCGAGCGCTGCTTGAACTACCCTCGGTCACCGATGTCGGTTTAGCGAAAACGAACTGTCTAGTGCTTGGCGCTGGTGGCGCGGCTCGCGCGGTGGTGTGGGAGCTGGCTCGCTTCGGCGCCTCGCTGCGTATCCTCAACCGTGACCCTCGCCGCGCCAGCGCCCTGGTAGCCGGCCTCGAGGCGGCGGGCATGGCGCCCGGCGCGGCCCGCGCGCTGCCGGGTTCCGTCGGTTCGCTAGCAGGCGTAGATCTGCTCATCAACACCACCACCGTCGGCATGAGCGGCGGGCCCGACCCGTTCGGCACACCCTTGTTGAAACATGCGGCGCTGGCAACTCTGCCGCGCGCGGCAGTGGTGGTCGACTTGGTCTACCGACCGGCGCTCACGCCCTTGCTGGTGGCGGCGGCCGCTCGCGGGCACGCCGTCCAGAACGGCCTACCGATGCTGGTGTGGCAGGGCGCCCTAGCGTTCGAGTTGTGGACGGGCCAGGCCGCGCCGGTGGCGGCGCTGCGCAAAGCGGCTGCGGCCGGTCTCGCTGGCGGCTGACCGCCGCGGCGCCTGCTGGTACACTCGTGGACGTGCGAATAGCCATCCTAGCCGACGTTCATGCCAACCTGGCAGCCGGAGAAGCTGTCCTGGCGGACATCGAGGGGCAGCAGGTCGACCGGGTGATAGTCAACGGCGACCTCGTCAACCGCGGCCCTGACAGCGCAGCTGTGATGGAGCTCCTGAGCCCCTACCGCGCCGACAGCACGTTGGGCAACCACGACGACGTGATGCTGATGATCGCCGATAAGCGCGACATAGAGATCGACCCCTGGTACATGGATCCGTTCTGGAAAAGCACCCGTATGGCGGCGGAGGAGGTGCGTAGTCGGGGCCTGCTCGACGCGATCCGCGCTCTGCCGATGACTATCAGGGTGGAGCCGCCCGGCGCGCCGTCGCTGCTCATCTCGCACGGTAGCCCCCGCCATTACCGTGAGGGTTACGGCACCCACGTGACGCCTGAGATGATCTCCGAGATCACCGAGGAGTATCCCGCCGACGTTCTGATCGGCTCCCACACCCACCGCCCCCACCTAGTGCGCTGGGGCCGCTACACGGTCCTGAACACCGGCGCCGTGGGGGCGCCCTTCACCGGCGATCCGCGCGCCCATTACCTGATAGTCACGCTGGAGAACGGCTACTGGCGGCCCGAGTTCAGGCGCGTCCCTTACGACCGACAGCGCTCCATAGACGCCTTCTCCACTTCGGGCCTGCTCGATGCCGGCGGCTTGTCGGCGCGCATCTTCCTCGAGGAGCTGAAGCACGCGCGCTCCTACATGGTGCCGTTCCTGATGTGGTGCGAAGAGGAGAAGCTCGAGCGCAACGAACGGCAGTGGCAGGAGTTCCAGCGGTTGCGGTCCCAGCGCTTCGTTCTGCCCACCGAACCAACGAGCGTGTACGCGAGCGCCGCGCCGTGACGGCGCCCAGCGAAGGCGGTGCAAACCGCTTCGGCGATTTCGCGGCTATGTGGCGCGGCACTCGCGGCTTATGCCCCGGCTGTGGGTCTGATGGGGTGTTCACATCGCTGTGGGGCGTGGCGCCCGTCTGCCCTAGCTGCGGAGTGCGCTTCGAACGCGAATCCGGTGCCTGGGTGGGCGCTTGGGTGCTCGCATACACCGTGGCGATGCTGGTGTTGGTCGTCGTGGCCGCGGCGCTGATAATCAATTACGGCTTGTTCCCGGGCCTCGAGTGGATCCTGGTGGCCACCGGCATCGTGACGGTGCTGGTCGCCTACCGGCCCGTGAAAGGTTGGTGGCTGTGGTGGATGTGGGCGGCCGGCTTCGTCACGCGCGATGGGGAGGACGAGGCCGCCGCGCGGTAGCGATTAGCAGCGCACTGATCAGTGCGAAGGCGATCAGCGACAAGCCGGGGATGGTCAGGAACCCGAACCAGTTGATCCACTCCCCGCTGCATGGCACGCCGCCCTGGCACAGGATGGGGGCACCGAAGCCGGGGATCTTCTGTTCCATCAGATGGTAAGTGCTCACCACCACGCCGAGCAGGCTGAGTGGCAGGGCGTAACGCACCACCTCGCGGTCCTGGCGGTAGCTGGCGATCCCCAGCAGCAACACCAGTGGGTACATGAGGATGCGTTGGTACCAGCACAGGGTGCACGGCACGAACATGCGCACCTCACTGAAGTAAAGGCTGCCCAAGGTAGCCACTAGCGCCACCATCCAAGCCGGGTAGATCAGAGGGGTGCGCATCGCCTCAGTCGGCGGCGTTCTCGATAGCTTGACGAACGTTCGCCAAGGTCGGGTTAGGGACTACCTTGCCGTTCACCACTACCGACGGCGTGCCGGTGAGTTGGAAGGAGTCGGCCGCCGCGACGTCTGCTGCCACCGCGGCCCCGGCCGCTTCGCTGGTAGCGCACTGGCGCAAATCCGAACCGTTCAGGTCGGGGTAGTTCTGAAGTGCCACCTCGATGGCGCGGTCGCGGTTGCGGAGGCTCGCCTGGGCGCGCATCAGCACGGGCTCGAGTGCGCCGAAGGCGTCGCTGCTCTGCTCATTGATGCACTCGCCCACCATGGCTAGGTCGCGGGAGACAACCGGGTTGACCACCGGGAAGTTGAGGAAGTACAGGGCGGCTTGTCCGGAATCGACGAACTCCCGCTTGAGCACCGGCGTGATCGTTTCGCTGAAGGTGGCGCAGTGCGGGCACAGGAAATCGAAGAAGATGGCTACCTTCACGGGGGCATCGAGCGAGCCCACGTGCGGTTGAGAGGCGTAATCGATAGTGCCGGAAGGGCTGCTGCCCGTGGCGCTCAGCCGAGGCACGATCACTATAGCGGCGACTACCAGGACGGCGACGATCACCGACACCAGCGTTAGACGTTGGGAGTTCATGGAGCGCAGTCTACCGGAAGGGTGCCGCTTTCGTCTCTAGCGCTAGTTACTTAGCTAGCATGGGTCATGAATCAGTTCCAGACGCCCGCCAGCTACCGTGCCCTCGACGTGAACGCCACCGACGGCAACGCCACCCGCCAGGTAGTCGACCTCCCTTGGGAGACGCTGCCCGACAACGACGTCACCGTGCGCGTGCACTACTCCTCCCTCAACTACAAGGACGCTCTGTCAGCGCACGGGCGGCCGGGCGTCACCCGCGACTACCCGCACACGCCCGGCATCGACGCCGCCGGCACCGTGGTGGCCTCTAGCGACGCGCGCTTCTCTCCAGGTGACGAGGTGCTCTGCACCGGCTACGACCTAGGAGTCAGCACTCGTGGCGGCTTAGCGGAGTTCGTGCGCGTGCCCGGCGAGTGGCTGGTGCCGCTGCCTGCTGGCCTCAGCAGCCGCGACGCTATGGCGCTGGGCACCGCCGGCTTCACCGCCGCACTCGCGTTGGATCGACTCGCCTTCGCCGGCGTCACTACTAGCTTGGGACCACTGGTGGTCACCGGCGCCTCGGGAGGTGTGGGCAGTCTAGGGGTGGCGCTCGCTGCCCTGGCCGGTTACGAGGTGGTGGCCTCGTCGGGCAAGGCTGGCGCTGAACCGCTGCTGCTGCGCCTGGGCGCTGCGCGACGCATGGGCCGTGAGGAGCTGGGTGAAGCTAGCAGCCGCCCGCTCCTGCGCGGCGTTTACGGCGGCGGCATCGACACGGTCGGGGGTACTACGCTCGAGAACCTGGTGAAATCCACGGCCATCGGTGGCGCGGTGGCGGCCTGCGGTTTGGTGGGCGGCAGCGACCTGAACCTCACGGTGTTCCCTTTCATCCTGCGCGGCGTGGCGCTGCTGGGCGTAGATAGCGAGCACGCTGATCAGGACACTCGGCTCGAGCTCTGGGCGGCTCTGGCCGGCAACCAGCGTCTGCTGGGGCTGCTGCGCGACCCCGAGCTCGTGAGCGAGGTCGGCATGGCTGAGCTGGAGGCGCCCCTGGCGGCGTTGCTGGCGGGCGAGGTGGTGGGCCGGGTGGTGGTGCGGATAGGCGACGCTTGAGGGAGTCTGCTCTTCAGCGGTACTTAACCCGTGCGCCGACGCTGTTACACTCAGGCTCGAACGAGTGAGCTACGACACGTTCTCGTGCTCACGCTAGAGCGGGCGGTCCAGTGGGTCAGTGTGACTCCTGATCACGGCCACCGCCTGCTCAGTTTGGAAGGAGCTTCACAGATGGCTTTCACCCTACCGGACCTGCCTTACGCTTTCGACGCTTTAGAGCCGTCCATCGATGCGCGGACCATGGAGATCCACCACGACAAGCACCACGCGGGTTACACCAACAACCTGAACGCCGCCATCGCCAAGCACCCGGAGCTGGGCTCGAAGAGCGCCGAGGAGCTGGTGGCCTCGCTCGATAGCCTCCCCGAGGACATCCGCACCGCGGTGCGCAACAACGGCGGTGGCTTCCTCAATCACAACCTCTACTGGACGGTGATGAGCCCCAGTGGTGGCGGTGTGCCTAGAGGCGACCTCGCTGACGCCATCAACACCACCTTCGGCAGCTTCGACGCTTTCAAGGAGCAGTTCTCCACCGCTGCCGGAACTCGCTTCGGCTCTGGTTGGGCGTGGCTCGTCGTTGACAAGAACGGCAAGCTTGCTCTCTACTCGCTGCCCAACCAGGACTCGCCGTTCATGCAAGGCGACAAGCCCATCCTTGGCATCGACGTCTGGGAGCACGCCTACTACCTGAACTACCAGAACCGCCGTCCCGACTACGTCAAGGCGTTCTTCAACGTCGTCGACTGGGACGCGGTAGCCAAGAACTACGACGCCGCACGCGGCTGAGCCTCGCGTGATCGAGCGCGGACGTTGCAGTCCGCGGACGTTCGATGACAACCACCCCGTGGCGCGACTAGGCATCTCCGCCTAGTCCCGCTGGGTTCAAGCCCGGAGCGCGTTACTGCGCTCCGGGCTTGCCGTTTAACGTCGAGCATGAGGGAGCTGCGCCACGACCGGCTCACCCAGGCGCTGGCCGCGGCCTGCCTGCTGCTGGGCCTAGCGGTGCTGCTGCCGAAGCTGGCGGCTCGGCCGGGCCAGGTGGAGGTGCTGCAGCCGGCTATCACCGTATCGATCGAGGGTGAGGTGAAAGCGGCGGGTGCCTACCAGCTCGACTTCGGGGCGCGCGTCGCCGACTTGCTCGAGTTAGCTGGCGGCTTCACACCAGCGGCTGCGCGCAGCCTAGTGGCGCTAGCGGCTCCCCTCACCGACGGCCAGGTGGTGCAGGTGCCTGCCGTGTCTTCGAGCAGCGGCACGCCGCGCATATCGGTGAACTCGGCCAGCCTCGACGAGCTGCAGGCTCTGCCGGGTGTCGGGCCGGTCATGGCGGCGCGCATCGTGGCCGCCAGACCGTTCAACCGCGTCGACGACCTGCTGCGCGTGCCCGGCATCGGGCCGGCCACCCTGGGGCGCTTGCGTCACTTGGTGGCGCTATGAGTGGCGCCGCTCGCGGCACTGCTAGCGGATCTATTAGTGGCATCACGAGGGCAGCCGAAGGCATTTTCGTGCCCTGGCCACAACCGCTAGCATTAGGGGTAGCGCTGGGGATCGTGCTATCCGCGCCGCTGGCGCCGCGTCACGCCGCGTTGGCGACAGTGGGCTTAGTGGCCCTGTCCGGCTTAGCCTTCGCACGCGCTTCCTGGCGCTGGCCCAGCAGCTTCCAGCCCGGGCGGTCCGTCACCATGCTCGCACTTCTCGGGCCCGTGGCACTAGCAGCCGCTATCGGCGCGGCGCGCATGGCGGTGTGGCAGGCCCGACCTGATCCACTCATCGGCCATTACGGCGTCGAGCAGCACTGGCGGGGCTATAGCGACGGCGCCGTTCTGCACGCCCATTGGCCGGTGCGGGCCCGCTTGTCGTTGGTGTTCGCCAAGACGGTAGGCACCGCGCCGGTGGGCAGGTTAGAGCTGACGGGCAGGGCAGAACCTGCCGCCGGCACCCGCAACCCGGGCGGCTTCGATCACGCCTCGCACCTGCGGCGTCGCGGCGTGGCCGGGCAGCTGTTCGTGCGCAACCACGCCGTTTCGGCAGCCACTCTCCCGCTACGGCAACGCCTGCAGCGGGGCGTGCAAACGGGCCTGTCCCCTCCGGCCGCTGCCATCATGGTCGCCATGACGCTGGGCATCAAAGACGATCTGGGAGAGCTGCGCGATGAGTTCGCCGCCGCTGGTGTGGCGCACATCCTGGCGCTGTCCGGTTTGCACGTCGGCGTGCTGCTGCTGATGGTCGCTAGGCTGCTGCGGCCGTTCCGCTGGCGCACCCCGGCGCTGATGGCTATCACGATCGGTTTCGTGGCCCTGGTGGGCGCCAGCCCCAGCGTCGTGCGGGCTGCCACCATGGCGTTGGCCCTGCTGGTCACCAGCGCCTTCGGCACTGCCCGGCCACAGCCTGTCACGACGTTGGCGCTGGCGGCACTGGTCGGGTTGATATCGGCGCCACAGATGCTCTTCGATCTCTCGTTCCAGCTATCCCATCTGGCGGTAGCTGGGCTGCTGCTCTACCTCCCGCCGTGGCTGGCGCGCCTAGGCTTGGCGCTAGCACCCGTGGGCGTGCCAGGTGAGCCGCTCCGCCAGGTGATGGCCCGCTTACGTCACGGTGCCTACGTCAGCATGCTGGTCAGTTTCGCGGCTCAGCTGCCTACCATTTCGCTGGTTGCCGGCACCTTCGGGCAGGTGCCGCTGCTGGCGCCTTTCGTGAACGTGCTGGCGGTGCCGCTAGCTGGGCTGCTGGTGCCGCTGGGCTTCACCAGCAGCCTGCTCGGCTTAGTGGCGCTGCCGCTGGCGCGCGTCACCAACCTGCTCACAGAACTGCTGGCGCGGCTGCTGCTGTCGCTGGTGAAGGTGGCTTCTTACCAGCCGGCGTTGCCGTGGGGCGAGGTGAGCTGGCTCGGTCACGCCTGCTGGGCCGCCTTCGCGGTGGCGTTGGCGGTGTGGTCGCTGCGGCGCGGCGCCCTCAAACAACTCCTCCTCGTGACGTTGCTGGCGGGTGGCGTCAGCTGGGCAGTGCCGCCGCCGCTGAGCGCACCCGACGTGTGGTACCTCGATGTGGGCCAGGGCGATTCCGTCCTCATCCGTGTGGCGGGCGCGGCCGTGCTCATCGACGGCGGCGGCACGGTCTTCTCCGATTATGACGTCGGTGAGAAGGTGGTGCTGAAGGCGCTGCGGGCCTTGGGGGTTCACAGCCTGGCGGCGGTGATAGCCACCCATCCCGACACCGATCATGTTGAGGGCCTGTTGAGCGTGCTCGAGCGCCTGCCGGTGGGGCTGCTCGTGACGGGTCCGGAGCAGCCCGAAGTTGCTCTCGACGTAAGTCTTCGTGACTTGGCGCGGCGCCGTGGGGTGCCGCTACACCAGGCGCGCCGCGGCGAGAGCCTGTTGTTCGGTAGAAGCCGCGAGCTGCGACTCGACGTGATCCACCCCACGGCCAGCTCGGCCGCCGAGTCGCTCAACGAAGCGTCGGTAGCGGTGGTCCTCAACTACCGCGGGGCCGCGCGAGCGGTCTTCCTCGGCGACATCGGCTTGCCTACCGAACCGTACCTGGCGGTGCCGCCCATCGACGTGCTGATGGTGGGCCACCACGGCTCGCGTAACAGCACCGGCCCAGGCCTGCTGCGCGCCGCTGGCGCAGAGGTGGCGGTCATATCGGTGGGCCGTAACAACTACGGGCACCCGGCCCCGGAGGTGGTCGAGCGCCTCGAGGAGCACAGCGCCACCGTTCTCACCACTCTGGAGCACGGTGCGCTGCGCTTCGACCTTGCCCAGGCAGGCGCGGTGGTGAGCGCTCCATCGCGGCGTTGAGCCGCGTCGGCGATGAACCGCAGCGCGAGGGAGCTCCGCTATCAAATGGCCGCTTCTTACCGGCGTCAGTAGGTGTGGGGGCGCATCCGTGATAGTTTGTTCACAATGTTCATGACGGTACGCGTGTTATCCGAGCAGGGCCCGGTGAGGGTAGAACTGGCTCGGTGGGACGACCGCTTGGTGGTGGTGAAACGCCTGCGCGGCGTGAACCCGGTGTTCAGTCAGCGGCTCGAGCGAGAAGCGGAAGTGGTAGGAAAACTGCGCCACGACAACATCGTGCCTCTCTTGGGCGTGCGTGACGGTGGGTCGCTTGTCTATGCTTACTGTCCAGGTGTGTCCCTGGAGGAGGCGCTCGAGCGCGGTCCACTACGGCCACGGCGCAGCATGAAGGTGATCAGTGACGTGCTGGAAGCGCTCGCCTATGCTCACCAGAAGGGCGTCATCCACCACGACGTCAAGCCTGGCAACATCCTCGTCAAGGGCGAGAGCGCGCTGCTCACCGACTTCGGCTTCGCTAAGGACCTGGGCTTAACCGCAATCACTGCGCAAGACATGATGCTGGGCACGCCTAGCTATATGGCGCCCGAGCAGTTCCAGGGTGTTCGCACTGATCACCGCTCCGACATCTACGCGGCCGGCGCGGTCCTTTACCACATGCTCAGCGGAGCGCCCCCGTACGGTTCGCAGGTGGTGCGCTTCCTCGTCGGTGATGACCGGGTACCGCTGGAGCCCCTCAGCGGCGCAGCACTGCCCTACGAGGCGGTGGTGTCACGGGCGTTGGCGCGAGTCGCCAATGATCGTTACGCCGACGCTGCCGAGATGCTCGCCGCCATCAAGGCCGTAGCCGAAGCCAACTGAGCCCCTCATGATCTACTCCTTCAGCGGTGACCCGTTCCTGGCCCGCCGAGCGGCGCGCGCGGCGTTGCAAGAGCAGGGTGTGGGCAGCGCCAACCTCACTGAGCTTGGCGAAGGCATGACTGCGGCGCAGGTGCTCGACCTCGCCTCTCAGGGCGGGCTGTTCGGGCAGGCGGCGCTACTGCTGGATTTCGGTGAAGCGTTCAGCGGCCAAGCCGGCGTGAAGCCCCGCAACGAGGTCATGAGGGCCCTAACGGACGTCGGTGACGACGCCGTTCTGGTGATCATCGATCCCGACGCTACCGCGGCGCGCCAGAAGGCGCTCGCCGCCCTCGGCAGCCACCAGCACCTAGCGGCGCCGCGTTACGAGCGCCTGGCGCCATGGGTGGCTAGCGAGCTTGAAAGAGCGGGCGTGTCGTTCGAACGTGACGTGGCTCAGTTGCTCGCCGATCTTTTCGGTGAGGAGCCAGCCGCCATAGCGTCCGAGGTGGAGAAGCTGGCGTCATTGGACGAGCGTTTGAGCGCCGAGCGCGTGCGATTCCTGGTCAACCGCCCGGCCGTGCGCGACGCCTTCGACATCATCGCCGCCATAGCCGCCGGTGACGCCGCGACCGGCGTGGCCGTAGCTCGGCAGCTTATCGACGAAGGGGAGGCGGTGCCGCGCATCTTCGGGGCGCTGGTGTGGCAGTTCCTGCTGGTCGCCAAGGCGGCGGGGCTGCTGGTGCGGGAAGCGCCGCGCCGCGTGAGCGCGGGCATGGCCGCGCCTCTCATCGGTGCCAAGCCGTTCGTAGCCGGTAAGGCGCTCGATCTGGCACGCGGCTTCGATGAGGCCGGTGTGCGGCGTGCGCTACGCGAACTGTTGGTCGCCGACGTTCGCGCCAAGAGCGGCGGCGACGCCGAACTGGCCCTCATGAGCGTGGTGGTGCGGCTGGCCGAGGGCCAGGCCGTCCGCTCGACTCGGGGCTGAACCACGGCCGAGCTGGTGCCGCGTGCGCGTGGGTGCGACCGCTCGGATCAGCGCCGACGTCTTCACTCGCGCGCGTCGAAACCCAGCGGCGTCCACTTCTCGCTCGACGCCTGCGAGCGCACTGCTGCCTCGATGAAGGCAACCCCGCGAGCGCCGTCGATGATGCCCGGGTAGTCGGGCGCTAGGCCCGTGCCGGTCAGCCAGCTCTCCTCGCCGCGCCCCTCCCGCACCGCCGCCGCCACGTTGCGGTAGATGTTCGCGAACGCCTCGACGAAGCCTTCCGGGTGACCGCTCGGCAGACGGCTGGCGGCCTGCGCTGCGGCGCCCAAGTACTCTCCGCCGGCGCGGGTGTACACCCTGGTCGGTCCGTCGAGGCTGGTGAGTTCCAGTCGGTTGGGTTGCTCCTGCCGCCAGCGCAGGCCAGCGCGGCTGCCGTAGACACGGATGGCCAGACCGTTCTCCTCGCCCACCTCGACTTGGCTGGCCAGGATAGCGCCCTTGGCGCCGCCCTTGAAGCGCAGTAGCAGGCTGGCATCGTCGTCGAGCTGCCGGCCCGGAACCAGCGCTGTGAGGTCGGCGCATAGCGCCTCGATCTCGAGGCCCGTGATGGTGGCAGCGAGGTTCTCGGCGTGGGTGCCGATATCGGCGATGGCGCCGCCGGCACCCGAGCGCGCCGGGTCGGCCCGCCAGGTCGCCTGCTTCGAACCGCTCTCCTCGAGCCGCGTGGCCAGCCAACCCTGGTGATACTCCACCACCACCTTGCGGATCTCGCCCAGCTCGCCGGCGCGTACCAGATCGCGCGCCTCCTTCACCAGCGGGTAGCCGCTGTAGTTGTAGGTGACGGCGAACACCGACCCGCTTGCCTTGACGATGCGGCGCAGCTCGTCGGCCTCGGCGGAGGTAAGCACCATCGGTTTGTCGCAGATGACGGCGAAGCCCTCAGCCGCGAAGGCTCGCGCCACCGGGAAGTGCAGGAAGTTGGGGGTCACGATGCTCACGGCGTCGATACGCTCCTCGACCGGCAGCGCCACCTCGCCGGCCAGCATCGCTTCCCAGTCGGGATAGGCGCGCGGTAGACCGATCGCCGCCGCACTGGCCAGTGACCGCTCCGGGGTTGACGACAGCGCTCCCGCCACCATCGTCCAGCTGTCGTCGAGGCGCGCTGCCATGCGGTGAACTGCGCCTATGAAAGCGTCCTTGCCGCCGCCGACCATGCCGAGGCGTAGGGGTTTCGCTGCGGATTGCGTCACGATGTTCTCCTAAACATGGTGGTTACCTCCTGAGCACGATCGCCAGCGGGATGCACTGGCCTGCTGGGCGCGCCGTCGTCCTCGGCGCCTTGTTACCCCACCGTAACCGACGCCTACTAGACTGCATCATGGGTTAGCCTCGTGCGGTGAACCGTGTTGCCGAGGGGCTACTGGCAGGTGAGGAACGTGCGTTGGCGCGAGCCATCACCATGGTGGAATCTGGCAGCGTCCAGGGACAGGAGCTTCTCCGCGAAGTACGTTCCCACACAGGCGCCAGCGCCGTGATCGGCATCACCGGCTCGCCGGGAGCCGGCAAGAGCACCCTTACCGACGCCCTGATAGGTGTGGCGCGTTCCCAGGGTCGCCGCGTCGGCGTGGTGGCAGTCGATCCCACCAGTCCCTTCAGTGGTGGCGCCATCCTCGGTGACCGCATACGCATGACCCGCTGGCATACCGATCCAGACGTGTTCATCCGCTCCATGGCCACGCGCGGCCACTTAGGCGGCCTCGCCGCCGCCACTCTGCAGGTGGTGGCGCTTCTCGACGCGGCGCGCTTCGACACGGTGGTGGTCGAGACGGTTGGTGTAGGCCAGTCAGAGGTGGACGTGGTGCAGGCCGCCGACACCACGGTGGTGGTGCTCACCCCGGGGCAGGGCGACGGCGTGCAGGCTTTCAAGGCCGGCATCATGGAGATCGCCGACGTGTTCTGCATCAACAAATACGACCAGCCCGGCGCCGACCGGCTGCGGCGTGAGATCGGCGCCGCGCTCGAGCTGGGCTCGTTCACGCCTGACGCCTGGAACCCACCCATCGTCGGCACGGTGGCGCACAAGGGTGAGGGCGCGCAGGAGCTGATGGAGCGGATAGACGACCACCAGGCCTACCTCGGCGAAGAGGGTCTGGCCCTCAGTCGGCGCCGGCGCGTGCGGGCTGAGGTGACGGCGGTGCTCGGGGAGCAGCTACGCCGAGCCTTCGGTGAACACGAGCACGAGGCGGTCGAGGCCGTCCTCAGCGGCGCCGCCACACCTTCTCAGGTAGTTGGTGGGCTGCTGCGTGACTTGGCGGCTAAGCGTGCTGAGGACGACGCTTCTCGGTAGAGTGACCTCATGATCCACGCCGTCTATCCTGGTAGCTTCGACCCGCTCCACAATGGGCACGTCGATCTCATCCGCCGCGCCGCACGCATCTACGAACGCCTCACCGTGGCGGTGCTCGAGAATCCGCTGAAGACCACCGGCCTGTTCAGCGCGGCCGAGAGGGTGGAGATCATCACCGAGGTGGTGCAGGGGATAGCGGGCGTGTCGGTGGATAGCTTCGACGGACTACTCGCCGACTACACGCGCAAGGTTGGCGCTACCGTGATCGTCAAGGGCCTGCGCGCCATCTCCGATTTCGAGGTCGAGCTGCAGATGGCGCACCTGAACCGCCAGCTGAACCCCAACGCCGAGACTACTTTCATCATGACCGCGACCCGCTGGTCGTACGTGTCGAGTACCCGCGTGAAGGAGATAGCGCATTACGGCGCCGACGTGGCTAAGTTGGTGCCGCGCGCCACTCTGCGACGCTTGCACGAACGGATGGGCAAGCCGCGGGCGCGCTGACCCGGGGCCGGCATCGCGGCGTACAGCGCCACGCCGCTGCGCCCGTATAATCGCAACCGGTGTCGACGCTGGTGTTGACGCGGAAGGAAAACACAATGTCTTACTTGATTCGCGGCATCGCCGCTGATGGTGGCGTGCGGGTGGTGGCTGCCGACACCACCGAGTTGGTGCGCAACGAGGTGGCTCGCCGCGGCGTGTCGACCACAGCCGGCGCCGCCTTGGGGCGCGCTCTCACGGGCGGCTTGTTGCTCTCTCACGTGCTGCTGAAGAACAACAAGGATCGCGTGACGCTGAGGTTGCGCGGTGACGGGCCGTTGGGCGGTGTGATAGCCGACGCCGGCCTCGACGGCACCGTGCGCGGCTACGTCGTGAACCCGGAAGCCGAACTTCCGCTGCGGCCTGATGGCAAGATCGACGTGGGCGGCGGCATCGGCGCCAACGGTGACATCCACGTGGTGCGCTCCCACGCGCCCTACGGCGACCCTTACGGCAGCAGCACCGACTTGGCCAGCGGCGAGATCGCTGACGACATCGCCACCTTCCTGGCTAAGTCCGAGCAGATCGCTTCGGCGGTGTTGCTTGGGGTGTACTTCGGTCCTGACGGTGAGGTCGAGCGGGCTGGCGGCGTGATCCTGCAGGCGCTGCCGGGCGCCGACGACGCGGCGCTGGCAGTGCTGGAAGCCAACGTCAAAGCGTTCGGACCGCTAACCAGCGCCATGAGCCGTGCTCCGCTCACCCAACTGGTGGAGGAGGAGTTGTGCTGGGGGCTCGGTTTCGAGCTGCTCACCGACCCGGCCCTGGACGTGAGCTTCAAGTGCCGCTGCTCCGACGAGAAGGCGCTCGAGGCGCTGGCTTACTTCAGTCCCGCCGAGCGCGACGATATGATTACGCAGGACGGCGGGGCCGAGGTGGTGTGTCACTGGTGCGGCGAGAAGCGCTGGGTAGAGCCCGATGCCATCCGGGGTTTAGGTTCCAGCGAGATCCGCTGTCCCGACTGCGACACGCTGTGGTACCGCGAAGGTCAGACGCGTATGGCGCGCGAAGGGGAGATCTGCTCATGTGGCGCGGTGGTGCAACTACCCAACTGAAGCGCGAGCCGTCGCAGTGAGCGGCCTGCTGCTGGGCCTGTTGCTGCTCCAGGTGTTCCTGTGGGGCACTGCCTTCCCGATGATCCAGATCGGCCTGCAGGGACTGAGCGCCCCGCACCTGACAGTGTTCCGTCACTTGGTGGCCTCGCTTACCTTCGTGCCGCTGCTGCTCGCGTTCGGCGCGCGCCTGCGGCCACGCCGTGCCGACCTGGCATACTTCATGCTGCTCGGGGTGCTGGGCTACACCGTCTACCATCTGGCGCTCAACTTCGGGCAGCAGCACGTCTCGGCCGGCGGCGCCAGCCTCATCATCGCCACCGCGCCGGCCATCACCGCCGTGCTGGCCTACTTCATGATCGGTGACCGGCTAGGCGTATTGGGCTTCATGGGGTCGGCAGTAGCGTTCTTGGGCGTGGTGCTGATCGTGTTAGGCGACGTCGGCGTCGGTGGCCCGGAAGCCGGTGGGCTTCCGGCGGCCGCCGCAGGCGGTCTGGGCTTCAACGCCTACGCCTGGTTGATAGTACTGGGGGCCGTGGCGACCTCGTTCTACGCCATCTTGCAACGGCCGATGTTCAAGCGCTACAAACCGATCGAGGTGGCCGCCTTCGCCACTTGGGCGGGAACGTTGCCGATGCTGGTCTTCCTGCCCGGCCTGGCCAGCGACCTGGCCTCAGCAAGCAGCGCGTCGCTGTGGGCGGGTGTCTACATCGGCGTCTTCCCATCGGCGGTGGCCTACACCATCTTCTCCTTCGCCTTGTCGCGCTTGCCGGTGACGGTGGTGACGGCCATGCTGTACCTGGTGCCGGTTTTCGCCTTGCTGGCGTCGTGGCTGTTGGTGGGCGAGGTGCCGGGCATGATCACCGTGGTCGGCGGCGCTGTGGCGATAGCCGGCCTGCTGCTGCTCAACTACGGCAAGCAGCGCCAACTCAGGCGCGCCGTGGCGGC
>CAJDWL010000012.1_pt2 | contig 21199 bp, 18 predicted proteins | sample 7391591 | NCBI WGS metagenome assembly CAJDWL01 (sample SAMEA7055738, study PRJEB34461) | soil metagenome | biome: terrestrial ecosystem; feature: Peninsula; material: soil | place: Antarctica | collected 2016
CTGGCCGTGGGGAGTGCTCGACAGCAACGTGTGGCTTGTGACGATGCTGGTCCTGGCAGGCACTGGCGCGGTGCTACTCTTGGAGCGCGAAGGCGCCGCGCAACCCACGTCTTCATGAAGCTCACTCACGTCTAGCAGCTACTTCACGGAGCGAAAGTAGTCTCGAATCAGGATGCAACCCGGGCGCGGCGCGACCTCGTCGCCGTCGACCCACCTCCGTCGACAGCACATGCATCCTCAAAAGGAGTAGTACCGTGCGCAAAAACCGTCTTTTCTACCTGCTGGGTGTGGCGCTCCTCACGATGGCAAGCGGCGCGTTGCTGCTTCCCAACCTCCGGGTTTCGGCGCAGCCTACCGGTAACGCACCAGCCTCGACCGGGGCGCTATTGGCTGACGAGCAGAACACCGTCGAGATCGTGCAGCGATCCGGCGATAGCGTCGTAGCCATCAACGTCGAGGTGCGCGGCACGCGCGTGAGCCCGTTCGGCAACCTGCCACCGCAGTTCCGCGAACTGTTCCCCGACCTGAACGCGCCGCAGATTGAACAGGGCACCGGATCGGGCTTCGTCATCGGCGACAACGAGATCATCACCAACTACCATGTGGTTCAGGATGCGCTCGAGACCGGCACCGTCGACCTAGCGTCGGGCGCCTCTTTGCGGGTGGTCTTCGCCAACTCTGAGGACGAACTCGCCGCCCGTGTCGTCGGCGCAGACCCCGATTACGACCTGGCGCTCCTCGAACTAGTCGACGGCTCCAGTTTCCCAAGCGGCGCGAAGGCGCTGGAGTTGGCTGACAGCACCACCGTGCAGGTGGGCCAGAAAGTCATCGCCATCGGTAACCCTTTCGGGCTGCAATCAAGCGTGTCGCAGGGGATAGTCTCCGCTATCGGGCGCGAACTGCCCTCCATCGGTCAGGTGCAGATACCCATGATCCAGACCGACGCGGCCATCAACCCTGGCAACAGCGGCGGTCCGCTGCTCGATTCCGCCGGCCGGCTGTTAGGTGTGAACACCATGATCGTGCCGGGCATGACCAGTCAGGGGCGGGGCGCCAACATCGGCATCGGTTTCGCGACGCCTAGTCAGTTGCTGCGCGAAGCCCTACCCGAGATGCGCGGCGGCGGCCTGATCGGGGTCTACGCCGCCTCACTCGACATCGAGAACCGGCCACGCATCGGCGTCACCATCGTGGCGCTCGACGCCTTCCCGAAGGCGGTACGCAAGACCCTCGGACTGCCCGACTACGGGCTCATGATCACGAGTGTGGCCGACAACAGCCCCGCCAGCGAGGCCGGTTTGCAGGGCCCGAGCTACCAGGCTCAGATCGACGGGAGCCAAGGAGCTCGAGCAAGCCACCGACCTGCAGCGCCTCCTGATCGACGCCCAGGAGGGCGACCAGATAAAGCTCGAACTGTGGCGTAACGGCGACACCCGTGACGCCACCGTGACCCTGCGTGTGGTGCCCATGGAAGAGCCGGCCAGCCAGCAGTGAGCGGGCAGAGTATGAGCATGACAACGGTACGGACCGTTACTGCATGCGCCGCGTTACCACGCGCGGCGCATGCTAGCATCGAGTAACTATGGAGCGTCCAGGACGGCATCTCTGCGTGGGGCTGATCCTCTCTGGAGGGGGGGCCCGTGGCTTCGCGCACATCGGCGTGCTGCGGGTATTAGAGCGTGAAGGCGCTAAGTTCGACGTCATCGCCGGCACCTCCATGGGCGCCATCATCGGCGCCCTCTACGCCTCCGGGAAGAGCGCCGACGAGATCTACGAAATCACCCGTGATATCGGCTGGCGCGACGTCATCGACCTCTCACTCAGAACAGGTGTGATCAAAGGTGATCGCTTGCAGGCGCTGCTCAAGGAGCTCTTACCAGCCACCTTCGAGGAGCTCGAAACGCGATTGGCCATCGTCACCACCGACATCGAGTCAGGCGAAGAGGTGCTCCACACCGAAGGCGACCTCATCGTGGCCGTGCGCGCCTCCAGCAGCTTCCCCGGCGCCTTCGAACCGATCCACCTCGACGGTCGCACTTTGGCCGACGGCGGCATCGTCAACAACCTACCTGTCGGGGCGGCCACGGTGCTGGGAGCGAACCGCACCGTCGCTTCCGACGTCACGCCGCCACGCCAATCGGTCTACGTGACGCCAGACGAGGAGGGTAACTGGTGGGAGCGGATGGTTGCCACCGTCAAGCTCGAACGACGCAACCCCATGGCGCAGATGCTGTTCCGTTCCTCCGACATCATGCAGTCGATATTGGTCGACATCCGCGCCAGCATCCACCCCGCCGATCTGCGCATCCGCATGTCGATGCCGCAGTACCGCATCGAGTCTTTCGGGCATTTCGAGGAGATCGTCGCCGAGGGTGAACGAGAAGCCGAGCGTGCCCTGAAACTGGCCGGTGGCTGGGCGGGCGTGCTGCGCGCTTCCGAGGAGGCCAAGAAGGCGGAGCCCTCCGCCGCTCCTACCCCGGCGGAAGAAGGCGACACCGGTGCTGGCCGGCTGTTCGGACCGCGCGCTGCCATCGGTAAGGCCGTCAAACGCGGCGCGCCACCCAAACGTACTAACGAGTGACGACGGTGCGCGCCGCCGCGGCGTTGGCCGCCGGCGCCATCGTGGTCTTGTTGGTCACGCAGTTTGGCGCCACAGTCATGCGCGTCGAAGGTATCAGCATGGAGAGCAGGTTGGAGCCTGGCGCGATGGTGCTGGTGATAAGGCCGTTCGCGTTACGGACCGCGGCCTGGCTACGGGGCGGAGGCTGGCATCTCGACGTTCCGGTTGGGGCCGTGGTTGCCTTGAGCGACCCACGGCCCACTGCAGCGCGCACGACGCTCTCCGGGGAGTTGCTGGTGAAACGCGTCGTCGCGGTCGGCCCGGCGAGCGTAGCCGTCGTTGACGGCGAGCTGCTGGTCGACGGCGCCCCTCAACCTGAGCCTTGGCTAGACAACGAACTACGCGGCGCAGTGCAGTTGGCGGCGCGAAACGTGCCGACCGACGCGGTGTTCGTGCTTGGTGACAACCGCCTGCCGCTGGCCAGCCGCGACTCGCGCAGTTTCGGCCCCGTACCCCAAGCGGCGCTGCGGGGGCGCGTGGTGGCAGTGCTGTGCTGGCCGTGGAGCTTCACGGACGGTTGGCGCTGCCCCGTGGTGACGCCGCTATGACGCGAGACTAGGCCGGGGCGACTGCCGAAGCCAGCCGCTCACTTCACCTGTCGGGTTTCAGGCTAACGAGCCGTCGAGCCCAAGCGCCGCCGAGCGCTCGGTCATGGCGTCGATGACGTTCTGCAAGTGCTGGTCGAGGTCGACGGCTAGTTCCTCTGCGCCCGTCCTTACGTCGTCGCGGTTGACGCCACGCGCGAACGCCTTGTCTTTCAGCTTCTTCTTTACACTCTTGAGGCTTAGTTGCGCGATGTCCTTGTCGGGCCGCACCAGCACGGCGGCGGTGATGAGGCCCGTGACTTCGTCGCAGGCGAACAACGCCTTGGCCAGCTTGCTCTCGCGCGGGACGCCGGAGTAGTCGGCATGACCGAGGATGGCGTCGAGAAGCACCTCGGGGTAGCCACGGCGGCGCAGTTCCGCCACTCCCACGAAGGGGTGGCCGCTTTCGTCACGGTCGGGGTTGGGGTAGCGCTCGTAATCGAAGTCGTGGAGCAGCGCGGCTACCGCCCAAAGTTCCTCGTCTTCGCCGTACTCGCGCGCGTAGCGAACCACTGCCGCCTCCACCGCAAGCATGTGCTTACGCAGGCTCTCGGACGCGGTCCACTCCTCCATCAGCGCCAACGCTTCGTCGCGGTCGACTCGCTTAGCTTCATCGCTCATGCTTGAACTGTACCCAACCAGTGCGCCTTCGTGACGAAACTGCGCCCGGAGGCGAGATGTGTCGGCGCTATACTCAGACCATGACCCGAGCCGAGGTGATGGTCGTCCCCGACGTCACAGCCGCTGCATACGATCTGCTAGAAAACGCCACCAACGAGGCCGCAGCGCGGCGCGGCCGAGCCGTTGTGAACCTCTCCGGAGGCTCCACGCCGTTGCCGCTCTACCGACGCTTGGTTCACGCCAGCCTACCTTGGGCGCAGCTTTTCGCTACCTGGGGCGACGAGCGCTTCGTGCCGCTAGAGAGCGCGGAGAGCAACGCCGGCGTAGCCATCCGCACCCTGTTCGACCACGTGCCGGTGCCCGCCGAGCAGGTGTTGACGTGGCCCATCCTGGCCAACCCCGTAGCTGCCGCCACTAGCTACCAGCGCATCCTCGCGAGCGCGTTCGGACAGGACCCCGTCTTCGACGTCACCCTGTTGGGCTTAGGCGGCGACGGTCACACCGCCAGCCTCTTCCCTGGCAGCGGCGACGCGCTGCGCACCGAGCTCACCCTAGTGACGACCGCCCCCGCAGGCATGGAACCGAGTGGCCCCCGTTTGAGCATGAGCGCGGCGGCCTTGAGCCGAAGCCGCCTCGTGATCTTCCTGGTAGCGGGTGCTGACAAGGTGCCCGCGCTGCGCGCCAGCTTCGGACCGGCCGGACAAGCACGAGACGCGGCGTCTTTAAACGCCCACCCCGCGCGCGCCATAACCGCTCTGGAACGGCTGGTCGTCGTAACCGACGTGGCGTTCCTCACCAACGACACCTGACCATCCCAGCGGGCGCTGCGCGCTCTTGGCTCGAGCGGCCCCGTGTTCTACCCTTGAGTCAGGGCTGGTCGGCCCAGACTACTGCGCCCAAACTACTGCGCCCAAACAATGGCGTGGGAGTCGAACGGCGAGGCGAGCAAAGAGTTGACCGCGTACGCCCTCACGCCGTAAGCCAGGCGGCCGCTCACCGCAGGTGTGAAGCTCACGCGGTAGCGGTAGGTTCCGCCCTTCTCCTCCTCCGCTAGCTCTAGCTCCACCGTGTGCAGATGCGTCTCCAACTCGTCCTCCGACGGTCCATACACCAGTTCGACGCGGATGTCGGCGACGTTCAGTTCGCCGGGGCGCAACAGCGCTTCCACGCTCAACTGCTCGCCGCTGCGGCGCGGTTCTTCATCGAGCGGCTGCGCGCTCAAGGTCACGGCGGGCCAGACCTCGGCCACGTGCTGGTGCCAGGCGGCCAAGGCGCGAGCGGCCTCGTGACCATCGCGTGCCATCACCGCGCCGCGCTGCGAGGCGGGCGCGTAGTAAGCAGTTACGTACTGCTTCACCATGCGCATAGCGTTGAAGCGAGGCGATATCGAGGCCACCGCGTCGGTGGCGCGCTCCGCCCATTCCAGCGGTACGTTGGAGCCGTTGCGTTCGTAGTAGAGCGGTAACACTTCGTGCTCCAGCAAAGCGTAGAGGGCGTCGGCGTCGGCGGCGTCTGTGCGGGCTTCATCCCCGTACACCTGACCGGCACCGATGGCCCAGCCGTTGACGCCGTCGTAGCCCTCCGGCCACCAACCGTCGAGCACGGAGAGGTTGAGCACACCGTTCATGGCCGCCTTCATGCCGCTGGTCCCTGACGCTTCCAAGGGGCGCCTGGGGTTGTTGAGCCACACGTCGACGCCGTGCGTGAGCGCCCTGCCGATGGCCATGTCGTAGTCCTCCACGAACAGCACGCGGCCAACGAAACGCGGGTCGCCGGACAGTTGCTGGATAGTGGCGATGAGTTGCTGTCCCTCGCCGTCGGCGGGGTGTGCCTTGCCGGCGAACACCAACTGCACGGGCCGTTCGGGGTCGTTCATGATGGCCGCGAGCCTGTCTAGGTCGCGGAAGATCAGCGTTGCGCGCTTGTAGCTGGCGAAGCGCCGCGCGAACCCGATGGTGAGGTGCTCGGGGTTGAAGAGGGTGCCCGAGTACTTCAACTCGGTTGGGCTGGCTTCGAAGCGCGCCAGTTGTTGCATCAACCGTCGCCGCAGGAAGCGGACGCTGCGAGACTTGAGGGCCATCCGCGCCTGCCAGAACCGTTCGGGCGCAACCTCACGGAACGCTTGCCACAATTCCACCTCATCTGGACGCTGCCGCCAATCGGCCGGCAGCACCTCGTCGGCAAGCTGCTGTATCTCGGGCGCCAGCCAAGTGGGCAGATGTACGCCGTTGGTGATGTGCCCGATCGGCACCTCGCTCAAGGGCACGCCCGGCCACAGGTCGGCCCAGATGTGACGGCTGGTCTCGCCGTGCAGAGCGGCCACGCCGTTGCGGCCCGAAGAGAAGCGGATGGCCAACGCGGGCATACTGAAGACCGGACCCCAACCGTGGTCGGCGCGCCCCAACGCCAGGAACTCCTCCTGACGCAGACCCAGGTTGCCCCAGGCACCGCCGCCGAACGCCTCTTCGATCAGCTCGAACGGGAAGGCGTCGTTGCCGGCCGCTATCGGGGTGTGAACGGTGAAGAGGGTCGAGGCGGCAACCGAGGCGCGCGCCTCGTCGAAGCCGAGCCCGTCAGCCACCAGTTCACGGCAGCGCTCCAGCACCGAGAAGGCGCTATGGCCCTCGTTCATGTGCCAGGCAGTGGGCGTCACGCCTAGCTCGCGCAGCATGCGCACGCCGCCCAAGCCGAGAACCATCTCCTGCGCAACGCGAGTGCGGTTATCGCCGCCGTAGAGGCGCAGCAGCAGGTCGCGGTCGGTGGGCGAGTTGCCGTCGACGTCAGAGTCGAGCAGCACCACACGCACGCTGCCCACGTGAGTCTCGAGCGCCTCGAGCCTCACGTCGCTGCCGAAGACCCGCACCGTCACGCTGACCGGTTCCCCGTCGTCGTCATGGATACGCCTGAACGGCAGGCTGAGTGGATCGTTGCGCAGGTAAATCGCTTCCTGGTGACCGTCGGCGGCGACGCGCTGGTGGAAATAGCCCTCGGGGTAAAACAGCCCGACGGCCAACAACGGAACGCCCAGGTCGGAGGCAGCTTTGGTGTGATCGCCGGCCAGAACCCCGAGTCCGCCGGAATAGAGCGTCACAGCTTCGGTCCAGCCGTACTCGGCGCAGAGGTAGGCGTAGACGTGGTCTTCGCCGATCGCTCGTTCGAACCAACGCGGCGTCGCCAGGTAGGCGTCGAACTTCTCCAGCACGTCATGATAGGCGGCCAGGTAATCGGGGTCTGCCGCGGCTTGGTCGAGACGTGCCTGTGACACGTCGCGCAGGAACCCCACCGGGTTCTGCTGTTGACGCTGCCACAGGTCGCGATCGAGCTGCCGGAAAAGCTGCCGAGCGTCGGCCTGCCAACTCCAGTAAAGGTTGTGCGCCAGCTCGTCAAGGCGGCTAAGTTCGTCAGGCAGCTGTGGCAGGACGGTTAGATGTCCGAGGATGGTCATGTTGGTGGTCGCCCTACTCTCAGGCTCCGCAGAAGAGCCGCCCAGCATCTTAGCATCCGGCCTCGACTTCACTCTGAAGCGGTAGCGTTAAGGCATGAGTAGGAAATGGTCTGAAACGCGCTGGATTCCGCTTCGCAACATAGCCCTGCTGTTGGTGCTATCGCTGAGCATCGCCAGTGCGCAGACCGTCGAGTTCGGCGTTGGTGGGTTGGCTTTGAGCCAACCGACCGGCTCCACTCCCCTGCTGTGGTTGCGCTTCGCAGACGTGCGCAGCGGCGCCGGCACCGCGAGCCTGGGCCTACGGCTCGGCCCGGTGGCCAGCGTAAGCCTCGACCTCTCCGCTAATGAGTCGTTCGGGCCGCTAGGCAACGTCGTCTTCGAGTTGGGTGGCACGCTACGCACCGACGCCTTGGCCGAAGGAGCAATCGGAGCGCGCGGTGTGCTGGGGCCGGTGGCGCTGCGCGCGAAGCTGCTTGCCTTCGGCGCGGACGTGGCCGAGTTCCGTCCCGTCGCACTGGCCAGCGCCGAACGCCCGCACCTTTCTGCGCCGACCGTGGGCCTGCAACTTGGTGTGACCGGGCGCTTCAGCCGCAACGTCATCCTGGAGGCCGAGCCCGAGGTGTATTGGAATCGCAGCGGGGTCGCGTTACGGTCCAACGCCACCCTGCGGCTGCTGCGGACGTTCGGTGATAACGAGCTTCAGTTCAAGCTGCGCGGGTACGCGTCGCCGGGCCTAGCGGCTTGGGACGGCGCGCTGGGTGTCGGCCTGCTCCTGCCGCGCGGGCGGGCGCCCGACTGGTCGTTGGCCGCCTACGTGGGAGCCGGCCCCGGCGGCTGGGCGCCGGGAGCTGAGTTGAACTTTGCCGAGCAGTTCGGCCCTACTCGCGTCAGCCTCGCAGCTAGCTTCGAACCGTACCGCTTAGACGTCGACCCGTTACGCGTCAGCGCCAACGTTCGCACACCGCTTAGCGCGTTTGAGCGAAGCGGCACCGAGCTGGAGTTCACGGGCGCGGTCAGTGCCGACCCGCTGCTAACGACCGGCCTCGGAGGCGGCGCACGCACTTACCTGGGGGTGGGCGTGCGGTTCCCGTTTTGAAGCGTTCCGGTCACCGTTCGAGGGGTATCAGCTCACCGCCGAGTAGATCTAGGCGGTAGACGCCGCTGCTCGGTACGGCGCGCAAGTAGCTGCGGGTTCTGCCGTCTCCCACTAGTTCGATGGTGCGCAGACCTGGCTTAAGGTCGACGGCGTAGGCGCCGACTTGCAGCACACCGTCGATGAACACCAGCACCTCGCGGCGTTCGTCCCAGAAGAGCAGCGGATCCACGGCCGGGGTGAGCTCGGTATCAAGACGTGTGACCCGGTAGTTGCGGACCAGCACGTCGTACGTCTCGTCGCGGAAGCCCGGGCGCTGCAGCGTTACTTGATGCGTGCCAGGCAGCGCCGGCAGGGTGATCGGTGTGGAGCCACTGGGTACGCCGTCGAGCAGCACGTTGACGCGCGGAGAAGCCGCCACCTGGATGCTGCCACCGGAGATGGCGGTGAGCACCATGTGCACGAAGGAGGTGTCGCCACTACGCAGCTCTATCATGCGCACTTCGGGCAGGAAGCCTTCCTTGCGCAGCTCTAGCTGGTAGCGTCCGGCCGCAAGCATGGCCACGTCGATCTGCGCGGTTCGGCCAATGGAGATACCGTCGACGAACACCTGCGCCTCGCCCGGCTCGCTGGAGACGAACAGACCGGCGTCACCTCGAGGTAGATCGACCTTGGCGCTGGTGAATGCCGCCACCGCGTTGGCCACGTCTGTGACGGTCAAGTTCAAGAGGCCGGGATCGAGCGGCCTGGTGATCAGGTCGGTGCTGCGTCCGAGCTCCGCATCGACGACGATTATGTTCACGGAGTACGGTTCACCGTCGGCGTTGGGGCTCAGCGCTAACTCGCCGCTGATGGCATAGCGAGCTCCGTCGAGCTCGGCAATCAGCATCGCGAACTCGGGCTCCAGGCTGCCGGCGATGCCGGGGGTTATCAGCTCGCCGTTGCGCACTTCCATGCCAGTGGCCGCTCCTACTGCCGATCGGAAGCTGGTCATGAAGCGCTCGACCAATTCGGGCGGCACACCGCCGCGGGTGCCGAAGGTGGGCACCGACAGTTGCGCTAACGCCACCGTCGTCACCAACAGCAGCATCAAGCTGGCGCCGAGGCGGTACGGGAAGGCGAGGGGAAAGCGGAACCGCATCGGGTAAGTATAGCCGCTGGCGTAGCGGTTCCCGCGAAGTAGGCGGCGGCCATCCTGGTATCGTCGGGGCCATGCGCTACCTAGTGCTAAGCGACGTGCATGCCAACCTCCCGGCGTTGGACGCCGTGATCCGCCACGCCCGCCGAACCGGTTTCGACGACGTCATCTTCCTAGGCGACGCCGTCGGCTATTACCCCCACGCCGAGGAGGCGGTGCAGCGCCTCATCGAACTGAACCCAAGCGTGCGAGTTCTCGGCAATCACGATAACGCCCTACTTGAGCTGATACACGGCGAGCGCGGCGAGTACTGGGCGGCCGGAGTGGTGATGGAGGTCCTCGACCGCCAACTGACCACGCTGAGCTCCGACAGCCTGAAGTTCCTGCAGAGCCTCGAGCCGCATGTGACCGCGGAGGGCTGGGAAGCAACCCACGGCGCCTTGTCGCGGCCCTGGGACTACCTCTCCAACCAGAGCGCCGCCATCGCCAACATGCCGCTCATGGAGCAACCGCTCCTGCTGGTGGGTCACACCCACTCTCCTAAGCTCTTCGCCATGACCCACCAAGGCGACCAGGAGCTGTGGCGCACCATCACGTTCCGTGCTGGGGACTCCACCTACCGCCTGCCACCGCTAGCCCAGGTCATCGCCAACCCCGGTGCTGTCGGCCAACCACGTGACCAGATCCCGCTGGCTAGTTACTTCATGTTCGACGCCGAGCGACGCGTGTTGGATCACCACCGCGTTGAGTTCGACGTAGCGTCAGTTCAGGCCGATGTGCGCGCTGCAGGTTACCCGGAGGTGCTGGCGGAGCGCCTCGCCACGGGCCGGTGAGCACGGTTGCGCCTAACCCGTTCGCTCCTCTAGGGCATGACCACGTCTTGGCGGAGTTGAGACGCGCCGCTGGTGGTCGCACCGCAAGCGTCACGGCTGAGGTCACAAGTAGGGGCGCGCACACGCTACTGTTCGCCGGACCCGATCACGTGGGCAGGCGCCAAACGGCACGCTGGCTGGCGGCTTACCTCAACTGCGGCAACCATGACGTGGCTGTCAGGCCGTGTGGGTCCTGCGAGAGCTGCAGCCTGCTGAGCCAAGACGTGCATCCTGACTTCAAGCTGGTGGAGCCGGCGCTCACCACCGGCAGTGGGCGCAGCAAACGCAAGAGCGAGATCCGCATCGACCAGCTTGTACGCCGGGAACGCGGGGAGGAGGAGCCGCTTGGACCGTGGCTGCTCACGCGGCCGCGCTACCGGGTTCGCCTAGGCGTCATCGACAGCGCCGACAGCATGAACGTCGCCGCCGCCAACTCGTTCCTGAAGATGCTCGAGGAGCCGCCCGCCTGGGCGGTCATCGTGCTGATAGCGCCCGGCCCAGACGCGCTACTGCCCACGGTAGCGTCACGCTGCAGCGTGCTGCGTTTCGGCGCGGTCGACGTCACCAGCGCTGGCGCTGTGGCTCCGGATGGGCTCGAGGACCATCCTGCCGTGCGCTTGGGCCAACCCGGTGCACTGCTGCGCGCCCATGACCAGCTACCCGCCGCCTTGGCGTCGCGCGAAGCAGCGACAGATTTCTTGGCGGCTTTGAACAGCGACCTGCTCGACGCCATTGGCGGGGCTGAGCGACTGGCCAAGAGCGTGAGTGACGCTCAGGTGGCGGGCGCCGAACCGGATCCGCTGGGTTGGCTCCGTGAACTGTTACGTGAACTGCCACTTGAGGTTTACGCCGCTGCGCTGGAGGCGTTGGACCGCTGCGAGCAGGCCCTGGAGGCCTACGGCCAGGCGTCCTTGGCGCTTAGCGTTCTGGCACTCGAGTTGCGAACAGTTCTAAGCGTAAGCACCGACGCCGCCGCCTGACGGCGCGGAGACCGGCCGCCCGTTACGCGCCGCGCGAACGCGTTAGCTCGGCAGCGGGGTACTCGGCCATGGCGCCCTCGTCGGTGCGCAACTCGACCGTTCCCTTGAGCGGGTTGAGCTTCACGACGCGACCGCAGGTGCCGCTACCCTCGTGGCACGCTTTCGCGCCTTTGCGCGGCATGCCCTTGAGGAGGTCACGGTACATGTCGTGCTCGAACTGAAGGCAGCACATCAGGCGCCCGCACGGGCCGCTGATCTTCTCGGGATTGAGAGGTAGCTGCTGGTCGCGAGCCATGCGGATGCTGACGGCGTTGAAGCTCTGCATCCAGCTCGAGCTACAAGAACCGTCGCCGCACACGCCCAGAGTACCGAGCATGCGTGCCTGGTCGCGAGGACCGACGTTCGCGAACTCGATGCGGGCCTGGGTGTGGTTGATGAGCTCCTGCGCCAGTATCCGCAACGGCGCTTGACGGTCGCTGCTGTAGCTGACGACCATGAGGCTCTCGTCGATGGTGAACTCGACCGCTATGATCTTGAGATCGTTCTGTTCCGACCTAGCGCGGGCGCGCAGCAGCCACTTAAGGTCGTCGCCTTTACTCTTGAGGTCGTGGTAGGTCTGCAGATCCTCGGGGCTCGCGTTACGAACGAAGTGACCTTGCGGCTTGTCGACCTCGCGCACGCTGGTTCGCACCCGGCCGAGCTCGAGCCCGCGCCTGGTAACGACCACGCAGCGTGAATTGACTTCGGGCGCGGTCGGTGGCGCCTCGAAGTAGTGGATCTTCGGACCGTTGTCGAACTTGACTCCGATGCACTCAGGCATGGATGGACTCCTGTTCAGCCGCGTCGAGCGCACCGCCTTTCACGCACACTCCAGCGGACTCATCTAGCGGGCCTGGTATGCATTCTACGTGAGCGACCGCTTAGCATGGTGGACCTACGACGCGTGGCGCGCCACCGGCGCGAAAGTAAGACGATGTTCCGGGCACTGGCCTAGCTCGGCCAGCCCGCGAAGGTGCCGCGGCGCGCCGTAACCTTTGTTGGCGGCGAAACCGTAGCCGGGATATTTGAGGTCGAGCTCGCGCATCAGCGCGTCACGACTGACCTTGGCCAGGATACTGGCCGCGGCGATCTGGTAGCTACGACTGTCGCCGCGCGCCACCGCCAGTTCCGGTAGGCCGCTGGCCAGGCGCAGGTAATCAGTGACCAACCCGCTTGGTGAAGGCTTCAGCGCCGCAACGGCGCGCAGCGCCGCTAAGTGGGTGGCACCGAGCACGTTGAGTTCATCTACTTCGGCCGCGCTGGCGCTAGCCACCGCGTAAGCCACGGCCTCGGACTTGATGAGTGCTGCAAACTGCTCGCGCTGAGCCGGTGCGACGGTTTTGGAGTCACGGTAGGGGTAGTTGCAGTGGGGTTCCAGAATCACGGCGGCCACCACCACCGGGCCGGCCAGCGCACCGCGCCCGGCTTCGTCGATACCAGCCACGCGCCCGCCGGGCACCTCCCGCCACACCTGCTCCTCAAGCGACCAGTCGGGGGGCAGAGTGCTCAACTTAGAAGCGTTCCTGTCAGAGGCTGGTGGCGCCGACTTCACCAACGGGCATGTCTACGCCGACCTTATCGGGCAGTGTGAAATAGAAGGTGCTGCCACGCCCGACTTTCGATTCGACCCAGATGCGTCCGCCATGCTTCTCCACCGCGAGCTTGCAGAAGGTGAGGCCCATGCCGGTGTCGTAACGGTCGTGGATGGTGTGCCGCGACTGTTCGAAGGCGTTGAAGATCCGCTTCTGATCCCCCTCGGGGATACCTTCACCGTCCTCACGAACGCTCAGAACGAAACCGTCGTCCTGCTGCCAGGCACGGAAGTCGATGTAACCGCCGCGGCGGGTGTGTTTGATGGCGTTGGCCATGAGGTTGGCGAGGACGCGCCGCAAGAGCTTCGGGTCGCCGGTGACCTGTTCGGCTTCGGGCCTAACGAGGAAACCGAAGTTACGGTCGCGCGGGCCGCCGCTGACGTCGGCAAGGGCTTCCTTGGCCAGCTCGCTCAAGTTGGGGATGGTGGTGGGCTCGTACGGCATCTGCCCCTCCTTCATCCGCCGCACGTCGAGGATATTGGCCGCCAGGCTGAGCAAGTGTTGCGACTCACTGCGCGCCAAGCTGAGCAGCTCGCTCACGTTGGTATTGCCTTGAGTGCCTAGCAGCTCGACGCTGTGGTCAAGCAAACCCATGACGCTGGAGATGGGGCTCTTCAGGTCGTGAACGAGCATGTGGATGAGGTCGTCCTTCATCCGCTCGCTCTCCTTGTAAGCCTGCTCGAAGCGACTGTTCTCCTCAAGGGCCTTGCGCAGCGCCGCATCCACTCGGCGACGCAGCAGCAACCGGGCCAGGTAAGCCTTAAGCACGGCTGGCCGCGTGGGTAGCGTGAGGAATAGATCCACGCCTTCGGCCACGACCTGCGCCTGCAGGTCGGCGTCGTCGGGGCCCAAGTAGATGAAAGGCACTTCCTCGAGCCCTTCACGGCGGCGTAGCAGCGTAACCAGGCCGAGGTCGGGAACCTTCTGCACCAGACCGTGCTCGATCAGCAACGCCGCTGGCACGCTGCCGCGCGTGTGGTAGAGCACGGCTTCTACATCGCTGAACGCCTCGCTCTTCATGTTCAGTTCGGCGACCACGCTTTGCATGCCTTGACCGCGAGCCTCGGTGGTCATGGCGATGAGAACGTAAGGCACGGGGTCAGCCATCAGCTCATGATAACAGGCGCAGCGAACTGGCTAGGGACGACTTTTCGCAATCGGGCCGCCGCCCCGGATTCCGGTAGCGCGACCCTAGGCGCAAGAGTACGGACGCTAGGTCATCCACCGGCCAACTACCTATTGGAAGATGGCCTCTTGATAGCATGTCCGAGCCGTGTCCATCGCCCTCAACCCCGCAACCGACCAAGTCAGTAGGTCCGCTGTCAACAACGCCAAGCGCGCGTCATGACACTGGGCGGCTTGGCGTTCGCCGCCCCGTGGGCCCTGTTGGGCTTGGTAGTGCTGGTCGCGCTGCTGTGGTGGCGCCGCCGTAGTGGGGTGTTGAGAGCACTGGCGCTAGCCGCGCTGGTGTTGGCTCTGGCTCAGCCGTGGTTGAGCGTTCCGGGTGGCCAGTTGGCGGTGGTGGTCGATGTCTCCGATAGCGTGGGTAGCCGCGGACTCGAGACGGCGCGTCAGTTCGACCTCTCGGCTACCACTCCCGATCTAGAAGTGGTGCTGGCCGCCGCCGATAGCGTCCGCGCCGCCAGCTTGGCCTCGCCGCCTCCCTCTACTATGAACACCGGCGCCACCGATCTAGCGCGCGCCCTGCAGGTGGCGGTCGCCAACGGCGCTAGTCGGGTGCTACTCGTGTCAGATGGCGTCACACCAGCCGAGCAGCTGCTGGCCGGCCTGCCGTCGGTACCGGTCGACGTCGCCATAGTGCCCGGCGTCACCGACGTGCGCATGCAGGAGCTGCTGCTGCCGGCACAAGCGGCGCCGGGCCAACCGGTCGAGGGCGTGGCCGTCATCCGCGCCGACCGCGCTGAGCAGCTCACGCTGCGCGTCCAGGTAGCCGGCAGCGAGCTTCCCGCTATCAGCGTCACCGTGAAGCCCGGTGAGAACGCGGTGCCGTTCAACTTCAACGTCGGAGAGGGGCCGCGCACGACGGTTTCGGCCACGTTACTGACCAGTTACGACCAGCCCACCGGCAACGACCACGCCAGTGGCGAAGTAGCAGTGCTAGCCCGCCCACCCATGCTGGTCATCGACGACCCCGCGCTAGCGCGCCTGCTTGAGCTCCAAGGCATCGACGTGGTAGCCGGTACTCCCGCCGACGTCACGGCGCCACTTAACTACGGCGCCGTAGCGTTGCGCGGCTCCTCCGCTGATTACAGCAGTGGGCAGCTAGCACTGCTAAGCAGTTTCGTCGAGAGCGGTGGCGGGCTGCTCATGACCGGTGGCCCGGAATCGTTCGGCTTCGGGTCGTGGTACCGCACGCCCGTAGAGGAGGTGCTGCCGGTTACCACCGACCTGCGTACCGAGGTTTCGCTGCCGCTGGTGGCGATGGTGCTGATCATCGACCGTTCGCAGTCGATGGCCAGCGGTCGGCCCTCGCGGATCGAGCTGGCAAAGGAAGGGGCGCTGCAGGTGGTGGAGCTCGCCTATCAGACCGATCTGCTGGGCCTGATAGCGTTCAGTGACGGGCCGGGCACCTACTGGGTGTTCGAGCTAAGACCCGCCAGCGAGCGCGGCAAGCGCGAGATGGCGCAGGGCATCCTCGCCCTCACCACCAGCGGCGGCACGATACTAGCGCCAGCCTACGACCAGGCCCTGACGGCCCTAAGGCAGACGGAAGCAGCCGTCAAGCACGTGATAATCCTCTCCGACGGTCAGCTTTACGACGGCCAGGGGCCTTTCGGAGGCGCGCCCGTCGACTTCGGGAGCATCGCTAGTGGGGCGTTGGCGGACGGCATCAGCACCACCACCATCGCCATCGGCGCCGAAGCCGACTTCACGCGCCTTGAGGCCATCGCTGACGCTGGCGGTGGACGCTATTACGCCGCGATGGACGCTGGCACCTTGCCGCAGATCTTCACCAGTGAAGCCCTCACCGCCACCCGCGCCCTGCTCGTTGACGAGCCGACGGTGCCGCGGGGCCGCGCCAACCCGCTCTATCCGTTCCCGGCCCAGCTACCTGAGGTCGACGCTTACATCGCCACCACGCTCAAGGGCGACGCTCAAGCCTTGCTGCTCGGCCGCAACGACGAGCCGTTACTGGCCACTCGCCGTGCCGGGCTCGGGCGCACCGCCGCCCTCACCACCGACCTCAACAGCTGGAGCGGTGCGCTCGGAGCGTGGCCCGAGCTGCCAGGGGCCATCGCCACGCTGGCTCGCTGGTTGCAGGCGCGGCCGCCGGGTTGGAGCGCCAGCGCCGAGCGCAGCGGCAACGCGGTGCAGCTAGTTATCGACGCCGTGGAGAACAACGAGTACGTGAACAACGCCCGCATCGAGGGTCGCTTCGGCGGCAGTTCGGTACTGCTGGAGCAGGTGGCGCCGGGGCGTTACCAGGGGCGCTTGCCGTGGTCGGCCACCGCCGGCTCGGAGGTGGTGTTCGCGTCCTCAGGCGAGGTGGTGGCGCGGGCACAGGTGAGCGGTCCCGACCCGGAGTACGCCGATATGGACGGCGCCGCGCTACTGCGCAGCGTAGCGCTGCGCACCGGCGGCAGCGTCGTCAACCCGGAGCTGCCTTACGATCCGCCACTGAGCGCCGACAGGCGCCAGCTATGGCCCTATTTCACGATCGCTGCCTTAGCCCTGTTCCTGTTGGAGCTGGTGTGGCGCCGCCGGCTAGGTTGAGGTTCGAGCGCCGCCACTAGGGCCTAGCCTCACTCCTCGTCCTCAGAGGAGGCCGCACGCTCGAACGGCGCGTCGACCTCCTGTTTCGTCACCTCGCGTAACACAGCGGTGGCGTACGAACCCTTCGGCAGAGTGAATCCCAAGATGATCGCCGATCCTGTGCCGGCTGGTTCCACCGTCGCGTCTTCCAGAAGCACCCGGCTGGAGCGGCGGTCGCCGCGGCGCGATGCGAACTGAGCCCACCGCAGCTCATGCTCGCCCAACAGCTGCTGCTCCACCTCGCCGGCCAGGCCGCCCGACGGTTTCACCTTGCGGCCGAACAGTGGCAGGGTGGCGCTGATCTCGAGCCGCAGCGCGCGCGGGCTCTCCAGCTCTTCGTCCTCGACTAGGAAGGTGCCGCCCGTGTCGTGCTTGCGGGCCCAGTCGCCCGCCACGACACGTCGGTACCAGCCGCGTTCGACGCGCTCGGCGAGCATGCCGTTGAACAGGTGCGACTGCAGGGCCGACACGAAGAAGCGCTGCAGGCGGTGACCTCCCGGCACGGACTCGCCCCTCAGCACGCGCAGGCCGTCGTAGGCGTTGCTGCCGAAGCGTCCGAAGCGCTGCGGTCCGAACCAGTTGGGTGAGCCGCGCTCCGTGAGCACCGCCAGTATCGCCTCGGCTCTCACCACGGCGACGTCCGTCACCTCCTGGACCGTCACCTCGAAGCGGTTGCCGCGCAGGTGTCCGAGGCCGAGTTTGTTGCGGTGGTAACTCTCCTCCAACACGCGCACGCCGGGCAGCGCCATCAGTTCGGCCACCGCTTCACGCTCCCCTTTTGGGATGCTCAGCCATTGCACGGTCACGGCGGCCTTATCCTTGAGACCGGCCACACCGATGGCCTTCTCCTCCACCCCACCACGCTTCAGCGCCTGCATGAGGTCGCTGGTGGTGAGGCCGCGCTTCTCGACCAACAGGTAGAGGTGTGAGCCAGTGCCGGCAGGGAGGTAGGCGGGAATCTCGGTGACCAGGAACTCTTCGGGGTTGGCGCGGATGGTGCCGCCGGTGCCGGGCAGGTCGCTGCTGATCAGTGGCAACTGGTCCCAGCTGAAGCCGAGGCGGGAACGTTCCAGCTCGGCGTCAGGCGTGCGAGCGTCGCTCACGCCCTCCCGCGCCGCGACTTGCCGCGCCGCTCCATGCGCTCGAGCATCAGCGAGCGCGCTAGGTCAAAGCGCTCCTGCAGTGAGTCGGCCTCGAGCAACGACTGCTTGGCGGCGCCAGGAACCACGATGTTGGCGCACACGAACGACGCCTGGTAGAAGGGGTCGTCGGGTAGGTGCTTGTCGATCTCGTCGCCGGCGTCGCCGGTGAAGCGCTTGCCCGCGTAGGTGCGGAAGGTGTCAAGGGCGTCCCAGGCGGCGATGGCCTCCTCGTTGGGGTCACCGCGACCAAGCGGAACGATGCGTTCCTCGGCGTAACTGAGGGGTTTGCTGGTCCCGCCGGGGCTGGTTACCTCCACCACACGTGATACTTCGACCTCGCAGCGCTCCTGGCCGTGAACCAGCACATCGAAGGTGCCGTCTGGGTTCTCTTCGGCCGAGAGCACGTGCGCCACGGTGCCGTAACGCGCCACACTGGGCGCGACGTCGCGGATGGCCACGTCGTCCTTGCTGTAGACGATTATCAGTCGTTTGGGTTCCTCCTCCTGCGCCAGCACTTCACGCACGAGGCGCTTGTAGCGCTCCTCGTGGGCGTGCAGGGGGACGGTCATGCCGGGGAACACCACGACGTCCAAAGGGAAGAGAGGCAACTCACTCATGCCTACACGGTAGCAGTCTGGAGCGACAGTCCATGACGCATACGATGAAAGGCGGCCTTGAGTCAAGGAACTCTTAAGGGTGAGCCCCGGTTGCGAAGAGCGGCCGGGGCTAGTTCTGGTGGCGGAGCCGACGGGATTCGAACCCGCGACCTTCTGCGTGACAGGCAGATATGCTAACCGCTACACTACGGCTCCACGCTGCAAAGTATGCCTGATTAGAGTCTACCTTTTCGGCGCCGGCCACGGTCAATCTAGCGACTTTCGGATTGATCCAGCGCGGGAGATTCACGCGCTTGGCAACTTGGCCCAGCGTCTTTCAGCCGCGCGTCACCTGGCCCAGAACGATCCCGGCCAGCATCAGGGTACCGATGACTAGGTTGGCGTTGAAAGCGGCGAGGACGTCTCCGACGGCGCGCCGCCGCAGCGACAGGTGCTGCCAAACCAACAGCGCGGCCGTTACCGCCAGCGCCAACCAGTACGGCCAACCCAGCGGCGTCAAGAACGGCAGTGCAGCGAAAGCCGCCAGCGCCAGTGCGTGCAGCGCCGCGGCGAAACCCAACGCACCTGCAACCCCGAAAGTAGCAGGCACGCTGCGCACACCGTGTTGACGGTCGAACTCCAAGTCGAGCAGGCCATAAACGATGTCGAATCCTGCCACCCAGGCGGCCACGGCGAGCCACAGAGCCCACGCCTCGGCGGCGAAGGCGCCCGTTACCGCTATGAACCCACCTGCCGCCGCCGCGACGCCTAGCACGATCAGGCTAAGCACCGTGACCACCCAACCGTCACGCTCGCTGAGCCGACCGGTAGGGATCTCGCGGCCGCTGGTGCGGGGGTTTACGGCGTCGAGGCGCGCGTCGATGACGCGGTTCGCGGCCATGGCAGCCGTGCGGGCGCCCACCATGGCCACCGTCACGAGTAGGAAGGCGCGCCAACCGGGCCAGCCACCAGCTGCCAGCAGCATGCCGCCGTAAGCGAACGGCAACGCGAACAGCGTGTGCTCGAACTTCACGAAGGCTAGGAAAGTGGCCAGGCGGCCGGTGGTCGCGGTGGCGCTGGCCATACTCAGTGCTGTTTGGCCGCTTCTTTGATGGCGTGCGTTGAGAAACCGATGCTGGGCAGGTGGTCGCGCACCTCGCCGCTCAGGATGGTGCTTGCGAGCTCCGCCAGGTTGGTGCCACCCACCGCCACGCGCATGCCGAGCTCATCTTGGAGTTCGCTGCGGGTGCGATCGTCGAGCATCGATTCCGTGCCGTACTTGAACATGTTGGGCGACAGTAGCAGTAGGTCGGCTTCGCCTGCTTCCACCCCGGCCAGCACGTCGCGGCCCGCGAGCAGGCCCGCCACGGTAGTTACTTCTCCGAAGGTGCGGTTCGTGAGGGCACGCACCTCGATCTCGAGCCCTTCGACGGCCGCCAACGGCGCCAACGCTTCCGCGAGCACCGGCGCGAACAGCTTGCCAGTGCCTATCAGCACCCGGCGGCGCTCCAAGCTCGGCGGTAGCTCGGCCGGCAGACCGGCCGACAGGAAGTCGCGCACCATGCCTACGCCGTTCTCGAGCATGGCGTAGCCCTCGTAGTACTCCTCTTCGGGCAGCGGCCAGCCGGCCCGGATGTAGAACTCGTCGCTGGCGAAAACGAAGCGCGTGCCACGCTCTGCCAACATGCGTTCCTGGAAGCGGTGCACGCGGCTCAGCACGTCGGCTGCCTCTTCCCTGTTGTACGGCTCCAAAGCGGTGAGGTGGCCGCGGTTGCCTGTTAGACCCACGGGTACGCACGCCACCGCCAGGACGTTGGGTCGCGATGCTAGATACTCGAGAGTGTCATCGAGGTCGTCGCCGTCGTTGCGGCCCGGCAGCAGCACCATCTGCGTGAACAGGTCGATGCTCGCCAGCCGCTCGATCATGGCGCGGATCTTCACCGCACCCTCACTCGGCACCTTGTTGGGCCACCAGTTCATCAGCTCGGCGCGTTTATCTTCGTCGGCGGTGTGAACGCTCACGTAGAGCGGACTAAGTTTCTCGTCGAGGATGCGCTCCACGTCCTCCTCGGTGAGGTTCGTAAGAGTAACGAAGGACCCGTAGAGGAAGCTGGTGCGGAAGTCGTCGTCCATGATGTAGAGGCTCTTGCGCATGCCCTTGGGCATCTGGTGGATGTAGCAGAAGTCGCAATGGTTGGCGCACAGGCGGATGCCGTCGAAGATCACGTCCTCGAACTCGAGGCCGGGTTCTTCCCAACGCACCGAGAAGCTCAGCTCGGCGCCGCTGCTCGGATGGTGCAGCGCGAGCTCGGCCGAGCCACGCTCGGCGCCTAATTGCAGTTCACGGCGGTAAGCGAGGATGTCGGGGATGTGAACGTCGTTCACGCTCAACAACTCCCAACCAGCGCCTACGCCGGCCAGCTCCGCCGGCGAGCCAGGCGTAACTGCGCGCACGGCTGCGGGCGTGATCTGTGGTGGACGCGGTTCTTTACGGCTGAGTATCACTCGTGGCATGACGGCGCAGTCTAGCAGACGTTGCCGGAGTCGGCGGTTGCCGCGCGGATGGTGCCGATAGTGGAGCGCCTCGGGTATCCGATGGTCAGATGGCTTCGTCGTGGTGTTCCGGGCTGGGCGGTGAGTGCCGCGGCCGCTCGCTGGTTATCACGAAGCCGTGCACCGGCGCCACGCAGCGCTTCGGTCAGC
>CAJDWL010000132.1_pt1 | contig 21025 bp, 20 predicted proteins | sample 7391591 | NCBI WGS metagenome assembly CAJDWL01 (sample SAMEA7055738, study PRJEB34461) | soil metagenome | biome: terrestrial ecosystem; feature: Peninsula; material: soil | place: Antarctica | collected 2016
GCCGACGCGTTCACGGAGGAGGATGTGCGCTTCCTGCGGTCGCTGGCTTACCTCCTCGCCGCCACGGCCGAACAAGACCGGCTCCACCGGCAACTCGAGCACCGCGCCGATCATGACGGTCTCACGGGCCTGCTGACGCGTTCCGCGTTCGAACGTCGTTTGGAAGGCGCGCTCGCCCAGGCCGAGAGGAAGCAGGCCAAGCTGGCGGTTCTGTTCATCGACCTGGACAGATTCAAAAGCGTCAACGACGCGTTGGGGCACCAGGCCGGCGACGAGGTCTTGCGCAACGTTGCGGAACGGCTGCGAGAATCCCTGCGCAGCTGGGAAGTCATCGCGCGGAGCGGTGGTGACGAGTTCGTGCTGTTCATGCCCGATATCGAGTCGACCGCGGAGATCACTCACGTGGCTACTCGCCTTCTCGCTGCCCTTGAAGAACCTTTCGTCATCCGCGGCCGAGAGGTCGTGATCAGCACCACGATCGGGATCGCCATCTTCCCTGACGACGGCACTAACGTCCGAACTCTGATGCAAGCGGCCGACACGGCGCTCTACGAGGGCAAGGCGCGGGGCCGCAATACCTTCCATTTCTTCACGCGATCGCAGCACGACCGCGCTATGGAACGCTTGGAACTAGAGGGGCAACTGCGCCGCGCCCTTACTCGTAGTGAGTTCGAGATCGTTTATCAACCTCAAGTCGATTTCGCCAGTAACGCCCTGCGCGCCGTGGAGGCCCTCATCCTTTGGCCTCATCCTAAACGCGGCAGCCTCTCGCCGAGAGAGTTTCTGCCCGTCGCAGAAGCTATCGGTTTGGCCGTTCCGATCGGAGAATGGGCTATCCGCCAGGCACTGAGTGACCATGTGGGCTGGCGCGGTCTGCCGGGCGCCCCACAGCGTGTGGCGGTCAACGTGTCACCGCCTCACTTCATCCAACCGACCTTTCCGAGCGCGCTTCTGGCGCTCGCCCAGGCGGCGGAAGTTGAACCGCATGAGATCGAGATAGAGCTAAGCGAAGCGACCTTGCTAAGGGATCCGGAACTGGTGATCCAGCACATGCAATCGCTCAAACAGCACGGTATCGGAATCGTTCTCGATGATTTCGGCACCACCGCGGCGCCCTTGGCCCGCTTGCGGTCGTTGCCGATCGACGGACTCAAGATCGACGAGACCTTCACGCACCAGCTTCACGAGCCTATCGGGCGAAGTCTCGTCGAATCGATCGTCCAGATCGCGCTCAGTCTCGGCATCGACCCGATCGCCGATGGCATCGAGACGAGCGAACAGGATGTCGTGGCGCGCGAAGTAGGTTTCAAGGCGGCGCAAGGGGTCAACTACCTAGCGGCCAGCGCCGGCGCGCAGCTCCGGGCTTTCCTGACGGCACGCGCTTCATAAGTCCGGGCGTTACTCGCTATTGAGGCTGTCCCCACTCTCCTTGACCATCCGCTTCTAGCGAAGCTCCGCTTCATGATGCAGGCATGCGGCCTACAGATCGCACCTGGAGCATGACGGCGACGGCTCTTTACGTTCATGTAACTTGGCTACTGGACGCGAGAATGCAGGTCGGTGCATAATGATAGTGGATTCCGAAGATTAGGTGAGCGAACCTCTATCCTTACTGGACGATGTTCCTTGGAATGTCTTGCTGGGCAGTTTTCATGGATGCGCGGTCTTCACCATTAACTCGCGAGGCGTGATCGGTACTTAGAACATAAACGCGCAAGAGCTACTGGGGCAAGACGAGCGGGGGTTCGAGGGATTGTGACCGGCTAAATGAAACTTGTAGGCGACCCTACTGACAAGCACCTCGCCGACCAACGTCTGCGCGAGAGCGAAGAGCGCTTCGCGAAAGCGTTCCGCAGTATTTCCACGCCCTTCGCGATCCTCGAACTGCCCGAGCTGCGGGCTGTCGAGGTAAACGATGCCTTCATCGACGCGTTCCAACTCGACGGCTCCGCCCTAGTGGGGCGCCCCCTAGAAGAACTCTGCTGCGAAGCAGAAGAAGGTGTTTTCGAGCAAGTCCGTGACGAGTTGGCCCACGGACGGAGCGCACGTGTCGAGACGACCTTCCGGCTCAGCGGCGCCAAACATAGTTACGGCGTCTTCGTGTTCGAGCCGATCGAGTTGGGAACCGTGAGGCACGCCGTAATGCTGATGTACGACGTAACCGACCGGCGGCGTGGGCAGGAACTGCTCAAGCTGGAGAACCAATTCGTAAACGACGTCCTAGCTAGCCTACCTGGCATCTTCTACATGCTGGACGGCCACCGGTTCGTGCAGTGGAACGATGAGCTTGAGAGCGTGACCGGGCTGACCAGAGATGAGCTGACGCGGTTGGCTGCCGATGACGTAATCGGCGAATCCGAGGAGGTTCGCGAGCAGATCGCTATAGCGCTCAGGACGGGTCATGCTCGCATGGAAGGGTATTTACGCAACAGGGACGGCGCTACCGTGCCTTACCTCCTCACGGGGCGACGCGTTACGCGCGCCGGCCAAAACCTCGTTCTCGGGATCGGTATCAACATATCCGAGCAGATGGCGGCTCGGCGGGTCGTCCACCGTCGAGCACGTGAGCAAGCGGTTATCGTAGACGTGGCCGCCATGGCGTTCTCACTGGGAGGACTCGACCCGATCTTGGAATTAGCTGCGCGCCGCGTCGCTGAAACGCTGAAGGCGAGGCGTGTCCAAATCGTAGAGGCGAACGCCGTTGGCTACACGCTCCGCGCCGTGGTCGACGACAGCAGTGCGGTTGCTTCAACCCTCAACATTACGAATGAAGCGCTGACAGAGCGAGCCCGACTCGCAATAGGTGACGGTGAGACCGGCTGGTGGCCGGCGGAGCTCCTTTCGTCTCTGGGCCTCACCAGCGGAATCCACGCGCAGATCGGCGGTCGGGGGGGGAAGCCCTTCGGGTTCATAGAAGCGCTATCTGACCGACCTCACGCCTTCACGGAAGAGGATGTGAACTTCCTGCGTGCGCTGGCGTACCTCCTCGCCGCTACGACCGAGCGCGACCGCCTGCACCGACAGCTTGAGCACCGTGCCAATCATGACGGACTTACTGACCTGTTGACGCGCTCCGCGTTCGAGGGTCGCTTGCAAGGCACGCTCGCCCAAGCCGAGAGGAACCAGACCAAAGTGGCGGCGCTGTTCATCGATCTGGACAGGTTCAAGAGCGTCAATGACTCGTTGGGGCACCAGGTAGGCGACGAGATCTTGCGCAAAGTTGCGCAACGGTTGCAGGAATCCATGCGTAGCTGGGACGTCATCGCGCGGCTCGGCGGTGACGAGTTCGCGCTGTTCATGCCAGATATCGAGTCGAGCGCCGAGATCACCCACGTCACCACCCGCCTGCTCGCGGCCCTAGAAATGCCTTTCGCTGCAGCCGGTCGAGAGATCCGGATCAGCGCGACAATCGGGATAGCCGTCTTCCCTGAAGACGGCCACGACGTTCGGACCCTGATGCAGGCTGCCGACACGGCCCTCTACGAGGGCAAGGCCCGTGGCCGCAACACCTTCCATTTCTTCACGCGAAAACAGCACGTGCGGGCCATGGAGCGCCTGGAATTAGAGGAGCAGCTGCGCCGCGCCCTTGACGATGATGAGTTCCACGTCGTCTATCAACCTCAGGTCGACTTCTCCACTAACACCGTGCGCGCCGTCGAGGCCCTCATCCGGTGGCAGCATCCGACGCGCGGTAGTCTCGCGCCGAGCGAGTTCCTGCCCATAGCGTTAGATATCGGCTTGGCGGTTCCGGTCGGAGAATGGGTCATCCGCCGGGCGCTGCGCGACCATGTGCGCTGGCGCGGGTTACCGAACGCCCCTGAACGTGTGGCGATCAATGTTTCACCGCCTCATTTCATCCAACCGACCTTCCCGGACGCGTTGTTGGCGCTAGCGCAGGCGGAGGAAGTTGAGCCGCACGAGATCGAGATCGAGCTGATCGAATCGACCTTGCTGAGGGATCCCGAGCTGGTCACTCAACATATACACTCGATCAAACAGCACGGCATCGGCATCGTTCTCGATGACTTCGGCACTAGCGCTGCACCGTTAGCCTCCTTGCGGTCGTTACCGATCGACGGACTCAAGGTCGACGGGACCTTCATGCATCACCTTCACGAGCCCAAAGGGCGGCGCCTTGTAGAATCGATCGTCCAGATCGCGCTCGGCCTCGGCATGCATCCGATTGCCGCTGGCATCGAGACGAAAGAGCAAGACCTAGCGGCGCGGGAAGTAGGCTTCAAAACGGGCCAGGGGCGTTATTACCTGGCGGAGAGCACCCCCGAGCAAATTCTGGGATTCCTGGCAGAGCGCACTTCCTGAAGCCGGCGGACCTTGCGTACCTGCGGAGCGCATGAAATGCGCTGACAGACACTGAGATACTTGCCCTTAGGGCATAGTCTGAAAATCATGAGCGGAACGCCGGCCGCCAGCAACGCTGTTCCTTGGGATCTGTTGTTGGCTGGTTTGCGCGGTTACGCGGTGTTCGCCATGAGCCCAGAAGGCGTGATTCGCTCATGGAACGAAGGCGTGCGCGAGCTTTTAGGCTACGAAGAGCATGAGTTCGTGGGGCAGAACGCCACCATCATCTTCACCCCTGAAGACCGCATCTCGCTCGAACCCGAGAGTGAGTTCGAGTTGGCCTGCAACCAAGGCGAGGTTGTGGGCGACCGCAAACAGCAGCTGCAGGACAAGACGGACAAGCGCGCCTCCGACCAGGGCCTACTCGAGAGCGAGGAGCGCTTCGAGAAGGCGTTCCGAAGCAATCCCACCCCCATGGCGATTCTGGAGCTGCCCGAGCTGCGGACGGTCGAGGCGAACGGTGCCTTCGCAGACGCTTTCCGTCTGAGTGGCAGCGCGATAATGGGACGCACGTTGGAGGACGTCTGCTTCGGTGGCGACGACGATGCTTTCGACTACGCGCGTTACGAGTTGGTGCACGGCCGGAGCGCGCGGGTAGAAACGTCCTTCCGGCGCCAAGGCACTGAGCAGAGCTACGGCACGTTCGCGTTCGAGCCGATCGAGTTGCGCGGCGCGCCTCACGCCGTGATGCTGATGAACGACGTCACCGAGCGGTCGCGCGCGCACGAACAGCTAGAGCAGCAGCATCAGTTCGTGACCGCCGTCCTTGCCAGCCTCCCGGGCGTGTTCTACATGATGGATGGCCGACAGCTCGTGCAGTGGAACGATGAGCTGGAACGCGTGACTGGCCTCTCCAGCCGGGAGCTGGCCAAGGCAAAGGCGGACGACGTGATAGTCGAAGCCGCAGAGGTTCGCGAACAGATCGATACCGCGCTCAAGATGGGCCAAGCGTCCATGGAGGGTCACCTGCGAACCAAGGACGGCGGGCTCGTGCCTTACCTTCTTACGGGCCGACGCGTGATGCGGGGCGACCAGACTCTCGTTCTAGGAGTCGGGGTCGACATAACTGAACAGGTCGCGGCTCGGCAGACCCTCGAACGTCAGGCACGCGAGCAGGCGGTAGTCGCAGATCTGGCTGCCACGGCATTCTCTGCGGGCGCACTCGATCCGCTACTAGAATTGGCGACTCGCCGTGTTGCCGAAACGCTGATGGCGAAGCACGTCCATATCGTCGAAACCGACGCTAGCGGTTGCATCGTGCGCTTCGCCGTCGATAGGGACGGCCCTCCCACCGCGGCACTCGCCATCACTAGCGAGGCGCTCACGGAGCGGGCCGCCCGCGCCTCCCAAGGCGGTGATACCGGCCGGTGGCCAGAGGAAATCCTCGCTCCGTTGGGGCTCAAGAGCGGCATCCACGCGCAGATCCGTGGACGGGGGCAGTCCTTCGGGTTGATCGAAGCGTTATCCGACCGGGCTGACGCCTTCTCGGAGGAGGATGTGCGCTTCCTGCGCTCACTCGCCTACCTCCTCGCCGCCACGGCGGAGCAGCACCGCCTCCATGAGGAGCTCGAGCACCGCGCCGATCATGACGGCCTCACGGGCCTACTAACGCGCTCCGCCTTCGAGCTTCGTTTGGTCGACGCGCTCGCCCAAGCCGAAAGGAAGGGAACGAAGGTGGCGGCGCTGTTCATCGACTTGGATCGGTTCAAAAGCGTCAACGACTCTTTGGGGCACCAGGCAGGCGACGAGGTCCTACGCCACGTGGCGTTGCGCCTGCGTGATTCCGTTAGAAGCTGGGACGTCACGGCCCGGCTGGGTGGCGACGAGTTCGTACTGTTCATGCCCGACATCGAGTCGAGCGCCGAGATAGCGCACGTCACTAACCGAGTGCTCGCGGCACTAGAGGCGCCTTTCACTGTGGGTGGCCGGGAGATCCGGATAAGCACCACGGTTGGGATCGCCACCTACCCCGATGACGGCCAGGACGTTCGGACCCTGCTGCAGGCGGCCGATACTGCCCTTTACGAGGGCAAGGCCCGGGGCCGCAACACCTTCCATTTCTTCACGCGCGAGCAGCACGAGCGGGCGATGGAACGCCTGGAACTGGAGACGCAACTACGCAACGCCTTAGACCGAGACGAGTTTCAGCTCGTCTATCAACCTCAAGTCGACTTCGCCAGCGACGCAATGAACGTCGTCGAGGCCCTCATCCGCTGGCAGCACCCGACTCGCGGCAGCGTCGCCCCGAGCGAGTTCATGGCTGTCGTGGAGGCTATCGGCTTGGCAGTTCCGGTTGGAGAGTGGACGATCCATCGAGCCCTGCTTGATCATGTGGGCTGGCGTGGACTACCTGGCGCCCCGGACCGTGTGTCGATCAATATTTCGCCACCCCACTTCCTACAGCCAACGTTCCCGGACGATCTGCTGGCGCTCGCGCAGGCAGCCGGGGTAGAACCGCACGAAATCGAGGTCGAACTAACGGAATCGACACTTCTGAGGGACCCAGACCTGGTGACGCACCACCTCCTCCTGCTCGAGGCGCACGGTATAGGCATCGTTCTTGACGATTTCGGCACCAGCGCCGCGCCTTTGGCACACCTGCGCTCGCTACCGATCGACCGGCTGAAGATCGACGAGACTTTCACGCACCAGCTTCACCATTCGAACGGCCGGCGCCTGGTTGAGTCGATCATCCAGATCGCGCTCGGCCTCGGCATCGACCCCATCGCCGAAGGCATCGAGACCAGCGAACAGGATGTAGTGGCGCGAGAAGTGGGCTTCAAGGCTGCGCAAGGGCGCTACTACCTGGCGGCTAACGCCCGCAAGAAGTTGCTGGCTTTCCTGAAGGGGCGCACTTCCTGAAGCTGGGGCCGTTCTTGCAGTCGCTACTCGGCGTCGAGGAAACCGAAGGTCCAAAGGCACCACACCCACCACCCGTACAGTGGTCGATAGATCGCTGCCACGATGATGGCTCCGCTGGCTAAGAGCACCCACTCGAAGCCACGGAAGAGTCCGAAGGTTAGGCCGAGGACGACTCCCTCGCCTGCAACCACGATCGCCCCTACGAGGTAACACAGGAAGCCCACGCTGAGCCAGTTGCTGCCGTCCACATCGAAGCGCATCCCACAGTTCTCGCAGCGCCGCCTCGGCCGGAAAGGGCCGTTGAAGATGCTGCCGAAAACGCAGTTGGGGCACTCCCCGACGAACATGCTGCGTAGCATCAGGCGCAATCGGACCTGACGGCGCTGGCGAGGGTGGAGGTGGTTCACGCCCAAGTGTAGAGAACTCCCGAGCCTCCCTTTGAACATCCGGACACAACCGTGGCCAAGTTCGTCGAAGGCGGGCCTCATCCGTGAAGGTGACCGGCAAGGCCCGATTTCAAGCCGAACCATGACGCTTCGAGCCTCAGCTCTTGAGTTTCCTCAGCGCTGAGCCCTTGTGCATGGCGATGTGATCGGTCTTATCGCTCTTGATCTCGTACTGCGGCTCGTCTTCGCTGGCGTGCACGGTGTAACCCTTGAACTGGACCTCGCTGGTGACCACGCGGGTGATGTGCCCACTCACCCGGCCAGCCTCGGAGTTCCAACTCACGTGATCGCCGACTTCGTAGCGGCTCTTGGCCATCACTGCACCTCCCGTCGTGTTCAAGCGTAGCGCCAGGAGTCGACCTGACTTGGCTCCGTCGCCACAGCCGCTCGGGGAAACATCGAACGGTTCTGGGCGCATCGCGCACTGACGGAAGCCGCGCGCTGTACTAGCGTTTCTCCAGTCAAACCAAGTACGGAGAAGGGCCCACCTATCATGCCGATCCTGAAACCGCTGCTCGCAACGCTGGCCGCTGTCTTCCTCACGATCGCCTCGGCCCAGGCAGGGCCTACCGAGATCGTCGCGGCGGCCATCGACGCGCTGAGTTCCTCCGACTACTTGTTCTCTTATGACGTCTGGCCCGGGTTAGATGCCACCAGCAAGGTCGCAGGTAGTGGCGAGTTCGACCGCGATACGCAGGGCTGGCACTACACCCGCCAGTCCGACCCCGCCGACACTAGTGCCGACCTGTCGAAGAACGGCGAGTGGATCATGGCGCTAGGAAGCTTCTACTTCAATGACGGTAGCGGCTGGCAGCCGGCCGGCCCCGACTCCACCTATATGGGCATCACCTTCGCGCCCACGCCGTTCGAGATGTACCCGACTCTCTCCACGCTGGCCGACCCCGAAGCGAACAATCTCGAGGAGTTGGCGCTGGTAGGAAGTGAAACCGTCGAAGGTGTGGCCGCCGACCACTACGCTTTCGCAACCACCGACATGCCGGTGCTGGGCACGGGCCAGTTCGACATCTGGATAACCCCCAGCGAAACCGGTTACGAGCGCATCATCATCGATTTGACCACCGCTGAGGGCCACACCGACCGCGTGATCTTCACTGCGATCGGTGAAGAGGTCAGCATCGAAGCGCCGCAATGATCGAGCGTTCTACCTAGCGAACCCAACGGTTCTGGTAACCAGGCAGCCCGCGCGAGCACCTAACGCTGGCTGGGCGCCCGACGCTAAGTTAAAAAGCAACCGACAACAATTTCGGTGGCTAGAATCAGCGTCTGAGACGGCTCTCGTGGGGCTATGTGACTTGGAACGCAATGGCTTTGTCTAAGTCGTGTATAGTCTTTGTCAAGGGTACGTAGCAGGTTCGAACTAGCTACCGCCCCGTCCCCGCAAGGAAAGGTCTAACCATGAAGAAGCTCATCGCACTACTCGCCGTCGCCGCCTTCCCCCTGATGGCCAGCGCCCAAGACGCCATGCCAGCAACCGTCGTCGACATCGCCGCCAGCAACCCCGACTTCTCGACCTTGGTCACGGCAGTTCAGACCGCCGACCTAGTCGACACCCTCTCCAGCGAAGGCCCCTTCACGGTGTTCGCGCCCACCAACGAAGCGTTCGCCGCAGCCCTCGACGCCCTAGGCATCACCGCCGAAGAGCTCCTGGCCCGTGACGACCTCGGCGCCATCCTCACCTACCACGTCATCCCCAGCCAAGTGCTTGCAGCCGACGTACTCGCGGCCGTAGAAGCCGGCGGCGGCACCTTCGAGGTCCAGACCGTCAACGGCGCTAACATCACCGTCACCGTGGTCGACGGCATGGTCATGCTCAACGGCGTCGCCACCGTCACCGTCACCGACCTGATGGCCGGCAACGGTGTGGTCCACGTCATCGACGCGGTCCTCCTTCCCCCCACTGAGTAAACGTCAACCGTAAGTCGACAACAGAGCGGCCGGTCCTTGTGACCGGCCGCGCCTTGGTTCAGCCGACAACCCAGAAGGAAGGTTCTCGCCATGATCCACCCGAACCCGGCCATAACCACGAGTGCGCTTAACCCGCTCGTCGCCGTCGCTCACGTGAGCGCATGAGCGGCGCCAAGCGGCGCTGGGCCGGTCTCGTCTTCATCAGCATCGCGGTGGCGCTGATCATCGTCGACTCCACCATCGTCAACGTAGCCATCCCGTCGATCGTGAACGACCTGGGCATCACTTCTACCCAGGTCCAGTGGGTGCAGGAGAGCTACACGCTGGTCTTCGCGGCGCTCCTGCTGATGTTCGGAACGCTGGCCGACCGGTTCGGTCGCCGCCGCATCCTCGTCACTGGAGTGGTGGTGTTCGCCGCCGCCTCGGTGCTGGCCGCCTTGGCGCCCTCAGGTGAACTGTTGATCGGCTCGCGCGTGCTGCAGGGCGTGGGTGGCGCCATGGTGCTGCCTACCACCCTGTCGCTGATCAACGCCAACTTCCGCGGCCGCGAGCGCGGTATCGCGTTCGCCGTGTGGGGTTCCACCATCGGCGGCATGGTGGCGGTAGGCCCGTTACTGGGCGGCTGGCTTACCACCTACTACTCGTGGCGCTGGGCGTTCGGCATCAACGTGCCATTGGCAGTGATAATCGTCGTCGGGGTGCTCGCGCTCGTCGCTGAGTCCAAGGAGGCCGGAGCGCCGCGCCGCATCGACCTCGTCGGCGCCATCCTCTCGGTGGTCGTCAGCGCCTCGCTGGTGTACGGCCTCATCGAGGGCCGCAACTACGGCTGGTGGCTTCTCGCTGTTCGCTATCCCCTCTTTCCGCAACGGCAACATCGCTGCCATGATCGTCTCCTTAGGCGAGTTCGGCATCATCCTGTCCTTGCCGCTATGGTTGCAGAACGTAATCGGTTACGACGCACTTCAGACCGGCTTCCTGTTGCTGGCGCTAGCCATCGGCTCCTTCGTCGCCAGTGGCGTTTCCGGTGTGTTCGGGCAGAAGCTCAGCCCAGTCGCCATCGTGCGGGTTGGAATCATCGCGGAGATCGTGGGCGTTGCCGGCCTCGGCCTCGTTATCACCTCTAACGCTACCTGGCTCACCATCGCTCCGTTCCTGTTCTTCTACGGTGTGGGCGTGGGATTGGCGACGGCCCAACTTACAGGAGTGGTGTTCAAGGACAGCTCACCCAGCAGTCGCCGTTGCTTCCCCAAGCGGCACGTAACCAGATCGTGAACGCAGTGGTCGACAGCGCAGGTAACGCCATCCCCGGACTTACCGCTACTGACGCGCAGGTCGGCGCGGCTGCGAGCGAGGCATTCAGCCAGGGCACGCGCTATTCCGCTTTCGCCGCCGCCGCGTTCCTGGTAATCGGGCTGCTAGCCACGTTGCGCCTGTCAGGCGCGGCGCCGGCCGATAGCCCACAACCCGCGCCAGACGCGCCCGCTCGCGCCGCGCCCCTGGCCGTCACCGCCGTGCGCGGCCTGAAACACGGACCATGACCACCGGCCGAGCCTCGAAAGGGCGGACGCGCGCCGCGCGTGTCACGCGGGCGTTGCTGCTCGGCTTCGCCGCACTCATCGTCCTGAGCGTCATCGGCTTCGTCGCTTGGGCCAACACTGGCGTCATGACGGCGGAAGCCGAGGCGCTGGCTGCTGTTAAGAATGATCCCAGCGTCACCGTGACGGACCACGCCAACGCCATCGTCATGGCTCCCACGGACCACTCGGCGCAGGTAGGGCTCGTGTTCGTACCCGGCGCCAAGGTGGCGCCCGAGGCCTACCTGTACAAGTTCTCGGCCGCCGTGAAGGAGAACGGATTGACGGTGGTCATCACCAAGCCGCCTTTCAACCTGGCGCTCTTCGACCTTCGGCCCCTGAGCGCCTTCACTGACAACGCGCCAGAGGTCACGGCCTGGTACGTCGGCGGGCACTCGCTCGGTGGCGTTAGAGCTTGTCAGTATGCCGAGCAACCGGACGTTGAGGGGCTCTTGCTACTCGGAAGCTACTGCGCCAACGACCTGTCGCAAAGCAACCTGCGGGTGGTAAGCATCGGCGGCAGCGAGGATGGTTTGAGCACACCCGAGAAGATCGCTGGAGCGGCGGGCAAATTGCCTGCAGACGCCAAGTTCGTGGAGATCGCCGGTGGCAATCACGCCCAGTTCGGTAACTACGGGACGCAGCCGGGTGACGGACTCGCCACGGTGAGCGACGAGCAGGTGAGGAGCGAAATCACGAGCCAAGTGGCTTCTTTGTTGCAAGCACCTGAGTGACGCTTCACCGTAGACTCACGGGATGAGACGCTTCCTGCGCCGCCTCCTCGGCACCGTGCTCGTAGTCGCCGCAGTGGCGCTGCTGGCCGGGAAGATGTGGCTCGATTGGGATGGGCCTTACTTGGAGGCACTGCCCGCGTACGAGTTCTGCACTGAAGCTAGAAGCGCACTGGACGAGGGTGACCCGCTCACCGCCATAGAACTGGCGGAAGCCGGCGACTGCCAAACAGAACTCAGTGCGGCGCGCACTGAGTGGAACAGCGTTGCGGCGGTCTTCGCGCGCTGCGTAGACGGCATCTGGACCGGTCGCGGCGAAGACGCTTATGGCATCGGCTGCGCTATCGCTAGCGACCTGATCGTCTTCGGTGACGTGCGCGACCTAACCCGCCAGGGCGTGTCGTGGTTCAGGGGCGAGGAGACGGACGAGGTACTGGTGGCACTCTCCGCAGCTGGCATCGCCCTCACCTTCACGCCGCAGGTGGGCGCCGGCACCTCGCTCCTGAAGGCGGCGCGGCGTGCAGGCGCCCTCACCGAGCGGTTCGCCAAGAGCGTAGTGAAGCTTGTGCGAGAAAGGGCCTGGAGGCCGCTGGCGGGGCTATTCGGCGACGCGGGACGCATCAGCATCAAGGTGGGCCCGGCGCGTGCGACGAAGGCGCTGGCTTACGCCGACGACGCCACCGAGCTGGCGACGCTGACAAAATTCGTCGAGACCGTTCCTCATCCATTGCTGGGGTTGAAATGGGGCGGCAAGAGCGCAGCCCGAATAGCCGATCCGGCTCTCTACACCGAGGCGCTGAAGCGCGGCCCCTCAGGGCTGCGGCTAGCCGCGTCGCGCGGTGGCAAGGCTCTGTTAGCGCGGCAGCCGCTGCTTGTGTTCGTTGCCAAGAGCATCTACAAGAACCCCGAGGCGATAGCGGCGGCCATAGCGTGGCTGGTGTCGTTCATCCTCGCTTGGCTGACCTGGCCGTGGGTCGGCGCGGTCGCAGGGGTGCTTATGTTCCTTGGCTTCATCTATTACGCCTCGGGTCGCCGCCGGCCACGCCGTGCTCGCGTGAAGGCCATTACATGAACTGAGCCAGCCACCAGTCCTGATGCGGCATCCCACAGCTCAGCTGAAGTAAACGCCGATCTGCCGCCCACCGATCTCGTGCACGTTGACGTCCATGTCGTAGATCTCGCGCAGCACCGGGGGCGTCATCACCGAGTCGGGAGCGGCGTGGTGCACCAGCCGTCCGTCCTTCAGGGCGATGATCGAGTCGGCGTAGGTGGAGGCGAAGTTTATATCGTGCAGCACCAGCACTACCGTCTTGTCCAGCTCGTTCGTCACGCGCCGCAGGCGCTTCATCATCGCAACGGCGTGGCGCATGTCGAGGCTCGCCAGAGGTTCGTCGAGGAGCACGGCACCATCGCCACGAACGCCCTCTGACGCTGACCGCCCGATAGCTCATCTAGGAAGCGCTTGCGCAGGTCACCCAGTTCAAGGTACTCGATGGCCGCCTCGATGTGCTGCTTGTCGGCGATCGTAGGGCGGCCCTTGGAGTGCGGGTAACGGCCGAACGCCACCAGGTCCTCCACCGTGAGCCTGACGGCTAGTTGGTTGTCCTGCCGCAGTACCGAGATGCGCCGGGCGAGCACGTCGCTTGGCAGCGTGGCGATGTCGTCACCGTCGATGGTGACTGTGCCGGCGTCCTGCTTCATCAGCCGGCAGGCGATCGACATTAGCGTCGACTTACCTGCCCCGTTAGGGCCGATGATGGCGGTGATGCCACCGCGCGGGATCTGGACGCTCACGTCATCCACCACGGGCGTGCGTCCGTAACGTTTGGTGATGCCTGTGAGTTCGATCATCTCACTACCCCTTCCACGAGCAGGTAGATGAACAGTAGCCCGCCGGTGAACTAGACGATGGCTGGCAGGCTGGTGTAGAAGCCCAACACCCACTTGCGCGCTACCAGCCCGCCGCCGAGGTTGATGATAGCCAAAAAGCCGCCAGAGTAGTGATGGCGGCTTGCTATGCTCCCAGGATGTCGGTAGCAGCGGTAAGAGAACAGTTGCGGGCGTTCGGTAAAGCCGACGCCATCATGGAGTTCGAGGAGTCGAGCGCCACCGTCGCGCTCGCAGCCGAGAAGGTCGGCACCACCCCCGAGAGGATCGCCAAGACCCTCGCCTTCTACGATCCCGATGACGCCAGCCGCGCCATCCTCATCGTCGCTGCCGGAGACGCACGACTGCATAACGGCAGCTTCAAGCGCGCCTTCGGAGGCAAGGCGCGCATGCTGGCCGCCGAGGATGTCAAGCCCCTGACCGGCCACCCCATCGGTGGCGTGTGCCCTTTCGCCAATCCACCCGGCACGCGCGTGTACCTCGACGAATCACTCAAGCGCTTCGACTTGGTTTACCCGGCTGCGGGCACGCCCAGCTCCGCCGTGCCGATGACGCCTGAGGAGCTTAACGCTAGCAGCGGCGCTCTCGATTGGGTCGAGGTGACGACCGGCTGGCGCTAAAGGCGTCTGGCCCGGCCACGATCATGGCACCGGCCTCGTTGCGGACTGCCTATCACTCGCTGGCGAACAGCTCGCGTAGTTTGGCCTCTTCGTCGCGCGAAAGGTTAGTGGCAATCAGTTCGGGTTCAAGGGGCTTGATCGCCTCCGAAACCCGGTCCGGCGCAGTCGTGTCGGCCAGGAGGAACAGCGCCGAGGTGCCTGGTGTGACCTTCTCGCGCGTCTGCTTGATGAAGTTGTCGTTGATGCCGAAATCGGTAAGAGAGCCCGTGATCGCTCCTGCCGCCGCCCCGACAGCTAAGCCGAGGAGCGGCATGAAGAAGATAAGGCCGATGAGTAGTCCCCAGAAGCCGCCACCCATGGCCCCTGCGCCAACGGTGGAGAACCCATGCTGACGCGTGATCGGTCCTTTGCGTTCTGCGGGCCAGCTCACGACGGCGGCGTCCATGACCTTGATTATCTGCTGTTGCTGCAACGGCTTAAGCTTCTCGAGGGCCTGCTCCGCCTCGTCCGGTTTATTGAACTTCAGTACCGTGAGGGTTGCCATTCCGAACCTCCTATTGGACCGCTCGCTGGCGGTCTAGCTGTAAGCGATTCCTCCCGAACCCCAGAACCTTAGCCCGAGCCTGCCCGAGGAGGAGTGACAATTCAAGGCTAGCCGCCGCGGGCAGGCCCGACAGGTACGGATGAGCCTCCAACCACGACTCACAGTTGCGCCACAGGGGCGAACCGTTCATTCGAGCAGCGAGCGCTTGGTAGAAGTAGTTACTGAACCACCAGCCCAGCCACGAAGCATCCCGCAAGGAGAGGACGGAACATGAACCACAACGAACGTGAGCAGATAAGACAGCGCTTCCTGAAGCTCAACACCGCCATAATCTGCGACGTCTACGACGAGCTCGACTGGCCCGTCACGGCGCTCCACAACGACATAACACGCAGAACCTTCGAACGACGCCGGGTAGCGGGCTGGGCATATCCGATCGAGGGGCAGCTCTCGATGGCTAAGGGAGCCGACCGGCTGAAGCTCGAGGTAGTAGACGGCCTGCCCGAGGGCTGCGTAACCGTCTGGGGCGGCACCAACGCGCACGGCTTCTGCCTCTTCGGCGACCTCATCGCCGCCACCATGGCCAAGCGCGGTTGCCAGGGAGCCATCGTCGACGGTGGCTTCCGTGACGTCGAGGTGATCTCGGAAACCGCTTTCCCCGTCTTCGCTCGCTACGTCAGCCCGGTGCAGTCGGTGGGCCGTTGGCGCGTGGCGCGGCACGCCGAGCCGATCCTCGTGCGCGGCGCCCTGGGTGAGCTGATCACCGTCTCCACCGACGATTTCGTGCTCGGTGACGAGGACGGCGTGGTGGTGATTCAGCGCGACCGCGTCGGGCAGGTACTCGAGCGGGCCGAGGAGATCGTTAGGCAGGAAGAGGAAGCTCGCAAGCTCAGCGAGGAGGGGATGACGGCGAAGGAGATGCTGGACAAGTTCGGGCACGTGTAAGCGCCCGTTCTGCGCCCGGTTCGATCGCAGCGTAGCGGCGCAACCCGAGCAGAATGTCGCTACACAGCCGCTTGACGCAGGCCGCGCTAACAGGTCACCATGGTGCTTACCGACCGGTCGGTTAGGAGCTTACGCTTCTTCCACCGCTCGTCTTCCCGGAGGAACCATGATCGACGCTATCTGGGTGCCACCCAGTGTTCACATCTTCTCTGGCACAATCGTGCTGATAGCCACCCTACTCGCCATGTTCGTAACGGCGTTCTTCGCCTGGCGTAAGCGCCACTTGAACGCCGGCGCCCACGCCCTCCTGATCTTCACGCAGATAACGCTCATCGTGCAGGCGGTCATCGGCATCAAGCTCCTCGATCAGGGGCTCGGGCCGCTGCAGCTTTTCATCCACTACCTGGGTGGGCTCGGGCCACTGCTCTTCTTCCTCGTCTACTACTGGTTGCCGCTCCCTGTGCGAGCACGCCGCTGGACAGCGTTCACAGTCACCAGCTCGGCGTTCCTGTTCGCCCTGATGTCGTTCGGCATCGGCATGAGCTACGTCGCCAGTCAGACAGCCTGACACGCACGACCAGAGCAGCACCCGTAACCGCATCATCGCGGCGGCCACCGCTTTATTCGTGGAGCGCGGCTACCACGGAGTATCGATGCGCGAGATCGCGGCGTCGCTGGGTTTCTCCAAGGCGGCGCTCTACCACCACTTTCACGACAAGCAGGAACTACTGCTCGAGGTGCTATTAGCAGGAGTGGAGCAGGCGGGAACCATCAGCGCGACTGCGGCTGCCACGGAAGGCAGCGCCCGCGTACGAGTGAAGACCCTACTGAAGGGCATCGCGCACCACCGCCAGCAGCAGCGCAGCGCCATGCGCTTAGCTGAACGCGAAGCAGGCAACCTCACGGCAGAGGGTCGGGCCATGATGTTCGCCAACTATCGGGCCAAGTTCCTGAGGCCCATCGAGGCGATCCTCGAAGCGGGTCAAACCTCTGGAGAGCTGACTTCCGGATATGAATCGACGTGGCTAACGCGCGCGCTGCTAGCGCTGGCTCAGCCCTTACTTTCAGTCGACGCGGCCGACTCGGAGCAAGCCATCGCCGCTACCGTGCAGCTCTTCTTCGAGGGGGCGGGACCTCCACCTGCCAGCAGGTAGCTTCGCGTGAGGACGCCGATTCGACTACCGCAAGAATCACGTCAGCCTGCCGCGCTGACAGTTCCGTGACAACTCGCTCTCGACTCCAACCAATAATGCCTCCAGTACGGCTGCGAGTAAAGCCCAACGCGACCTAGCGCCGCGTTATGGCGGCATGGTCCAGCCCGTTCCAAAGGAGCCATTCATGAAGTTACGTACCACCCTCGTCTCGCTCTTCACCGCCGCTCTGCTGCTACTACCCTTGGCGGCCGCGCAGCGCATCGTCTCTTTGGCCGGTGAAGTAACCGAAGTGATCTACGCCCTCGGCGCCGAGGACCTACTGGTAGCGGTCGACGCCACCTCCAACTTCCCAGCCGCAGCCAACGATCTACCCAACGTCGGCTACCACGGCCGCCTCTCGGCCGAGGCGCTGATGGCGTTCGAACCCACCTTGGTCATCGCCAACAACCAGGCCGGTCCACCTGAAGTCCTCGCGCAGCTGGAAGCGGCTGGCGTACAGGTGGTGCACATCGGCAGCGAACTTTCGCTCGACACGCCGGTTGAGAACGTGCGCCTCATCGCGGGCCTGGTCGACAAGCAGGCGGAGGGCGAGAAGCTGGCAGACGAGCTTAGCGCCAGCCTCGAAGCCGTTGCCGCACGCGGAGCCGAACTGGATCCGAAACCGCGCGTCCTGTTCCTCTACTTAGGCGCCAGGAGCATGCAGTTCGCCGGCGGCGCCGACACCGCCTCCAACGTGATGATCGAGGCCGCGGGCGGCATCGACGTCGGCAAGGAAGTAGGTTTCGTCGGCAACGTCCCGTTCACGCCTGAAGCCATCGTGGCGGCGGCGCCGACCGTCATCATCGTCACCGAGCGTGGCATCGACGCGGTGGGCAGCGTTGACGCAGTCCTGGAGATCCCCGGCGTAAGCGAAACACCCGCCGCCAAGGCCGGCAACGTCATCGTCTTCGAGGACCTCTACTTCCTCGGCCTCGGCCTGCGCAGCGGCGACGCCGTCACGGAACTGGTCGATTACCTGCACTCGCTGCAGTGAGGCTGGCGCGTACTCGCGCCATCTACCTAGTGCTGGCTTTGCTGGCGGTAGCCGGGATACTCACGTCGCTCGGCTGGGGGGCCGTCAGCATCCGCCCAGACCAGATCGCCGGCATACTGCTTGACAAGGCCGGCATCGCGACCGGCATCGAATTCAGCCAGCAGCAGAGCGCGGTGCTATGGAACATCCGCTTGCCGCGCGTGCTGATGGGGGTCGCCGTTGGGGCCGCGCTCGCTTTGGCGGGCGCGGCCTTGCAGGTGTCCTTCGGTAACCAGCTAGCCGACCCGACTCTCCTCGGCATAAGCGGCGCTGCAACGCTGGGCGTGGTGATTGCGTACATAGTCGGCGCGGTCGCGTTAGGACGGTGGGTGCTGCCCGTCGCCGCTAGCCTGGGAGCCATCGTCAGTGTTCTGTGGCTCATCGGTTTCGCGCGCCGCCATGGACGCTCCGACCGTTTGACGCTTGTTCTGTCAGGCGTGGCCCTACAGCTGTTCTTAGCAGGCGTCGTGACCCTGCTGGTAAGCGCTATCCGTCGCCCTGGCATGCCCGACGCGACGTTCTTGACCATGGGCGGTCTCACGGGTGTCTTCTGGCGTGACGTCTTCGTGGCCGTGCCGGTCGTCATCGGCGTCACCGCGTTGCTGTTGCGTCTTGCTCCCGAACTGAACATCCTGCTCCTCGGCGACGACGCAGCGCGGTCGCTCGGAGTGAACGTCGGCAGAACGCGGTTGATCACCGGCAGCCTGGCGGCGTTGGCTACCGGCACGGTGGTGGCTTACAGCGGCAGCATCGCCTTCGTGGGACTGGTGGTGCCGTTCCTGCTGCGTCGACTGCTCGGCGACGATCACCGGGTGCTGCTTCCCGCCACGCTGCTGGGCGGCGTTAGCCTACTAACCTTCGGAGACGCCGCCGCTCGCAACCTCATCTCACCTATGGAGCTGCCGCTCGGCGTGCTGATGACGGTGTTAGGCGGCCCGCTGTTCTTCTGGTTGATAGGTCGCGGCCGCGGCGTGGGGAGCTGGTAGCGCAACGGCCCGCAGGCGGAGCCAGCTACCAATAATAATCGCGCCGAGGCTGCTCATGGCGACACCCGTGACGGGCGGTCAAAGTTAAGCTATGTTCGGCATGTTGAAGCGCCGCCTCCTCACGTCACCCGCGGTTACCCGCACAGCTTTCATAGTCATCATCGCGTTCGTTATTGCGCAGATGGGCTGGTGGATCTTCTTCCAGCAGCGTTACGTGGGCGAGGTGAGTCGCAGCACCGCCACCACCCTGCAACGCGAAGCCGACGCCTTGAGCGCCCTTCTCAGTCAAGGTGCCCTCACCGAAGTCGAAACGCTGCTAGCGAACTCACCACACTTGCGCTTGGACGCTAGCGCGGCGCGAGTGGTGGTCGACATGACCTCCCTCTCCGCCTTCACTGCCAAACAACACGCCACCGTGCGCATGTTCGCTTTCGAAGGGCCCTTCTTTGTGCTCGTCGTCGTCGGTGGGCTCTTCATCATCGGGCGCAGCTTGCGGCTCGAGCGTGAGCTGAAGCGCCGCCAAAGCAACTTCCTAGACGCCATGGGTCACGAGTTCAAGACGCCCATAAGCACCCTCCGGCTCCTACTGGAAACGCTGCAGCTACGCACCTTGCCAGCCACCAAGCAACAAGAGTACTTGCGGCGCATGGGCGCCGAGGTCGACCGCCTGGAGCATACGGAGCAGCAGGTGCTCGCCACCGCCCGCCTCGAGGCGGGTTCTCCCGACATCAGGCCCGAACTGCGCGACTTGAGCAGCTTGGTGCGTTCGGTCGTCGAGCGCGCTCGGTCCGGCCTGGAAGCGCGCGGGGCGGTGGTGACGCTTACGGGCGACCACGAATACCTCCCGGTTCTGGTCGATCTAAGCGACGTGGCTATCTTGGTCGAGAACCTTCTCGACAACGCCGTGAAGTACACGCCGGGAGCCGAGAAGCCCATCGCGGTGCGCTTGTCCCGTGTAGGCGCAGCGGCCACGCTAGTAGTGGAGGACCGCGGCCGCGGCATACCCGTGCGCGAGCGCCAACTCGTGCTAGAGCGTTTCTACCGCATGGGCAACGAACTCACCCGTTCCGCACCCGGTCTGGGTTTGGGCCTTCACCTGGTGTACCGCACCGCTATCGCTCGCGGAGGCAACGTACGAATCGAGGACGTCGACGGTGTCGGCACGCGCGTGGTCATATCGCTGCCCTTGCACGCAGCCCCCGAACCACGCCTCTCTCTCGAACTTGGAGCAGCCTCTTGATACCCGCCAGAGTGCTGGTCATCGAGGACGAGTCGGTCCTATCATCTGTGCTGGCCGATAACCTCGAGGCTGAGGGCCTCGAGGTCGTGGAAGCATCAGACGGCCTACTTGGCGCCAAGGCCTGGCAGACTGTCGCACCCGACCTGGTGGTGCTTGACGTCATGCTCCCTCACAAGGACGGCTACACCCTATGCCGCGAGCGCCGAGCGGCGGGCGACGACACTCCCGTCCTCTTCCTCTCCGCCAAGGGCCGCCCGGAAGAACGCGTGGAGGGGCTCGAAGCCGGCGGTGACGACTACCTCGCCAAACCGTTCCACCTGCCCGAGTTCCTCCTTAGGGTTGACAAGCTCCTGGCCCGGAGAAGCCGGGCGCGCAGCAACGACGCCCGCCTGGAGTTCGGTGGCAACGTGGTTGACGTGTTGTCGTGGACGGCGCGCCTAAGCAACGGCCGATCAGTGAACTTGAGCGAGCGCGAGATGGGCATCCTGCGTCTCCTGGCTCGCCGTGCTGACGAGGTCGTCAGCCGCGACGACATCCTCGACGCCGTGTGGGGCAACGACACCTACCCCAGCAGTCGCACCGTCGACAATTTCGTGATGCGCCTGAGGCGCTCTACGACGTCGTCGGTCCGGTGTGCGAGTCGGCCGACTGGCTCGGCCGCGAGCGGCCGCTGGCGCTG
>CAJDWL010000017.1_pt1 | contig 20786 bp, 15 predicted proteins | sample 7391591 | NCBI WGS metagenome assembly CAJDWL01 (sample SAMEA7055738, study PRJEB34461) | soil metagenome | biome: terrestrial ecosystem; feature: Peninsula; material: soil | place: Antarctica | collected 2016
TGGCGTCAGTGGCGGTACCGACAGTGGAGCGCACGTTGGCGCCCATCCGCTGCTGATCTACGATGATTGCGGTCGTCAGGCCTTCGAGCAGGTCGACCTCGGGCCGCGCCAATGTCGGCATGAAACCTTGCACGAAGGTGCCGTAGGTCTCGTTGATCATGCGTTGCGACTCGGCGGCTATGGTGTCGAACACCAGCGAGCTCTTGCCGGAGCCGGAGACGCCCGTGAAGACCGTTAGCCGACGCTTGGGGATGTCGACGCTGACGCTCTTGAGGTTGTTGACGCGAGCGCCCTGCACGCGGATCAGGTCATGACTGTCGGCGACGTGGGCCGCGGTCGTCTCCCGGAGCGGCGCTGGGGCGGGGTTATCTGTCATGGGCGAGATTATCCTACGGCTTGCAGTCGGCCATTAGTCAGAGGTGCCCAAGCTAGCGCTCGAAGTGTAAGCGGACGGAAAAGCGAAGAACGGCGCCCGGGGGTCAGCGCGCAACGGTCACGTCGAAGCTGACGAGTTCTGAGCGGTTTGGCCCTGCGTTTCCTATCGGAGAGGCGCTTGGACGTATGGCGATCCCCGTTGAGTCGCCCGCCAAGCTGGACAGTTCAATGGTCAGGTCCCACGTCATCGTCACGCCGTCCACATAAGATCCTTGCGGGAACACGTCCATGCTCAGTGTGGGTGAGGTAGCGAACGTCGCGGGAGTGAACCACAGCTGGAGCTCGTCGAAAGGATCGCTACCACCAGCGTCTCCGGTGAACTCAAGCGTCTCACCTGAGATGTTCCGCATCGTGAACTGAAGCCGGAGCGTGCTGAACTCCTTTAAGGGTGCCGCAGGTGTGGTTGCCCACCAGTGCGGCAGCTCCTCTAAACTCAACGTAGGTAACGCAGCTAACACCTCAAGCGCCGCCTCCAAGTCAAACGACGCGGAGGCGCCGTTGCTATCCTCAACCTGCACCGAGAGGTTGGCGAACGCTCCATATCCTGTAGGGATGCCACTTACGGCGCCGGCGGCGTCGACCGTGATTCCCGCCGGCCAATCGCCCTGCAGGCTGAAGACGTAAGGCGCTTCACCGCCGGAGGCCGCGACGCTGAACCCAGCGTAAGCTTCTCCCTGCGTTGCTGTGGTGGGCGGTGCGATGGTGGCCGTGATTAGAAGCGGATCGGGCTTCACGCCTGGCGCACCGCAGGAGCTCAGGAGCAGGAGGGCGCCAACGACGGCAGTAAGCAGCCGAGCGTTCTGATTGCTTGGGAGATCCCGGAACTGATGCACGTCTCGTTCCCTTCGTCGGGCCAGCAGCAGATTTGTACTTCGACATACGATGCGCCCTGCCGCTCGTGCCGGCCGGTGAAGTGGTTCACAGTTCCCGATAGCGTTGGTTGGCTTGCAGTCTCGACGTCAAGCGAAGGACCCAACTTGACCTTTAGGGGCACCCCGCCCAATCCTCCGACCGCCCGCGACGGCGAGCGCGCCTATTCCACCCACTCGTGGTCATAGTGATCGCCTCTCTGCTCGCCGGCAACGCCCAGGCTCACATCATCCGTGAAGTGCCCTGGAACCCCGTCGCCGCTGCTTACCGACGCGCCACCGCCTTCCTGAACTTCGTGCCGGTGCGTTGGGACCTGATCGAAACGGAGATCCTCACCGATCTCGACGTGCCCGGTTACCGCCGCCGCACGGGGCTCGACCTGCTCGCCGGCGAAGGCACGCCCGTTGGCGTGAAGCTCAAACAGGCAATCGCCGACCGCGATGGAGATGAGACCTACCGGGCTCTCACCGTGTCGCTCTCGCGCTTGATCCGGCAGAACCTGACCGAGGCTCGCGAGGCGCTCGAGGATGACTCGGCCGCGGCCGGCGCTAAAGTTCGCACTGCGGAAGAGCTGTACCGCGCCTTCGGGGAGGGCTATCTCAAAGCCGCACTACCCCAAGCGTTCGACCGCGTCGGTCGCGCCTGGCTGGAGCTGCATACCAGCGTCGGCACACCCGGCATCGCGGGAGGCATCGGCGCTATCCCCAGCGACGTCGCCGCGTTCGAAGCGGCGCAGGCGGAAGTGGCCACCTTCCTGCAGGCCGAATACGAGGTGGCGGTGGTGCCGGAAGCCGGCTACTACCCGCTGCCCGCCTCCGCTCGGCACATGCCGTTCTCCGACCTGCCGGTCGTGCCGATCGCCGGCACCGACTTGAATGATCAGGACCCGCTACCAAACCAGCGTCTGCACATCGAATGGCGCGGCATCGACGAGGCCGACACGCCGCTCATCGCGCTCGGGGACGCGCTGTTCGACTCGCCGTTGATCTTCGGTGAGCCGGCCCGCTCGCTGGACATCTCTTGCGACACCTGCCACAACGAAGGCGACATCAACCAGAACTTCTTCATCCCCGGCGTGAGCCACCAGCGCGGTGCCGCTAACGTGCGCGGCTGGTACTTCAACCCCTACTTCAATGACCTGCGCGGCGACTCGCTCGACATCCCCAGCTTGCGCGGCATCCGCTTCACCGCCCCCTACGGCCGGGACGGCCGCTTCAGCAGTTTGCGGGAGTTCACCCGCAACGTCATCGTTAACGAGTTCGGCGGCCCAGAACCGACCGACCTGATGCTTAACGCGCTGGTGCAGTACATGTTCGAGTTCGACTTCCAGCCGAACAGCCTCCTCAACGACGACGGCACGTTGGTCGATGACGCTCCGGAAGCCGCAAAGCGCGGCGAGGTGCTCTTCAACCAGCCGTTCGGGGCTTTCGCCGGCCGCTCCTGCGCTAGCTGCCACATCCCCGACTCGGCTTTCACCGACAACCTAGTCCACAACATCGGCAGCGGCCTGGATCACGTGGAGGGCTTCTTCGCTACGCCCACGCTGCTCAACGTGACCTACACCGCCCCCTACCTGCACGACGGTCGGTTGGAAACCCTGAACGACGTGGTTGCCTGGTTCAACGAGCAGTTCGAGCTAGAGTTAGCTGACGACCAAGTGGCCGACCTGACCGCCTACGTGGAAACGGTCGGCAGCGCCGATGAGCCGTGGACGGTGTTCGACGACGAGAACACCGAGTTCCTTTTCGCTTGGGACGAACTGACCATGTTCGCGTCCACCTTAGGCAGCATGCTAATCCCCACGCAAGACAAGTTCCACGCCCTGCAGCTAATCGAGTTCGTCGCGGAGCACTTCATCGATGACGCTTCCGATTTAGAGGACATGAATCAACTGCCGATGGTGTACGAAGTGGTCGCCGCGCTGGAGGCGGTCGGCGTCGCCATCGAAGCCGATGACTGGGCAGCAGCGCAGCAGAATTACGCCGCCTACCAAGCGCTGGCGCACGAGTACGGCCAGGTCCTAAGGTGAGCGCCGATCAGAACAGACGCAAGGAGCTTCCACGCATGAATGCACTTACTATCCTGCCCCGAGGCCTGATACTTGTTCTAGTTTTACTGGCGGGGCCGGCGCTGGCGACCGGCACCCTCACCCTCGCCTACGTCCCGCAGGAGAATCCCGACAAGCTGCTCGGCGACATCGAAGTGATAAGCGAGTACCTCTCGGATGAGCTCGGCATGGAGGTCCGCGGCTTCGTCACGCAGGACCATGCCGCCGCCATCGAGGCGCTCGGCACCGGCGCAGCCGACGTATCGTTCATGGGCGGCTTGCCGTACGTGATAGCCCACCAGCACGTCGGTGCGGAGGTGCTGCTAGGAGAGGTCTACCGTGGTGAGCCGACTTACACCTCGCGGATCTTCGTTCGCAGGGACCGCGGCTTCGAGAGTCTCTCCGACCTGGCAGGCAAGACCATCGCCTTCGCCGACCCCATCTCGGAGTCCGGTTACTTGTTCCCGCTCGACACGTTCGTGCAGGCGGGTCTGTTGGAAGCTGGTCAGGACGCTCGCGGGTTCTTCGGCCGCGTTTACTTCGCCGGCGGTTACCAGCAGGCGCTGCAGGCGGTGGTTGAAGGTTTCGTCGACGCTGCCGGGGTAAGCAAGTACTCCGACCTGCTCCTCGACCCACAGGATCTGGCGCAGGTCGAGTGGATAGGTGAGTCGGCGCCGATCCCCTCCCACGCGGTAGTCACCCGCGCCGGCCTAGACCCTGAGATTCGCGCCGCCGTCCGCGACGCGCTGCTCAAGCTCAACGAGGAGGAGTACCAGCATCTGCTCGAGCACGTGTTCGGGCCTGACGGGTTCGTGGTGGTCGACGACTCCGCCTACGACGCTGTGCGCGAGCTGGCCAGGCTGCATGGTGTGATCGACTAGCGTGGCCACGCCTCCCGCCGATCCCGGGAGCAACGCGGAGCGAGGCGGTTCAGCCGCCTCGCTCCGCGCTGTGCGATTCCGTTACCCGGGCGCAACGCAAGACGCCGTGAATGTTGCAGAGCTGCTGGTTCCGGCTGGGCAGCGGTTGGCGCTGCTCGGCTCGAGCGGTTCGGGTAAGTCGACTCTGCTACGCGTCATCGGTGGGCTCCTCGCGCCAACAGCAGGTGAACTGACGGTGCTGGGCCAGCGCGTTACCCCCTCGCTGCGCCGCAATCGCGCTTTTCAGCGCCAGACCGCCATGGTGTTCCAGGAGCACCACCTGGTCGAGCGCGCCTCGGCTTACGAGAACGTGCTGCATGGTCGTCTCGGTCACGCGCCGGCGGCTTTGACACTGCTGGGTTGGTTCAGACCCGAAGACCACAGCAAGGCCCGCGCGGCGCTCGCCAGCGTGAGCCTTGGCGGCCTGGAGGACCGGCCCGTCCGCAACCTGTCGGGCGGGCAGCGCCAGCGGGTAGGCGTGGCCCGCGCCCTGGCACAGGAACCCGGCCTAGTGCTGGCCGACGAACCGGTCAGCAACCTCGATCAGGCGACAGCCCAGGGCGTTCTTGACGTCTTATGTGGTACCGCTGCCGCGGCGGGGGCGACGCTGGTGATGAGCCTGCATCAAGCCGAGTTGGCGCGGCGCTACGCCGACACCATCGTGGGCCTGCAGGACGGCGCCGTGCGTTTCGTGCTGCCGGCGACCGAAGTGACTGACGAGCATCTCGAAGAGCTCTACTTCACCCGCGAGTCGGCGGCGTGACCCGCCGGCAGGGTCAACTGCTGGGCGTTGGCACTGTGTTCGTCGTGCTAGCGGCCCTCACCTGGTGGTCGTGGCCGGTGATCGCCGATTCGAGCCTGTTTCCCGGCGACTACTGGGAGCGCGCCGCCAACTTCTTAAGGCGCATGTTCCCGCCGGATACGCAGGTGACCCGCAGCGCCCTTAGGTCGATGGGGGAGACGCTGCAGATGACGTTCCTCAGCACCCTGTTCAGCGTGGCGCTGTCGATCCCGCTTGGTGTGATGGCGGCCCAGACGATGGTGCCGGCGGCGGTTCACGTTCCCGTCAAGGCGCTTCTCGGAGCGGTGCGCGCCATACCGCTGATCCTGTTGGCGCTGTTCTTCGTCAGCACGGCTGGCTTGGGACCGTTGCCGGGCATCCTTGCGCTGACCATCCACTCCACCTCGATGCTTGCTAAGTTCTTCGCGGAGACGTTCGAGGGCGCTCGCCCCGGGCCCGTCGAGGCGCAGAGGAGCGCCGGCGCCGGTTATTGGCAGCGCTTCCGCTTCGCGGTGCTGCCACAAGCTGCGCCCGACCTGGTGCGCGACGTGCTGTTCCGCTTCGAGCTGAACCTGCGCGAGTCGCTGGTGCTCGGACTGGTGGGCGCTGGCGGCATCGGCTTCGACATCCAGCTCTACGTGCGGGCCTTTCAGTTCCAGAAGGCGGCCACGCTGACGATCATCATCCTGGTGGTGGTAGTAGTCATCGAACAGGTGACGGCGCAGCTCAGGCGACTGGTGCGCTGACGGTTGCCAGTGGGCTGAAGCTCAGCCCTTCACGCCGGTGCTGGCAACGCCGGTGGTGATGAAGCGCTGCAGGAAAGAGAACACCACCGTTATGGGCAGGAGTGTGAGTACCGTCATGGCCAGCACGTAGTGCCACTGCACGTTCAGTTCGCCTTGGAAGGCATTCAAGCCTACCTGGAGGGTGAACGATTCGCTGCGGGTCAGCACGATGAGCGGCCATAAGAAGTCGTTCCAGCGCCACATCACCGAGAAGATGGCCAGCACGGCTAAGGCAGGTGCCGAGAGTGGCAGCATCACCTGCCAGTAGATGCGCCACTCCGAGGCGCCATCGATGCGCGCCGCGTCGATCAACTCGTTGGGGATGGTGAGCATGTACTGCCTGAGCAGGAACACTCCAGTGGGTGTAGCGGCGCCAGGGATGATCACTCCCCACAAGCTGTTGACCCAACCGATCTTCGTTATCACCAGGTAAGCGGGCACGAGGATCACGCTCACCGGGATCATCAGGGTGCCGATGATCACTATGAACACGGCGTTGCGGCCCCGGAACTTGTACTTGCTGAGGGCGAACGCCGCCATGCTGTTGATGATCAGGGTTATCAGCGTGGCCACCACCGTGACCACCACGCTGTTGCGGAGATAGGTTAGGAAGTTGAACCGTTGTAGCGGCGCGACATAGTTGTCCCATGCCAGCTTGAAGTGCCGCACCTCGGTTCGGTCGCTGATGGGCACCCGGATGATCTCGCCGGGCGCCGCCGGGTCCACCATCTGGGCCTCGATGCCGATGCGTCTAACCTGCGCCAGACGCTCGGTGCTACCGTCGGGTAACGCCACGTCGAAAAGCGGAAGAGGCTGGGGGTAGCCTTCAACCTCCGTGGTTACCTGCGTGGTGGGCAGGAAACTGGGAGGGAACTCCACTAGCGCGGCCGGAGTTTTGAAGCTTGACAGTACCAACCAGGCCACCGGCGCGAACATCACCAGTACACCCACCACCAAGTAGAGGTAAGTGAGGACGTCTGTCACGTGTGGGCGCTTGCGACCGCGGCGACGGCCCAGGAAGGTCATGACCGCGCTCACGCCAGGTGCCCTTCGGTGCCGCGCCCGGTGCGCAACTGCGCCAAGGTGGCGACGAGCAGCACCACGCCCAGCACAACACTGGCGGCGGCGGCCAAGCCGAAGCGTTGAACCTGCGAAGCGAAGCCGGTGCTGTAGATGTACTGCACGATAAGCATGGTGGCGGTCCCTGGCCCGCCGCCCGTGAGCACGTATACTTCGTCGAACATCTGAACGGCCCGTATGAGCGCCAAAACCAGCACCACCATCATGGTGGGCATGAGCAGCGGCAGGGTCACGTTCCTGAAAGATTGCATAGGGTTGGCGCCGTCGATCGATGCGGCGTCGTAAAGCTCTAGCGGGATGCTTTGCAGGCCAGCTAGCAAGATAAGGGTGTAGAAGCCCATGTTCGCCCAGATGCTCACCACGATGATCCACACCATCGACCAGTTGGCGTTGAGCAGGAAGTGTATGGGTTCCAGACCTATGGAGAGCAGCAGGGCGTTCAGAACGCCGTCACGCTGCAATATCCATTTCCAGATGAGGGCCACCACCACCGGTGATAGCAATACTGGGTAGAAGTACACGCTGCGGAAGAAGCCGCGAGCCACCACCTTGCGGTTCAGTACCAGCGCGGTGAGGAGCGAGATGATCACCATGCCACCCACCTGCCCCAGCACGAAGATGCCGGTGTTGCGCACGGCACGCCAGAAGCGGTCCTCAGTGCAGGTGTTGGGTTTGAAGATGTTCTCGCAGTCGAACAGGCGTTCGTAGTTGGCGGCGCCTACGTACGGTCTGTCCTGCGGGAACAGCTTGGTGCCGCCCGTGGTGGAGTAATAGACGTTGAGGGCCATGGGGAAGAGGATGAACAGCCCGAAGATAAGCATGTTCGGCAGCAGGAACACGTGCGGCATGCGGCGCACGCCGATCAGCCGCTGCAACGGCTCCATAACGAGCCCCACGGCGTTCATCACCGCCGAGTACAGCCAGTTGGCTGCCGCGCCGATAGCTACACGAAGACCATGTGTTCGCTGCCGGTTCTCCACCAGTCAATATCCAAACTCGTCGTGAAAAGGCTCGCGCCGAGCACCCGAATCGGGGGCGACGCGAGCTCAGTTTGCTTAAGCCAGGAGCGAGTTTAGGGTCACTGGCCCGCTTCTCGGATGCTCTCGTCGATGTCGGCCTGCATGCGCGCCAGGGCGTCGTCGAGGTTCAGTTCGCCGACGAACACCTGCGTGAGGCGGTCGCGGATGGTGTTGAAAACGGTGCTGTTGAAGCGGTAAGCCTGCAGGTCGTAAGCGATTGGGCTCAGCAGCGGAACCTGGCTGGCGAACATGGTCAGCGCGTTAGCGGCTGATGCGGAGTCGGTGTCGAACTCCACGCCGGTCGCGGCCAGGCCGAGGTGGCCGGGGATGAACAGCGTGCGCCCATAGAACTCAGCCATGACGTCGGGCTGCACCAGGTATTCCATGACGCGAGCAACCTCGTCCGGGTGGTCGGTGTCAGCGATGGCCACCAAGGCGGCGCCGCCGGGCATGCCGGTGCAGGCAGCCGGGCCACAGGGGTTGGGGATGACGACCCAATCGAAGGCGTCACCGATGACGTTGTCGAACTGCCCTACCTGCCAGCTGCCCGACATGTAGAGGACAACCTGGGCGTTGACGAAGACCTCGTTACCAGCGGTGTAGGAGCCCTGTGAGCCGATCCATACGTTGGGGTCCATGGTGCCGTCAGCGTGCCAATCGATCATCATCTGCAGCATCTCGCGCATGCCTTCGTCGTCGATGGCGGGGTTGCCGTCGGCGTCGAAGAACTTAGCGCCCTGACTGATGGCGGGGCCCGCTAGGCGGTGCCCTGTGCGGTCCATGACCATGGCGTATGGAGTACCGGTGGCCGCGGCCACTTCACGGGTGATCTCGGCCCATTCCGGCCAGGTGGTGTCACCACTAGGCAGGTCGATTTCGGCTTGGTCGAACAGGGTCTTGTTGACGAACGGACCGGTGACGGTCAACTGCGTCATGAAGCCGGGGATTGCTGCGGAGCCGGCGGGACGCATCCAGTCGAGGAACGGACCAAAATTGTCTTCCCAGTAGGCGGTGTCGGCAAGAAATGGGCTGAGGTCTAGGTAGTACTGCGAAAGGCCACCCAAGTCTGTAACCCGAGCGAAGTCGGGACCGTCGCCCGAAGCCAGTTGCAGCGGTAGCGACTGCTGTATGCCGGCGGCGTATGGCACGGTGTCGATGATGATCTTGATGTCGGGGTGGTCGGCCTCGAAGCGGTCGAGAAGGTCGCGCATGACGGCGCCTTCGTTACCGTCGTCGTACCAGGTCATGCGTAGCTCTACCTGGGCGAAGGCGCTTGCTAGCAGCCCCAGCGCTAGCAGGGCGTACGCGCTGCGGATCAGCGTGCGTCGAAGGTAAGTCATTCTGCCTCCTCAATGCCGGCTACTGCCGGTGGGCGGCCGGATCCTCGCCGGCGCGCTAATGCCGCAGGGGCGACCACTGAGTCAAGCTCACAGTCATCCACGCAGCGTCTAATGTTCGTCCAGAACTGTACCCCAAGTGGGAAGCGTGCGCATTCATATCTGCGTGGGACACAGGCCTCAGTCAATGAGTCGGACACGAGGTAACGGCCGCCTCGTATACTCACTGCCAGCGTGAATCGTCAAGAGGTACCAGTGTGCTGAGGCCGGCTGCTGATGGCAGCCTTGTGGGCGGGAGAGAGGCCGCGAAGTCGGTCACGGTTCCCCTCAACTCCGCTCGGCTCCAAGCTCGCGTGAGCCCCGAAGGCGTCAGCGAACTATTCGTGTGGGGGAGCGGCGCCGCGGGCAAGGTCGTGTTCGAACCACCGCTACACAACGTTACGGCAATTACCATCAACCCAAACCGCGTCGCCTACGAGCTTCCCTCCGGAACGGTGCGGATAACAGCGTTACCGACGTTGCCGGCCATCAGTTTCGAGCTGGAAGGCGTTGTTACTTCGCTACGCTTGGCGCCACCGCGCGCAGTGCAACCTGGGCTACCGGGCCGTTTCGCGTTAGCGTCCTTACCAGACGGTTGGAGCGCGACGTCACCTTGGGCGTCCGCAGTGCTGCGCTCCCCAGGCTGCCAGGTAGAGGCGCGCGGCCGGCTCCTTCTGCGCATGAACGCGGGCGCCGACCGAGACGTTGAGAAGGCCGTGGTCGCCCTAGGCCTAGGGGCTAGCTGGGACGAGGCCGCAGCCGCGGCCGACTCCGTGCTCGCCGATCCGATCGCCGCACTGCGGACGGCAGAAGACTACACATCTGAACTTGGGAACATGCTGGAGACCGACGACCTTCTCCTCAAGGGTATGTTCACTGCTTGCCTTCACGCAGCCTACTCGAGTCGCAAGGAGTTGCCGGGTGGTCGCTTCGCGGGCTTCGCTGCCGGCATCGGCTACGCCATGCCTCCGCGCACGTACTTCCGCGACTCGTACTGGACCTTGCAGGCGCTCTTGCCATTCAGGCCCGACCTGGCGGTTGAACAACTGCGATTGTTGAGCCGAGCCGTGAGCCCTGACGGCGAGACGCCCAGTGGGGTGATAGTGGCGTCCGAAGCGGGTGAACTGGCTTGGGAAGCGCAAATAGCCGCCGACGCAACCCTGGCCACGGATCACGCCAAGCCCGGGCAGTGGTGGCCGGATCATTTCGACTCGCCTAACTACTTCGTGCTCCTGGCTCGTGATGCCCTGTTCTGGTCGCTCGGGGTCGATGAACGGACTCTGGCGAGCGGCGGCCGCGACGCCAGTGCACTGGCCGAAGCCGTTGAGGAACCGGTTGGCGCTATTAGTTTGGCTGAGAAGATCGTGGCGGTGCTGGAACGAGGCAAGCGCCTCGCGGCCGGCGGAGTTCTGCCGCTGAAGCCGCCTAACGACCGCGACTGGGCCGATAACGTTTTCCGGCACGGGCACGTCACTTACAACGTGTCTCTGTATCACGGCGCGCTGATGGCTGGAGCGGCGCTATTAGCTTTGACCCGGCCAAAGTTGGCAGCCAAGTACACCGCAACGGCCGCAGCCGTGAGAACAGCGGCCACCGAGCGGCTTTTCGACGTCGCCTCGGGTCACTTCGTCGAGTTCCTGGGGGCTCCTGGTGGCGACGGCGATGGCGGCGGTGAGAGGCACATGACGCTCGACAGCCTGGTGGCGCTGCGCACGGGTTTGGCTAGCGACGCACAGGCTGCCAGCTCCCTCGCAGCCGCCAAGCGAGTACTCGAGACGCGCAATAACCGAAAGCAGCCTTACGGCGATTGGGGCGTGATGGCCAACTATCCGCCTTACCAGCCCACAACACGTCGGCGCGGTAAGAGTCTGTTCGCCTACCGCTATCACAACGGCAGCGACTGGCCCTACCTCGACGGTATCTACGCCGAGGCACTTCTCGCTCGAGGCGACCTTGGTTGGCGTTATCCGCTGACGCGTTGGTTCGAGTACGGCTTGGAGCGCGGTTGGCCCACGCCGGTTGAGTACTACGCGCCGCCGTGGGGGCGCGGCTCTCCGCTGAACGGTTGGAGCGCAATGCCGGCGGCGGCGATGCTGCTAGCTGGGTTCGGGTTGCGGCCCAGAGGCCAACCGCGCGTGCCCCCGTGGGGCGACTGCACGCTGAACGGCGCTCGGGTGAACGGCGCCAGGGCTAGTATCCGAGTAAGCGACGGTGCACTGGAGGTAGACGTTACATGACGGGTCCGCATGTCTGAACCGCTCGATACCTTAGGCCCCTTGAAGTTCAAGCGCCATGATGGTCCGCGCCGAATCTTCGAGGAAATTAGTGGTGTCGGGCGTGTGATAGTCACTGTCGTAGAGAACGATGTGATTAGGGTGCAGGTGCAGCCTTACGGCCGCGCCTACGTTGCGCGCACCTGGGCGATAGTCGGTCGCGCTGGCGATGCTCCCAGGGAGGGCCGTGACCGCGAAGACCTGAGTGTGTTCAGCTGCCCGGCAACTACGGTGGTCGAGAGCGCGGGTTACGTGGTTATCGCGACTGAACGTGTGACCCTGCGGGTGAACCTTGATCCTCCTGCGCTCAGTTGGTCGTTGCCCGACGGCGCCCCGCTGCTGAGCGATCATCCCGAGCTGGCGTATCGCCACGCGACGCCCGGTCCGCACGCACGCGGTGCAGTTGCCGACTCCGCCCCACCACGCGGCGTCAGGCATACGCTCACGCGCGACCTAGACGAGATCTACCTGGGCCTGGGTGAGGTGAGCGGCGAGTTGGACCGGCACCACCGGCGTTACCGGCTGCTTCCCAAGGACGCATTGGGATATGAGGCGCAGTTCTCCGACCCCCTCTACAAGCACATGCCTGTTTACACCACGCTCACGCCTGCCGGGCACGCGGTAGGACTCCTCTACGACGCTCAGTCGTCGGCCGTGTTCGACTTCGGCAGCGAGGTTGATAACTACATCGGCAAGTTCCGCTACGCAGAGTTCGCAGCGCGCGAACTCGACTACTACGTCCTCATCGGGCCGGACTTGCCGACCGTTGTAAAGCTCATCCAGGACCTTACCGGTTACGCGCCCACCCCGCCCGACTGGTCGCTCGGTTACATGGGTTCCACCATGGCCTACACCGACGCTGAAGACCCAGCCGCGGCGCTGGCCGGCTTCGTGGAGAAACTCCGCGAGTACCGCATGCCGTGCACGGCCTTCCATCTTTCGAGCGGTTACAGCATGGGCGATGATGGCAACCGTTACGTGTTCAGTTGGAACCGGCGCCGGGTACCGCAGCCGCGCCGGATGGTCGAAGCGCTCGAAGCGGCGGGGATCCGCACCCTTGCGAACATCAAGCCGGCGCTGCTGAAGACCCACCCAGCCTACGAGGAGTTGGCCGCTTCCGGCGCTTTTGTGCGCGAGGCGGACAGCGACAGGCCCTACACCAGCAGGTTCTGGGGTGGCCTAGGCAGCTACATCGATTTCACCAATGAAATCGGCTACGACTGGTGGAAACAGCAGGTGAAGGAGCAGATACTCTCCAACGGCATCGACGCCACCTGGAACGACAACAACGAGTTCCAGATCCACGATGACGAGGCGCGCACTGCCGCCGGCCCGGCGGGCGATCTGCGCCCGGTTCTCACTCTGCTGATGAACATGGCCAGCCGCGATGCCCAACGTGAGTTCATGGCAGACGGCGCTAGGAGCGGTGAGCGATCCGCCAGGGTTGAACGAGCCACTCAGACGGCCGGTCAGGGTGTTAGTCAAGTCCACGCGTCGGCCGAACAGCAGTTCCAACTCACTCGCTCCGGCGCTCTAGGTGTTCACCGTTACGCCCAAACCTGGTCCGGCGACAATCAGACCAGCTGGAAAACGCTGCAGTACAACATCCCCATGGGTTTAGGACTTTCGTTGTCTGGGTGGAGCAACCACGGGCATGACGTGGGCGGTTTCGCTGGGCCGCCGCCCGACCCGGAGCTGCTGGTGCGCTGGGTGGAAGCGGGGGTGCTGATGCCGCGCTTCAGCATCCACTCGTGGAACGACGACGGCAGCGCCACAGAGCCATGGAGCTACCCCGAAGTTCTTCCCTTAGTACGCCGCTTGCTCGAGTTCCGGACGGTCTTAACCCCGTACCTGAAGATACTCATGCGTGAGGCGGCGACTAGCGGCGTGCCGGTGACGCGCCCGCTGGTGTATCAGTTCCCACAGTGGCGGCCCGGTTGGCGGGAGAGCTTCAGTTACATGCTCGGCAACGCGTTCCTGGTGGCGCCCGTTTACCAGCCCGGGGCTACCAGCCGTGAAGTGCTGCTTCCGCCCGGGGAGTGGCGCACTTTGCGAGGCGACGCCGAGCTGACAGGGGAGACTACCGTGAGGATAACTGCTCCGCTGGGTACGCCACTGGCGCTGGCCCGCCTCGACAGCGGCAGCAGCGAGGCGGTGCGGGAAGCCGTGGACTTCTGGCGGTAGTAGACCGAACACCTTCCCTTCAACGCGAGCCAGTCGCGGCGCACGAGGCAGGTAACGCTTTGATGCGAGTGGGGTGAGCACAGGGTTCGCAAAAAGGGCGCTCAGCCGCAACGCGGAAGGCCGCAACACGTGCGTTGGTACCGTGCGGTTGTGCACCCGCAAGTAGGATGAGTCGCATGGCGAAGCTCACGCTGTTGCAGCTCAACGACCTGCACGGCTACGTGCAACCGCATCCGGAACTGGTGCGAGTAGCGGGCGAATGGCAGTTCATGGAACTAGGCGGCTTGGCGCGCATCGCTGCACTGTTCGGCCAGGTGCGCAAGGAAACCGACGGGGCCGTCATCGCTCTCGATAACGGCGACACGTTCCACGGCACGAGGCTGGCAGTCGCCAGCCGCGGCCATGCGCTGCTGGAACCTATCAACTCCCTCGGGCTCGACGCGATGACGCTGCATTGGGAGTTCGCTTACACGCCTGCGGGGGTGCTGGAGCTTGCTGCGGGCCTGAACCATCCCATGCTGGCCGCGAACTGTTTCCAGCAGGAAGATGGCGAGCTGTTCCTGCAGCCGTGGACCATGCTCGAACGTGCTGGTTTGCGGGTCGCCGTCATCGGCCTGGCGTGCCCGATCATCGACAAGGTGATGCCACCCGAGTTCAGCGCGGGCGTGCGTTTCACGATCGGCAATGAAGAAATGCCGCGCTGGGTGGCTGCCGCGAGAGAAGACGGCGCGGATCTGGTCGTGCTCCTCTCGCATCTCGGGTTCCCGCAGGACGTGAAGTTGGTTAACGAAGTCGATGGCATAGACGTGGTGCTGAGTGGGCATACGCACAACCGGCTGCTGGAACCCATTAAAGAGAACGGCGCACTAATCATCCAGTCCGGCTGTCACGGTTCTTTCATAGGGCGGCTCGACCTAGAAATAGAAGGCGGACGAATCATCAACCACCGTCACGAACTGATCCCTGTCGATCAAAAATTGTCGGAAGATCGGCACGTGGCGCGCCTCGTCGCGGAGGCGGTCGCGAGCCAGCCCGACGAGATGGCTGGAGTTGTTGGCTCGGTGGCCGCACCGCTGCATCGCTATTCCCAGCTCAGCGCTCCGATGGATGATCTGCTGCTGGAGGCCGTGGCGGCAGCGGCGGGTACCGAGGTGGCGTTCTCGAACGGTTGGCGTTACGGCGCGCCGATCCCACCCGGACCGGTAACGGTCGAGAACCTCTGGAACATCATCCCCGTCAACCCGCCTGTCTCAAGTGTCTCTTTGACTGGTGCTGAACTGGTGGAGATGATCGAGAGGAACCTGGAGAGCACTTTCGCGGCTGACCCTTTTCTACAGATGGGCGGGTATGTGAAACGAATGCGCGGGCTGACGCTTTACGTGAAGATCGAGAACCCGTTCGGAAACCGCATTGACCGCCTCTTCGTAGGCGATAACCTAGTTGAGCCGGATGAGGTTTACCGGGTTGCTTTCGTCACGTCACAGGGAGTCCCGCCTGGTTATGGTCATGACCGGCGGAATCTGGAGATCGACGCGATCACAGCGTTGCAGAACCTGTTCGCACAGACAGGAACGGTCCAGCCTCCGTCTGAAGCGACGGTGCTGGCTGTCTGACGCGGTGCTATTACGACCAGCGCTGCTACGATCAGCCACGGGCGGCAGAAGTGGATCTAGCGGGTGGCGGCAACCTGCGTGTCGAGTAGGGAAGAGTGCCTTGCGACCGCCTTGACCTCAGAGCTGGAAGCCGGGGCACAATCGCCCTATCTCAAACTGGCAGCGCCTCAGCCTGAGTAAGAGTAGTTACGCTTCTATCAGACGACTGTGCCGAACAGCGCGCCAATTAGGTATGTCAGGGCCATGGCTCCTGCCCCCCAGGCTGTAACGCGTATCACTCCTTTCACTGGTGGTGAACCGCCGGTCCAGGCCGCCAGCCAGCCTAAAATCGCTAAGCCAACGAGCGTGCTCACTACGACCGTTAGCGCTATATGCGGAAGCGATACCAGCAACACAACTACTAGCGGTAACGCTGCGCCCAATGAGAAGCTGGCTGCCGACGCTGCAGCCGCCAGGAGTGGTCTCGCTTTCTGGATGTCGGTTATTCCCAGTTCGTCTCGTGCATGCGCCCCGAGCGCGTCATGAGCCATGAGTTGGACAGCAACCTGGTCGGCCAGCGTGGGTTCCAGTCCGCGGGTGACGTAGATCGCGGCGAGTTCCGATTGCTCCGCTTGGGGAGTCGATGCTAGTTCCACTCGCTCACGTTCCAGGTCCGCAGTTTCGGTATCCGCCTGGGAGCTAACTGATACGTATTCCCCTGCAGCCATGGACATTGCACCGGCAACCAGGCCCGCGAGCCCCGCAATGATGATGGCCGATTTAGTTCCACCGGCAGCTGCAACTCCGAGGATGAGGCTTGAGGTCGACAGTATTCCGTCGTTGGCTCCCAAAACTGCAGCGCGAAGCCAACCGATCCGCTCGGACCGATGATGTTCAGCATGAGTCATGACAACCCTTCCCGCCTATCGGGCACACCTGGCCCTCGAGCCTGCTTCTAACCTGGGGAGCGGCGGCAGCAGTGATGAAGGCTTGAACAGTTCCTTCCCGCCATTATCGCCCTCGATGAGGCGGGAGGTCTCGATGCTAGCGCCGATCGTGATGTCTAAGTTGTTCGATTTCCTGGCATCAATGGCCACTACGTTTGTCGCAGCTGTGATCGTGCTGCTCGGCAAACACCTATACCTGGGGACCGCTAGGCAACAAGTCCCACGACGCTTAGCGGCCGCGATATCCCAAACGTCTGCCCAGATGAGGCGGGCCTGCTTTTGACGCTCGTTTGACGACTCCCTGCTAGCTTGTCGGGGTATTCCGGCCATTCCACGCGGAGTGACCGGCATCATGAGAGGGAGCCAGATGTGCTTAAATCGAGGAGGTAACGGAATCGCAGTCCTTGTCATCATGGCGGTACTTTTAGTGGGTGCCAAGGCCACTGCTCAGGAGGTGGGCGGGGCACTACCTTGCGGAAGTCCTTACGAAGCGCCGGACGGCGTAGAGCCGCTCTACCCGATGCCTTTCGAGGGCCAGTGGGGGTACGTTGATCGCTTGGGCGAATGGGTGATCCCACCGGCGTGGGAACTCGTCACGGACTTCTCCGAGGGGCGCGCCATCGTCTCTGAGGTCGACGGCTACTGGGGCGTGATCGATCTTAGCGGGGCGTACGTGCTGGAGCCTCGCCTCGCCTCGCAGTCGTACAGCACCGTCGGGGAGAGACGGATCCACACCCCACCGCTCAAGCCGTTCTCCGAAGGGTGCGCGGCGGGCGTCGGCGACACGACCAGCGAGAACCCGTTCTTCGTCGATCGTGACGGCAACATCCATTGGGCGGATGGCCACCCCAGCGCACTTGCCGACTACGGCGTACGCGAGTTCGGTTCATTCTCCGAAGGCAGGGCGTGGTTCCGCACCTTCTCGATGGACACCGATCAGGTGTACGGCTGGATCGACGCAACCGGGGAGATCGTCCTGCCCATGGAGTACGCGGGTGCGGGCGAATTCGTTGGTGGCTTGGCACCCGCGGCACAAGAGCCGTATTACTGGGGCTTCATCGATACGCAAGGTGAGTTGGTCGTACCGGGCAAGTGGACGCTCGACGAGGCCTGGCCTTTCTCAGGTGGCGTTGCTCTCGTCGAAGTGGGTTCCTTCGACCTGCGTTACCTCGACTCGGAAGGGAACTGGGCCTTCAACGACATCACGCTCACCGGAGCGTACCGAGAAGAACTGGGTGAGACGCTCAAGTTGATTACCGGCGGGGCGTTCCACAGTGGACTAGCCCCCGTGATTGCAGACAATGAAGGTGACACGCTGTTCGCCTATGTGACCAGCGACGGAACGGCAGCGTTCATACCGGAAACCCAGCCCGGATTACGGGTGTGCGTAGCCATGAACCGCCCGGGCTTCGGGGAGTTCCGAAATGGCCTAGCACGGCTGCTAGTGGTGGACGACGGCGAGGAGTGCGGTGATTACTACATGATGGCCGAGCTTGCTGACAATGATGGCGCCCACTACGTCTACCTCGACACTTCCGGGGAGGTGGTGCTGAGCCAAAGCGAGGTGGCGCCGCCCGACCCGACCGGGACGGCGCAGTAGCTTAGAGATACTGCATTGGTGGTCGGTGCCTGAGGGCCAAGCCTGAAGGTTGGCGGTGCGGATGCCGTGGCTAGCCGCCATCTGTAACGCCGCCCGGCGCTTGCACTTACGCTAAGGCGCTTAGCGGCGTCACAGAGCCGGCTGTCACGCAAGCTTCTCGACCAGGAACTCCGAGATGGCTCGCCACCACTCGATTGCCGTTTCCGTGCTCGCGGGTCCGTGGCCGCTCTCTTCGTCGACGATGTACTCCACCTCTACACCGCGCTGACGCAGCGCCTCGACCATCTGGTCGGATTCGGCCTTCACCACGCGCGGGTCGTGGGCGCCTTGGTAGACGAGCAGCGGCGTACGCACGTTGTCGACGTAGGTGATGGGGGAGCGCTCCACCAGCAGCGCATGATCGTCCTCGGGGTCGCCTACGAAGCTGCGCATCATCGACCGCCAGTGGGGCGGAACGCTGCGGGCGAAAGTAACGAGGTTCGCCGGGCCTACCGCCGCGGCCGCCGCGGCCCAGCGGTCCGGTAGCCGCGTGATGGCCGAGAGGGTGGCGAAACCGCCGAAGGATGCGCCCCAGATACCCAAGCGGGAGGCGTCGGCCCAGGGCTGCTGTGCCAACCAGTCGGCGGCGGCTTCGATGTCGCGTAACTCACCGCCGCCCCAGTCGCGTTGGATCAGCTTCTGGTAGCTCTTGCCGTAACCGGTCGAGCCTCGGATGTTGGGCGCCAGCACTGCCACGCCGCGCGAGACCAGGTACTGGTACATGCCGCCATATGAGTACCCAGGACGCTCCTGCGCTTCGGGGCCACCGTGGATTGAGAGCACCACCGGGTGTGGCCCGGGGCCTTCCGGCCGGTAGAGCCAGGCAGGAACGTCGCGATCGAAGCTTGGGTAGGAGGTGAGTTCCGGCACGGCCAGATCGTCAATCGCGACGCCTCCAAGCATCGACTGCTCCAGCCGCTTAAGTGAGCCTGTGGCGTAATCGAACTCGAAGATGTTGCCCGACTCGCGCGGCGTGGACAGCATGATCAGCGCGCGCGGTTCGCTGGGGTGCATGTCGCCAGTTGTAGGTAGAAGCCGCTCTCGTCGGCCGCCCAGGGACCGGCGAAGACCTTGGCTTCCTCCGCATGTTCGGTCAAGCGCCGCGCCACGCCACTATGCAAGTCGACGAGATGAACATCCGAGTCGGTGTTGGAGCGCAGCTCGGTCACGGGCAACCAACGCCCGCTAGGCGAGGCCTCGCCGGCGTAGTACAGGCCGCCCGTCATGAGACGCTCGACCTCGCCCGTTACCGGGTCCATCAGCATCGGGTCCATCTCGGTGGGAAGGCGGTCGTTGGCGCTCAGCGTGATGCGGCCGTCGGCTGACCAGCCGCTCAAGTTGTACTCGACCTCGGGCCGGTCGGTGAGCTGACGAGGCCAGGAGGGGCGGCCACCCGCGATGTCCATCACGAAGATTTCGGGTGTCTCGTTCCCCTTCAGGTCAGCGGTGAAGGCGATACGCTCGCCATCACGCGACCACGTGAACGCCATGACGCGACGGTCGTGGAGGGCGGTGAGCTGGGTGGGGAAGCCGCCGCCCTTGGGTTGTAGCCAGAGCTGGAGGCGACCGCTGGTGTCGGCTAAGTAGGCGAACCAGTCGCCATCGGGCGACCAGGCGGGCGAGGCGAGGCGCCGCACGCTGGTGAGCTGTTCGAAGGTCGGTTTAGGCATAGGTGAGCCTCCTAGGTCGTGTCAGGTTAGCGCCATTAGCGCGGCAGTTGTCACCATCGCGACCCGCGGCCTTAAAGGGGCGGCCTCGTCAGAAGGCTCCGTTGATCGCACCGAAGGGGACCGCGTCATCGGCGAACGCGAACGAACCAGACTCCTTGAGCTCGCTGGCGCCCTTCATGAAGGCTGCCAGGGCCGCGCGGCTTAGGGCGGAGCCGGTGCTCACGCGCTTCACGCCGGCGCTGGTCAACTGGGCGAACGTAGGGCTCAATCGAGCGGGCCCCATCAGGACGTTGACGGGAAGATCGACCGAGCGCACCACCTCGGCGACTGCTTCCAGCGACGGCAGCCCGGGCGCGTAGAGCACGTCGGCGCCGGCCTCCTGGAAGCGCTGTAAGCGCGTGATGGTGTCGGTAAGGTCGGGGCGGCCGTGGAGGAAGTTCTCGGCCCTGGCCGTGAGCATGAACGGGAAGGCTAGGGCCTTGGCTTGCTCCGCAGCGGCGGCCACACGCTCGACAGCTTCTTCGAGCGGATAGATCGGTGCGTCGGCCCGGCCGGTCGCGTCTTCAACGGAGGCGCCGACGAGCCCGATAGTGCCTGCCGCGCGGATAGTATCCGCCACGCCCGAAGGGTCATCGAAGTAACAGTTCTCCAGGTCGGCGCTCACGGGCAGGTCGGTGGCCTCCACGATCGCGCGAGCGTTCTCCAAGATCCGCTCGCGTCCCACGCTGCCGTCCCGGACGCCGAGCGAGAACGCCAACCCTGCGCTGGTGGTGGCGAGCGCCTCGAAGCCCAACCCGGCTAAGAGTCGCGCGGAACCTGCGTCCCATGGGTTGGGCAGGATGAACGCGCCTGCGCGGGAGTGCAGAGCGCGGAAGGCGTTCCCTTTCTCCATCAGTAGAGTGGTCACTTTGCTGCCTCCTCCATCTCGAACGAAATCGTGAAGAAGCGAGCAGCAGCTCGCCTCGCGGTTTCCGCGGCCTCGGGGTTGCGCCGCGTCGCGCTTAGCATTGAGACGAGGTCACCGCACGAGGAATCAGCGATGCCGATGCGGGCAGGGTCGATCTCTCTCCTGCCGGAGAGGAAGCAGAGAGAACCGTACGCGTCAGGCAGCGTCTCGACGACCGATTTAGTCGAGCATCGTCGATCAAGGTGTTCGACCTCCGTAGGC
>CAJDWL010000025.1_pt1 | contig 20641 bp, 16 predicted proteins | sample 7391591 | NCBI WGS metagenome assembly CAJDWL01 (sample SAMEA7055738, study PRJEB34461) | soil metagenome | biome: terrestrial ecosystem; feature: Peninsula; material: soil | place: Antarctica | collected 2016
ACCGACCTCCGCCGGTACCTGTCCGAGGCGCTGGAGGAGGTCGCCCGCGGTCGTTCGGTGACGATCACGCGTTACGGAAGACCCATCGCCACCCTCAACCCCATCGCCGGTGAAGCCGCCCACCTCGATCTGAGTCCGTTGCGCCAGCGGACAGCGGGCGGCCGTAGCGCGCTGGAGTACCTAAGCCAAGACCGCGACGCCGACTGAATGCATTACCTCGATACCAGCGTTGTCGTGGCATTGTTGTTCCCGGAGACGTACTCCAACGAAGCCGAGAACTTCGTCAACGCCCACGCGGATCTGGCCGCCAGCGCATGGGTGGACGTCGAGTTGGAATCGGTCCTGAACCGCAAGGCGCGCACGGAATCAATGGACCCGGACCTCGTCACGGCGATTCGCATGGCCTACGCCAGCCTCCGTGCTGCACAGCTCGCCCACGCCCTGAACGTGAACGACGGCATCCTGGACTACGCCGCCGCCCTACTCCGTGATCATGGGGCACCTCTGCGTAGCGCAGACGCGCTGCACCTCGCGATCGCAGGCTCAGCAGGAGCCACGTTGGTCACGGCAGACCGCCAGCTGGCAAGCGCCGCCAACCATCACGGGATCGAGGTTCGGCGGCTGCCTGAAAGCGAATAACGTTGCCCGGGTATCGGTCAAGGCTTAGTCGCGTCCGGTATCGGTGACCTGAATTTCAGACGCCGGCAAGGAATCATCGAGCCACGATGCGATGAAGCGCAGACGCCAAACGGCCTGACGCGCGACCTAGACCTCCCGAAACGCCCGCTCCTACTCGTCGAGGGCGCTTCTGGGGTTGCCGCCGGTGCGTGGTTTGCTGGGGTTCTGCGTGTCGGTCCCACCTGAATCTCAGCCGTCGAAAAGTGAACGGCTAGGCACACACCGACGAGTGGGCGACGCTACGGGTCCTCGCGTCTCCTAAATCTCCCCCAGCACCCGCTCCCGTGCCACCTCGTACTCATCGCGATTGATCGCACCGGACCGGTAGAGCTCCTCGACCTCCTGAAGCCTCTCGGCGATGCTGCGTTCGTCGTTCACAGGTTGGCCGCCCTGGGGTTGGGCGCCGCCCGCCGCCGCAACGGTCGCAGAGATCGAGCGATACAAGGCCCCCGCTTCGCTAGGTGCCAGGTTCACCTGCTTGCCGTTCACGAGAACCGTGGTCGAACCGTCGCTCTGGCCCCGTGTTCTGGCGTTGGCGAGGAAGCCGTCGATGACGCTTCCGAGGTTTCCGCCGGTGGTCGGGCCGCTGGGGTTCTGCGTGTCGCTGCCGCCTGAGAACCTCCCTCCGAAGAAGCGGTGGACCAAGTTGCCCAACATCGCCAAGGCGATCAGCATCACCACGAACGCGCCCCCGCTGAACGTGAGGCCAGCGAACAGGAACGTCTTGCCAACGATGCGCTGCGGCTCCTGGCCGGGGACCAGGCACTCGAACTCCTGGCTGGTACCGTGTTGGCCGGGCTTGTAGGAGTAATCGAACGAGTCGTGGGACACGGTTCCGGCGCACGCCATGTCGGCTGCGAACATGACGGACTTCGGGAAGACAGCACCGATCACGGCGGCGCCTACGAAACCGACGAAGAGACTGAACCCCAGGGCTGCCAACACGGCCCAGATACGAACCGTCTGCTTCGTGGGAGCGTGGAGGACCGGTTCACCACGAGCCACGCGTCGCTTCGCCGAGAGGACGAAGACGATCACCGTGATCGTGATGATCGGCCCGATCAGGAGCGGCAACAGGGTCAAAGCGATTCCCATTTGTTCTCCGTTTGGCGCCCGCGGCCTACAGAGTGCTCTCGCAGCCGGCGCAGATAGTTTGTATCGCGCTTCGTACTGCAGCTATTTGACGTCATGGGCACCGGGAACGCGCATAACTTTGACCACAGTCGGGTTCAGATCGCGGGGCTCACATGTTGATGTGTACGGACTTGCTGATCAGGTACTCGTTCAGTCCTGCGCGGCCAAGTTCCTGGCCGAAGCCGCTTGCCTTGTGACCTCCGACAGGAACTTCGGGGTTCACGATTCCCCAGCCGTTCACCCACACCGTCCCGGCCTTCAAGCCTCGAGCTACGTGTAAGGCCGTGCTGACGTTGCTGCTCCAGACGCCGGAAGCGAGCCCGAAGATGGTGTCGTTCGCCAAGCGGATCGCTTCTTCGGTGGTGCTGAACCTCAGGACGGCCAATACCGGCCCGAAGACTTCCTCTTGAGCGATCCTCATGTCCGACCTCACGCCTGTGAACACCGTGGGTTGGAAGTAGGAACCGGCCGCCAGAGCGCCCTGGGTGAGCCGTTCCCCGCCATACGCGAGCGTGGCCCCATCACTCAAGCCGGCCTCGACGTAGCCTTCCATGCGCTGCAGGTGCGTCGGGGAGACCAGCGGGCCGAGGTCTACGTTGCTTTCGTCCGGGGGGCCGATTCTCATGCTCTTGGCAGTCTCCATGACGTGATCGACGACCTGATCGTGCACTGCCTCATGGACCAGCAGCCGGGAACCGGCGGTGCAGACCTGGCCCGCGCGCCAGAAGATCGCCCACGCAGCTGCGCTTGCCGCTGCGTTCAAGTCAGCGTCGGGAAAGATGATGTTCGGTGATTTCCCACCGAGTTCGAGAGACACACGCTTGAGGCTCGGGGCGGCGGCTGCCATGATCGTGCGGCCTGCCTGGGTGGAACCCGTGAACGACACCATGTCGATCCGCGGGTCGGTGGTGATGATCTCACCGATCTCGTCGACCTCTCCCGTGACCACGTTGATGACGCCGGGAGGCAGGCCTGCCTCCGTCAGCAGGGCGGCCAACGCGATGGCCGTGGCTGGTGTCTGGGAGTCCGGCTTGACCACGAGACTGCAGCCCGCTGCGAGCGCCGGGCAGATCTTCCATGCAGCTTGGTTGAGCGGGAAGTTCCAGGGAACGATGACGGTGACGACTCCGACCGGTTCTTGGAGCGTGATGGCCAGCAGATCACGGCCGAAGGTCGTGGTTTCACCGTGAATGTCCCTCGCGAGTCCAGCGTAGTACCGGAACAGGTCGATGACCCAATCGATCATCAGCCGGCCCTGACTGAGCGGCGCGCCACTGGTGCGACTCTCCCAGACGGCGAACTCTTCATGCCGTTCCTGTAGCAGGTCCGCGGTGCGGAGCAAAACGGCTGCCTTTTCTGCTGGAGCAGTATGAACCCAAGCGCCTTCGTCGAATGACGCGCGCGCAGCGCCGATGGCAGCACTGACATCGGCTGCGCTTGCCAGCGCGAAGCTCCCGTTCCGTGCGCCGGTCGCAGGGTTCATGCGGTCATAGCGCGCACCGTTCGCGGCGGGTCGGCTGGCGCCATCGATGAAGAGACTCATGGTGATCAGATCGGCTTCGTCGGTTCTCATCCCTCGCATCCCTTCTCGTACGTTCGTGGCTTGACAGTCTTGAAAATACTATATACGCTGTAGACAGTGTATACAACATACGTTTGCGGTGAACACTGCTGAGGGTGAGCTGGGATCGCGGCACCACGGAAGCAGCACCACTCAAGCGACACCGCTGAAGCAGCATTACTGAACAGGAGCGGACGTTGACAGTCACGAAGTCGGTGAGCTCGTGGCACTTGGTTGGACGACCACAAGGTCTGCTCTGTCAGGCGGACGGAGAAGACCTGTGGGAGATCCAGACGGTTGCTGCCAGGTCGAGCACGGGCAGTTGGACCGTACTACGCTTTCCTGAAGACGTCCCGGGCCTTCCAGATGGCAACGACCACGCCGGTCCGTTGGCACTGGACCTAACGTTCCCCGGTGGCTTACGAGGCACCCTCAGGGTAGACGCGTCGGCCGGTTGTGCCGCGCAGATCTCGCTCTCCGTCGAGGGCGCTGCATGGTGCGCCATCGACTTCGCCGCGGCGCCTGACGAGCATTACCTGGGCTTGGGAGAACGCTTCAACCGTATCGACCAACGTGGCAACGAGGTGCTGCTGCAGGTGGTGAACGGAGCTTCAGGCAACCTGGCCTATAAACCGATCCCGTTCCTCATCTCCACCAAGGGGTACGGCTTACACCTCGACACCGACCTGACAGCCAACCTGCGCCTCGCCGTGCCGGACGACCAGTCCGTGGCCTCGCTACGCGTTCAGGGTGACGCGTTGCGGCTGCGCATGTACCATGGCCGGCCGCGGCAGGTGCTGGAAGCCTACACGGCCGAGGCCGGCCGGCCGGCCGTGCCACCCGCCTGGGCCTTCGGCCCCTGGAAGTCGCGTGACTGGACGGCAGAGGACCAGACCACTGTCCTAGAAGACCTCCACCAGACGCGCCAGCTCGATCTCGCTGGGAGCGTCAAGCTGATCGACGCAAAATGGGAAAGCGTCGAGCACGACTTCACCTTCGACCCTCACAAGTACCCCGACGCCGCCAGCCTCATCCGCGAGGCGCGCAGCAGCGGCTTCCGGATGATCCTGTGGCTTTCACCCTGGCTGGTCTACGAGGAGGGTTCAAACGCCGTGTTCGAGGAAGCCGCTGCGAACGGCTACCTCATCAAGAACCGCCAAGGCGAAACCTACGTGCACCGGCTGGGCAACAGCCCCACCTTCCTGGGGAGCTGCATCGACTTCACGAACCCCGCCGCCGTGCAGTGGTGGCAGGTGCACATCCGCAGGCTCGTCAGGCTGGGCATCGACGGGTTCAAGACCGACTTCGGTGAGCAGGTACCGGACGACGCCGTCTTTCACGACGGACGCTCGGGCGCTGAACTGCACAACATCTTCCCCCGCCTCTACAACCTCGCCACCTACGAGGCCATGCAGGAAGAAACCGACGGCATCTTGCTGGCCCGGTCCGCCTGGCACGGTTCGCAAGGCATCTCCGCCATCTGGGCCGGTGATCAGTCGTCTGATTTCGGTCCTGCCACCGGGCTAGAGAGCGTGATCAGGGCGGGCCAGAACGCCGGCGTGTCGGGTTTCCCGTACTGGGCGAGCGACATCGGGGGCTACTTCGGCGTGCCGACCGACGAGGTGTTCATCCGCTGGACCCAGTTCGGGGCCTTCTCCCCGATCATGCAGGTGCACGGCATGGGCAACCGCGAACCCTGGAACTTCTCGGCCGAGACCCTGGCCATCTACCGCGCCTACGCCCAACTGCACACCGACCTGTTCCCTTACCTGCACGCCTGTGCGCACGAAGCCAACCGAACTGGCGTGCCGATCATGCGGCCGCTCGCCTTGGAGTACCCAGACGACCCCGGCATCTGGGGCGACACGCAGGAGCACCAGTACATGTTCGGCCCCGCGCTGCTCGTTGCGCCGGTGTATTACGGCTTCACCCCCCGGCGTCATGCCTGGTTGCCGGCCGGCCACGACTGGTTCGACCTGTGGACCAGCAAGCGTTACTCCGGCGGCCGTTTCGTAACGGTAGACGCGCCGCTAGCCCGCATCCCGGTGTTCGTGCGGGCAGGCTCGCTGTTGCCCCTTCTGGCCGCTTCCCCGCGCACGCTGGACTGCGAGAACAACGATCCGCTCGCGGCTTGGCCCGATCTGCGCCTGCTCGTCTACCCCGGCGAGAGCGCGCAGTTCGACCTGACCGACGGCACGAGTTTGCAGTGGCACGATGCTTCGGGCGATCTCGTCGTCAGCGAGTCGCCGCGCGGGCGCACCATCACCGTCAGCGTCATGCGTGACGAACCATTCCGTCTTCCCGACTTGAACCAAGACACTCCCCCACTGGGAACGGCCGCTGCCCGCCTGCTCCAGCTGAAGGCAACACCCGGCAGCACACGTTTCGACGGCAGGTTGAGACCAGCCGAGAAGGAGGGTTGAAGCCCACCAGCCTGGAACGGTTCCCGCCACGCGGCGACGAACCTTCATCGCACTCGAGATCGGAGAAACATCAGCATGAAACTGAGACATGTCCTGCTTACCGCCATCGCTGTCAGCTTCCTGACGGCGGCCAGCGCCAAGACCAAGGTCAACGTCTGGATCTACGAGACCTTCGCTGGCAACGATTCCCCGATATCGCGAACTGCAGCCGAGTTCATGGCCGCGAACCCCGATATCGAGATCAACCTGATTCCCACCGCCTACGGCTCGACGTCGTATCGCGATCCGTTCGTCATCGCAGCGCAAGGCGGTTCCGGGCCCGACGTCATCATGGCCGACATCGCGTGGACCCCGGAGTTCGCGGCCATGGGCATCGTCAAGAACCTGGACGACCGCATGGCGAGCAAGGCGGACGAGTTCTTCCCCGGTCCCCTCGAGACCCTGACCTACGAAGGCAGCATCTACGGCGTTCCCTTCTACACGAACGCCCTCGGGATGTTCTACAACAAGACCGCGTTCCTCGACGCTGGGCTCCCGCTGCCTGTTGAAGGCTGGACCTGGGAGGACTTCCGCACCGCGGTCGACACCCTCTCGAAGGACGGCATGTACGGTTTCGGGCTGCAAGGCGCCTGGGGCGGCACGTTCGAGTGGTACCCGTGGTTGTGGCAGGCCGGAGGCGAGCTGCTCACTCCGGACGGCAAGGCCCCCGCGTTCAACAGCCAAGAAGGCCTGGAAGCCACGACCTTTTTCCTCGACATCATCACCAACCCCGACTACGTGCCTGAGGCGGCCAAGACCTGGAAGGGCTGGGCAGAACTGGGCGCCGCGTTCTCCAACAACGTCATCGCGATGTTCGAAGTGGGCGACTGGGGCATCGGCATCGTCGACGGCTTCGCACCCAGCTTCGAATGGGACGTTGCACCCCTGCCCAGCTACCGCGAGCAGGCGAGCATCGTCGGTGGGGCCAACTGGATCATGAACGCCAACACCAAGGTGAGCGACGCGGCCTGGCAATGGTTGGATTACGTGAGCGGTCCGGCAGTGTTCCCGCTGCTCGACGGCTACAACCGCGTGGCGGCCCGCCGTGGCGCCCTCGAACAGCAAACCATCGTCACGAGCGACCCCCGCATGCAGGTGCTGGCGGCCAGCCTCGACTACGCGCGCGCAAGGCCCACCGTGTCGATGTGGACGACCATCGACTACGACTGCCTGCAGCCCGCGTTCATGCACGTGATCCTCGAGGGTCGGGACGTGAACACGGCCATGGCTGAGGCAGAGCTTTGCGCCGTAGAAGTCCTCGGCAGGTAAGACGAAGGTGCTGAAGGGCTCAGCACGCGATGGGCTGGTGGCGGCTTCGGCCACCACCAGCCGCCGTGGCCGGTTGAACAGGAACTGGTCGGGTTACCTCCTGATCCTGCCGGCCATGCTCGTGCTGTTGGGCGTCATCGGCTACCCGCTCGTGCGGGCGTTCAGCATGAGCCTGCACAAGATCATCCTCATCAAGCCGCAACTCGGACGGCCGTTCGTCGGTCTCGAGAACTACGCCAACGTCATCAAGTCCCCCTATTTTCTGAACGCCCTCTGGCAGACCTTCGTATGGACGTCGGTGAACTTGAGCGGCCAACTGTTGCTGGGGCTGCTCATCGCGCTCCTCCTCAACACTCCCTTCCCCGGGCGCGCGCTTGCCAGAAGCGCCATGCTCATCCCCTGGGTGATTCCCTCGGTGGTGGCCGTGCTCACGTGGAAGTGGATGTACGACGGCCAGTTCGGCATCATCAACTCCTGGCTGGTTCAACTAGGCATCATCGAGAAGGGCGTCGCCTGGCTCGGCAACACCAACACGGCCATGGGGGCGGTCCTGATCGAGAGCATCTGGAAAGGCACACCGTTCGTGCTGGTCATGCTGCTTGCCGGGCTGCAGGCCATCCCGGGTGAACTGGTCGATTCCTCCAAGGTCGACGGAGCCAACTCCTGGCAGAGGTTCCGGTTCGTGACGCTGCCGTTCCTGAAGCCGACACTGGTCATCGCCGCGACGCTCACGACCATCTACTCGTTCAACAACTTCAACGCTATCTGGCTCATGACCGAAGGTGGTCCTCTCAGGGCAACCGAGACCCTGACGATCCTCACGTACAAGCACGCCTTCCGTAGTTTCAACCTGGGTGAAGCCACCGCCATCGGCGTATTGACGTTCTTCATCCTCCTCGTGTTCGTAGCGATCTTCGGGCGCCAGTACGTCAAAGCGCAGATGGACACGTGACTTGACCCGCCTCCTGCCCAAGCACTTCTTCAAACGCCTCCCGGTGAGCCTCGTTGCGTTGATCGTCAGCTTCGTCTTCGCCATACCGTTCTTGTGGATGATCCTGACCTCCCTCAAGTTCCCTTCCGAACTGTTCTCCAGTCCTGTGAAGATCTTTCCCGAGGCCGGCATCTACTGGGAGGCGTACACGCGAATCTGGAGTAACGGGCAGTTCGGCCGCTACTTCTACAACAGCGTTCTCATCGGCACCATCACGACGTTCACGTCCGTCGTGATCTCGGTCCTGGCCGCCCTCGGTTTCGCCCGCTACCGCCTGGTCGGTGGGCACTACCTCCTGCTGGGAGTGCTGCTGAGCCAGCTCTTCCCGCTCGTGCTGCTGGTGCCTCCGTTCTTCACCGTCATGCGCGAACTCCGCATCCTCGACACCCATCTGGCGCTGATCATCGCTTACACGTCGTTTGCCCTGCCGTTCAGCATCTGGATGCTCACCGGGTACTTCCGTTCCATCCCGGTCGAGCTCGAGGAGTCGGCCATGATCGACGGCACGACCCGCTTCGGAGCTCAACTGCGCGTGACCCTGCCGTTGGCCGGCCCGGGGATCGCGGCCACGGTCATCTACTGCTTCATCCTGTCGTGGAACGAGTTCCTGTTCGCCACGACCTTCATCAGTACCCCCGAGCTGCGCACGCTGCCCATCGGCCTACAGTCCTTCATCGGTCAGTACAGCACCGACTGGAACCTGCTGATGGCCGGGGCCGTCGTGACCACGCTGCCCGTGGTGGTCCTGTTCATCTTCTTGCAGCGCTACCTGGTGGCGGGCCTCACGGCAGGAGCGGTGAAAGGGTGACGACTCGCGTGGTTGGAGTCGACTGGGCGTCCGCGCTCGCTGGCGCCGAAAGGCCCGTAGGCGTTCCGCTGGGCGAGTACGCTCACGGCTTGCTGTTCCAGGCGATCGTCCAAGGGCGGATCGGCCCCGACCAGCACCTGGCAGAACAACCCATCGCGGAAGCGATCGGCGTCAGCCGCATCTCCATCAGAGACGCCATCCGCCAGCTCGCTGCTGCCGGCCTGGTGAGCATCTACCCGAACCGCGGGGCGTACACCATCGGCTTCACGCCGCAAGACATCGAGGAGATCTTCAGCCTCAGGGCAGCGCTCGAGACCCTCGCGATACGCCTCGTTGCCCGCAACGTCAGCCGCACCGACCTCGCGCGCCTCGAAGACATCGTCGACGAGATGCGCGCCGTGGAGGCCCGCGAGGACCGCTTCGCCGGGGCGTGGGAGGACGCCCGCTTTCACGGGACCCTGATGGAGGTCTCCGGCCACAGCCGTGCGTACGCCGCATGGCGGAACATCAGCGCGCAGATCACCATGGCCGTGTACAGCGCCGCCTCCTACTACGAGGTGCTTGGCAGCCTGGCGGAGAGGCATGAGATCCTCATCGAGGTCCTGCGCAGCGGCGACCCCGATCAGGCCGAGGAACTCATCGTCCAACACATCATCCACGGCAGCCGGCTGCTGCTCGAGGCCATCGGTCGCCAACAGCTCCTCGAGCAGGAGAAGCGCCATCACCAGGCAGATAGCCGCTAAGGAAACCACATGCGAATCGCTCGAATCACCGCGTCCGTGATCAGGTATCCCCTACCCCGACCCCTCAAACCGTCCTGGGCTCCCGGTCGCGAGTTCAGCCACAGCACATGCACGCTGCTCGAGGTCACCACCGACACGGGCGTCGTCGGCATCGGCGCCGCTCCCGACACCGGCTCGATCGGCCTCGCGACCATCGCCGACATGGTTGCGCCGTACGTGCTGGGTCGGGATCCGTTCCAGGTCGAGGAGATCAGCCCCATCCTGCGCAGCGCGGCGCGGGACGGTAGTTACCCATGGGGTTTCGAGACGGCGCTGTGGGACATCATCGGCAAGGTCACCGGGCAGCCCGCCTACCGGCTTTGGGGTGCGCACAAGACGCGCCTGCGCGCCTACGCCAGCCTGGCCGAGATCACCGACGTGCCCGAGCAGGTCGAGCGCCTGCAAGCGCTCAAGGAGCAGGGTTTCACGGCCGCGAAGCTGCGCCTGAGGCGCCCCACCATCGGCGAGGACATCGCCTTCGTGGAACAGGTACGAGACGCCATCGGCGGTTCCATGGAGCTGATGGTCGACGCCAATCAGGCCCACGTCATGCCGAGCCCGGGGCCGCACAACTACTGGACCTACCACGAAGCCCTGACGGTGGCCAAAGCCATGCAAGAGCTCGGCGTCTTGTGGCTGGAAGAGCCGCTCCACCGTTACGACTACGACAACCTCACGCGCCTGACCGACAGCGTCGACATCCCCATCGCCGGTGGCGAACTGAACCTGGGGCTGCACGAGTACAAGCAGCTCATCGACCGGAACTGCTACGACATCATCCAGGCTGACTGCGCCTTCTCTGAAGGAGTGTTTCAGCTGCGTAAGGTGGCCGCCCTGGCGGAGCTGGCCTACAAACAGTTCATCCCGCACACCTGGTCGAACGGCGTAGGCCTGGCCGCCAACCTGCAACTGGCGGCGGCAACCCCCAACTGCGACTGGTTCGAGTTCCCCATCGACCCGCCTGCCTGGACCACGAAAGCGCGTGACTACATGCTGGAGCGTACCTTCGAGATCGACCCCGACGGCTTCATCACGGTCGGCGAGGAACCCGGGATGGGGATGGCGTTCGATCATGACGCGGTCGCGCCCTACGTCGTCCACACCTGGGACAGCCAGCAAGGCGTGCAGCCGTGAACGCGGCTGAGCTCGACCGAGCAGCCAACGCCGTTGCGCTTGCTGACGGTCCGGAAGCTGACGCACTGGCGCACAGCCTGATACAGGAATGCGTGAGGGGCGGCGCCTATCCAGCGCCAGTCGGGCGCATCTACCAGGCCATCGGCCGCGGTGAGGTTGCCCCACTGACGGTGCCGGCGTTCAACCTCAGGGGACTCACGTACGACGTCGCGCGGGCCTTCTGGCGTCGCGCCATGGACCAAGACGCCGTGGGCATGATGTTCGAACTGGCGCCCGCAGAAGCGCGGGTGGCGGCGCAGTCATTCCCGCAGTACGCCGCCCTGGTTTGCGCGGCCGCCCGCCGTGAGGGCTACGAAGGTCCTGTCTTCCTGCAGGGCGATCACTTCTCGCTCGAGAGTTCCAAGGCAACGGAGCGGGATGAACTGGTCGCGCTGGCCAAGACGGCGCTGGGATCCGGCTTCAGGCAGATCGATCTCGACACAGCCGCGCTGGTGGTCGAGGGCCCCGACGCTGAAACGCGCCAGACGCCCAACGCCGGCGCCACGGCAGGCCTCCTTACGGCCCTGGCTGACCACTCGCCAAGCGGCACCATCTTCGGTGGCGAGGTCGGCGAGATCGGTGGCGCCAACACGACTCCCGCAGAGCTTCAGGCCTTCATCGACCTCGTCAGGCACCACGCTGGCGCGGCAGCGCCGCTCTTCGGCAAAGTGAGCGTGCAGACCGGCACTCGGCACGGAGGCATGAGCGACGCCTCCGGCCACACCGTGCGCATGCCGTTGGATCTCGACCTGGCCGCCGAACTCGCAGCCGTGGCCCGCACCAACGGTTTCGGCGGGATCGTCCAACACGGGGCTTCGACACTCCAGCTCGATCAGTTCCAGGCCTTGCCGGCCGCGGGCATCATCGAGGTGCACCTCGCGACCAACATCCAGAACCTGGTGTTCGACGCGCCCGCCTTCCCACCCGCCCTGCGTTCCGCCATGCGGCAAGAGGCGCTGGCCAGCACCGTGGGGGCGGCCGAGCGCGGCGCCGAGACGCAAGAGGTCGACGCCGAGCAGGCCTTCAGCAACAAACGCTGGAGCCTATGGGGCCCGTACAAAGGCCAGCTGTTGGGCTTGCCTGAGGACGTGCGACAGCAGCTGGCAGAAGGCGTCGCCGACTGGGCCGCAGAGCTGCTCGTTGCCTTCCGGTTGGCGGGCCGAGGGGCAGAGCTGCGGCGGCTGTACCGCGACATGGCATGACCCAACCGCACACCTTGTTCCTCGGCATGGCCACGACGGACTTCATCGCCGTCGTGCCCCGCCTGCCCGCAGCGGACGAGGTCTTCGAACTGCATTCCCTCACCATGCAGGGTGGCGGTCCCGCCGCCACCGCGGCCGTGGCGTGCGCTCGCCTCGGCGCCAGAGCCTCGTTCGTCGGCGCCATCGGTAGCGGCCCCGTGTGCAGCGCACTGCGAAGGGAACTGGAGCAGGAGCGGGTGGACACGGCGCTCTTGCAGCGCCAGGAGAGCGGTGAGGCACCGACGGCGGTCATCCTGGTCGCGGCAGGCTCAGGCAGCCGGTCGATCATGTATTCCCGCGGCACGGTCACCGAGCCGGTCTGGAACTCCGACCTGCAGGCCGCCATCGAGTCGGCCACGATGCTGCACATCGACGGCTTTCACATCCACACGGCACTGCGGGCGGCTCAGTGCGCCAGGGCAGCCCACGTACCGGTGTCGTTCGACGGTGGTGCCGGTGAACGTTGGCCCCTCATCGAAGAGCTTTTGCCACTGGTCGACATCATGGTCGTGGCCCGCGCCTTTGCCGAGCTGTACACGGGTGAGAGCGATCCCTTGATTGCCGCGAATCACCTGGAGAGCTTCGGCGCCAGCGAGGTCGTCGTCACCGACGGCGCCAACGGCGCCTGGTACCGCCATGCCGGGGAGGAAGGCCATGTGCCGGCCTTCAAGGTTGAGGTGGTGGATACGACCGGCGCTGGTGACGTGTTCCACGGCGCCTACGTGTACGCCCGCCAGGCCGGCAGGCTTCCACCGGCTGCGGTGCGCTTCGCCTCCGCCGTAGCCGCCCTCAAATGCAGAGAAACGGGCGGCCGAACCGGGATCCCCACGCTCGAGGAAACGACGCGGTTTCTGAACGAGAACGGCGCATGACGCTCAGGCCCTGGTCGCTGCGCTCGCTGCTCCCACCGCTCGTGACCACCCGCCTGCTGACCGACACGGCGAACCAACTGTTCAACCCCTTCCTCAGCACCATCGCGGCAGGACTCGGGATATCGGTACCGCAACTGGGGATGCTGCTCAGCCTCAGAAGCCTGAGCGGACTCAGCGGTCCGGTCCTGGGCGGGTTGGCTGACCGCCGGGGCTTCCTCTCCGTCGCGCGGCTGGGAGTGGTGTTGATGGCCACGGGGCTGGCCCTGTTGGCCGTGAGCAACTCCCTGCTGCTGGCGGCGCTGGCGATGGTGCCGATGGGCGTCGCCCTGGGGATCATCAACCCGTCGTTGCAGGCTTACGTGAGCTCCGCCGTCAGTTACTCGCGGCGCGCCAGAGGACTCGGCGCTTTGGAGTACTCCTGGGCCCTGGCGGGCATCGTCGGCCTATCGCTGCTCGGCTGGCTGATAAGCGCGGCAGGCTGGCGGGCGGCCGTCCTCACGTTGGCCGGCCTGATGCTGCTCAGCTTGATCGGCATCGGGCGCCTGCCTGCGCTCGCAGGAACGCCCATCGCCCAGGCCAGCCCGGAAGCCGCCCCATGCGTGCTGCGCGCAGTGCGGGCGGGAGCGGCCGCCACCGGACTCATCTTCTTCGCCATGTTCAACGTGATGATCATGCACGGGGTCTGGTTGAGCGAGGCCTTCCTGCTCAGCCCGGCCAACCTAGGCACGGTCGCGCTCATCCTCGGCTTCGCGGACCTGACCGGCGCGGTCGTGGTCACCGGCCTCGCTGACAGATTGACCGCGAGACGCGTTGCTCTCGTCGCCACGGCCTGCTGTTCGCTCTCTTATCTCCTCCTTCCCCTGCTGTCCGCCACGTTGTCAACCGCAGTCGTCAGTTTGGTGCTCATGCGCCTGCTGATGCAGACCAGCTTCATCAGCCTGCTGACGATCCTGAGTGAACAGCTACCCCAGCAACGCGCCCGCGTGATGGCGTGGACGGCGGCCATCGGCCAGATCGGTATGGCCGTAGCAGGGCTGAGCGGTCCGTGGCTGTACGACCACACCGGGCTGCTGGGGCTCGGCAGCGCATCTGCCGCCGCGATGGCGGTCGCTCTCGGCTTGATCCTCGTCCTCGTTGTTGAAAGAAGGGATGTCCATGACCAAAAGTAAGATCGCCCTTGTATCCGTCGGCGTGCCCTGGTTCGACCTCGACACCGCCAACCTGAACCTGCAAGCGACGCGTGAGGTCTTGCAGCACGCGTTCGACGTCCACGGTCCGGAGACGACGGTGGCGGACGATGCCGAGTTCACTCGGACGCTGGCGGAACTGCGGCAACAAGATGTCAGCGCGGCCGTCTTCCAGATCGGGACCTTCCCGGATGGCAACAGTCCGGCACAGCTAGCCGAAACACTCGGTGTGCCGGTGGTGCTGTCCGCCTTCCCAGAGCCGTCACTGGCAAGCCGGGTGCCGAACAACAGCCTCTGTGGTTTGAACATGTCGACCTACACCCTGAGTGAGCTAGGGCATCCTCATTCGTTCGTGTTCGGTGACCCTCGGACCGAGGCCAGCGCCGACGAGTTGCTGCAGCACGTACGAGCGGCTGTGGCGCTGCGAGAACTGCGCGGCAGCGTGGTAGGGCTGATCGGTTCCCGGGCCCCGGGTTTCTACCCTGCCACGTTCGATGAGCTGCTGCTGCGCCGTAGCTTCGGCGTCCGGGTCGAACACGTGGGCATCCAAGAGGTGACCGACAAGGTCCGCAGCGGCGCGTCAAGGGCTGTGCCGGCGACCAGCTTCCCCACCATCGAGGGTGGAGAGCTGAGCCCAGAGGCCATCACGTGGCTCGGCAGGTACTACGGCGCCGTGAGCGAGACCGTGGCAGAGCATGGCCTGAAGACCATCGCCATCAAGGATTGGCCCGAGATGGCCCCCTTCGACCCGTTGATACCGGCCGGGATCTGGCCGGCGCTGAGCTGGTTGCAAGATGACGGCGTCAACCTGGCCCCGGAGGGCGACGTGAACGGTGCCGTGACGATGGACCTGCTGGCGCGGCTCAGCGGGAACACGCCGTTCTTCTCCGACATCAGCGCGTTCGATCGCCAGACATCAACCCTCGTGCTGTGGCACTACGGCGGAGCAACCCGCCTGGCACGCTCGGCCGAAGAGATCCGCTACGGCGCGGACGGCCGCGAGTTGGAGTTCACGCTGAAGCCAGGCGCGGGCGTGCTCGCCCGACTCGGCTATCACGCCGGGCGCTACCGGCTGTTGATCGTCGAGGTCGAGGTGCTGGACGAACGCATGACCCTGCGCCGGGCGGGCGCCAGGGTCCGGACGACGCACACCAACGCGAACGAGGTCGTCAAGACCATGCTGAACGACGCCTGGGAGCACCACGTCTCGTTCGTCCACGGTGACGTCGCCGAGTCATTGGCGGCGTTCGGGCACGCATGGCCCGAAACGGCAGAGCCATCAGCCCGATGGCGTTGCGCAATTGAGCCACGGGGCGGATCGCATCCGCGGGGGAGCGAAACCGACTGCGTGAGGATCGCTGTTCCGACGCCGTACGCGACGATTCCCAGCCGTTGTTCACAGATGTCTCATCCCCTGACGCCGTCGAGCCGACTTCGGGATACGGTGACTCATGTCACCGTTCGGCACCGAGGGATGCGGTGCCGGCACCTGGAGGTCGACCATGGAATCCTGGCTCACCACCCTCATCACCCCCAACGCCCAAGCCGGCTTCGAGCTCGCCCTCAAGATGGCGCGCATGGGTGTCAAGTACACGCAACCCTCGGCCGAGGTGCGCGACCGCCTGCGCGACGACTACGCCAACAACGCCGACAGCCTCACCTGGGCGTCGCAGGTCGTTGCGATCAACTTCCAGACGGTGGCGGCGGCCAACAACTACTGGCGCTGACAGGCAAAGAGGTCCTGATGGGGCGGCGAAGCCACGCCGGGCGCATGGTCGATTCGCAGCGCGGTCGGGGAACGGTGGCCGGCATCTCCGCGTGTCAGCTCCTGATGCGCATCGACATAGAACGCCTACTCTCTCGGGTGGATGTGAGCCGCCGCCAGGTCGGACGACTGGCCGCTACGCCCCTTCGCGCCGGTACGGTTTGAGCAACGCTGCCGGGTAACTCGCGTTGCGGCCCGCCAGCGCCAACACGGCGATGGTCACCAGGTACGGCAGCATCAAGAGCAGCTCGTACGGCACCGCGACGCCCTCGGCCTGCAAGCGCAACTGCAGCGCCTGCACGAAACCGAACAGCAGGGCACCCCACAGCACCCGCACGGGGCGCCAGTTGCCGAAGATGACGATCGCGATGGCCACCCAGCCGCGGCCGCTGACGACGCCGTGGGTGAACGACCCGAGCTGCGCTAACGTGAGGAACGCCCCGGCCAAGCCCATGAGGGCGCCGCCCACCAGCAGCGCCTGGTAGCGCACGCGATAGACGTTGACCCCCGCGATGTCTGCCGCCTCGGGGTTCTCCCCTACCGCGTGGAGCCTGAGGCCGAAGGCGGTGCCCCGCAGCAACCATGCCAGCAACGGCACCAGCAGCAGCGCCACGTAGGTGAACCAGTACTGGCTGAGCAGCGGCCCCAGCGGAGTGTCGGGCAACACGCGCCACTGGCCGTAGGAGACGTCGAGCGCCGGCGGGGTGCTCGAACCGCCGTACAGCAAGCGGAAGAAGTAGAGCGCCAGACCGCTGGCCAGCAGGGTGATGCCAAGGCCCGACACGTGCTGGTTGAGGCCGAACGTGACCGACAGCAACCCCATCAGCAGACACAACAGCATCCCTGTGACCATCGCCGCCACCACACCGATCGCCAGCGAGCCGCTCTGATGGGCAGCCACGAAGCCGGTGAACGCCGCCAGCAACATGGTCCCCTCGATCCCCAGGTTGAGGATGCCAGCGCGCTCGATGAGCGTCTCGCCAAGGGCGGCTAGCAGGATGGGCGTGGCCACGCGAAGGGCGGCCGCGAGCAGGACGATCAGGACCTCGAGCATCAGGTTTCACCCGATCCGGACTCGTCAGAGGACCCCGCATCTGAAGCCCCGAACGCACGCGAACCAGCACTCGCAACCGCCGCGCCCGCTGCTGCCGCGTCGACCACGGAGTCCGTGACAGACCCACCCCCGCGCCCCACCCACCGCGGCCGGTAGCGGTTCAGGAGCAGGACCGCCATCGTCACCAACAACAACGTCGCCTGCACCACGTTACCGAGGTAGGAAGGGATGCCTAGCGCTCGGCTGGCGCTGGTGGAGCCGATGTCGATGAGGGCCAGGAAGAACGCCGCGATGGCGACGCCAACGGCGTGCAACCCTCCGAAGGTGGCCACGATGATGCCGGTGTACCCGTACTCGGGTGAGATCCCCTCGATGAGGTAATGGTGGACGCCGGCGACCTCACTTACGCCCGCCAGGCCGGCGACCGCGCCGCTGAGCAGCGCGGCCACGAGCACGGTGCGGCGAACGTTCACGCCCATGAACCTGGCGGCCGTGGCGCCCTGCCCAACCGCGCGCAGCTCCAGTCCCAAGCGCGTTCGAGCCATCAGCCAACCGAAAACAACGAGCACGACCAGAGCGACCACGAAACCAAGGTGAAGCCGCGAGCGCGCCACGATATGCCCGAACTCGGCCGTGGCGGCGATGGTGGGCGAGCGCGGCCAGCCCGAAACAGGGTCGCGCCACGGCCCGTTGAGCAAGGCGCTGACCAACAGCAGCATCACCGAGTTCAGCAGCAGGGTGGTGACGACCTCGTCGACCTTGGCGTACACCTTGAGCAGCGCAGGCAACAAGGCCCAGGCGGCTCCACCGATGAAACCCGCGAGGAGCATGACGCTCACGGCCACGGGAGGCGCGAACTCGCCCAGTCTCGGCCCGAAGTAGGCGGCCGCCATGGCCCCGGCGTAGAGCTGTCCTTCGGCGCCGATGTTGTAGTAGCCCGCGCGGAAGGCGATCGCCACCGAGACGCCCGTGAGCAGGAGTGGCGTGGCGCGCACCAGCACCTCGAGGCGGGAGGTACGCCGCGTGAAGGGCCGTACCAGCATCTCGTAGAACACGTCCAAGGGGTTGGCGCCCGAGGCAGCGATGAGCAGCGCGGCGATCAGGAACGTGATGAGGATGGCGATGATGGGCAGCAGCAAGCGCAGCCACAACGGCGCCGAGCCGCGTTCCCAGCGCCATGGCCAGAGGCTGCGCGAAGTGGGTGCGGAGCGCACAGGCAACGCGTTACGCACGTGGCGTCGTCCCTGCTTCGTCAGTCTGGTCCGTCTTCCGCTCGCCCGCTGAGCCGCCAACGGGCTCGCTCGCGGAGTCACGGGTTCGCGTGCCCACCGGGTCGCCGAGAAGCTCCCCGTCATGTGGCCCGCTAGTCTCCCCCGCCATCAGCAAACCGACGGCGCCGCGCTCGGCTTCGGCGGCCGGCAGGTCAGCCACCACTCGCCCGCCGAACATGACCAGCACGCGGTCGGATAGGCGCAGCACCTCGTCGAGGTCCTCGCTCACCAGCAGCACGGCCGCGCCGCGCTCCTTCTGCTCGAGCAGGCGTTCGTGCACGTAGCCGGTGGCGCCGACATCGAGGCCGCGCGTGGGTTGCGCGGCGATCACGAAGCTCGGCTCACGCGATAAGGTCCGCGCCAGGATGAGCTTCTGGATGTTGCCGCCCGACAGCGTTCGCACGCGGTCACCGGGCTTGGCCTTGACCTGATACTCGCTGATGAGTCGGTCCGCCTCCGCTGCCATGGCCCGCGTGTCGAGGTGACCGGCGCGGGTGAAGGCGCCGAGGTGCTCGAGCGTCAGGTTCTCGCGCACGGTCAGGTCGGCGACCACCGCCTGGAGGCGGTCCTCGGGGATTCGCCCCACGCCGAGCCTGGTGAGAGCAGCCGGCGGCAGGTCGCTCACGCGCTGTCCTGCCAACAGCACCTCGCCAGAGCTGGCGCGTGTCATGCCGCTGAGGATGCTCACGAGTTCGCTTTGACCGTTGCCCGCCACGGCTGCCACGCCCACCAGTTCGCCTGGATAGAGGTCGAAGCTAGCGTCGTCGAGGTAGCGCACGCCGCGTTTGTCGGCCAGGGTCAGGTGTCGGACCTCGACCAGCGCCTGCCGGCCGATCGCGGGTGCCGCCGCGGCGTTCGTCGCGACGGAAGCCGCGGCCGTGGCCGTTTCGCCATCCGCCTCACGCCGCACCACGGGCACCACGCTCCGGCCGATCATCAACTGCGCAAGTTCGGCCTCGCTCGCGGCGGCCGTGGCACGTTCCCCTGCCACGATCCCGTGACGCAACACCACCACGCGCTGGCTGACACGCTTCACCTCGCCGAGCTTGTGCGTGATGATGATGACGGCCAGACCCTGCTCCCGGAGCCCGTCCAGGGTCTCGAAGAGGCGCTCGGCGTCTTGCGGGGTGAGCACCGCGGTCGGTTCGTCAAGGATGAGCAGGCGGCAGTCGCGGTGCAGCGCCTTGAGGATCTCGACGCGTTGCTGCGCCCCGACCGACATCGCGGCCACCGTCGCACGCGGCGCCACGTCCAAACCGTAGCGTTCGGCTGTTGCCAACACAGCGGCTTCCAGCTTGCGCCGATCGAGCACCGCTCCGCCTTCACGCCCAAGCACGACGTTCTCCGTGACGGTGAGGCTGGGCACCAGCGAGAAGTGCTGCGACACGAAGCCGACGCCGTGCGCGATGGCGTCGGCCGGAGAGCGCAAGCGTACGTGCTCACCACCGATCATCAACTCACCCTCGTCGGGCTGGTACATGCCGTAGAGGATCTTGGTGAGGGTCGTCTTGCCTGCGCCGTTCTCGCCCAACAGCGCCAGGATCTCGCCGCCGTACACCTCGAGATCGACGCCGGCCAAGGCCGTGAGCGCCCCGAAGCGCTTCGTCACGCCACGCAGGCGTACGAACGGTTCGGGGGAGCTCATGGGTTCACGACCTGGTTCCAAGCGCTCCGGAGGTGAGAGGTTCAAGCGCTCGAGCTGTGAAGCTCAGCGCGCGGCGGTCGGCGGATCTTCGTTGATGGGCACGCGGAACAGGCCGCCCATGATCTCGCTCTCGCGTTGCTTCACCAGGTCCAGCACCTCATCCGGCAGCGTGTCGGCGAAGCCGTGGAACGGCGCCAGGCTGGCTCCGCCCTTGGCCATCATGGTGAAGTCCTTGAGGTCCTGCGAGGTGTAGGAGCCCTTGGCCACCTGCTCGACGACGTAGTGCACCAGCGGTTCCATGTGCCACACCGGGCCCGTGATGACGGTGTCGGGAGCGAGGGAGTTCTGGTCGCTCATGTTGCCGAAGGCGTAGGCGCCGCGTTCCTGTGCCGCCTCGATCACCCCGAAGCGCTCGGCGAAGAGCGCGTCGGCGCCAGCGTCGAGCTGAGCCAAGGCGGCCTCTTTGGCGGCGGGCGGATCGAACCAGGAGTTGATGAAGCTGACCAGCACCTGGGCGTCGGGGTTCGCTTCCTTGGCGCCCACGATGAAGGCGTTCACGATGCGGTTCACTTCCGGCACGGGGTAACCGCCCACCACGCCGATGATGCCGCTCTTGCTCACCTTGCCTGCGATGAGGCCGGAGAGGTAGCCGGGCTCGTGGATCCAGTTGTCGAACACCGAGAAGTTCGGCTCGACCGGTCCGAGGCCCGATCCGAACACGAAGGCGATGTCCGGGTAGTCGGCGGCG
>CAJDWL010000011.1_pt1 | contig 20572 bp, 23 predicted proteins | sample 7391591 | NCBI WGS metagenome assembly CAJDWL01 (sample SAMEA7055738, study PRJEB34461) | soil metagenome | biome: terrestrial ecosystem; feature: Peninsula; material: soil | place: Antarctica | collected 2016
GGCATCCTGCGCCAGCGCCGGGCGCGGGACATCCATCATAAGCGGCGCCAACGACAGCGCATACTCCCTGCAGGTAACGGGCACAGTAAGCGAGAAGTTCCTCCACCCTTGGAGCGGAACGATGTTCATGGCAGGCGCCCAGCCGTTCGGTCCTGCAGACCTCGCGAGCCGCCCCCAGCTGACCTTCTGGGCGAAGGGCGACCAGGGAACCTATCGCGTCCAGATCCATTGCCAGGACACAGGCCTATATCCGCCAGAACAACACTTCGACCTCACGAAGGAATGGTCCGAAGTAACCATCGATCTGCACACCCTCGGTGGTTGCACCCTTGCTGGGCTCGTGGCTGTCATCTTCTCGGCGTTCGAACCTGGCGAGTTCAAGTTCCACCTCGACGATGTCCGGTTCGGACCTAGGTGACGGAACGCGCGCAGGAGCGCTTCGGAAACAAGCTCGTGTAAAGGGTACTTGACATTTAGCCATGCGCACCTTACTGTATGTCAAGCTTACTTGACACAGGAGGCACGTCCATGACACCTACCAACCAACGCGCTCGCGGCTTGCGGCAGTTCGCCCTAGGCATCGCGCTTTACATGATCACCCTGATCCTCCAGGTTCTTCTCTTCAAACCAGCAGCCTTGCCGCCCGTTGTGGGGGTGGTCCTCGCCGTCCTACCGGTGGCCTTCGCAATTTGGGCGCTATGGGGCTGGATAAAGGCTGTCAGCACCTTCGATGAGCTGCAGCGAAAGATCTTCGGTGAGGCCGGGCTCTTCTCGCTGGGCGTCACGGTTGCATTGACCTTCACCTATGGCTTCCTCGAGGCCTACCTAGGAGCCCCGCGGCTCAGCATGCTCCTCATCCTGCCGGTGGTGGCAGGCACATCCGCGCTCGGACTCTTGATGGTCCGCAGGCGGTACCAATGAGGAACCGCCTGCGCGTGCTGCGGGCCGAGCGTGGCTGGTCTCAGGCCGAACTTGCCGATCAGCTCGGAGTAAGCCGCCAGACGGTGAACGCCATCGAGACGGAGCGTTACGACCCCAGCCTGCCGCTGGCCTTCAAGCTGGCTCAGGTGTTCGAGCAGCCCATTGAGATGATATTCAGCTACGAGGCGGAAGCAGAACGCTGACGAGGCCCCTGCTCGGGCGTAGTTTAAGGTGGACCAACTTCTCATGCGTGCGGCCTATAGTTCCGCAAGGAGGCAAGCCATGAGTATTCAAAGCATGAGTGTTGAACACATCGCCAAACGCGTCAATGACATCCATGAAGCCGTGGCCAAACACCTTCCAAACGTCGTCCATTGCCCCCATTGCGGAACCATCGAAGCCGTGAACGCAGCTGAATGCTTGCGCGCTGGTTGGCCCAAGTGCTGCTCGAGCACCATGCTATTAGGCTATTTGGGACCGGTGCAATAAGTCGGCTGAACCAATCCATGAAACGAATCTCCCGACTCGCCGTGAAGGAGTGAGCAGTCCGAGTGCTTGTTCCACAGTGCTGGCGAACGGGACAACCCATTTAGCTTGCCGTGGTTGAGCGAGCACGAGGAGCGGTGGATGTTCAAGCCGCTCCTCTACGCGCACCACCCGCGGACTATCATCGAGCCTGATGCCAGACTCACCGTTCCTAACCGTGACTCGGTCGGATTGGGCGCCATTGGCGGCCAGCAGCACACCGCTCAATCTGACTGATGCAGACCTAGCAGAGATCCAGGGGCTCAACGAACAGCTTTCGGTGGACGAGGTTCGTGAAGTGTACTTGCCACTGTCACGGCTTCTCAACCTTCGTTACCTTGCTTCCGTGGAGTTGCGGCGCAGCACCTCGCAATTCTTGGGCCGACCACTGCCCAAGGTGCCGTTCATCCTGGGGATTGCGGGGAGCGTGGCGGTTGGCAAGAGCACGTCGGCGCGCTTGCTGCAGCGGCTCCTGGCAGCATGGCCACAACATCAAGACGTGCAACTCCTCACCACAGACGGTTTCCTCTACAGCAACGATGAGCTAACCAAGCGCGGCATCTTAGAGCGCAAGGGCTTCCCTGAGAGTTACGACCAGCAGGCGCTACTCGAGTTCGTCGAGGCAGTGAAAAGCGGCTGCGGTGATCTTGCGGTGCCGGTCTACTCACACCTTCGCTACGACATCGTCCCGGGCGAGTTCCAGGCGGTGGATAAGCCCGACATCCTCATCCTCGAGGGCCTAAACGTCCTGAATGCAGGCGCTAGACGCACCGTGGCTGACTTCTTCGATTTCTCCATCTACTTAGACGCCAGCGAGGAGCAGCTTAGGGATTGGTTCATGCAGCGCTTCTGGCTGCTGCGCGAGACCGCTTTCAAGGACGAGCAGTCATTCTTCAGGCAGTTCGCTGAGATGTCGGATGACGCCGCACGCGAGTTCGCACTTGACGTCTGGGAAACCATCAACGCCGCCAACCTGCGCGAGAACATCCTGCCCACTCGCGAGCGCGCCACGTTGGTCCTGGAGAAGGGCCGCGAGCACCGCGTGGAAAGCGTTCGTCTGAGGCTCTGACGTTGAGCTAGCGGCGCGAAATAGTGGCGCCGCCCTTGCACGTCACAGTCCAACCTAATACCCGCGCTACCATCAAGAGTGCCTTCCAACGACCAGTCGCTCGAAGCGTACGTTCCAGACCCCCAAAGGTGGCGCACCCTGGGGGTACTTTCCATCGTCCTGTTCATGTCATTGGTCGACGTGAGCATCGTCAACGTGGCCCTACCCTCCATACAGTTGGGCTTGGGGGCCACCGACGCGCAGTTGCAATGGATCCTGTCCGGCTACGCTCTCACCTTCGGGGTCGGGCTCGTTACCGCCGGGCGCGCCGGCGACATCCTCGGGCGCGGCCCTCTGTTCATCGTGGGGGTAGCGATCTTCACCCTATCGTCCGCCGCCTCAGGGTTGGCGCAGGACGCCACGCTACTGAACGTGGCCCGCGCCTTCCAGGGAATCGGTTCGGGCCTCATCAGCCCGCAGGTGATCGGGATGGTGCAGCAGTACTTCCGCGGCGCCGAGCGGGCGCGCGCTTTCGCCATCTTCGGCGCGGCGGTCGGAGTATCCGTCGCGGTGGGGCCGCTACTAGGCGGCCTGCTCATCCATGCCGGCGGAGTCGAGCACGGCTGGCGCTGGACTTTCTTCGTCAACATCCCCGTGGGCATCGTCGCGATCGCCTTGGCGCTGCTGTGGTTCCCCAAGCCCCTGCTCAACAAGAACCTGCCGCCTAGCGCTCCGGAGAGAACGCAGAGCCGCGACCTCGATCCGGTGGGCGCGGTGCTGCTCGGTCTCGCCGTACTCGCCCTGCTCATACCGTTCGTCGAGGGTCGCGCTAGCGCCTGGATATGGTTCTCGATCCCAGTGGGCGTGGGTTTGGTGCTGGTGTGGCTGTGGTGGGAGCGGCGACAGAAAAGGTTGGGCCGCCAGCCGATGGTCGATCTCGGTATCTTCCGTGTGCCCAGCTTCTCGAACGGCACACTGCTAATATCAATCTACTTCGTGGGCATCACCAGCGTGTGGGTGCTACTCGCGCTTTACCTGCAGGACGGCTTGGGCCTTTCAGCCTTGCAGACGGGACTGATGGGCCTGCCCAGCGCGATAGCGTCGGGGTTCTCCGCCCTGTTGGCCGGGCGGAACGTCATGAAGCATGGCCGCAAGGTCGTGATCATCGGCATATATAGCGCCTTGTTGGGCTTACTGGGCAGCATCCTGGTGGTGTGGCTGCGCTCTAAGGGGCTGGCGAGCGAGTGGTGGCTGCTCCTAAGCGTCGCCTTCATCGGCATCGGCCAGGGCGCGGTCATCAGCCCGAACCAGACGCTTACGCTCGCTGACGTGCCGCTCGAGTACGCCGGTAGTTCGGGCGGCATCATGCAGACGGGGCAGCGCATCGGGACGTCGATGGGAATCGCGATGATCACGGCTCTCGCGTTCGCTACGCTCGCGGTAAGCGATTGGGCAGGGGCGTTCATCGCCGGCTTCGCGGGGATAACCGTGGTCGTGCTCATCACGCTGGCACTGGCTTATGCAGACCAGCGGCAGCGAGCACGACCATTGATGCAGGCGCAAACTGACTGAACGCGCCTCATATCAGCGGGCACCTGCCATAGTGGGCAAGTGATCACCTACACCGACGATCTCTCCGGCACGACCTCCCAGCAGCTGCACGGCTTCTTTCAGCGTTGGGCGAATGCGCCCGAGCCGACCACCCACCTGCGCATACTGGAGGGCAGCAGCGCAGTGGTGCTCGCCAAGGACGAGGCCAGCCAGCAAGTCGTCGGCTTCATCACCGCCATCACCGACGGCGTGCTGTGCGCCTACATCCCCTTACTTGAGGTCCTTCCGGCTTACCAGGGTCGGGGGATCGGCTCGGAGCTAGTCAGACTCATGCTGGATAAATTCGAACATCTTTACATGGTCGACCTCATGTGCGATCCCGAGCTGCAACCGTTCTACCAGCGCTTGGATATGCAGCCAGCTTCGGGGATGATGATCAGGAATTGGGACCGGCAGCACGGGAGTTGACGGCCCAACAGACCCAGCCGCTACGCCGGTGATGTGAAAGAAGCTCGTTGTGCACTCCTCGGCGGCGCCTTAACGGGGGCGCGCAAAAACCTGCGTCCAGTAGTAGTTAACCTCAGCCGCGCCGAACTCCGTGAAATCCGGGTTCATGATGTTCTTGCAGTGCCCTTCACTACTTAGCCACCCCGCCATCACGCTGGCGACGCTGCGGTAGCCGTATGCGACGTTCTCGCCCCACGTCCACCACTTGTATCCTTCTCGCGTTATCCGCACGGCAGGGCTAGACCCGTCTGAACCAACATGTTTCATCTTCCCGTGGTCCGCCATATCCTGGCTGTGCCCGGTGGCGGCCCTTTGCAATTTGGCTTCGAGCTCGAGTGGTGGCACTGGAGGCATGCGTTGCGCCCCGCAGATCGCTCCCGCGGCGCGCGCTGAGTTCACAGCGCTCAGGAGCTCCCCGACGGTCTGGTCTTGTTGCGGGTGCTGTACCGGAGGGCCCGGTGGCGCAGGTGGATACGGCGCTACAGGTTCGGGTGGCTGCCATAGAGGCGGTGCAGGCTCCGGCAAAGTAGGAGTCGACGGCGCCTCAGGTGCCGGTGGCGGGGATGCCCCTACTACTGGTTCATCACTTAACCCACAGGAGGTCAGCAACCAGGTAAGGGCGAGCACCAGGGCAACGAGACGAAGCACAATGCGGAAGGTTATCTGCCCGCACTCACACCTGCAGTGGAGTTCTCCAGCTGAGCGCCGTTACCTGGCCACCGGAACAGCTGGAACCGAACCACCCGCTGAATCAACCACAAGGAGCAGCCACCGCAACCGCCTCAGGGTCGGCTACGTGCCCAATCGCAGCAAGCCCGGCTTATTGATCGAAGCGGGTTGGATCGGAGACGGGATAAGGCTCGAGGTCAGCGCTTTTCGCTATGACTACGGTGCGATCTCTGAAGGAAGCATCGACATCCGGCGAGCGGCGCGTTTCAACTCGCTGGAGGATGATGCTAAGCAGCTCTAAGAGCTGACAGAAGCCAACCGGTGAGTAAAGCGGTAGTCGTCTCCCCATGCCAAGCAGATGCTTGTCGCCGGAACCTACGACCGGACGAGCAGCCTCTGCAAAGCGGACCCTCGACCTAATCTTCTGATAGGCCAAGACGCGAAACAGTTCCGCTACGAGCATCGACAGGAATGTCGTTGCAATCCCAGTTCTATTCGAGCAGATTAAAGCCCAATTCCCAGCGCAGCGCGGCGTCTATGACTTCACCCTCCATCATCGCGGCCATCTTTACTTCTGCCGCCCGAGGTCGAGCCGATTGCCCAACCGGCCCCGAACAGTAGTAGCGCAGCGAAAACGATCATAACCACGCGCCAGGCGGTGCCTTCGACCGTCGCGGCTAATCCCCCCACCACCGCAGCGCCCACAGCGAGAACAGCAGCCATCAGAAGACGTCTTTGTCGATCAGATTCCCTCATGTCGTCGACACTAACTTGACGACAAGGTCCGGTCAAGAAATACTTGACATCTTCAGGCGGACGTTTTTCCACAGCAACGCCGTGCAAACGAAAGGCTATTCAGGCCAGCCGGCGGCGAAACGCCGGCCGAGCAAAGCGTCCTTATTCTCTGGATGCTCACGATCGTCTACTCCAACATCGTCTTACACCTGCTCTACAAACAGTACCGCCGCGGGCTAGAAGACACCGCATAGCGGGTGTGATTCAGCACCTTGTTGCACCGCTGGGGATAGAGCGATCGACGCTACTACCATGCCAAACGTGAGCGTACGCGTACACGTGCTAAGCCCACCCCACCCTATGCCCGCAACGCCAAGCAATCGCAGGGGCGGCCACCGCCGCAATCGAGCGCATCGAGCAGCACCTGGCGCGCACCCTGGCGCACGAATTGCACCACTGCACCAGGGCGACGCTCGGCCAAACCGCCAATGTCAACTGCCCGCTAGCTGAGCCACGCACGGCGTGCAAGAGTTCAGCGACGACAACAGGGCACGCTTTGAGCCCTCAAACACTGAAACTTGATAGCGAAGCTCAACCGCCTGCACTCCGCGGCGAGAAGGGAGCAGTAGTGAGCAAAGCAGTCTTAGTTAGATCCACTGGAGGCCCCGAAGTTCTTAACGTGGAGGAGCGTGAACTACCCCCACCAGGTGAGGGCGAGCTCACGGTTCGCAACCACGCCATCGGCCTCAACTTCGTCGACACTTACCAGCGTTCCGGCCTCTACCAAGTGCCCCTTCCATTCGTGGCGGGCAAGGAGGGCGCTGGCGAGATCATCGAGATCGGCCCCGGCGTCACCGATCTGAAGGTGGGGGACCGCGTGACTTATGCGGGTCCATTGGGCGCCTACGCACAAGAGCGCAACATGCCGGCCGGCCGAGCTGCGTTGATCCCTGATGGCGTCAGTTACGAGACGGCCGCCGCGGTGACCCTCAAAGGCATAACCGCCTACTACCTGCTCTTCAAGACGTGGCCGGTGAAGGCTGGCGAGACGGTGTTGGTGCACGCCGCAGCGGGCGGGACGGGCTCTTTGCTAGTGCCATGGGCGAAGGCTCTCGGGGCGCGGGTCATCGGCACGGCTGGCTCAGCCGAGAAGGTCGCACGAGCCAAGGGGTTGGGCGCCGATGAGATGATCAACTACCAGGAGGAGGAGTTCGCCCCGCGCGTGCGCGAGCTAACCGACGGCCGGGGCGTAGACGTGGTCTACGACGGCGTGGGCCGAGCCACCTTCGAGGGGTCGCTCGATAGCCTGCGGCCGCGCGGCCTCATGGTGAGCTTCGGGAACGCTTCCGGAACGGTCTCGATAGACAATTTAGGCATCCTCACCGCCAAGGGTTCGCTCTACCTGACGCGCCCCTCCAACGCCACTTATATGGCGACCACTGAGCAGTTCCGCACCGCCGTAGCCGCTGTGTTCGAGGCCGTGAAAGAGGGCGTGTTGAGGGTGGACATCAACCAGCGCTTCGAGCTCGAAGACGCCGCAGATGCGCACCGCGCACTAGAGGGAAGGCGAACCACGGGCTCTACTCTGCTGATTCCCTGACGCTGAAACGCTGCGGTGGTCATAGCAAGCGCATGGTGGTGGGCTGGACGGGAAGGTGGTGTTGGAGAACGACCGCCCGCTAACCACCGGGCGCGGCGGTGAGCTGACGGCGATCATCACAGCGGGCGCCATCGGTGCCGCGCGTCGACGGAGTACCTGCCATAGTGAGCACGTGATCACCTACAGCGACGATCTCACCGGCACGGACCCCCAGCAACTCCACGGCTTCTTCCAGCATTGGGCCGGCGCACCCGACCCGGCCACACACCTGCGGGTACTCGAGGGCAGCAGCGCGGTAGTGCTCGCTCAGGACGAGGGCAACCAGCAAGTCGTCGGGTTCATCACCGCCATCACCGACGGCGTGCTCTGCGCCTACATCCCCTTGCTCGAGGTCCTTCCGGAGTATCAGAACCGGGGCATCGGCTCGGAGCTGCTGCGGCGCATGCTTCGCAAGGTCGAGCATCTCTACATGGTCGACCTGATGTGCGATCCCGAAATGCAGCCGTTCTACGAGCGCGTGGGCATGCAACCCGCCTCGGGGATGATGATCAGGAACTGGGCCCGGCAGGCCGGGAGTTGAGGGATGCCGGCCGTCTGCACTGTCTGCTCCACCGCTAAGACTCGCCTCTGAATAGTGGATCAAGAGAATCTTGACCGCACCATTTCCTGGCGGCAAATGTCTCCTGCCTTCATCCCATATGTACTATTTGAGTGATGTGAATCGACATGACGCCGGAAAGCCTAGCGGCAACACTGAAACAGATTCGCAACGGAGGCGGCGCTCCCACCATGGCCAAGCGAAGCTTCCGTGAGCTAATGCGTAACCGTAGGGAGGGTGTTTCGCGAACTCGCGCCGCTTTGGCGTGCCTCCATGTTGGCATGACGCCATTACCGTCTCGGGCAAGGGATCGACTAGCGGCGCGTTCAGCTAATCTAGCCCTTATGAGACGAATCATTCTTGCGTTGGCGTTGCTACTCGTTTGGACCACCGCCGCCGCGCAGCCACGAGCGTTCCGCGATCTGAACCTGGGCGACAGTTGCGAGACGGTGGTCCAGAGACTACGAGGTTATGAGGACATTCGGATTCTACGGTTGAGTGACGCCGAACTCATAGATTGCAAAAAGTTCAGCAGCCTTGAAGCTGAGCTCGCCTCGCTCTTCAACCAAGCTAACGTCGCCGCCAGCTTCCTGCTCGAGTCCGAAGGTGGAAGTTTGGAAAGCGTGACCTTCTCGGTCTCGAGCGACGAAGGTGAGACTTTCGCGCTAGCTGCTATCGAAGGCTTCACGGCGGTCCGTGGTGAACCCGATTACAGCAGTCGCCTCAGGGTCGGCTACGTTCCGAATCGCAGCAAGCCTGGTCTACGGATCGAAGCGGGTTGGATCGGGGACGGCGTTCGGCTCGAAGTCAGCGCTTTTCGCTATGACTACGGTGCGGTCTCGGACGGAAGCATCGACATACGCCGGGCGCCCCGCTTCAACACTCTTGAGGATGACGCCAAGCAGTTCTAATGACGCCGCGGGGAGGGGAGCGGCAGATGGTAGATTCAAGCAGACTTTCGCAGAAAGGCTCTTCCCGTATGTTACGCATCCTTTTCGCACTGCTTATCCTCCTCACAGCTACTAGCAGCGCGGCTCAGCACGCGGCTCAGCAAAAGTGCGCGCCCGTGAGCGACGTTGCGGTGCTTCGTGTGGGTGTGCTGCCGGTCATGAACACGCTGCCGCTGTTCGTAGCGCAAGAGAAAGGCCTGTTCAGCGAGCGCGGGCTCACGGTGGAGTTGATCCCGGTCGAGAGCGCCCGCGACCGCTCGATCGGTCTGCAGACCGGCCAGCTAGAGGTGGGTAACAACGACGTGATGGGTGCCGTGCTGCAGGTAGCTTCCGGCCAGGCGCTGAAGATCGTCAGGCACGACTCCTTCGAGCAGGGCGTGCCGTTCTTCTCCATCGTCACCAGCAAGGCGAGTGGCCTTGACACCCCTGAGAAACTGATCGCCGCGCTGCGCGAGGGCAGCGCGAGGGTAGCGGTGGGTCACAACACGGTCACCGAGTACATGGCCACCAAGCTCCTGCGTGATGCAGGCTACGACCCCAAGGAGAGCGACTACCTCGAGGTGAGCGCCATCCCTATACGACTAGAACAGCTGAACCAGGGCCTGGTGGAGGCGGCGCTCCTCCCCGAGCCGCTCACGACCCTAGCCACGCAGGTTCAGGGCGCAACTGCGGTCCTTACCGACGCCACCACCGATTTCGTGCCCGTTACCCTCACCGTCACCCAAAGGCTCTTAGACGAGCGCCCCGGCGACGTCTGCGAGTTCCTCGCCGCCTACCAGGACGCCGTGTCAGCTATCAACGCTGATCCCGAGGCGTTCCGCTACAACGAGATCCGCATCCCCGAGCCGGTGCTGGAGACCTATCAGGTGCCACGCTTCGCCGCGCCGCGCGTGCCCAGCGAAGCCGAGATGGCGAGCGTGCAGGCATGGATGGTCGAGGTGGGGATGATAGACGCGCCGCTGCCGTACGAGGAGCTGGTCGACCCTAGGTTCACCGCGGGCGAGTGACTCCCGGCGGGCCCCGCGAGTGAGCCGGCCGCTGCTCGAGTTCTCGGGCGTCACCTTCGGGTACGACGCTGAGCAGCCCGTGCTTAAAGGGTTCGACTGGGCGTTGCCCGCCGGGGAGTTCTGCAGCGTCATAGGCCCATCCGGTAGCGGCAAGACCACGCTGCTATATCTTGCTGCCGGGCTGCGGCTACCCCAAGCGGGCGAGGTATACCTGGGCGGCACCCGGGTACGTGAACCGTCGGGCGAGGTGGGCCTACAGCTGCAGGAGTACGGGCTGCTGCCCTGGTATAGCGCGCGCCGCAACGTCGAGGTGGCGCTCTCCATCAAAGGAGTAGCGAAGAACGACCGCCGGGAGCGGGCGCGTTTCTGGCTGGATCGCCTGGGGCTTGCCGCCGCCGCCGACAGGTACCCGGCGCAGCTTTCCGGCGGCCAGCGCCAGCGGGTAGCGTTGGCGCGTCAGTTCGCGCTTGGCCATGACCTGCTGCTGCTCGACGAGCCGCTCTCCGCGGTCGACGAACTGGCGCGCGAAGGCCTACAACGGGAACTCTTCCAACTGACTCGCGACGGGCACAAGACGACCTTGATGGTCACGCACAGTATCGAAGAGGCGGTCCTCCTCTCGACGCGCATCCTCCTGATAACGGATCACACGCCCGTCACCCAAGCTCATCTGCTGCTGACTCCGTTCGCAGGCCGCCTGCCTGAGCGCAGCGAGCCGGAGTTCCAGGAGCTGTGCGCTGGCATCCGCGAACGGTTGCGAGCGTGAGGGGCCGCCGCGTGAATCCACGGCTGGCGCTCATCATCGATTTGCTCCTTCTGCTGCTCCTGTGGCATGTGGCTGCGGTTTCGCTCGACCGCAGCTTCTTGCCCAGTCCATGGAAGGTACTCGCGGCGTTCACGGCGGAGGTGCAGGGGCCACTGCTGATGCACGCCTGGGCGAGCATGAAACGCGTGCTGCTGAGCGTCTTAGCTGGCACGGCGCTAGCGGCGCCGCTGGCGGTGTTGGCCGCCGAGAGCCGGCTGCTCGACAGCTTCCTCTCGCCGCTCGTCTACTTCCTCTACCCCACCCCCAAGATCGTCTTCCTGCCGATCATCGTGTTCCTGTTGGGCTTGGGCGATCCATCGATCATCTTCCTGATCTCGCTCATAGTCTTCTTCCAGGTCTACGTCATCGTGCGTGACGCCCTCGCAGGTGTGCCGGTAGCGACGCTCGATTCGCTCGCTTCTCTAGGGGGCCGCCGCTGGCACCGCCTGCGCTACCTGTACGCTCCGCTTAGCTTGGGCGCGGTGCTAACAGCCCTCAAGGTGAGCGTCGGTACTAGCATCGCGGTGTTGTTCATCGCCGAGTCGATCGGCAACAACGTGGGCCTTGGCTACTACATCGTGGTGGATCAGTGGAACCGCTTCGCGTACCCCAAGGTCTACGCCGGAGTGCTCATGATCGCGGCTCTGGGTAGCGCGCTGTTCGGGTTGTTGAGCTGGCTGGAGGCGCGCAGTACCCGCTGGCAGGGCGACCGGTGAGCACGTTTCGTCTCTGGTTAGCGGCAGCGCGCCCGCGCACGCTCGTTCTGGCCGTAGCAGGCGTGCTGCTAGGGGTGCTGTTGGCCGCCGGCGACGGCTGGCTTCGCGCGTTAACGGCCACGTTGACCCTCCTCACCGCCGTGCTGCTGCAGGTGCTATCGAACCTGGCGAACGACTACGGCGACAGCTTGCATGGCGCTGACGACCTCACTCGCGTCGGTCCGCAGCGCGCCGTTCAAAGCGGCTTGGTAACCCCAAACCAGATGTTGCGGGCGGTGCTACTGAGCGCCGCCTTGGCTGTGCTGGTGGGGGTGGCGCTAGTAGTGTCGGCCCTGCCGGTGATCGGCGTGCCAGCCGTCCTCCTGCTCCTGGGATTGGGAGCTGGCGCCGTGTGGGCCGCATGGGCCTACACGGCCGGCGCCGAACCGTACGGCTACGTGGGGTTAGGTGACGCCATGGTGTTCCTCTTCTTCGGGCCCGTGGCTGTGCTCGGCACCTACTACCTTCAGACCGGGTCACTGCCTTGGCTGTACCTGCTGCCTGCCGCGGCGTGTGGACTGCTCGCCGCGGCAGTTTTGAACGTGAATAACCTGCGCGACTTGGAGGGCGACCGGGCCGCCGGCAAACGCACCGTTCCCGTGCGCCTAGGGCTTCGCGGCGGACGCCTGTATCATCTGGGCTTACTCGCGGGAGCCCCACTCCTCGCGCTCCTCGCCGCCGTGGTGCAGTGGCGCTCACCGTGGCAGCTACTGTTCCTCGTCACAGTGCCAGGATTAGTGGGCCTCTACCGTGCAGTAGTTGCAGCCCAGGGGGCGGCGCTAGACCCACAGTTGAAGCGCACGGCGCTCCTGGCTTTGGCGTTCGCGGTGACGCTCGGAGTGGGTTGGTTGGCTAGCGGCGGGGCATAGCTGGGAGAAAGCTAAGGTGACCCAGAGGCTGATTCGCCCTATCCCGTGTGCCAGTAGCGGCTCTGACGGAAGCCTGGCATGGGGCAGGATGTTGCATCTGCATCGATTGACAGTTAGGTGTTGCACACTCATTAAAGATATTTTGATGTTTTTGTAAACTAGGGGTGACTGCTGCCCGGCTAGTGCGCCCTCAAGAGATCTTTGCCGACGAAGGGTTTCAACTTCTTCCTATCGGCGAAGTCACCCGCAGGTAGACGTCGTGCTATTACGCCTCGCTCTACCCACTCAGCCGCCTTCTTGCGCTCTCAAGAACTGACGGAAGTCACCCGGTGAGTAGACCGGCAGTCGTCCCGCCATGTCAAGCAGATGCTTGTCGCCCGAGACGAGGGCCGCGCGTGCAACCTCTGCGAGGGCAACGAGGTAATCGTCGTTCGGGTCTGCCGAGCGCACTGAAGGCGGCTCGGCCGAATCGGCGACGACTACAGCCAACCTGTTGAGTAAGTCGACGAACCTCTCAGCCTCGTCTAACGAGCATTACAGGCACTTGACCGGGACTCACCGCAACATCGTGGAGATATTGGCCATGACCACGGGAGGCGACATCGAGTTCGATCCCGCCTGCCTCGAACCGGGAGAACCCAAAGTCCCAGACCTCTCGTAGGTGTACCTCCTCGATACGAACGTAGTGCCGGAACTGCGCAAAGCCGGAACCGGCCGAGCCGATCCGGCAGTCCTTCGCTGGGCAGCATCGATCGGCTCGGCGCTCTTGCACATCTCCGTGATCACCATAATGGAAATCGAAATCGGCATCCCCCGACTCGCCCGACGCGACAGGGATCAAGCGGAACTGCTCAGACGCCGGCTCAAGCAACGAGGGCTCACCGCGTTCGCAGGGCGCATCCTCCCCGTGAATGGAGATATAAGCAGCAAGGCGGCCACCGTCACCTAGCCCTTTCCCTGCCTGGCGGGCCTCCCTTAAGTTGCACCTTGGCGTTTTGATGACGGCGATGCGGTGAACCTAGCCAGCTGTTTCGGGAACGGGTCGTTGCCTCATGGCCGTTGGCAATGCACGTTATCGCTCCGCTTCGCATGTGGAAGACGCGCAGTCACTTACTCACCGACGGGAGCGCGCATTGTTAGTGTCGGTGTGTTTTGGCGGTTTCAATCAGGCGGCTGATGGGTTCGTCCCAGTGGAGTTCGCCCAAGTGTTCAATTTTAGCTGGGTTGAAGTCCGGATGGTTGGCGTTGATGAGGATGTTGATGCTGTATGGGAGGCGGACACTCGGGACTGCCAGCGCTAGCGTGCGTTGCTTACGGATCCATTCGTCGCCGAACCGTTGTGTCGCGATTTTGTCCTTGATGTTGAGTTGCGGATCGGTTTCGAGGGCGGATTCAGAGTCGCCCTTTTCGAGGCTGTAAGCGAAGATGCTGTACCAGTTCAGGTCAGCGTGGATGGCCCAGTAACCGAGGGTCTCCAATGCGGCGAGCGCGAGGTGTTCGCTAGCGTACGCAACTGGGTAGTCGTGCGCCCAGCGGCCAAAGCGGTTGGGGTTCGGTTTGAACGGCGGGTTCTTGGCTAGTTCGAAAGCGTGAACGAGTCGGTAGGCTTTCAAACGTAGATGCCGGCAAGGAGCGCGCTGACGAGGTCGTTGACGAGGTTGCGGCCGTACTGCGTTCTGAGGAGTTGATTGGGAGCCTGGTTATCGAGCGCGGGGTGGGGTGCGTTAAACCAGCGTGTTGCGTTGGGGGTGTGGATGGCGGCAGCCACGTGCACGTACGTGTCGATGATGGCGTGCGCACGGTCGAGCATTTCCCTGTCGAGGTAGTCGTTGCGGCTGAAGCGGCTTTCGCTGGCGCCGAGGAGCGCCCCGGCGTCTGCTCGGCGGCAGTCAAGCAGCGTGGCGAGCTGATCCCGCAGCTGTTTTGCGCCCCTGAGTTTGGGTATTTCCTTACCGCTGAGGAGGAGGTCAGGTAGATCGTACGAGTCTATTCCGGTGAAGTCATGGAAGACCTGGTTGGTGATGCGAGTGGCAGACTCTGGGCCGTTGTCGGCCATGGCGCGCTCGACAATGTTGAGTGCATTATCCATTGCGAGCCCTGTGCTGATGCTAGCCATACACCACTCTACCTTGTGTGAGCAAGTTTTCAACTTGCTGGAGCACGCCATGTTGTGTGCTTTTTGCTGGCGGGAGCGCTCACGGCTTGCTGCGGGACAAGAAACGGGAAACCAAAGTGAAGGCTCTTCAAGCGCTCGCTCATGGAGCCTTGAGGGCTTCCTCGTCAATCCAGTTGCTGCTGGGACCTGGGTGCAGACGCAGACCGGCAATCAATTACTGACACATCCCGGAGCTTCGGCCAGCAGGAGCGGGCCCCAGGTGCTTCGTTTTGTCTTTGCCATAGCGACTGCGAACGCGTGCCCTTGAGGCGGTTAATCGATTCGCTCAAGCAGTTGCTCTCTGGCTGCTGTCGATTCGAGTTGGGTTATAGCGTAGCGATACGAGGCTGCTTGGAGTGGATCGAGGACGGTGTCGGGGAGGTCGTAGTTGAGGGCGATCTCAAGCATCCCCTGGTCGATGAGGCCGTGTGCGGCAGCATGCGCCAGGAACTCCAGGGTGCCGATGAGCAACTGCGGTGGTTGACGGTCTAGCGGCCCGGGAAGAACGACTACGAAGTCGCTCCTACCTGGCAAACCGATCAGCGACCGGTAACTGTCGCGTCCCTGCTTGAAGGAGCGGTAGTTGACGTCCCGCTGGCCGAGTCGCATGGCCCGAAGTGGCGCTAGGACAACCTCCGCGAGCATCTGCTCGTACCAGGCGCGCGCCTCGGCATCGAAGGGTGACGGCGCACCGCCCTCGCTGTACTGGTAGTCGAGGCCTTCAGGTTCGCCCTGAGTGACGATGACGCGCCGGGCATTCGCCTTCGTGCGCTCTTCGATGACCATGCGGCCATCGTCGCCGATAGCGTCTAAGCCTGCATAGTCAGCAGTGAACGAAATGCGGCCCTCCACAGTTGCCCACTGTCTGGTCATGTCACTCGGGAGGGTAAAGGTGGTGCTTAAGGCCTCGGGGGCCGGATTGATGGTGGTGAAGCTGAGCGCCACTTGCAGTAATTCAGCGAAATTGGGTTCTTTATTCTGGTCAGCGGGTTCTCGGGAAGTGTCGGTTACGAACGTGCTGCCGACGAGATAAACGATGTCGTCCTCTTGCCAGGCTAGTAGGTCGCCTGCTGCGGCTTGCCACTGGAAGGTGTTCTCGGCGAGTGGCGCTTCGGAGTTCCTAACCCACTGTCCGGTTACCCGCTCGCCCGCCTTAGCGCCGATCGTCACCGGTTCAATGTTGGCGTTCGCTCCCACCGGAAACCGCCGGTACTCACTGGCGGGCATCTGCATGATTGTGAAGGTGCGACCCTGCGAAGAGCTAAGCGGCGCGTTCACGCTGTCGATGTAGGTGAGGGAGACTTGCTGCACCATGCCGTCCCAAGTGGCGTTATCGAAGCGGTAGCCGTACGGCAGACGAGTAGGAGCTTTGAGGAGGAAAGTGGCGCGCGAGCTGATCTCCGTCAGTGTGTGGAAGGTCTCCCAGCCGCCCTCCGGTGGGTCCGGGTAGGGACTAACGATAGCCCCATCAGCATGGCGTTCGAAGAAGCTCTCGGCGGGCGTGGCAGCTTGAGCGGTGACAGCCAACCACAAGAACAGCGTCGCGAGCATGAGCGTAGGGACGACCGCAGTCGCGCGGCTTGGTGAGGTTCGGGCGCCGCCGAGCAGGCGGCGTATCCTCGGCGCTAAGTTTCCCGTGGCAGCCAGCATAGGTGTTGGAGCCGAGCGAGCTGACTCGAGTCGCGCGAGGGTCTCGGCTAACGCGAGGGGCGCCGCCCCAGTAGCGCTGAGGGCAAGGTCGTCGCAAGCGTTCTCGCGCTCCACCCGAAGCGTGCGGGCGAGCCACCAGGTTACTGGATGATAGAAGAGCAGCGCTTCGGCGGCTCCCTGCACGACGTTCCAGAAGTAATCGTGGCGGCGGATGTGCGCCAGCTCATGAGCGAGAATCAACTCGAGCTGAGCGGCGCTCAGGCCAGTCATGACGCTAACAGGGAGCAGGATGACCGGACGCAACCAACCGAGAGCGGTAGGTGCGTCGACACGGGTGGATACGAGCAGCTTCACGCGCCTGGTTATGCCGAGCTGCGCAACTAAGGTTCGCAAGCGCTCCTCTAGCTCCGGAACCCGCGCGCCATGGAGGCCTAAGCGGTGAGCGACGACCAGGCCACCCAGCAGCCGGAACGACAACAACGCAGCGATAGCTAACCAGGCCAACGCCGCGTAGGGGATTAGGCGGCGCAGCTCCATCGCCGCAGCGAGGTTCACAGTACGGCCGGCCGACCCCCTGGTGTTCACTTCCGCAAGGAGGAGGTCAACTGACCCAGTGGTGGCTTCAGGCCCAACGCTGCTTTGCGCGGCAGGTTCGGCACGGACGCTTACTACGGCGCCGGCCGTTGACGGCGTGAGCACGAGGAAGGTAACCACTGGAGCAGCCAGCCACAAGAGCATTACGAGCGAAGCTAACGAGTGGCGGAACCGGCTGCGTTCCTGGCCGAAGGCGAGCAACCCAAGGCCGAACAAGGCCGCCAACACCAGGCCCTGCCAAAGGCTATACAGCAAGGTCCAGCCAAGCCTGATCGTCAGTGGGTGGCTAAGTAGCGCGTCAAACATCGCTGGCCTCCCGAGCCGCATTTAGCAGCAACTGTATCTCGTCGAGTTCTTCTTTCGACGCGCGCTTGACGTCCAGCGCGCGCGACACCAACGCCTTGGCCGAACCGCCGAACGCTCTATCTAAGAGATCGCTCAGCAGCGTGCGCTGCGACTCCTCTTGGGTCACGACTGCCCAGTAGACGTAAGTGCGGTTTTCGAGCTCGCGGGCCACGAACCCCTTCTCGAACATGATCTGCAACATGGTCTGCACCGCTGAGAAGGAGACCTCTTCCTCGCTGGTGAGTAGCTCGTGCATCTGCCTGACGGTGCCCCTTCCTTGCCTCCAAAGCGCCTGTAGGATCTCAAGCTCACGCTCGGTGGGTCCAGTGCTGGGTCTGCGCGCCATGACTGCTCCTCTCGCTAGTGGCCCAATGTTAGACCAAGGAACTAGTTGTTGTCAACTAGAGAATTGGGTGGGGGTGCTGCCTCGCTCTAGACAGAGCCGCCGCCTGAGGGCTGCCGGGAAACCAGCATCTCGGCCGGAGCATCGAGAGCAAATCCATCGCTCCTCGCATATTGGGTTAATGCCAAGCATTCCATTGAGCACCACCTCGCCGGAGAGACCGCTTGACGAGTTGGCCCCGTTCCTCGCACTCGCCGCCTCTCGCTCGGTAAAAGGTCGAGACGGCGCTGCCTGAGCTCCTAGCCGGACTTGAAGGCCACGCGACGAAGTTAAACGCCAAGGCGGGCGTCAGTGGCGCCAAACCGCAAGCCCTAACAGACGCCGCTCAAGCGATTCGGCGCTTGATGGCCGGCGAACTCGCTTCTGGCGCGCCAGAAGCCGCCAGCGCGGTGCGGGCACTCAACGAGCACGTGGCTGTGAACCCCGACTTCTTCGGGACACGAGTGATGGGTCATCACTTGCGCGAAGCGCTCGGCGAACGGTACCTAGCCCTGGGCATGCTCTTCGGCGAAGGGGCTTTCCTGGCGCGCTCCTGGGAAGAACGACGGGTCAGCGAATTCCAGATGGGGCAGGCCGGTAAGGGTCACGTAGAGCGCTGCGGAGATGATGATCAGGAACTACGCCCGTCAGCTCGGGAGTTGACGCACTCGGCGGTCCGAGTCGCGACAACGGCCACATCGTAATCCGGCACGGTGGTCTCGATGTCCCGAATGGATCGCGAGAAAATGGCCGCTATCCCAGTAGCAACGCCGCAAGCGCCGGCCAGCGCCAACAGCAACGACATGCCAGCACCCGGCCCCGCACCAACCAGCCAGGCGAAGCTTGCTCCCCACCCATGGCTAGTCGCGAAGGCCGGCTCGAACAAGTGGTCGGCGAGCGGTCCGGCTACCAGGATGCCCAGGGCTATACCAACCGTTTGCAGCAGCTGATCGGCGGCGAAGACTCGGCCCTGAATGACGGGTGGCACCTTCCGCTGTTTAATAGCCCCAGACGCTGCCCCCACAAGTGGGAAGAAGAAGAACGCGGCCGCTGCGCTCAACGACCAACCGAGCAGCCCGCGCGCCATTCCTAACGCTGCCAGGCCGGTGGAGCCGGCTGCTATCCCGAGGCCGATCGCGCGAGCCTGCCGCCTGGGTCCGCCCTGGATGCTCACCAGCAGCGCGCCGGCCACACCGCCCACACCGATCGCCGCGCTCACCAACCCGTACGCCGCCTCATTCCCACCGGTGCGAGTCAAGATCATCGGTGCCAGGACGGTTACGCCCAGCATTCCGAAGAACTGCAGAGCGGTGAACGCCAGGGTCAAGCCCAGCAATCCCCTGTGCCGCGCCAGGAAGCGGAACCCAGCCAGCAACTCACCCAATAAGTCCTCCTCACCCCGCGCGTCCCCGTCTGCGGTGCGGTGGTTTGGTACACGGACCAGTAGTAACGCTAGTGTCGCCAGCACAAGCGTCGTCAGGTCAATAAGCAAGATCGTGGCAATCCCCGAGAAAGCTATCAACACACCAGCGAGCACCGGGGCTGCTATCTGGGCGCTCGAGGAGGCGAGGGAGCGCATGCCGTTCGCCCTGGCGTACTGATCCTTCGGCACGAGCGTCGCTACCGCGGCGGCGAAGGCTGGCACCTGGAACGCGCCCACCGCGCCAGACCAAGCTCCCAACGCGTAAAGGTGCCACACCTCTAGCCGCCCCGAACTCAGCAACAGAAACACGCCCAGCGTCCCGAGGCCGGTGGCGATGTCGGAGAGCAGCATCACCCACTTGCGGTTCCAGCGGTCGACCACCACGCCCGCGAAGGCCCCCACTAGCAGGCTCGGGGCGAACGAGAAGAAGGCGTGCAGGGCCACCGCCGTGGCCTGACCCGTCTCCTGCCACAACCACACCGTCAAACCGAAAGTGGTCATGGCCGAACCCGTGAGCGACAGCAGCTGCCCCGCCCAGATGACGCTGAAACCGCGCATCCCCTCGAGTGCGCGCTTGGGTGCGTTCCAGCTGCTAGGACGGGCCATGGACTCAGCGTGGCTGCTAAGCTACTCTACATGCCAGTACCTAAATCGAGTAGGGGCTTGAACCAGAACTTCTACCGAGTCAGCGATCCTGTCCAAGCGCGGCTCCTGAGCGACCCACAGAGCAACCTGTACTTCTACCCGTTCTGGGGCCGAGACAACACCATCGCAATCGCCGCTGAGGTGTTAGGAAAGCCGGTCAACGCAGTGCATTACCGAGTCAAGCGGTTTGTCGCCAGCGGCTTGCTCGAGGTCGCCAGGGTTGAGCCGCGCCAAGGCCGTGCGGTGAAGCATTACCGCTCCACCGCCGATGCGTTCTTCATCCCCGGCGGCCTCGGCCCCCACCTAAGCGAAGAGGAACGCCTCCTCGCCGACCTCGCCACCACGCTCGAACAGATCGCCCAGAGCATGACGGCCGGGAAGCACCACGACGACACGCCGGGCCGCTGCCTTTACCTCGACGCCGACAGGCGTATCTACTCCAGCGGCTGCCACATCAATTATCTAGGCGAGTTAAGCCTCAACACAGACGTCAGCAACGTTTCGCTCGGCGCGGTGCAGCACGGCACGTTAATACTCACTGACCAAGAGGCATGCTCGTTACGCCAGGACCTCAAAGAACTGGTCGACCGCTATGCGCGGCAAGAAATCGGCCAGTCGAGCCCGGCGAGCCGAGAATACAGCTTCGTTACCGCCATCGCACCGACCACTTCTTGAGCGATTGTCCGGTTCAGGCCACTGAACGGGAGCTAGGGACATATCGACCGCAACAGCCTGTGGCGACGCCAAACCCGCGCAGGTCTGGCAACTTCGTTCGTAGCACACTCAGCACGGCGTGCGGATCTATGGTCGCGTAATCGTGGACCAGGAGGTTGCGAAA